>JAALLP010000001.1_pt1 | contig 208473 bp, 219 predicted proteins | sample 7245951 | NCBI WGS metagenome assembly JAALLP01 (sample SAMN13049199, study PRJNA578106) | oil field metagenome | isolation source: filtered produced water from oil reservoir B6 | place: USA:offshore Texas | collected 2016
AAAATCATTGCGTCAGGTTGTTACAGCTACAGCTGATGGAGCGATAGCAGCTGTTCAAGCTGAAAAATATATTGAAAATGCTTTTAATGAATAAAAATAGATAAGCCATTTTAAAGTTTATGAAATTCATATATAAAATTTTAAAAAGGAGGTATTTAAATGGTTGTAGTAGATAAAAATACTTTTGAGGATGAAGTTTTAAAAGCTGAGGGTTGGGTTTTAGTAGACTACTGGAATGATGGTTGTGAGCCATGCAAAGCTTTAATGCCTGACGTGGAAGCCTTAGCAGAAAAATATGAAGGAAAGGTTAAATTCTGCAAGTTAAATACAACAAAAGCTAGAAGACTTGCTATCAAGCAAAGAGTACTTGGACTTCCAACTATAGCACTATATAAAGATGGCGAAAAAGTAGATGAAGTAACAAAGGAAGATGCAACAAAGGAAAATATTGAAGCAATGATTGAAAAAAATATTGGATGGCTTACAAGAGCTATGTCAAGTACCAACTTGGCATGGCCTGTAAAAATAAAGGGAGGTGAAGGTTGTGCGTTTAGAGCTTGGTAAAATTAATATTACAGATGTTCAATTTGGCGATTTAACTAAGGTCGAAAATGGAACATTGTATGTAAACAAACAAGAACTTATTGACCTTATATTGGAAGATGACCACATAAAGAGTGTGGAAATTGAATTAGCTCGACCAGGTGAAGAAGTAAGAATTACTCCTGTAAAGGACGTAATTGAACCAAGAGTAAAGGTTGAGGGACCCGGTGGAATTTTCCCTGGTGTAATGAACAAGGTTACTACAGTAGGTTCGGGACGTACACACGTATTGAAGGGTGCTGCGGTAGTTACTTGCGGTAGAATAGTTGGATTCCAGGAAGGTATTATTGATATGACAGGACCTGGAGCCGAATATACACCTTTCTCTAAGCTAAATAATGTTTGTATAGTAATCGAACCTGTAGAAGGATTAAAGCAACATGAATATGAAGCTGCTGCAAGAATGGCGGGACTTAAAGCTGCCAACTTTATTGGTCAGGCAGGAAAAGATGTCCAGCCTGATGAAGTAGAGACTTACGAAACTAAACCTTTACTTGAGCAGGTAGCAGAGTATCCTGAGTTACCAAAGGTTGGCTATGTGTATATGCTTCAAACTCAAGGATTACTTCATGACACTTATGTTTATGGAGTAGACGCTAAGAGAATAGTACCAACAATTCTTTATCCAACTGAAGTAATGGATGGAGCTATCTTAAGTGGAAATTGTGTTTCTGCGTGTGACAAAAACACAACATATCACCACTTAAACAATCCAATCATCGAAGATCTTTATAAAAGACACGGCAAAGATATAAATTTCGTTGGAGTAATAATAACTAACGAGAATGTATATCTTGCAGACAAGGAAAGATCTTCCAACTGGACTGCTAAGCTTACTAAGTATCTTGGATTAGACGGCGCTATCATTTCACAGGAAGGCTTTGGAAATCCGGATACTGACCTTATTATGAATTGTAAGAAGATTGAAACTGAAGGGATTAAGACAGTTATAGTAACAGATGAATATGCAGGAAGAGATGGAGCTTCTCAATCATTGGCAGATGCCGATCCTAAGGCGGATGCAGTTGTAACTGGTGGTAATGCTAATGAAGTAATAGTTTTACCTCCAATGAAGAAGGTAATTGGTACATTAGACTATGTAGATAAAATTGCCGGAGGTTTTGACGGTAGCTTAAGACCTGATGGAAGCATAGAAGCTGAAATTCAGGTTATAACTGGAGCAACAAATGAGTTAGGTTTCAATAAGATGTCTGCAACAACATTTTAAAAGAAATAGTAAAATGAAAATAGCAGATAAATAAGTATTAATCAAAAAAAGAAAGGATGGTAAGGATGAGCATATTAGAAGGTAAGAAAGTCATCATAATCGGCGACAGAGATGGCGTTCCAGGACCGGCTATTGAAGAATGCGTTAAGACTGTGGATAGCGCTGAAGTAGTATACTCTGCAACAGAGTGTTTTGTCTGAACAGCTGCAGGAGCAATGGACTTAGAAAATCAAAAAAGGGTAAAGGATTTAACAGAAAAGCATGGTGCAGAAAATATAGTAGTAATCTTTGGAGCAGCTGAGGCTGAATCAGCAGGACTTTCTGCAGAAACCGTTACAGCAGGAGATCCAACTTTTGCAGGACCATTAGCAGGAGTTGAATTGGGATTAGCTGTATATCATGCAGTAGAGCCTGAATTCAAAGAAGCTGTTGATGCTGATGTTTACGATGAGCAAATTGGCATGATGGAAATGGTACTTGAAGTAGATGAAATTATTGAAGAAATGTCTTCAATAAGGGAACAGTATAGCAAGTACTAAGAAAAAAATCAAATAAAAAACCCTTTTTAAAAAATAAGTCCATTGATTAAGGAATCTCGTTGGGATTCAAAAAAATAGTTAAACTGAGTTTAATAAATGAATTTAAAATAAGATGTAGATTTCCCGGTTTTTAAAATATGAGAGGGGGGAAAGTATGAGCAAAATAAGAGTTGTTCATTATATAAATCAATTCTTTGCTGGAATCGGTGGCGAGGAAAAAGCTGACATACCACCAGAAGTAAGAGATGGTGTTGTTGGTCCAGGTATGGCACTAAATAAGGCCTTTAAAGATGAAGCTGAGATAGTTGCTACTGTAATTTGTGGTGATTCCTATTTTAACGAGAACCTAGAGAAGGCTAAAGATGAAGTACTGAAAATGATAAAAGAGCATAATCCTGACTTGTTTATTGCAGGACCGGCTTTTAATGCTGGTAGATATGGTACAGCATGTGGTACTGTAGCTAAACTTGTGAAAGATGAATTAAACATCCCAGTTTTAGCAGCTATGTACCCAGAGAATCCTGGTGTAGATATGTATAAAAAAGATTTATACATAGTTGAAACAGGAAATTCTGCTGCAGCTATGAGAAAGGCAGTTCCGGCAATGGCGAAACTTGCTCTAAAATTGGCTAAGGGTGAAGAAATAGGATCGCCGGCAGAAGAAGGGTATATTGCAAGGGGCGTAAGAGTAAACTTATTCCTCGATAAAAGAGGTTCTGAAAGAGCTGTTGATATGATGGTTAAAAAGCTTAAGGGAGAAGATTTCACTACTGAATATCCAATGCCTGACTTTGATAATGTACCGCCAAATCCTGCAGTGAAGGATATGTCTAAAGCAAAGGTAGCTTTAGTAACATCAGGTGGTATCGTACCAAAGGGCAACCCGGATCATATTGAGTCTTCAAGTGCTTCAAAATATGGTAAATATGATATAGATGGAGTAATGGATTTAACTGCAGAAACCTATGAAACAGCTCACGGTGGATATGACCCTGTATATGCAAATGAAAATGCAGACAGAGTATTACCGGTAGATGTAATGAGAGATCTTGAAAAAGAAGGAGTAATAGGAGAACTGCACAGATACTTCTATACAACAACAGGTAATGGTACATCAGTAGCCAATGCTAAAAAATTTGCAGCAGAATTTGCACAGGAATTAGTTGCTGATGGAGTAGACGCAGTTATTCTAACATCTACATGAGGTACGTGTACTCGTTGCGGTGCAACGATGGTAAAGGAAATAGAAAGAGCTGGAATACCAGTAGTACACGTGTGTACAGTGGTTCCAATTTCATTAACTGTTGGTGCTAATAGAATAGTACCTGCTATAGCTATTCCGCATCCATTAGGAAATCCTCAATTAGATGAAAAAGAAGAAAAGAAATTAAGAAGAAAGCTAGTTGAAAAGGCTCTTAAGGCATTACAAACTGAAGTTGACGGACAGACAGTATTTGAAGATTAATAATGAATTAAAATGGGTGATGAATTCATCACCCATTTTATTAAGAAAATCAAAGGCTACTAGCTTCTAGCTAGTAGCTGGTAGTTTAAGTTTATATTATAGATAACAAAGTTTAAGGTTAAATTTATTAGGATTTTGAGAATCCTTCTGGTTCATGTGAAGATTTGCCCTCTTTAAATAAAAGAAGACAGAAGTAGCAACAAATGCTTCAAAATTACTGAGAAGGAAACCTCAAAATCCCTAGAGTAATATAAATAGAATCTTAGAGTTTTTTATCTATAGTTACTCATAGTAGTTAACTTAAGGTAATGTATAATAAATTTGCATATAAAAAATATATAAAAAGAAGAAGTGTCTTTAAGAATTTGATAACATGATCGGTTATTCAAGAACATAATATTTATATTTTACATGGAGGTGTAAACTATGAGTTATGCAGTTGTAAAAGGTGCAGGTTATGTATTGGTTCATACACCGGATATGGTTATACATAATGGTACAACCCAAACCACAGAAAAAATCACCAATCCAGAATCAGAGTATCTAAAAAAAGTACCGGAGCATCTAAGAAGCTATGAAGAAGTAATAAACTATGCTCCAAACCAAACTTATATAGGCAATATTACTCCAGAGGAGCTAAGGAGCTATGAAATGCCCTGGTATGATAAAGATGTAGAAGGAGCCGATAGATTCGGTAAATTTGGGGAAATAATGCCACAGGACGAATTTATAGCCCTTATGAAAATATGCGATGCCTTTGACCTTGTAAAGCTTGAAAAGGGATTTACAGAAACTATTAAAGAAAAACTTTCAAAACATCCTCTCTTTAAAGATGATGTAGCAAAAATTAAAGAGGGAGAAGAAAAAGCTGAGATAGAAAAACAAATAAATGAAAACCATGCAGAAGCAATTTACAATGATGGTAAACTTGTAGGTTGCGTAAAAAGAGCCCACGACATAGATCCAAACCTTAATGCCCATGTTATGTTTGAAAACCTTGTAGTAAAGGCGTCAGGAGTACTGGCCTTTAAACATCTTATAGATAAAAACGACATAGAGATAAATTCAATTGAGTACGTTATAGAGTGTTCAGAAGAAGCCTGTGGAGATATGAATCAAAGAGGTGGAGGTAACTTTGCCAAGTCCATAGCAGAAGTAGCAGGGGCAGTAAATGCAACGGGATCAGATACAAGAGGTTTTTGTGCAGCACCAACCCATGCACTTATAGAGGCGGCAGCTCTAGTACAGTCAGGAGTATATGAAAACGTAGTAATAGTAGCTGGGGGAGCGACAGCTAAACTGGGCATGAACGGTAAGGACCATGTGAAAAAGGGAATGCCAATCCTAGAAGATGTGCTTGGAGGATTTGCAGTATTAATCAGCAAAAATGATGGAGTAAATCCCATAATAAGAACGGACCTTATAGGAAGGCATACAGTAGGAACAGGATCATCACCACAAGCGGTAATAACTTCCCTTATAACAGCACCATTAGATAAAGGAAATCTTAAAATTACGGACATAGACAAATATTCAGTTGAAATGCAAAATCCAGATGTGACAAAACCAGCAGGAGCAGGAGACGTACCAACCTCAAACTACAAGATGATAGGAGCGTTAGGAGTAAAGAGAAAAGAACTTGACAGAAAAGAGCTGGCAGGATTTGTAACAAAACATGGTATGCCAGGCTGGGCACCGACTCAGGGACATATACCTTCTGGAGTACCATACCTTGGATTTGCAAAAGAAGATCTAACAGAAGGTAATTTAAATAAAGTTATGATAGTTGGTAAGGGAAGTCTTTTCTTAGGAAGAATGACAAACCTATTTGACGGCGTTTCAGTAATTGTAGAAAGAAACACAGGAAAGACAGAGGAAAGAGCTGAGGTATCTAAAGAAGAAATAAGGACTATGATAGCTGAAGCCATGAGGGACTTTGCATCACATTTACTAAGGGAATAGGAGGTGCTCGTAATGGGTGATACAAAGGCTATGAAAAAAATGCTGGGAAATATGTTTGCGGAAATAGCCGATGCCATAGAGACAGGAGAATTTGGCAAAAAAGTAAAGGTAGGTCTTACCACCTTAGGTAGCGAGCACGGAACAGAAAACCTGGTAAAGGGAGCAGAGCTTGCAGCCAAAAGTGGAGAAGACTTTGACATAGTACTTATTGGACCAAAGGTTGAAACTGACTTTGAAATAATAGAGGCAAACACCGAAGAAATGATGCATAAAAAAATGGAAGAGCTTTTAGATAGCGGATATATAAAGGCCTGCGTTACAATGCATTACAACTTTCCAATAGGGGTTTCAACAGTAGGAAGAGTTGTAACTCCCGGACTGGGAAAAGAGATGTTCTTAGCAACTACAACGGGAACCTCAGCGGCCCATAGGGCTGAAGCCATGGTAAAAAATGCCCTTTATGGAATCATCACAGCCAAGGCCATGGGAATAGAAAAACCTACAGTAGGAATACTAAACCTGGATGGAGCCAGACAAGTTGAAAGGGCTCTTAAGGAGCTAAGCGCCGGAGGATACGAAATAAACTTCGGCCAGTCAACTAGGGCTGATGGCGGTAGCGTAATGAGAGGAAATGACCTTCTAAAGGGTGCAGTAGACGTAATGGTTACAGACACCTTAACAGGAAACATAATGATGAAGGTATTCTCATCATATACAACAGGAGGAAGCTATGAAGCATCAGGATATGGATACGGACCAGGAATAGGTGAGGGTTATGACAGAACAATACTGATACTTTCAAGGGCCTCCGGCGCACCGGTAGTAGCAAACGCCATAAAATATGCAGCAGCCCTTGCAAAAGGAAATCTTAAAGACATTTCTAAGAAAGAATTTGAAAAAGCTAAAAAGGCAGGTCTTGATAAGATACTTAAAGAACTTACTAAAGATAGCAAAAAAGCCTTAGCAGAAGATGAAGATGTATCTGCTCCACCTAAAGAAGTAGTGACAGGCTCAATTTCAGGTATAGACATAATGGATTTAGAAGATGCAGTAAAAGTGCTTTGGAAGGAAGGAATATACGCTGAAAGTGGCATGGGATGTACCGGCCCTATCGTACTGGTTAATGAAGAAAAACTTCATAGAGCTACAGAAATCCTTGCCAAGGCAGGTTTTGTTGCTAAGGAAGGAGATGTATGTTAAGACTCCGGGCTTCCCGGAGTTTTAATTTGCTAGATATAACAAAAAATTAATATATGGAATCAAAAATAAAAAGGGATTTAAAGTTTTGTATAGAATATAATTATTCTAGAGAAAATAAGTGAATAAGAAAATAAGTAAGGAGGAATTACGATGGCAAAAAGAATTCTAGCTTTATTCTTAGCGGCAGTATTATCCTTAAGTTTATTGGCTGGATGCGCTACTGCTCCAAAGGAAGAGCCTAAGGATGAACCAAAAGAACAACCTGGTGAACAGACTGAAGAACCTAAGAAACCTGACTTTAAAGTTGGTTTTGTTACTGATACTGGAGGAATCGACGACAGATCATTTAACCAGGGAACCTGGGAAGGTATTAAGAAATATGCAGATGAAAACGGTTGGGAAGAAGGAAAACAGTATAAATATATCCAATCAAATGAAGAAGCAGACTACATACCTAACTTGAGTGCATTTGGAGATGAGGGATATAACCTTGTAATAGCTGCAGGTTTCCTATTTGAGGAAGCAATGAACACTGTTGCAGACCAATATCCGGATACAAATTTTGCAATAATTGATGCAGTTGTAGAAAAGCCTAATGTAGCTTCTGTGGTATTTGCAGAGGAACAAGGTTCTTATTAGAAAGTTCCATGCTGGTTTTGTTGCTGGTGTACACTCTGTTGATCCATTTATTGAAGTAGTTAGCCAATATGCAGGTAGCTTTGGAGATCCTGGAAAAGGACAGCAAATTGCATCTACTATGTATGAACAAGGTGTAGATATTATATATCATGCAGCTGGCGGAACAGGAAATGGTGTAATCAATGAAGCTAAGAATAGAGTGGAAAATGGCGAAAAAGTATGGGTAATTGGTGTGGATAAAGATCAGTATGAAGATGGAAAATTAGCTGACGGTAAATCTGTTGTCTTGACTTCAATGATGAAGAGGGTAGACGTGGCAGCCTATAATGTAATTGAAGCTGCGGTAAAAGGAGAGTTTCCAGGTGGTAAGGTAACAGCATTGACACTTAAAGACAATGGTGTTGGAATACCTGAGGAAAATCCAAATTTAAGCGAAGATATTATTAAGGTAATTGAAAGTTATAAAGATAAAATCATTAATGGAGAAATTATAGTTCCAAAGACAATGGATGAATTGAAAACTTTTGAAGAGAACTTATAAAGCATACAGTAAAAAATTAGACCTTGAAAGCCCATTGAAAAATGGGCTTTTTTTATCTGTCTATAAACATAACAGAGATTTTATGCATGCCTGTAGAGGTTTTAGCAATACCAATGCCCACTTCTGCAAAATGAGGAGCGAGTATCGCATTTCTATGAATATAAGAGTTCATAAAATTTCTATGGGCATTTTCAATGCTGTATGCAGTTGCAATATTTTCTCCAACATTGTAAAAGCTTATGCCTGCATTCCTAATCATAGTATATATGCTGCCATAGGTAGGTGAAGTATGAGATAAATAATTATTTTTTGCCATATCTTCAGCTTTCAATTGGGCTACTGAAGTCAATTTATCGTTTAAAGTAAGAGGTTTTAATCCACTCTTAGTTCTTTCATCATTAATCAGAGTCAACATCTTGTAGACTGAAGAACTATCGGTTGGTTTTGTATTCATTTTATTTTGGGTTGTAGTATTAGAATTTTCTGTGTGTGTAGTACCATTTGTAGTTGTCACATTATTATTGGATTTTTTTGTTTGGTAACTGCTGTCACTCTGAGGATTTGGTCCATAATATCTGGTAATTTCTCCACCTGAGTAATAATAGTTATTGCTACTATAGGTGTTAGATGAAAAGCTGTAAGAAGAATTTTCTTTCTGAGAAGTATCGGAATAATTTGTAGAAGAATAACTATTGATAGAATCAGAATTTGTATTAGTATCATTGTTGTCTACATATTTTGAAGATGGATTATTGTAAGTGGTGTTTAAATTATTTGTAATACCGTAAGTTCGAGATACTATGTATCCAGTTTTATGAATAATTTCATAGGAATAAGCAGAGGCATTGATTGAAGTAGAACTTAGTAAGGATGTCGAAAGAAGTGTGATTGAAACGGCCTTAGCAATTATTTTTTTCGTATTCATTTGATCTCCTCCGTCTTTAATATAATTTAATTATAACAAAATCAATCGACAAATTTCTACAAATCACGACATGTAAATTTTGGTTACAATACAAAATAAAGCCATTTGCTAATTAATTGGCAAATATCATTTTTTGGTAAGAAATTCAACTATTTTTTCAAAAAAAGGCTTATTTTCTTTTTTGTTACCAACAAAATCGGAAGGCTTTTCATCTAAAGAAATATTTTTATCGTTATAATCGTTAAGTTTTACCTCACTCTTAACTTCCGTATTTTGCTTGTTTTCTCCATGATCATAGCCTACGTGATTTTCAAGTTCAGCCTGAGAATCATCTTTTTGGTAAGGAAGGTTTTCCCAGGAATCTTGGTGGATTTCTTTATAGGAAATATCTTCAAGTTTTGTTTCAGAAAGTTCACTGCTTAGTTCAGTTGATTTATGTTCTTGGAAACCAGAAAAAGTCAGATTATTTAAACCTAATATATATTGTTCATTTTCGTTAATTTTACCAAAAGTATTTATAATCTTTATTGAATTAATATTATTATATTCTTTGCTAACAAGTGTGATATCATATAGATCATTTAATTCCTTACAATCTTTTTCAGTCCAAGTTATACCTTGATCAGTGGAAGTCTTTAAATATAGAATATCAGAATCTTTCCATACAATATATATTTTTCCATTTAGCTCAAAAATTTTGTAGTTGGTGTTTTCTAATTCTTCGCAGTTTATTCTGTTCTTCACTGAAGTATTTTGTAATAAATTATCAATTAGTCTACAAGTGTGATATATGCATCGCATATCATCACTGTTTTTATATAGAAAATGAATATTGCCTTTTGAGTCTATGAAGGTATTTATGAGTTTAATTGCTTTTGTGTCTAAATCAATCTTGATATTAGGTTTCCAGTTCATAATGCTATGGGAAAAAGTGCTATAATATAGTTTAAAACTATTAGACTTATTTACTGATGAAAAAAAGTAAAATAAATTATTGTTTGTATCTTGTTGGATAAAGTATTTAATCTCTTTTTTATTTTGAGAAATTGAATTAAGATATCTGTATTTCCACTTTGAGCCATATTTGTATAAGTGGATAAAATAGGATTTATTTGGATATACAGTAGCTGTTTTGAGCGTATTATTAAAGTTATAGAATATGTGAATAATTTTTCCGGTGGACATAATTTTAATGAAATCCATGTTGTTGGAACGGGGGCTGAATTTTTTTAAAACTGTCCTAGTCCAATTTTCTTTGGAGTAGGTTAAGTAGTAGAGATTGCCATCCTTTGTGAGACAAACTAGATGGATGATATTTGTATCATCTAGGGTTAAATCAAAACTATCTGCCTTTTCAACTAACTTTTTTTTCTGGGCAGATCGGTTATGATCTTCTAAACAATAATATAAACAGGAGTCTAATATATAAAAGTGCAATTTCGTATTTCCTAAGCTATTGATTATCAAAAAGTTATTCTTGTATATGCTCATAAGATTTCCTCCCTGATATATATTTCTAATACATACATATGCAGAACCTAAACTTAAAAGACGAGGGAATTAAAGTTTTAAGATAATATCACGATTAGAGAAAAAATTCATAAAATATCAATATGCCAAAAGTAAGTGTTATAATACCTACTTATAATTCCAGTAAATTTATCTGCGATGCCATAGATAGTGTGCTAAATCAAAATTATAGGAACTTTGAAATAATAATTATAGATGATGGGTCTACTGATGATACAAAAGAAAAATTAATTAAATATGAAAGTAAAATTAACTATTATTATAAAAAAAATGGAGGACCTGCTTCTGCAAGAAATTACGGAGTACAAAGATCTCAGGGAGAGTACATTTGCTTTTTAGATGCCGATGACATTTTTTTACCTAAAAAGTTAGAAATACAAGTGAGTTTGCTAGACCAATATAGACACGCAGGAATTGGATTATTATATTCGGATTTCTTTTGTATAGATGAATATGACTATACTATTTTGAAGTACTATAAATGCAAAGATTTTTCTTCCCACAAAAAGGCCTTGCAGTATCTATATCTACATAATTATATTAATACATCAACTGTTATGGTAAAAAAAGATTATATCAATCAGATAGGTTTATTTGATGAAGAACTGAGATATCTGGAAGATTATGATCTGTGGATTAGATTAGGAATGGAACACGAATTTTATCATATTGCAAAACCGTTAGTTAAGACTAGGAGTTATACAAATAGCTATAGAAAAAAAATAAGTAACACGGTAAAAAAAAGCTACATAAACAAGGTGAAGGAAAAGGCAAAAACTCTACTTGATAATCTAGACACTGCAATCTGTAAAAAAGACTGTTGTGAGTTTAAAAATAATGTGACCAAATAATTCTTCGCTTGTATTTTTGTAACGCTATATCTATTTGTTTATAACATGTAATATGGAAATAAGCAAAATTGCCTTATAGATATAGAGAGAAAAGCAATTATGAATTTGTTGCATAAAGCAATTGATGAATTAAAGAAAATATGGAAAAAAGAGCTTGTACTCTCTTTTACAGTTGACGTGGATTGGGCATCAGAAGACGCAATAGAGTACTGTTACAAACTATTTAAAAAGTATCAAATTCCCGTCACATTTTTCTTAACCCATCCAATCTTTATATCTTTCAATACAATTTATATCAGTTGTAAATACGTAATCAAAAAGTTTTGCAGCCTCTATAAACATGTTAAAATTCCCTGGATCCTCTTTATTCCAAAATACTGTAGGAATATTATTGTATTTACACCAATGAACAAGATTTTCTAAAGATTTATCGTGTGAAATATGCAAGTTTACAATTTTATTTTTCCATAAATTATTATTACCTGACCAAGCTGATTTAACCAGTAGAAAGTTTGGGTTTTCCATTTCTAATTGTATTTTCCAATTATCGTAACTTACAGGCATAAAATTGCATTCATATTTAAAACATTCATAGGAGAATTTATCTAAAATGGAAGCAATTTTAATGTTTTTTAATTCTATTTTGCTATCTTTTTTATCTGACTTATCATTTATATCTTCAATTTTATCGTTATATTTATTATTTTTAATTAATAGCTTTTCTGGAATTTTTTTGATAAATGTCATTTCATCACCTCATATAATAATCATTAAAAAAAGATATCATTTATCCATTTTACTTTAATATAATATGTATTTAAAAAGTTGATGTTCCCAAAATACGCATAATCTACTCATTATTGCATTAAAAAATCATTATGCTAGTTCCTTATAGATATCCTTCAATAATCCTCTTTAGGCTCCGTAGAAGAGCTTTTTTAATAGAAAAGATTTAGAGGTAAAACCAACTCTTCAAAGTCGCTTCAGAGGAAACATTGAAGGATATTTAAAGCTATACTGTTAGAGTAACTAGCACAAGAGGTTGAATTAAAATTACATCAAAAACATAAAAAAAGGATAAGGTGGTTGATCCATTTATCCTTCATTTTTTATTTTTTTGAATTAGTATGCTTATTTAGTTGTTCGTAATCTACAAGAAGTTTTTTTAGTTTTTCATATAACTTAGCATGGTTGTTTTGAATTCGGGTTAATGAATTTAATAAAAATAATTCTGCATTTTTTAAATTTTCTATTTCAGAATATATATAGATAAGATTATTTAAAAAATTTTGTATACTTGTCAAATTACTTTCAATTGAGTTATTAGGGATAGCTTTTGTTTCAGAAATTAAATTTTCAGCTATCAAATTATTTTGAAAATATATCTTGATTTCGTCTATATAATTATTAAATTCACAGCCAGTATTATTTAAACTTTTTAGTCGCTTTTTTGGTAAATTATCAATTTCATTTAGCTGACCCAATCCTACTATATATGGTTCATGGTTTTGCATATCGTTAAAATAGTAAGTAAAAGGAACATGAACTAATGGTAAATCTTTATATTTACTTCCTATATATATTAAAGGGAATAATTCAGAGTTTATTGTTTGATTGATTGTTTTAATATTTGACCAATTATCTTCAGAAAGCTTTGTTTGAGTAGAATACAACTTATCATTTCGTTTCCAAAATAAATTGATATGATTATTATTCTGAACTAAGATGGGATTGGTAAAGTTAGAAATACTTGTAGGTATAGTTTTAGATTTTTTCCAGTTTAAAAAAGAGGAAGTATTGTTCTGTTTCTTTAGATAATTAAGTGCGATATTTTTATCTTGTAAATGTGACCAAATTATATTTATGTAATTATTTGTGTCGCACAAAATTCCCAGATTTGATATTTCAATATCCTTACTTATCCTTTCAATGGGGTTCCATTTTTTATGTTTTATATCATATTTTCGGTAAAAAAGTGTATATTGATTTTCTTCCCTTGATTTGTAAAGCAAATGTATATTACCCTTTTTATCAATATCTGTCTTAATAGAAATACCATACCTGTCAATAAAAATATCGGAAATTTTTTGGCTACTCCAGTTTTTTGAATTTATACAAAAATGCATGATTTTCCATAAATTGTTGTTGTATTTATTATTTACAAGCATTATTAAGTGTGCATCGAAATTATCGTTGATATTAATATATAATCGTAAATCCTTAATTAGATTGGAGCTAAAATTAATATTTTCTATCTTATTTTTTTTCCAGCTTTCGCCATTATTAAAAATATGAATTAGCTTTCCCAAAGTATCTATGGCCATAATATGAATTATTCCATTTAGATCTTTATTGAGAGTAAAAATAGTTATATTTTTATGTATTATTCTAGTATCTTTTTTTAAGGTAACTTTATCGATGATTTCAATATATAAAGTATTACCTGATATATAAAAACGCTTTAGGACCGTATCTTCGACAATATATTCTGGGCTGCCGTTAAAAGGCATCATATCACCACCTAAGGAATTGTTATTCTATATATATGCATGTTTTATTTTTAAATTAAAAAAATAGTATGGATAACAAAGTTCGAGGCTAAATTTATTAGGATTTTGGGAATCCTTCTGGCTCATGTGAAGATTTATTGCTTTATATAAATTAAGATAAAGGTAGCAACAAATACTTCAAAATCGCTCAGAAGGAAACCTCAAAATTCCTAGAGTAATATAAATTCAATCTTAAATTTATTTATCTATGATAACTATTAAAGTTAATTACTATTTAGAAGAATCCTTAGATAATGTCTGTACTACCTCCAACTGCCTTCCCAGTGATGAACAGCATAGGCACTTGGGAAGTCCTCATTTTTTCTATGCATTTCAGTATAAAGATATGGATAAAAAAGCTTAGGTGGAAAGATTGTAATATCTTTTCTGCTTTTTAGCATTCGTGAGTGATAATGGGGACCGGTTTGGTGATTAATAGGAAGATGTTTATTTTCTCTAATCGATTTAGGGAGGTTGTCAATTAACAGTTTATAGACTGGATGTCCTGGAACGCAGCCTATAATTGCAAGGTTAATAATACCCGGCTCCTCATAGACTGTAAAGGCTTCAACTCCCTTTAATAAGGGTTCAATATTTTTTAGACATTCAAAATCACAGTCAATATATATTCCACCAAATTTATGAATAATTTCAATTCTGGCAATATCAGCTTTTTGTGCTAGTTTAGTTGCATTATCGTATTCCCGTTGGTTTTGCAGAGGAATCATATTTTCTTCTGTCCATAATTTCATTTCCCAATCTGGGTGTTTTTCAATCCAAGTTTCTCTGAATCTTATAAATTCATCAGGCATGGGTTTGCCTCCAAGCCATATGCGATGAAATTTTTTTGGAATTAATAAATTATTACTTTTATTAAGTAATTTTTTATTTTTTCTATAAATTACTGTCAACTTGAATCCTCCTATTAGATAAAGTTATTCAAATCTATAAAATAACGTAGTCGGTATAATCAATTATGTTTTCTTTGATGACTTTACATTCTTTTAAAAATTCATCTTCTTTTTTTCTCCAAGTATGATTTTCATTGGGATTAGTATGTCTGTGCAGCACATAATTATATCTATCTGTAGAATATATTTTAATGTTATTTTTCAAACAGTTAACCTGCAACTTACTCAGTGCACCAAATGGCATAGAGGGATAATCTATTTTGTCAATGAGATCACGTTTAAAAACCATAGTTGAGTCAACTACTCCTGGTGAGTATTTATTTTCGTAGTTTGGCTGGTAATGCCAGATTGCTAGGGTTTTACTTTCTTCAAAATACACAAAATTTGTAAGTTTGCCCACCATGTGACAGTCTACATATTTAAAAGCTTCCATAGATTGTTTTAAAAAGTTTGCTCCATAAAAATCATCATCATCAAAAAAGGCTATATATTCGAAATTTACGTATTTAAAAGCAAATTTTCTGCAATCTGCATTATTGAACTTTTCATCAACCTGAAAGACCTTAACATTTTTATGTTCTTTAGCTTTTTTTTGATATCTTCGAATATTCATAGTATTGTTGTTTAATATAATGATCATTTCTTTATTATTATAGTTTTGTCTTGAAAAATTGTTGAATAATTTATTTATATAGTCGGGACGATTGGTAGGAGTAATGATAGAAACTCCACTTTCTTTTTTGCTAAAATTATTTTTTTTTCTATAAATTACTGCCAAATTTCATCCTCCTCTTTTAATAGATTTAAAGCATAAAAACAATATAATTGGCGATATCTATAGAGACTATAGAATTACATACTTTAAATAATTGGTCACATTTTTTTCGACAATCTCACAGTCTCTCAATATCTCCTCTTCTTCCGCTTGCCATGTATGTTGTAGTTTAGGATTATTATGTCTATGAAGTACATAATTGAATCTATGGGTGGAATATATTTTAAATCCATGGTATGAACAGAGATCTTGAAATCTTACGTCGGGATCTCTTTGATTACTTGGATACTTTCCGATTTTTTCGAGAACATTTCGCCTGAAGACCAAACTTGAATCAGCAACATGGCCAACATATTGGTTTTCTTTATTTATTCCTCTTAAATGATGGTATAGAGCAAGGATTTTACTTTTTTCAAAATAAGTAAAAAAAGAGGCCTTACCTACAACATCTGTATTAATCTTATAAAAAGTTTTTATCGATTCATTTAGATAATTTGGAGCATAAAAATCATCGTCATCAAAAATAGCAATATAATCTAAATTTGATTTTTCAATTGCATAGTTTCTACAGTCACCTAACGTTGTTTTTTCATTAATTTGAAAAACTTTAATATTTTTATATTCACTTACTTTTTGTTTGTATTTTTTTATATCCATTTTATCGTTGTTCAAGACGATAATAAGTTCTTTTTTATTATAGTTCTGTCTTAAATAATTATTTAATAGGGCTTTAATATTATCTGGACGATTGGTAGGAGTAATGACAGAGACTCCTTGGTCTTTTGGGTTGGAGTCGTTTGCAACGGTTTTCTTTAAATCATGAAAGTGTTTTTTTTTATAGATTACAGCCAAATTCCTGCCTCCTTTATATATCCTCAATTTATATATATGCAAATATTATAATTAAGTTATGTAATAATTATGACTTAATTTCAACAGATACATATTATGAAATAAGAAAAAAATGATAAATAAATCAGGGGGATACAATATGACTTATAAAGAATATAGTTTTCCTAGTAATACAAAGTTTTTAGTAACTGGAGGAGCAGGTTTCATAGGCTCAAATATTGCAGAAAAAATACTTACTTTAGGTTATAAAGTAAGGGTATTAGATAATTTCTCAACAGGAAAAGCAGAAAACATTAAGGAGTTTATCAATCTGCCAAACTTTGAATTAATGATAGGGGATATTAGAAATATAGAGGACTGTAAAAAAGCTTGTAAAAAAATAGATTATGTTTTACATCATGCAGCCATAGGCTCAGTTCCAAAATCTGTTGACGATCCGAAAACAACTAACGATACCAATATTACAGGTACATTAAATATGTTAATTGCATCGGTAGAGCACAAAATAAAGAGATTTATTTATGCTTCTTCATCCTCTGTGTATGGAGATGAATCAAGCTCATTTAAAAGTGAAGAAAAAATAGGAAGTCTCTTATCTCCCTATGCAGTTACTAAATTAACTAATGAATTGTATGCAACAACTTTTTTAAAGTTATACCAATTGCCTACTATAGGACTAAGATACTTTAATGTATACGGAAAAAAACAAGATCCTTTTTCAAAGTATGCATCGGTGGTTCCTGAATTTGTAAAAAAGCTCATGAATAATCAAGCTGTAATTATATTTGATGATGGAATGCAGTCTAGAGATTTTATTTATATAGATGATGTAATTGAAAGCAACTTAAAAGCATGCGTAGCGTCACAAGAAACTTATGGTAAGGTCTTTAATATTGGTTGCGGGAAAAAGATATATATAAAAGATTTATATTATAAGATTTCTAAAATATTAAACAAGGAAGTTGAAGTAATTTATAGTTACAAAAGAAAAGGAGATGTAGACAGTTGCGTTGCTGATATCAATAGGGCAAGAGTGCTTTTGAAATTTACTCCTAAATTTGGCCTAGATGAAGGCCTTATAAAAACTATTGAATGGTACAAGAATTAAGTATTTTTTGGTATGTAGATTGTTCTATCAATTTTCGAAATTTTACACTAACACAAAACTGTATCTTTAAAACCTCTATTGACATAGTATGATACGAGAGGGGGATACATTGATGCAGAAAGTATTAAAAGAAAAAATTATAAATAGATCTGCCAAAGTAGTGGTAATAGGGTTGGGATACGTAGGTCTGCCATTGGCAGTAGAAATTGCTGAAAAGGGATTTAAGGTTTTTGGTATAGATATATCTAAAGATAGAATAGATTCTTTGAAAAAAGGAAAAACATATGTAACTGATGTAAAGGATGAAGTTATTAAATACTACCTAAATAAAAATTTTTTCGTAGGATCAGACTTTTTAGAAATATCAAAGGCTGATGCCATTATCATATGTGTTCCAACTCCTCTTGACGAAGCAAAACGTCCAGATTTATTTCATGTTAATTCTGTTGTATCAAAATTAGTAAATTATATGAAAAAAGGGACTCTAATAGTTTTAGAGAGTACTAGTTATCCAGGAACAACAGAGGAGCTGATTGCAGATGTTATCGAAAAGAAATTAAAATTTGAAACTGGAAAGGACTTTTTTGTTTGTTTTTCGCCAGAAAGGATAGATCCAAGTAATAAAAGTTTTAATATAACAAACACACCCAAAATAATTGGTGGAATAACTGCGGAATGTTTGGAATTAGGAAAGATATTTTATGAAACTTTTATAGACGAAATTGTTACGGTAAGTTCAACTAAAGTAGCAGAAATGGCTAAGTTGCTTGAAAACACCTTTAGGAGTGTAAATATAGCTTTGATTAATGAGCTTACAATGATGTGTGAGTTTATGGATATCAATATATGGGAAGTAATTGATGCGGCTGCTACTAAACCCTATGGATATATGCCATTCTATCCAGGGGCAGGGATTGGAGGTCATTGTTTACCAGTTGATCCCATATATTTATCTTGGAAAGCTAAGATGTATAATTATTACAGCAGATTTATTGAATTAACAAATGATATAAATGCCAATATGCCCAGATATGTTATAAAGCAGATTACAGAAATTTTAAATAGTGAAGGTAAGGCGATCAAAGGCTCAAAAATTTTTATTGTAGGCATAACCTATAAAAAGGATGTTAATGATATACGGGAATCTCCCGCTTTAGAAATTATCAGTCTATTGAAGGAAAAGGGTGCAGATATATTTTACTATGACCCCTATATACCAACTCTTGATTTAAATAGCAGTAAAATATATTCTATAAACTTAACAAAAGAAATACTTAAAAATGCTGATTTAACAGTCATAGTAACAGATCATAGCGATATAGACTATCAGTTAATAATTGATAACTCAAAGGTGGTTTACGATACAAGAAACGTTACTAAAAATTATAGGCCCCAAAATGTTGTTTTGCTGGGAGGCCATAGAGTAGGTGAGTAGGGAATAGAGATAGACATACAAAACAATATTAAGGAGGAAGTATATGAATAGAGTACTTGTAACAGGTGGAGCTGGATTCATCGGCTCCCATTTATGCGAGCGATTATTGAAAGAAGGGAATGAAGTTATCTGTTTAGATAATTATTTTACTGGAAGTAAAAAAAATGTTGAACATTTATTGGATGACTCAAATTTCGTTTCAATAGAACATGACGTTACTGAATCTATATCATTTGATATTGACCAGATTTATAATTTTGCTAGCCCAGCATCTGTTTCGTATATTCACTATAATCCGATACAAACCATGAAGATATGTTTCATAGGAGCATTAAATATGTTGGAACTTGCAAGGAGAAAAAAAGCTAAAATATTACAGGCATCTACTTCAGAAGTTTATGGTGATCCATCAGTACATCCTCAGGTAGAGGAATACTGGGGAAATGTAAACCCTGTAGGGGTAAGAGCTAGTTATGACGAAGGAAAAAGAATAGCAGAGACTTTATTTATGGATTATAACAGACTATACGGTTTAGACATTAGAATTGCTAGAATCTTCAATACTTATGGACCTAGGATGATGAAAGACGGCAGGGTAGTAAGCAACTTTGTTATTCAGGCTTTGAATAATGATGATATAACTATATACGGTGACGGGCTTCAAACGAGAAGCTTTTGCTATATTGACGATTTGGTTGACGGGTTAATCAAAATGATGAATACAAATAAAACACTAGAATATCCAATCAATTTGGGCAACGCTGAAGAGTATTCAATAAAAGAATTAGCTGAGCTAATTATTGAACTGACAAATTCCAAGTCGAAGATTGTGTATAAATCTTTACCCAAGGATGATCCAAGAAGAAGAAAACCAGATATTTCAAAGGCTGAAAATATATTATCTTGGCATCCTAAGGTCAAAATAAAGGAAGGATTAGTAAAAACAATAAAATATTTTGAAGATATATTGTTACTAAAGGGTAGGGTCAGTTTCTAATACATTTATAGAACTTAGAAAAAATTTCGGATGCATTACGAGGTAAGAAGGGGGGAGCTGTACGTCTATATGAAAAATTCTTTTTCATATAATGAATACTTACTGATTTTAGACAGTGTAAAAGCAATGCAAAGATTAAAGGACTTTAAAGAAATTAATGAAAACACATTGGAGTTTATAATAATTAGACATGATGTTGAGTTTTCGGTAGAGAGGGCCTACAAAATGGCAAAGCTTGAAGCTGATATAGCTCATATAAATACTAGTTATTTTTTTCAAATAAGAAACAATTCTTATAATGTCCTTTCAAAATACAATATAGATATGATTCAATCAATATATCAAATGGGGCATAAAGTGGGACTTCACGTTCATTTGAATGCTCTTGAAGATCTTCATAATATCAAAGAGTATATCATAAAAGATGTAAAAACTTTACAATACTACACAGAAATACCTGTCGATAGGTTCTCTTTCCATAGACCTTCAAGCAAGGTCCTTTCTTTAAACTTGCGAATAGATGATCTCATAAACACATATTCAGATAAATATTTTCACTTTATCGATAATGAAACAAACATAAGTAACTTAAGAATAAAATACTTTAGTGACTCAATGCATAGATGGAAATATGGTTATCCTGACAAAGAAAACTTAAAAAAACATAAGAAAGTTCAAATATTAATTCATCCCTATTCGTGGACTGAAGCCGGATATGATAGTGAAAAAAATTTTGAAACTCTTATTGATGAAAAAACAGAAAGCTTAATTGACACTTTGGAGGGGGAATGTAAGCATTTTAAAAGACAAGGAGTGAGTTAATGGTGATAAATCAGAAACTTGTTATATTTGGAGTAAAAAATACAACAGCGAACTCTATAAGATACATTCATAAAGAGGTAATGAGTATAGATCTAATAGTAACTTTAAGCAACAAAGCTTCACAATCTAATCATATATCCGGTTATTGTGATTTGGCAGACATTGCGGATGAATTTGGAATCAAATGCTTATTTGTAGATGATTATTCTTTTACGAATGAGAAGGAGAGAAAGTTTTTTAGAGAAAATCAATTTGATATTGGAATATCCATAGGATGGCAGCGAATTATTCCAAAGGAAATATTACAATCTTTTAAAAAAGGTATATTTGGGTTTCATGGAAGTGCAGGATATCTTCCCTTTGGAAGAGGCAGATCACCTCTTAACTGGTCAATTATAAAAGATCACAGAAGATTTATAAATCATTGCTTTAAATATAGTGAAGACGCAGATGCAGGAGAAATATACAGTACTAAAATTTTTGAGATTAATGAGTTTGATACGATTGAAACTTTACAGTATAAAGTTTTACTGGTGGGAAGAGAACAGATTAAACAGCTTTTAGAGGATTATAAAAACGACAATATCAATCTAATTAAACAGAAAGAAGGCCCGAGTACGTGGTATCCCAAAAGAACTCCAGAGGATGGAAAAATTTCACTAGAAAGATCCACAAAAGACATCTACAATTTAATAAGAGCTATAACATATCCTTTCCCCGGAGCTTTTTTATTTATAAAAAACAAAAAAATCACAATATGGGAAGCTTATCCCTTTGATTATTTTATTGATTTTTACGACTTCAAAGTAGGAGAAATTATTGATGTTTTTGACTCGGATTTCATAATAAAAACTATTGATGGAAGCTTAATTGTTAAAAGGTATGAATACGATGGAAAAATTAAAAAAGGAATGATTTTACGAGATGTTGTTCAAGTGTTATAATCATAATGATAAACTAAAGAAAGACTGGTGGTAATGATGGAAAAACCATTGGCAGACAAAATAAGACCTGAAAGGTTAGAGGATGTATTTGGACAAGGACATATATTAGGTAAAGGAAAAATATTAAACAGAATATTAGAATCTGGACGGATTACAAATATGATATTCTATGGTCCACCTGGCGTAGGAAAAACTACAGTAGCCAATATAATAGCTAAGATGACAAATAAAAAATTTCATAAGCTCAACGCTACAAATGCAGGAGTAAAAGATATTAAAGGTATAATAGATGGTCTAGATACATTGTTTTCAGTAGGGGGAGTTCTATTATACCTTGATGAGATACAAAACTTTAATAAAAAGCAGCAGCAGTCAATGTTAGAATACATTGAAAATGGTAAAATTACCTTAATAGCTAGCACCACGGAAAATCCTTATCATTATATCTACAAAGCTATTCTCAGTAGATCTACTATATTTGAATTTAAGCTGCTTAATAAAGAAGACATAATTAAAGGATTAAAAAGGGCAGTTAAAATTGCTTCAAATGATTTAAAGAACATACAAATTGTCTTTAAGGAGGAAGCTTTTGAATATATTGCTGAGGTTAGTAATGGAGATCTTAGAAAGGCTATAAATGCCATTGAACTGGCTATTTATTCCACGCCAGTTAACCGAGAAGGAAAAAAATATATAGATCTCCACACTGCCCATGATTGTACCCAAAAGAAAATATTGAACTATGATAAATTTGGGGATAGTTATTATGATATACTAAGTGCCTTTCAAAAATCTATTAGAGGAAGCGATCCTGATGCATCGATTCATTATCTTGCTAGGCTAATAAAAGCTGGAGACTTGATTTCCATTTGTAGAAGACTGTTGGTAATAGCTTCAGAGGATATAGGTCTTGCATATCCAAATGCCATAACTATTGTAAAAAGCTGCGTTGATGCGGCAATGCAGCTGGGACTTCCAGAGGGGAGAATTCCTTTGGCTCAGGCAACACTTGTATTAGCTACTGCGCCAAAATCTAATTCGGCTATTAAAGCCATAGATGCAGCTTTAAGTGATATAGAAACCATGGATGTAGGTGATATACCATTACACTTGAAAGATGCCCATTATAAGGGGGCATCCAAGCTTGGCAGAGGATTGGAATACAAATATCCCCATAATTATACAAACAATTATGTTAGGCAGGAGTACTTGCCTCATTCTCTTAGAAATAAGGTTTATTATGTTGCAGGTGAGAATAAGATGGAAGAGAGAATAAAAGCATATATGAATAAAATAAAAGAATAAAACTGCATTTTTCAGCTTATTTTGTCAATTAATTGATAAAAAATAAAAAATTATTTCTTGAATGTTGACAAAAATACTTGGGTATAATATACTTAGAATTGAATTCCAAGTGATTTGCTTGGGATTATGAAGGGAGTGAGAAAATGAAACTTTCAACTAAAGGAAGATACGGACTAAAAGCAATGTTTGATTTAGCTCTAAATTATGGCGAGGGTCCAATTGCCCTAAATAATATTGCAGATAGACAAAATATCTCCGTTCATTATTTGGAACAGCTTATAGCTACATTAAGAAAAGCCGGTTTAGTAAAAAGCGTCAGAGGTGCTCAGGGAGGGTACATGCTGGCTGATAGGCCAGAAAACATTACAGTAGGAGATGTACTTAGAACTCTTGAGGGACCTATTGCACCTGCAGAGTGCGTTATTGAGGAAGAGGATAATGAATGCTCAAAGGCAAGCTACTGTGTAACGAGAACAATTTGGGAAAAAATAAGGGATAGTGTTGATAATGTCATTAATTCTATAACATTACAGGATATGGTAGATGACTATACTAGACTACATAATTCTGATTCCTTTATGTACTATATCTAAGTATTAATTCACCTTTGTTTATGAATTTTTTAGTAACAGGAGATGATTGTATGGATAAAAAAATCTATTTAGATTATTCGGCAACCACACCTATGAAAAAAGAAGTTCTTGATGAAATGCTTCCCTACTTTAGTGAAAAATTCGGAAATGCATCAAGTATTCATTCCTTTGGGAGGGAGGCTAAAGCAGCTCTAGATAGCTCAAGAGATAAAATTGCCAAGGCCATAGGTGCTGATTCAAAGGAAATATTTTTTACAGGTAGCGGTTCTGAAGCAGATAACTGGGCTATCAAGGGTGTAGCCTTTGCTAACAGAGATAAGGGAAATCATATTATCACTTCTAAAATAGAACATCATGCGGTATTGCATGTTTGTCAGTATCTTGAAAAACATGGATTTGAAGTAACTTATCTTGATGTAGATGAATACGGAATGGTTGATTTAGACCAGTTAAAAGAATCAATAACTGATAAGACAATTTTGATTACTATTATGTTTGTAAATAATGAAATAGGAACTATTCAGCCAATAAAAGAAATCGCAGATATTGCAAAGAAAAATAATGTGTATTTCCATACTGATGCTGTACAGGCCCTTGGAAATGTTCCTATTAATGTAAAGGATTTAGAAGTAGATCTTATGAACTTTTCTTCTCATAAAATCTATGGGCCCAAGGGAGTAGGAGGAATTTATATAAGAAAAGGTGTTAAAATTGATCCCTTTATACATGGAGGAGCTCAGGAAAGAAAAAGAAGGGCTGGTACGGAAAATATTGCAGGTATAGTTGGATTTGCAAAGGCAACAGAGTTAGCTGTGGAAAATCTTGATTCACATATTAAGCATGTAAAAGCTTTAAGGGACAAATTGATAAAGGGAGTACTAGATAATATAGACCATGTAAGGTTAAATGGACATCCAGAGAAAAGACATCCGGGAAATGTAAATTTCTGCTTCGAATATATTGAAGGCGAAGCACTGCTGCTTAGTCTTGATATGGTAGGAATAGCAGGTTCAAGTGGATCAGCTTGTACTTCCGGGTCGCTAGACCCATCCCATGTACTTATGGCTATTGGACTTCCACATGAAATAGCTCATGGATCTTTAAGACTAACAATTGGAGATTTTACTACAGAAGAAGATATAGATTATGTAATAGAGCAACTTATAAAAATAGTAGACAGATTGAGACAGATGTCTCCGTTATATGAGAAGGTAAAGGGAGGACAGTAAAATGTATAGTGAAAAAGTAATGGAACACTTCATGAATCCAAGAAACGTGGGTGAGATAGAAAATGCCGACGGGATTGGTGAAGTTGGAAATGCAAAATGTGGAGATATTATGAAAATGTATTTAAAAATAGAAGATGGAGTTATTGTTGATGTAAAGTTTAAAACGTTTGGTTGTGGTTCTGCGATAGCAACTTCAAGCATTGCAACTGAAATGATAAAGGGAAAGACTGTTGAAGAGGCTGTAAAACTAACAAATAGAGCTGTTGTAGAAGCTCTAGATGGTCTGCCATCTCAAAAAATTCACTGTTCTGTTCTTGCAGAGCAAGCTGTAAAGGCAGCGTTATATGATTATGCTCAGAAAAATAATATAACTATCGAAGGGCTGGAAAACTATAAACCTTCAGATGATATTCATGATCACCATGAGCATTAGAATAAAAAAATGCACAATTTTGTGCATTTTTTTATTGTTTAAAACAAAAGATATTAATGAAAAACAAAAAATGGTGATTTTATATGATAAAAGTTAGTGAAATAATAGGATATCCAATAATATGTATAGACACTAAGCAAAAAGAAGGAGAAGTAAAGGATGTAGTATTGGATTTAGAGAATGCTAGAATTGTTGGTTTGATAGTCGATAATGGAACAATAATTCATACAATCAAAATAATAGAATTTAACAATATCTATTGTATAAAACAGGATGCAGTTGTGGCAAAATTTAAAAAAAATATCAAGAAGCTAAAGGATTTTGATAGTAAAAAAAGTTTAATAAAAAACAATTATCACATTATAGATAAAGAAGTTGTTGAAGAAAATGGTAATTTACTGGGATTTGTACAGGACATACTATTCCAAAAAGATGGAGGAAATATATTAGGCTTAGTCCTAACAAATGGAATTATTGACGATATATTGAGGGGTGTTCAAATTTTACCTGTAAATAGTTCCATGAGACTAACCGATGAAAGATTGGTGGTATCAAGTAAGGTGAAAAATAGTATTTTAGACAATATTGGGGGATTGAAAAATTTACTTGAATTAAAGTAGTACAATATTCACAAAATATAGATATACGAGAGAAAAATTAAATCTTGGAGGAGTGTTGGTATGAGAGATAAATTTGTTAGAGGAATGATTGCTGGAACTGTATTAGGTGCTACTGCTGGCGCCTATGCATTATATAAATCAAGCCCAAGACAAAGAAGGAGAATAATGAGGAGAGGAAGTAGAATGTTAAGAAATGCATCTAGACTAGCAGGTGCTGTATCATCAATGAATATATTAAGATAATACTTAAAAGCAGCTTTTAAAAGCTGCTTTTATAAAATAGCAAATGGTGATAAAAATGAAATACAAAATGTTTAATTTCACACTTAAGGGGGATGTGATTACTTGAATTATATATTTTTTATGACAAAAATTTTAATAAATATCTTACTGTCTGTTTTGCTGATATTCGTGATATACTATCTAATAAATATTGGAAATAAGTACATAACCTACCGAAGGAAAATAAAATTTAACAAAAAAAATTATATAATAATTTTATTAATGCTGATAGTCATATTATTCTTAGCTATAGTGTATATATTTAGAAATGTTTTATTGGCTGCTTTAAGTCCAATTTTATGGGCTGTGATATTTGCATATCTTTTAAATCCAATTGTGCATAAATTAATGGAATTCAAGATATCAAGACTGTGGAGCGTAGTAATAATATACATATCAATATTTTCTATAATAGTATTGTTTTCTTTTACAATAACTCCAAGAATAACTAAAGAAGCAAAAAGTTTTATAGAAATACTTCCAGTTTATACCAATAAAGCTTTTATATTTATTAATAGACTGTATGATAGATACATACTAAGTATGAATAATCTTCCGCCTGAATTTATTGGAGTGGAAGTTGCTCTTAAGGAATACTTGCAGAATTTTCAAGTGTATATAATTGATCTGTTTAGACAGATTACTACAAAGACTTTAAATATATTTTCAAATATAGTGAGCATTGTTTTAATTCCAATATATACATTTTATTTTCTAAAAGATACACAGTTTTTCAGAAGAAAGGTTTTGAAATCAATTCCTAAAGGAATCAGAGACCAGGTAATAAATATTTCAAGGGACATAGATAATCTTCTGAGTAGATTCATTAGAGGGCAATTAATTATTGCAATGATTGTGGGAGTTTTAAGTATAATTGCCTTAGTGGTTCTTAAAGTACAGTTTGCATTTTTAATAGGTACTATAGCAGGAGTTACAAATATCATTCCTTACTTTGGACCCATTATAGGTGCTATTCCTGCTATTATTGTTGCATTGTTGGACGAGCCTATGAAAGCAATTTGGGTTATAATAGCCTTTTTCATTATTCAGCAGACAGAGAGTGCTATACTTTCACCTAAGATTGTTGGAGAGAGTGTGGGTCTGCATCCTGTATTTGTAATACTGGTCCTACTAATTGGAGGAGAATTATTTGGAGTCATTGGGCTAATATTTGCTATTCCCATAGCTGCCAGTATTAAGATAATTTTAAATCACTTAGTTAAAATTTTAATTAAAATTTAAATTGAAACTTTGTATTAGAGATTGACAAATTGCGGCATATTTTATATAATCAACAAAAAAATCAATGATACAAGCAGTGATAGAGAATATTAGACTAAACCTGATCTACAGAGAGGAAGATCTTTGGCTGAGAATCTTCTGATTAAGGGTAGTTGAAGCAGCTCAGGAGCTTTAACTTTGAAATACTTAGTAGAGTAGAAGTTTAACGGTTGGCGTCCGTTATAATGCCAGGTCTAACGAGTGGTCACTTTATAGTGATAATTAGGGTGGTACCGCGGGTTGCTCTCGTCCCTATACATTTTGTGTAGGAATGGGAGTTTTTTATTTGATGTATTAAATGAAAAAAGTATAAATTAAATTTTAAAGCTGGATATCTATAGTTCAGATAAGAGGAGGAAAAGTGTATGGAAAAAATGGGTTTAAATGAAATACGAAAAGCATTTTTAAACTTTTTTGAAAGTAAAGATCATTATGTAAGGCCAAGTTATTCCCTAGTGCCAGAAAAGGATAAGAGCTTACTGCTGATAAATGCAGGAATGGCTCCATTGAAACCTTACTTCATGGGTACAGAAACACCTCCTAGCAAAAGAATGGCAACTTCTCAGAAATGTATTCGTACAGGGGATATAGAAAATGTGGGAAAAACCGCTAGACATGCAACTTTTTTTGAGATGATGGGCAATTTTTCTTTTGGAGATTATTTTAAGGAGGAGTCTATTGCCTGGGGATGGGAATTTTGCATTAAGCATTTAAAAATGCCTCCTGAAAAGTTATGGGTATCAATTTATAAAGATGATGATGAAGCATTTGAAATATGGAATAAAAAAATTGGAATTCCTAAAGAAAAAATAGTTAGATTAGGTAAAGAAGATAACTTTTGGGAAATAGGTACAGGACCATGTGGACCCTGTTCAGAAATTTATTTTGATAGGGGAGAGGAATTTGGATGTGATAGTGAGGAATGTAAGCCTGGATGTGATTGCGACAGGTATGTAGAATTTTGGAACCATGTATTTACACAATACGATAAGGATGAAGAAGGTAATTATCATCCCCTTCCAAACCCCAATATAGATACGGGTATGGGCCTTGAAAGAGTGGCTTGTATCATGCAAAATGTAAGCTCAATATTTGAAGTCGATACCATACGACATATACTAGATGGAGTATTAGCCGCATCTAAAAAAGAATATGGTAAAAATGCTAAGGATGATATATCCATAAGAATAATTACTGACCATATAAGGGCAGTAACCTTTATGGTAGGAGACGGAATTCTTCCAAGTAATGAAGGTAGAGGGTATGTTCTTAGAAGACTGTTGAGGAGAGCAGCTCGACATGGAAAACTATTAGGAATCAAAGGAAATTTCTTAAGTAGCCTAGTGGATAAGGTAATAGAAGTTTCAGGCGATGCGTATCCTGAACTGGAGGAAAGAAGAGATTACATTAAAAAAATAATATCAATCGAAGAAGAAAGATTCCAGCAAACTATCGATCAAGGTATAGAGATTTTAAAAGAATATATCGAAGAGTTAAAAAAAGATGATAAGAAGGTACTATCTGGTGAAAATGCCTTTAAACTATATGACACTTATGGCTTTCCTTTGGATTTGACTAAGGAAATTTTAGAGGAAGAAAATATGAAAGTCGATGAAGAAGGCTTTAATAAAGAAATGGAAAAACAGAGAGAAAGAGCAAGAGCAGCGAGAGAGGAGATGGAAGAAGTAGGTTGGAAATCCGATGCCTTATCAAAGATAGCAGACGGGATTGATTCTGAATTTGTAGGGTATGACAATTATGAAACTGATGCTGAAATTTTAGCCATTATAAGAAATGGTGAACTGTTAGAAGAAGCTGAGAAAGAATCTGAAGTAGACATAGTATTAAATAAAACTCCTTTTTATTCAGAAGGGGGAGGGCAGATAGGAGACAAGGGTATAATAAAGGGTGAAGGATTTAAGGTTGAAATAAATAACTGTAAAAAGGGCAATAATGGTATTCCATTACACATGGGAAAGGTTATAGATGGACAAGTAAAGGTTGGACAAAAGGCAAAAGCATTAATAGATATAGAAAATAGAATGAATACAGCAAGAAACCATACTGCCACTCATTTGCTTCATAAGGCTTTAAAAGAAATCCTAGGTGATCATGTACAGCAAGCCGGATCTCTAGTTACTCCTGATAGATTGAGATTTGATTTTACTCATTTTCAGGCTATTTCAGAAGAAGAGTTAGGAAAAGTTGAGTTTCTAGTAAATGAAAAAATTCTTGAATCATTAAAGGTTAATGCAATAGAAACAACACAGGATAATGCTAAAGAAATGGGGGCAGCAGCGTTATTTGGGGAAAAATATGGAGAAGTGGTAAGAGTTATTAGTATAGGTGAATTCAGTAAAGAGCTTTGTGGAGGTACTCATGTAAATAATACAAGTGAAATAGCGTTATTCAAAATAGTAAGTGAATCGGGAGTTGCAGCAGGAGTAAGAAGAATAGAAGCAATAACTGGAAAAGAAGTGTACAAATATATGACTGATATTACAGGTAAACTAAGAAATATATCAAAACTCCTAAAGACAGGTATAAATGATATAGAAGGAAAAATTGAATCAATAAATACGGAAATGAAGATACTTCAAAAAGAGAATGAAAAGCTTAAGAATAAATTGGCAAGCAGCTCAATGGATGACATAATAAAATCTGCAGAGGAAATAGATGGTATAAATATAGTAGCCCATAAACTTACCAATCTAGACATGGACAGTCTTAGAAACTTGGGAGATAAGATAAAGGATAAGCTAGATTCAAGCTGTATTGTATTAGCCAGCGAAATGGAAGGAAAGGTAAGCTTTGTGGCAATGGCAACTGAGGATGCTGTTAAGAAGGGAATACATGCAGGTAAAATTTTAAAAGAAGTAGCAAAAATAGCAGGCGGAGGCGGAGGAGGCCGTCCTAATATGGCTCAAGCTGGAGCAAAGGATCCATCTAAGATTGATGAAGCCCTTTCAAAGGTTAAAGGCATAGTAAAACAGCATATATCATAATTAACGTTTTTAATAGGTTTTAAAAAATATCTGAAGACCTATGGGAATCCTTGTAGAGGTACTCCAAAATCATATGGAAGGAATTCTCATAGGTCTTTAATAGATTGGAATTAATAGCAAATAATGTTAGTAAAATGTTGGTTTGGTGTATAATAATAATAAAAATAACAAATATTTATTTGGAGGGAGTAAAATGAGCGATAAATTTAATAATTTAACTATGAAATTTAATGTAGATAAGGATGAAGGTAGTGAAGTAAAGAGTATTTTACAAAGTGTTTACAAATCGTTAAAAGAAAAGGGATATAATCCTATTAATCAAATTGTAGGATATCTATTATCGGGAGATCCCACTTATATTACAAGCTATAATAACGCTAGAAACCTTATAAGAAAGATTGAAAGAGACGAGCTTTTAGAAGAGTTGTTGAAAAAATACATAGAAAATAAATAGGTGAAATAGGAGCGAAAGATTTTGAGATTATCATCCAAAACACTTTTAATAGCAATTATTTTAATCATTTTAAACAGTTTTAATGCCTTTGCATTGGATTCAAAAAATAAATTCATTATTATTTTAGTTAATCAAATTGACCTTGAGGATATAGAAACCATGCCTTCTGTAAAGCAGATTGCCCAAAGCGGATCGATTGGGCTTATGAATACAAGGTCCTACAATTCCAATAATGAATTCAGCTCAGCAGCAACCATAGGCTTTGGTACACGGGCCGATGCAAGCTACTATACCTCTCGATCGTTCAATCTCGAAAGAGAGAAAATTAAGATTTATAAGAGGAGAACAGATTATGATATAGACGGTGCCCAAATAGCTAATCTTGATATAGCAAAATTGATAAATATAAACCAAAACAATAATTATAATCCATATGTAGGGGCTCTAGGTGACACATTAAATGAAATACATATTAAAACTTCAATAATTGGTAATTCAGATACTGATGAAAGAAATGTCCGATTAGGTGTTTTAATAGGAATGGATGGTAAAGGTCTGATTGATTATGGAGATATAGGAAGAAATCTTTTAATAGATGCATCTTCATATCCGTTTGGCATAAAAACTAATTATCGATATTTGATGAAGAAGTTTGAGGAATTTCAAAATAAATCAGATTTAATCATAATAGAGCTGGGAGATATTTATAGACTAGAAGAATACAAAAATAATATTACTGACAAGGTTTATAAAAAGTATAGAAAAAAAATTGTTTTAGATATAGATTCTTTTATAAAAGAGCTTTATAGATCAGTTGATTTAAGTAAAACTGCATTTCTAATTGTAAATCCTTATCCTTCTTCAGAAGCTTTAAGAAAGAGAGAGAAGCTGACTCCTATTATACTTGCAGGTAAAAATATAAAAACAAGCATATTAACATCAGCTACAACCAGAAGGGAAGGTATAATTGGTAATATAGATGTTGCGCCCTATGTTGCAAAATATTTCGGAGGAGCCTTGGATAAGTTTACAGGACAACCCTTCTATGTTACAAAGAGCAAAGACAATTTTTCCTTTATAAAAAAGTTAAGTGCTAGCACTGCATTTATATATAAAAATAGGATCAACGTTCTTTACACCTTCGCAATTTTTCAAATAATAGTATCAATGATATCATTTATAGGGATTCAGCTTAAGAACAAGTATAAACTAAGAATTTTTAAATATATTGAATATTTTTTGTTATCAACAATGACGATTCCATTTGTACTGCTGATTTTACCTATACTTGAATTAAACAATCTCTTTCAAGCCTTTATTGTAATTATAACTTTAAGCCTAATAATTACCCTTATATCAGTTTTGGTTAGAAAAAAACCTATAGACAGCATAATTCTACTGTCGGGTATAACATGTATAGGCTTAATTATAGACATATTTAATAGTTCTACATTAATTAAGGAATCGTTCTTAGGATATGATCCAATTATCGGAGCAAGGTATTACGGCATAGGGAATGAATTTATGGGCATATTAGTTAGTTCTGCTATAGTCTTTGTTACTGCATTAATGGATAGATTTAAATTAAGACCTATTGGGGCTATATTATTTTTCTTAATCACAGCGGTAGTTATTGGATTTCCAAAGCTGGGAGCCAACGTAGGTGGAACCATAACAGCAGTCTTTTCCTTTATGTTTATTATAATAAAACTATATAATGATAGTAAGATAAATTTAAAACACTTTTTATATATATTTATATCTGTTATACTTTTAATTAGTTTCATGGCCTTAATAGATTTGAGCTTGCTTAAAAATAAGTCTCATTTAGCTAAAGCACTGGAGAAAATTTACGATGGTGGTCTAGAGATAATTTATTCAATAATCGCCAGGAAGTTGGCTATGAATATTAAATTATTTGGTGTAACCATATGGAGCAAGGTTTTAGTATCTTCTATAGTATTTTTGACAGTTCTCTTTTATAGACCCTTTGGAGCATGTAAAAAGATTTTTGACAAATACAAAAATTACTCAATCGGGCTTGTTGGGGTACTGGTTGCATGTATAGTTGGATTTATAGTAAACGATTCAGGAGTAGTTGTTGCTGGGACATCAATAATCTTTTTAGCAGCTAGTCTAATGTATCTGGTTTTTAAAGAAGTTGAATGTTAAATTTAATAGGAAAGGTATAGAAATATGGATTATAATATTCTTGGAAAAAGTAATTTAAAGGTTTCTAAGCTATGCTTCGGAGGGCTCACTATTGGACCGTTGCAAGCAGGACTTCCAATTGATGAGGGAGCCAAAGTAATAAAGGAGGCTTTGGATAGAGGAGTAAACTTTATTGATACTGCCGAATTATATGAAACCTATGGATATATAAGTAAAGCCTTAGATAAAGGATATAAAAATGAAATTGTTATATCTACCAAATCCTATGCTTATTCTAAAGAAACTGCTGAAAAGAGTCTAAAAAAGGCTTTAAAGGAGCTGGGCAGAGATTATATAGATATATTTCTGCTTCATGAACAGGAAAGTGAATATACTTTAAAGGGACACTACGAAGCTTTAGAATACTTTATAAAAATGAAAGAGAAGGGAATTATAAGAGCAGTAGGTATATCAACCCATACAGTGGCTGCAGTTAAAGCATCAATAGATATGGATGAAATTGAAATAATACATCCTATAGTAAATAAAAAAGGTCTTGGCATTCAAGATGGAACAATAGATGATATGGTGGAAGTACTAAAAGCCGCCAAAGAAAGAGGTAAAGGTATATATGGAATGAAACCTTTGGGTGGTGGAAATTTAATAAGCTCAGTTGATGAATGTTTTGACTTCGTACTCAATCTTCCCTTTCTGGATTCAATTGCCGTTGGGATGCAACGTGTGGATGAAGTAATAGCCAATGTTTTAAAATTTGAAGGAAAAAAGATTCCTAATAATATAAAGAAAAAATTATTAACTAAAAATAGAAAATTACATATAGATTTTTGGTGTAAAAGATGTGGACGATGTGTAAATGCTTGTAAAGCCGGTGCTTTGCAAATTGAACAGGATAAATTGATAGTAAGTAAAGAAAAATGTGTGCTTTGTGGTTATTGTAGCAGCTATTGTCCTGATTTCTGTATAAAGGTTGTTTAGAAAAGAGGGAAAATATGAGAATAATGGGACTAGATGTTGGAGATAAGACTATTGGAGTAGCAGTAAGTGATTTGCTTGGGTGGACTGCCCAAGGTTTGGAAACAATAAGAAGAACAAATCTTAAAAATGATATAAACAGACTTAAGGAAATAATTAAGAAAATGGAAGTGAAAAAAATAGTTGTTGGTTTGCCTAAAAATATGAATGGAACGATAGGTTCCCAAGGAGAAAAGGTACTAATCTTTGTGGATAAGCTTAAGAACAAACTTGATATAGAAGTGATCTTATGGGATGAAAGACTGACTACAGTTGCTGCTGAAAAGATGCTCATATCTGCAGATGTAAGCAGGAAAAAGAGAAAAAAGGTGATAGATAAACTGGCGGCTGTTTACATTTTACAGGGCTATCTTGATAGGCAAAAAAGTTAAAAAGTTTAAAAATATATTAATGAGGTGATAATATGGATAGGGAAAAAATAATAACTTTAATTGATGAAGAAGAAAATGAAAGGGAATTTGAAATAATAGCTACTTTAGAAGTAGATAATACTGAATACGCTATTTTACTACCCCAAGATGAAGAAACTGACGAGGGAATAGTCTTTAAAATCACGGAAGAAGGTGGGCAAGAGATATTAGAATGTGTTGAAGATGATAAGGAATTTAATAAAGTAGCTAAAGCCTACGAAGAGCTAATGAAGGAAGAATAGGCTAACGATAGGGGGCTCTATGTATTGAATGTAGAGATTAAAGGCAATTTAATAGAAGGATTATTTGTAAAAAGAATAAATAGATTTATAGCCCATATTTTAATTAATAATAAAATTGAGAAGGCACATGTGGCCAATACTGGAAGAATGAAAGAGTTGCTGGTGGAAGGGGCAAAGGTAATAGTAAGAAAGGTTAATAATTCGAATCGTAAGACGAATTTTGACCTTCTGATGGTTTATAAGGGACAAACCTTGGTTTTAATTGATTCCAAGATTCCAAATATTTTATTGGAACGAGCATTTCAAGAAAGGCAGTTAGAAAACTTTAAAAATAGATATGACTATATAAAAAGAGAAGTTGGTTATGGAAACAGTAGATTTGATTTAGGATTGATCAATGACAAGGAAATGGTATTGATTGAAGCAAAGTGTGTGACCCTTGTAAAAGATAATAATGTTGCTTCTTTTCCTGATGCGCCTACTGAAAGGGGTACGAAGCATTTATATGAGCTCATAAAAGCTAAAGAAAGCGGATATAGATCTGCAGTTTTCTTTATAATACAACGGGAAGATGCATTGTTTTTTACTCCTAATAGAAATATGGATAAAAAGTTTGCAGATGCAGTGAAAGAAGCCCATGATAAGGGTGTTGAACTTTATGCATACAATTGTAAAGTAGATATGAATAGAATAAAAATAAAAGAAAAGATACCCATTACAATATAAAAAACAGACATTTCAAAGTAACTTAGATAGAAAAATATAGCTCTCGGTATAATACTAATTGAATTGTAGGTTAAATTATTTATCAATTAACCATTGAAAAAGCTGCAAAAAGATGTTATTATACAGTTGAAACTGATTATCAATTTAAAAGGAGACGTTTAATTATGAAGTGTAAAAATTGTGGCTTAGAGGTTGATTGTGAAAAGTTTCATAGATGTCCTCGGTGTAATTCGGTTATTAAACTTCCAAAGAAATGCGGAGATTGCAAAGGATGCAGTATATATAGCAAGTAATTTGTAAAATGGTTAATAATTAGTATGTTTGGTAATTGACATATGAAAAATTAATGATACACTAATAATGAAATAGTAATTCACAAGAGAGGTTACGATATGATAGATTCAATTGAAAACTTAAAGGAAATATTAAAGGAAAAGGGTTATAAGTTAACTCCACAGAGAAGAGCTATTCTAGATACTATAATTAAGAATCAGGGAGAACATTTAAGTACAGAAGAAGTATACGATTATGTTAAGAAGGATTGTCCTGAGATTGGGCTTGCTACAGTTTACCGAACTCTTCAATTGCTTGATGACCTTGGTGTTATAACAAAAATAAATTTAGACGATGGATGTGCAAGGTATGAATTAAATATTAATAGTGAAGACCATCAGCACCATCATCTTATATGCTCGAAATGCGGAAATATACTAGAAGTTGAGGTAGACTTATTAGAACATTTAGAGAATGAAATACAAAAAAATTATGATTTTGAGGTAAAGGACCACAAAGTAAAATTTTTTGGATTATGTTCTAAATGCAAATAAATCCTGTGACTTCAGGTTACAGGATTTATTTTTATATTATATTCTTTTAAAAATATTTTTTTATAAAGCGATTTCTAGAATAATGTTATTTTTTAAAAGTAATCATAATAATATATGGTTAATTTTTGCAGTCATCTACATAGATTAATAGAGACTAACTTAGCTTGCTAAATAATTCCACATAAAGTATAATAAAATTTGATTAAAACCTAACGAGTGAAAGTATTTAGTCGTTAATTTATATAAATAAATATGTGAAACAGGAGAGTGATAGTGTGCCAAGAAAAAAATCAAAACTTAAGATAATACCTTTAGGAGGATTAAATGAAATAGGGAAAAATATGACAGTCTTTGAATATAAGGATGATATAATTATTGTTGACTGTGGATTGAGTTTTCCAGAAGATGAAATGTTGGGAATAGATGTTGTAATTCCTGATATAACCTATCTTATTAAAAATAGAGATAAGATTAGGGGGATTGTGCTTACTCACGGGCATGAAGATCATATAGGAGCACTTCCTTATGTTTTAAATAAAATAAATGCACCTATATTTGGAACAAAGTTGACTTTAGGGCTTGTAGAAAATAAATTGAAAGAACATAAACTATTGAGAAATGTTCAGCTAAACGTTATAAAACCCGGGGACAAAATTAGCTTAGGGAAATTTAATGTTGATATTATTAGAACCAGTCACAGTATCCCGGATGCCATATGTCTGGCTATAGATACTCCTTTAGGTAAAATAGTTCATACCGGTGACTTTAAGATAGATTTTACTCCGATCGATGGAGATGTTATTGATTTTCATAAGTTAGCTGAGCTTGGGAAAGAAGGAGTTCTAGCTTTATTATGTGATAGTACCAATGTTGAGCGAGCCGGTTATACTATGTCGGAAAGAACTGTTGGAGAAACCTTTGAAAATATTTTCGGCAATGCAAAGGGAAGGATTATTGTAGCAACCTTTGCTTCAAATGTTCACAGGGTTCAGCAAATAGTAAATGCTGCCTATAGGTTTAACAGAAAGATAGCTGTTTCGGGTAGAAGTATGATTAACGTGGTAAATGTTGCAATGGATTTAGGGTATTTAAACATTCCAAGTGGAATGTTGATAGATATTGATGATCTCAACAAATATCCCGATAATGAAATTGTTGTAATTACTACAGGAAGCCAAGGGGAGCCAATGGCAGCTTTATCAAGGATGGCAGCTTCAGAACATAGAAAAATGGAAATAATGTCTGAAGATTTAGTCATATTATCTTCATCACCTATACCGGGAAATGAAAAGACCATAGCAAAGGTGATTAATCTATTGTTTGAAAAAGGCGCAAATGTAATTTATGAATCTTTAGCTGACGTACATGTTTCAGGACATGCATGTCAGGAAGAGCTAAAGCTAATGCATTCGTTAATAAAACCTAAATATTTTATTCCAGTTCATGGTGAGTACAGACATTTGAGACAACATGCATTCTTAGCTGAATCTTTAGGCATGTCTAGAGAAAATATATTTGTTATGGAAAATGGAAATATAATGGAAATTTCAGAGGAAAATGCAAGGCTAGCGGGTTCGGTACCTAGCGGCAATATTTTAGTTGACGGACTTGGGGTAGGAGACGTCGGGAATATTGTGTTAAGGGATAGAAAGCATCTATCGGAAGACGGCCTTATGATTGTGGTTGTAACTATTTCTAAGGAAGATGGAAGTATCATGGCAGGACCTGATATAATTTCTCGTGGATTTGTTTACGTAAGGGAATCAGAAGACTTAATTGAAGCTGCAAAATCCGTAGTAGGTGCAGCACTCCGTAAATGTGAAGAAAATAATGTAAGAGAATGGTCTACGCTAAAATCAGCAATAAGAGATTCATTGAAGGATTATCTATACCAAAAAACTAAAAGACGGCCTATGATTTTACCGATTATTATGGAAGTTTGAATTATTGACTACTGATTTTTATTAATATTACAAGTTGGTTGTCTATTATGTTACATCTGAAGGATTTAGAAGTATACTTATCCTTCAGATGTTTTGTATATGGTTAAATTCATTATAATAAATAAGAAGTTTTCAAAAAAATAAATTTTGTAGTATAATCAAAATGTGAGACACATACTAAATTGTTTGAGGGATACATATGAGAATATTGTTATATATAACTATTATTTCATTGGGAGCTTTTTTGAGTTATAGAGGTTTATCTTCAGAGAAAGTACTGGAAAAGTTGGATAGGATACAGTATCTATGCTTGTTATTTTTGCTGTTTGTTATGGGGGTTAAAATTGGAATAAATAGTGAAATTATAAAAGCTTTTTATAAGTTAGGTTATAGTGCTGTTGTGATCTCATTTTTTTCTATTATATTTAGTATTTTAGGAGTTAAAATAGTATCAAAATTTATAAAGTCATCAAAGAAGAAGGTGGAAAAAATATGACTGTTAAAATACTTTTAGCTGTAATTTTAGGGATTATATCTGGCTATTTTTATGCTCCTGAAATAATAGTAGAAAATATTAATGGAGTTATTGATTTTGGACTATGTTTGTTACTATTTTTTGTTGGTATAGATATTGGGCGGAATAAAAATATACTAAACGACATCAAGAAATATGGATACAAAATAATTTTAATTCCATTTATGATTGTTCTAGGTACTATTGTTGGAAGTATTTTATCCAGTTTTATATTAAAAATACCTGTATTTGAAGCTGCTGCAGTAGGATCGGGGTTAGGATGGTATTCCCTATCGGCAATAGAGCTATCAAAATACAGTACTGAATTAGGAACATTAGCGTTTTTATCAAACATTTTAAGAGAGGTTATAGCTATCATAGCAATGCCCTTTATAGCCACAAATATTGGACATATGGAAACAATTGCTGCAGCAGGAGCTACTTCAATGGATACTTCTCTACCGATAATAACTAAGGCTACAAATAGCAGTATGTCGGTTATAGCATTCTTTTCAGGTCTAGTGCTTAGTACATTGGTTCCAATACTGCTTCCGTTAATGATGAGCTTTATTTAAGACTGCCTTAACTTCATAAATATTTATTGGTCTAAGTAGCTAAATAATTACATAAAATATTTTAGAGTATAGGAGGGATTTTAAATGAATGTTTATGACTCAGCTCATCAACTTGCTAAGGCTATAAAAGATTCTAAAGAGTACAAAGAATACAAAAAGTTAGATTTAGAAATATCTAAAAGTCCTGAGTTAAAAGAAATGATAACTGACTTCAGAAAAAGACAATTTGAACTGCAATCGGCACAAATTATGGGAAAAAAACCTGAAGAAGAGAAACTGAAAAAAGTACAGGAATTGTTTCAAATAATTAACAAAGATCCTAAAGCCAAAGATTACTTTGAAGCTGAGATGAGACTAAACCAAATGATGGCGGATGTTTCAAAAATTCTAGGCGAAGTTATGAAATTTGAATAACCATTAAAAAGAATTATTACAAATATCTAACCCGGTAGAAATATCGGGTGTTTGTTTTTAATACATAAAAACTTGTAAAAAATTGAGGTCAAATGTATAATATAATAAGAAATTTAAGGGTATTTAAATAATCATTGGGGGACATATTATGAAAACCTCTATATCAAGTGAATATTCAAGCAAAAACATAGTCAGGGTATGTATAATTGTTACCCTAATAATTACTATAATCGGTCCTTATAAATATTATAACTACTTAAAAGAACCTGTAGATCCAAACAGCCATAAAGGGATTTTTATAAATATTCCAAAGGGAGCAACATCATCAAAGATTGCTGAGATACTGAAAGAATATGGGCTTATTAAAAGTGAACTCTATTTTAAACTAATTGTGAAGCAAAGAAATATTGGAAGTCAATTTAAAGCTGGAAATTATAAGCTTAGCAAATCTATGAATACAGATGAAATAATTGAACAATTGATCAACGGAAGGGTCTTTATTGAAACTGTAAAGATTACTATACCGGAAGGATTTGAACTGGAACAAATTGTGGACAGGCTTACTCAAACAGAGGGATTAAATATTGATAAGGAAAAATTCTTATATTTAGTTGAAAATGGAAACTTTAACTTTAAATTTTTAGAAGGAATACCAAAGGGAGGAAAACGACTGGAAGGATTTTTATTTCCAGATACCTATGAAGTGAAAAAAGATATAACTGAAGAAGAATTGATTGTAATGATGTTAAATAGATTTGATCAGATTTTTAAAGAAGAGTACTATGAAAGGGCAAAAGAATTAGATATGAATGTAAAGGAAATAATAACTTTGGCTTCGATTATTGAAAGAGAAGCGAAGCTAGATAGGGAAAGACCTATTATTTCAAGTGTGTTTCATAATAGACTCAAAAAGAATAAACTATTACAGTCATGTGCAACAGTGCAATATGCATTAGGAGAAAGAAAGGAAGATCTGACGTTGAAGGATTTGGAAATTGATTCACCATATAATACCTATAAACATTTAGGTCTTCCTCCTAGCCCCATAGCTTCACCAGGAAAAGCTTCAATAGAGGCAGCACTATTTCCTGAAGATACGGACTATTTGTACTTTGTTGCAAAGGGTGATGGAAGCCACATATTTAGTAAAACCTACTCAGAGCATCTGAATGCTAAAAATAGAAATTAGTAAGTTTAAAATATTTAGGAAAAACTAATACGTGGTAGGACACCACGTATTAAATTTTATTAAATTACTAAAATTTGGGAGTTGTTTCTATGAGTAATATTGTTAATAATTTGGTAGAAGAATATATAAGAGAGATGCTTCCTAAAAATAAGGGAAAAATAAAGGAAATTGAGGAATATGCAGAAAAAAATAATGTTCCGATAATTCAGCCTGAAGTAGCGAAGTTTATGGAAGTAATGATTAAGACCAGCAAGACTAGGAGTATTTTAGAAATTGGAACTGCCATAGGATATTCAGCTATGATTTTTTGTAGAGCAATGGGAAAAGAAGGAAGAGTCGTTAGCATAGAAAAAAGAGAAGATATGCATTCTATTGCATCTGCAAATATCAAGGAAGCAGGATATGATAGAAATATAACTCTTTTGTTGGGAGATGCAAGTGATTTATTAGATCAGGTAGAGGGTAGCTTTGATATGATATTTTTGGACGCAGCAAAGGGACATTATTTAAAATTCTTACTTTCATGCATAGATAAGTTAAATGACAATGGAATTATTATTTCGGATAATGTATTATATAAAGGAATGATTGCTTCTGATAAGTATGTAAAAAGGAGAAAAATTACAATAGTTAAGAGAATGCGAAAGTACTTAGACTATATTTCAAACCATCCTCAGCTTACTACAAGCATTATAACCATTGGAGACGGTGTTGCCATAACTTATAAAAAAGGAGGAATTTAAGTGAATAAGATAGAGTTGTTGGCTCCAGCAGGAGATTTGGAGAAATTGCAATTTGCAATAATATATGGAGCAGACGCGGTTTACATAGGTGGACAAGTTTTTGGATTAAGAGCAAGTGCAAAAAACTTTTCCTTTGAAGATATGGAAAAGGGAGTTAAATTTGCTCATGACAGAGGAAAAAGAGTATATGTTACTCTTAATATAATTCCCCATAATGATGATTTACAGGAGCTTTATGACTATTTAAAAAAATTAAAGGACTTAGATATAGATGCAGTAATACTTTCTGATCCAGGCACACTCATGTGTGTTAAGGAATATGCTCCAGATCTAGAGGTACATTTAAGTACACAGGCTAATAATACAAATTATATGAGTGCTAACTTTTGGTATAAACAAGGAATAAAGAGAATAATACTTGCTAGGGAATTATCCTTTAAGGAAATTAGAGAAATACGAGAAAAGACTCCAGAAGATTTAGAATTGGAAGCTTTTGTCCATGGAGCTATGTGTATATCATACTCAGGGAGATGTCTTTTAAGCAACTATATGGCTGGAAGAGATGCCAATAGAGGAGAGTGTGCCCATCCATGCAGATGGAAATACTATTTAGTTGAAGAAAAGAGACCAGGAGAATATGTCCCGGTTTTTGAAGATGAAAAGGGGACGTACTTTTTTAATTCAAAGGATTTGTGCATGATTAATCATATACCTGAACTGATAGATTCCGGTCTGTCAAGTCTTAAAATTGAAGGAAGAATGAAGAGTATATACTATGTAGCCAATACCGTAAGGGTTTACAGAAAAGCAATAGATGAATATTATAAGTCTCCGGAAAGTTATAAATTTGATCCCCAATGGATAGATGAGTTAAGCAAAGTGAGTCATAGGGAATTTACAACTGGATTTTACCTAGATAAACCAACTGAGAAGGATCAGTTATACTTTTCCAGTTCTTATATAAGGGAATATGACTTCATTGGAATAGTTTTGGATTATGATGAGAAAACAGGGCTTGCCACTATAGAGCAAAGAAATAGGATCTTTAAGGGAGATGATATTGAAATAATTGGACCTGACTATAAAATGTTTGGTCAAAAAGTAAAAATCATGTTAGATGATAAAGGTAAAGAAATTGAGGTAGCTCCTCATCCGCAACAAAAGATAAAGATTTTAATGGAAAAGCCTGTTGAACAATATTACATGTTAAGAAAAAAAAGGAAGGATGATTAATTTGAATAGACCCATTTTAATAGGAATTACAGGGGGGACTGGGTCTGGGAAAAGTACTGTAGCAAAGGCTATATATGATTCGTTGTCGGAAAAAAACATTTGCATGATAGAACAGGATGCCTACTATAAGGATCAAAAGCACCTGACTTTTGAGGAAAGGACTAAAACTAATTATGATCATCCTTTAGCCTTTGATACCGAACTTCTGATAGAACATTTAAAGACTCTGCTCGGTGGACAAAGTATTGAAAAACCTGTATATGATTTTTCCTTGCATATAAGAAAAAATTACACAGAAAAGGTTGAGCCAAAAGATATAATAATATTAGAGGGAATTATGATATTAGAAGATGAAAAGCTAAGGGATTTAATGGATATTAAGATATTTGTTGATACAGATGCTGATGTTAGAGTCATAAGAAGGATTACTAGGGATATGAAAGAAAGAGGAAGAACTCTGGATTCAGTGATTAATCAGTATCTTTTCACAGTAAAGCCAGCCCATCAGCAGTTTATTGAACCCACCAAAAAATATGCCGATATTATAATACCGGAAGGTGGATTTAATAAGGTAGCTATTGACATAGTTGTAGCCAAAATAAAATCTATTATTTATGAAAATGAAAATAGCAACAGTTAAAATATTTAAAAATAAAGTATACACCTTTTCTTAACTGGAGATAATCTTAAATAGTTTAAGGGAAGGTGTTTTAATATGTCAGTATTCGAAAAAAAAGAAGAAAATTTTGATAATCATACTAAAACATGTGAAAATAGACTTATATTTTTTTTTGGTATTGTAGCAATTTTACTAAGTTTATTGGCTGCTAGGTTATATTATTTACAAATTATAAAGGGAAAAGAGCTTAGTAACAAAGCAGTTCAGCAATGGTTCGAGATGAAAGAAGCTATAGAGGACAGGGGAACTATATATGACCGAAATCATATTCCATTGACAAATAGAGTAAAAGAAGATTATTTAATTATTAAGCCCAATTTTACAGCAAATGATAAAAACTTAGAGATACTTAGTGATCTAACAAAAATAGAAAAAAATAAGTTAACAAGTCTGATCTTGAAGAATAATAAAATTTTAAAATTGTTGATTAAAAATAAAGAACGAGAAAAAGTAAAAGAAATTGTAAGAGTAAAAGGAACTACCATTATAGAAGCTAAAAAAAGATATGATGAAAGTGGACTGGCATCTCATGTTGTAGGATATATAAATGAGGCTGAGAATACTGGGGCAAGTGGCCTGGAAAAAGCCTTTAATAATGAACTTAAAGAGAATCGATTAGTAAAGATAGGTGCTATTGTAGATGCTAAAAAAGAGGTTATCCCGGGTTTTGGATATGTAGTATATGAAAGTGATGATAGCGTGCAGAAAAATGTTGTAACGACCATAGATTATAATGTTCAAAAAATTGCTGAAGAAGTCTTTGATAAGAACTATCATAAAGGGAGCGTAGTTGTTCTTGAGGCTAAAACGGGAGAAATTTTAGCTATGGTAAGCAGACCAAATTTTCAGCAAAATAATGTCGGTTATCATCTTAATAGTAATGAAAGGGAATTGTATAACAAGGCACTTCAAATTTCCTATCCTCCAGGATCTGTATTTAAGATTGTTGTAGCTGCCGCTGTACTAGAGGAAGAGATAGTTCGTTTAAAAGACGAGTTTATTTGTAATGGATATGAAATGCTAGGTTCTAATATGATAAAATGTTATACCTATGAAAGGGGAGGTCATGGAAGCTTAGATTTTAGGCGAGCCTTTGTAGAATCTTGCAATTCTACATTTATTCAGGCTGGAAAAATTTTAGGAGGAAAAAAGTTGCTTAATTATGCTGCAAAATTCGGTTTAGGGAAAAAAACGGGAGTTAAAATCTCAGAAGAAGTAGATGGAATACTTCCTACAGAAGATTATGTAAAAGGTCCAGGAATAGGAAATATTTCAATAGGACAAGGAAGTTTACAGGTAACTCCTTTACAGGTAGCAAGACTCACAAATATTATAGTTAATGGCGGGGTAGATGTTGGAGTTCAGCTTGTAAAATCGATAATAAATGATAAGGGTGAGAGTGTCATAAAATTTAATAACAAAAATATAAAGCGTGTGACTTCAGTGGGAACCGCAAATAAAATTAAGCAGATGATGAACAAGGTTGTAGATGAGGGTACAGGTAAAAAAGCTAAAATAGAAGGTGTTGAAAGTGGTGGTAAAACCGGATCTGCTGAAGCCATTGGAGAAGATGGAGAAACTGTACATGCCTGGTTTACAGGATACTTTAGAGGTGAAAAATCTAAATATATAATTACTGTATTGGTAGAGGATGGAGGAAGCGGTGGAGAAGCTGCTGCACCACTATTTGCTGAGATATCTCAAAAAATGTTAAAATTAGGATTTTAACTACATTGGAATATTGAAAAAATGTCTAGACATGCACAATTTTTAACGAAGATACATATAATTTAGAGTGACCATAATTTTGGAGGTGTTATGATGCATGTGGTTAACTCTCGCATCTTTTTCATTTATTTTAGCAAAACCTATAATTTCTTTAGTATCCTTTGTAGCCAATAGCACATCGTTTCCCCACCCCCTTACTCCAGATGAGGAACAAAAATATTTGACATTATATTCCCAGGGAGATGAACAAGCCAAAAATATACTTATTGAAAAAAACTTAAGGCTAGTTGCCCACGTGGTAAAAAAATATCATAATACAGGCTATAATATAGATGATTTGATCTCTATAGGCACTATAGGATTAATAAAGGCTATTACTACCTTTGATTCAAGTAAAGGAACTAGGTTAGCAACATATGCAGCAAGATGTATTGAAAATGCTATTATTACTAAAAGACTACAGAAAAAAGCGTCGAAGACGCTTTTTTAGCTCTTAGCCCTTAGCTTTTGGCAAATAAAGGTCATTTTTTAAGGGCTTTCTATGACTTGTGAACATTGCTAGTTTTTCAACAGTATTAAAGAAATTGATTTCAAAATAACCATCAAACCATAGGATATTCTCTACTACTTTACCGAGAAGATTTTTTTTTGTTTCTATATCAATCTTGTCAAATAAATTGTCCCAATCAGATAAACTTTTCCTTATAGCGGAATATTGTCTTTGATTAGAAACATTATCGTCTAGATCATTTGATTTATTATCAAGATTTTCAAAGAGTTTCAAATTTTCTTTATCAATTTTTTCAATTTCTTTAATTATATATTTAGATGCTCTACTATTTTGGTTGTTATAAAGCTGCTTGATTAGATTTGCGATTTTACTTTCATTTTGAGATATTTTTTTCCTAATTTCATTTTGCCTATGCTTGTTTTTTATATTTTTTTTAATTAGCTGTTTTCTGTATATATTAATATGTTTTATAATATTGTTATTATCTTGTAGTAAATCTTTCACCCTTTCAATTATTAATTGATCTGCAGTTATTCCCTTTAAATTTGAGCTTTTACATCTAACTCCTCTGGAACTTTCCTTTAAGGTGCAAACATAATAATAATATCTTTCACCAGTTTTAGGGTTAATATGTCCATATTTTATTCTCATAGGTTGATTACATTTGCCACATTTTATAAGACCTGAAAGTAATCCCTTACTGGAATTACCATGTCTAGGTGATTTTTTTTTGTTTTTCTTTAAAAGGTTTTGAACTTCAATCCACTGTCTGCTAGGAATAATACCCTTGTGATTTGCAATAGCTACTATCCATTCTTCTTTATTTCTAGGTCTATTGCTTTTACCCTTTGTTTCAATATTTTTATTATACACAAGTACCCCATGGGACCCGTCAAATTCCGATTTATCGTTAGTAATATCCATATTATATCGATTTAAATAATCATAAAGCTCATTATCAGCTACGGCATAAACAGGATTATTCAATATATTTTTCAACGTATTTTTTTTAAAATCATTATTATTTTTACTTTTAATATTGTTTTGTAGACAGTAGGTTTCCAGTTTTGATAAGCTTTTTAATTCCAAATATTTATCGAATATAGTTTTTACCGTTTCCAGTTCATTGTTGACGGGTGAAAGCTTATACATTTTTCTTTCTTTCATATCTACATCATAATATATAATTGGTTTGCTTTCAAAACCTGTAGGAGTGACACCTCCGAGCCATCTGCCTGTTCGGGCAAGCTGTAGCATATTATCTCTTATACGCTCAGCGATGGTTTCTCTTTCAAGTTGAGCAAATACACTAGCGATATACATCATTGCTCTGCCCATGGGAGTGGTAGTATCGAACTGTTCTCTAATAGAAATAAAAGATATATTATATTGTTGTAATAAATCCATAGTAGCAGAAAAATCTGTTATGGACCTGCTAATTCTATCCAATCTATAGCAAATTAGAATATCGAATTTTTCTTTTTTTGCATCGTTTAACATTCTTTGAAACTCTGGCCTATCTGTATTTCCTCCAGAAAAACCTTCATCAAAATATAAAAGGTCTTTTCTAACTATCAAATTCCTTCCCCTTGCATACTGTTTACACATATCTATTTGGTTTTTTATTGATTCGCCTTTGCCGGTAAATTTAGATTTTCGGACGTATATTGCGGCAGTAGTCATTATGACCCCTCCAAAAGATATACATTTTTCTATTAAATAGATATGTTCAAATGCAAAAATATATTATGAATATAATAAATATTAAAAATTTCAATTTTTTTAAAATAAAAAACCCCTGATTATTAACGGGATTTTTAAGTCTTAAAGCTTTGTTTTCTCTAAATATTTGTCGAAATGAATGTTCTTAGCACTTCTACTTTGAAGCTAGAACCCTATATTGGTGTATATCAATCTGAAATGTTAAGAGCTTGTTCAGCTTCAATAACTAGTTCATTCATTAGTTCTTTAACAGTAACAATTTTATTCATACGATATGCATTGGTTCCTACGAAAACCAGTCCATTTTCTGCATCACCTTCTACTGACCTAATTAATGCATTAGATATACAATAAGGGGTAGTAGCGGGATTACATGGTTTTAAACAGTTATAGCATCGTTCTACCGGTATTTTTCCTTTTTCCAATGATTTTACAAAGTCATTGCGAATTGCTCTTCCAGGCATTCCAACAGGGCTCTTCACAATTTGAATATCCTTTTCATTTGCAGCAATATAAGCCTTTTTGAAGTTGATATGGGCATCACATTCTTCTGTAGCAACAAATCTAGTAGATATTTGAACACCAGCAGCTCCTGCCTTTAAATATTTAGCTATGTCACTTCCATTAAAAATTCCACCAGCTACAATCACGGGAATTTTTTTCTTGAATTTTTCCTCAAAGGGTCTTATTTCAGTTAATACTTCCTGAACAATAGAATAAAAATCTATTTTGGGAATAGAAGTTAACTGTTCTAGGGAAAAGCCTAAATGGCCTCCAGCCTCAGGACCCTCAACAATTATTGCATCAGGTAAATAGTTATATTTTCTATTCCAGAGTTTTGTAATTACTGAAGCTGCTTTTCCAGAGGATACTATAGGAGCAATTTTAGTTTTAGAGCCTTTAATCAACTCAGGCAGATTTTTAGGAAGTCCTGCGCCTGAAATGATTAGATCTATTTTTTCTTTGATTGCAGCTTTTACCATGTCTTTATAATTGTTTACTGCAGCCAGAATATTAACTCCTAAAATTCCATCAGGACTTAAATCTCTAGCTCTTCTAATTTCTTTAATAAGTCCTCTAATGTTTGCTGCGTCATTATCGATTTTAAAGTCGTTTTCTCTAAAACCGATCTGTACAGCTGAAATTACGCCTATTCCACCTTCATTAGCAACGGCAGCAGCTAACTTGGATAAAGATACACCTATGCCCATGCCACCTTGAATTATCGGAACCCTAGCTACTAGATTACCTATTTTCAAAGAGGGTAAAGTCATTAAATCCACTCCTTCTACTCTATTTAAATATACTCAAAATAAAAAGTTTTTAATAGTCAAAGTATATGAAAAATTAGGAGATATGTCAATGTTTTTATAAATATTTTGAATTGGTCAAGCTGGAATTTGAATATTTATTATTCAGGGGGTGGAGAGTTGCCGCAAAATAAATGGAATAAAGATAATATTAGGGTAATAGTTAATACTTCTGAGGATGAAGAGGTTATAAAGAAACTTAAAGATATATGGAATAGGTTTATAGCTCAGCTAATTATGGAGAGAATTGTTAAACTTCCTGAGGAAATACAGGTGAAATTTTTAGATGAGATAAAAAACAGATAAAGATAATTAAAAATAGTCAATCCATTACTATTTTTAATGGTTTGACTATTTTTATGCTTAAATTTTAAGAATTATTTTTTGAATCTTTATTATTTATACTATTATTGAAAGCTTTTTGTAGTTTATTTAACGCCTTTTTTTCTATCCTTGAAACGTATGAGCGGGAAATGCCTAGTATCTTTGCAATTTCCCTTTGGGTTTTACATCCTCCGCCAGCTAATCCGTATCTTAGTTCAATAACGGTTTTTTCTCTCTTTTTAAGGACCTTAGACATTTTTCTATATAAATTTTTGATCTGTATTTTCAACTCTACTTCATTCATAACTGTATCAGCATCCGTTCCTAAAATATCTATTAATGAAATTTCATTTACTTTAATAGTTTATCGGTATAGAGAATCAAATAAAGCATCTTTGTTTTATAATAGTAAAATATTTTACCTTTGTTAGTATACCGTGGGCTATAATGACAGATGTTATTTGGATTGCTTCATTGGCACTTTACTACTTCTTTGTTTCATCAAAACGAATTAAGAAATCGGGTAAATTTAGTACTTAAAATTACCTAGGAAGTTTTGGATAAAGAATAAGGGTGAATTGGTCATTTTTCTCATGCTTTTTCTTTATGTATTCAGCATAGTCAAGAACTGTTTTGAGAAGTTTATTTTTTTTTGAGGGATCATTAGTCTGATTATATAGGCTTAAAACTTTTTCAACCTTTGGAATTGCATTTTTATGAGTATCTGTTTTATTATTCTCAATGTGTAAAATCTTTTCAACTTTACTAACATTTAATGATATTTCTTTAATTTTCGTAGTCAATTTTTCATATCGAGTTAAGTAGGTATTGGTATCATATATACCTCGTTCTAATAAATTATGAAGGCTGTCTTTTTGTTTTTGTAATTCAGTCAATTCAGTTTTAAGATTTTTAAGGGCAGTTTTATGTATTTCTATATTACTTATTTCTTTTTCTCGGACAGGTCTATTTTTAATCCAATCAGCTCTGTACTGCTTAAGCCAATCCATAAGTGCACGTAAAAGTTTTTGCTCTATATATTTATACTTGGAACTTTTATTACCACAGTTTTTATAACACGTAATATGAGGTTCACTTTTTGTATAGGTCCTAAAAACCATGGAAGAGTTACAAATTTGACATCTAATAAGTCCTGCTAAGGGATTTGAAACATTAGTATTGTAAGGTATATGATATCTGCTTTTTAAAATTTCCTGAGCTTGCCTGAATATTTTTTCTGAGATAAGTGCATCGTGTTTACCTGGAACGTTTATCCACTCATCTTTAGGACGCACTTCAACCTCCCTGTCTTGATTTGGCTTTTTTGATTTGATGGACTTAGTTTTTTTCCACAGAATCCTACCTGTATAGACCTCATTTTTGATTATATTTAATACTGAGTGATTTGACCATTTTTTACCTGTGTAGGTTTTATAGCCTAATTGGTTTAATTTATTGGCAATTTTGCTACACCCCATATTATTATTTACATATAAATCAAATATTATCTTAACTATAGGAGCTTGTTGAGGATGGGGGATTAGAGTTCTATTTTTACCTTCATAATAGATTTCATAACCATAAGGGGGGAGAGTACCTATATAATTTCCGTCCTCAACGGAACGAATTCTTCCACGCTGAAGCCTTCGGTTTATAATCTTTAGCTCCTTACGAGCCATAAAGGCTTCAAACTCTGAGTATTCTTCGTCAAACTCATCTTGTAAATCATAGGTCTTCCGGGTGGTAATAATCTTTGTTTTGGATTTTTTAAAGGTTTCAAGTATCAGACCCTGTTCTTGCATATTTCCACGACCTAGACGATCCATGTCCATGCAGAGAACTCCATTATACATTCCTTTCTCTACTTCCTTGAGAAGTTTCAACATCTGAGGTCTATGTACAAGACTCTCTCCTGAAACAATTTCCTCACGTATTTTGACTATATTTAATCCTTGACTTTCAGCAAATTTTAGAAGTATCTTTTTATGCTTAGCTAAGGTTTCACCTTCACCGTGTTTTTCTGCTTCTTCATCAGCTCTAGACTTTCTAAGATACATACATATTTTATCCATCATATTCACCTACCGTAGATAGTTTTTCATTATATAACTATTTTTTATAAAGATAAAAAATGACATAAAAAAAGCCAGCTCCTTTTTGGGGATTAGAGTAGTAAGGGCAGGATAGTCTACATGGACGATTTTTTTATATACCTGTATTTATAGAGTATATCATTCGTATATTCAATAAACTTGAATAAGCTTTAGTTATATATTTGACATATTAGGGTGAACTCCTTTTTATTTTCCAATAAAATCCAGAAAAACCGGCAATTAAGAAATATGAAATTTACTCAAATAAAAATAATTGGTAAATAATAATAAAATCATATATAATCTATATGAACCCTGTAAAGACTAAAATAAAAGGGAGGGTTTAACAGGTGATTAAAAGATTTGCGTATTATTATAAGCCCCATAAAAAGCTATTTGTACTAGATATGATTTGTGCATTTTTAATGGCAGTTATTGATTTAGCTTTTCCAGTAGTAACTAGAGCTCTTTTAAATGATATTATACCAAATGGGAAAATAAGGATTTTTTACATATTGACCGGTACCATGTTAGTATTATATGTGCTAAGAGCAGTATTTAACTATATAGTTAACTATTGGGGACATGTGGTTGGAACTAGGATGGAAGCCCATATGCGAAATGATTTATTTTCTCACATACAAACCTTAGATACTAAATACTTTGATGAGACAAGAACAGGTCATATAATGTCGAGGGTAGTAAATGACCTTAGAGAAATATCGGAATTGGCTCATCATGGCCCCGAAGATATATTTTTATCTACTATTATGATAATAGGTTCTTTCATAATATTAATGAACATAGAGTGGAGACTCACCTTGATAGTCTTTGCTTTCGTGCCAGTAATGATTTGGTTTGCCATAAAAAAGCGCAAAAAAATGAGCAATGCTTTTAGAGACGTAAGAAAAAAGATTGCAAATGTTAATTCGCAGTTGGAAAATAGCATCTCAGGTATAAGGATTGCAAAGTCCTTTGCAAACGAAGAGTATGAAATGAGAAAATTTTCTGAGGGAAATCAGGAATTTAAAGAATCTAGAGAATTTGCGTTTAAATCAATGGCAGAGTTTTTTACAGGAATAAACTTTTTATCGAATATGTTAAATGTCATTGTTATAAGTGCCGGAGGAATATTTGTTTATAAGGAATTGATCTATTTAGGTGACTTAGTAGCATATTTGCTGTATGTAAACTTTTTTATGCAGCCTATTAAAAGACTTACTCAATTTGCTCAGCAGTTTCAGTTAGGTATGACAGGATTTGAAAGATTTATTCAGATATTGAATATTGAACCGGAAATAGTTGATAGCCAAAGTGCTGAAGAATTAAAAGATGTAAAAGGAAAAATTGAATTAAAAGATGTTACATTTAGTTATAATGAAAAAGAATCCGTACTTGAAAATATAAACTTAACTATCGAATCTGGAAAGACTTTGGCGTTGGTAGGCCCCTCAGGAGGAGGAAAAACAACCCTTTGTCACTTAATTCCCAGATTTTATGATGTAGTAGATGGCGAAATATTGATAGATGGAAAGAATATAAAGGATATAACCATAAAGTCACTAAGAAAAAATATTGGTTTAGTACAGCAAGATGTATTTCTATTTACAGGTACAATAAAAGACAATATACTGTACGGAAGACCAAATGCCAAGGATGAAGAAGTTATAGAAGCTGCAAAAAAGGCAAATATACATGACTTTATAATGGGTCTACCTAATCAATATAATACTCATATTGGAGAAAAGGGAATAAAGTTATCAGGAGGACAAAAACAGAGAATCTCTATAGCTAGAGTATTCTTGAAAAATCCTCCCATATTAATACTCGATGAAGCTACTTCGGCTCTTGATAATGAAACGGAAATAAAAATCCAAAGGGCTTTGGAAGAGCTTGCAACAGGAAGAACTACGCTTGTGATAGCCCATAGACTTTCGACCATTAAAAGCGCCGATGAGATTGTGGTGCTTACGGATGAGGGGATAAAGGAAAAGGGAAGACATGAAGAGTTAATTAGAAAGAAAGGATTATATGCTAAACTATATAAAGCCCAATTTAACGGATATACAGCAGATGAAATAGCTTAAACATTTAGGTGAACTAAAGGATTCAATTAAAATACTTAGACTAAACAAAAAACAGAAACCTTCTGATTATAATTATAGAATAGTACAAACTAAGCCCCTCATAGGTTTTATCAAGGAGGGGTTTTATGATAGAAGAAAAAATGAAGGAAGATGAAAATTATGATGCTACATATTATTTTGGAAATTCTATAGTTCACATAGTTGCACCTAAGTTTAAAACTCCAGAAGAAATAGAACAAATACTGCAGGAACACCATAAAGCTGGTTGGGACATATGGAAGGAAATACTTAAAAAAAATGATAGTAACGAATAATAAAGATTGTTTGATTCAATAATACCTTAAATTTCCTGGAAAATTTCCAGGGGCTATATTTAATTGTTGATAAAATGCTAATTGTTGTTTTTTACAAAACTATGTAAAAATAAAAAGGGATTTTCAAAATTTTGTCGAACTTAAAATAGGACCTACAACCTATAAAGATACAAAAATAGTACTATAGACCTAGCCTATATACAAAATGACACTACTACTATAAGCCTTTAAATAAGGAGGAGCACAATGAAGGAACTGGTTGAAAGCAAGAAAAAAGCCGAAATAACTATGCGGTTAACAGAGTTTGAAATACCTCCAATGCAGGATGTATTAATCGTTGGGAAAAATGCACCAATTGGCCTTGAAGCTGTTAGAAGGATGGTTGATATTTTATCGCCTGAACAGTATGAAGTTATTAAAGTACAGCACCCTATCATAGAAGCTATTGTAATCCGAAAAGCTTTAACGAATATACTTACTAAAGATAAGTTGATTCCTATTATCATTGAAGAAGGAGAGAAGGTAGCTAGCGAATCGACAATTATTAAAGCCAATATTGACATCGTGGTGCACGTTAGCAAATCCGTGGACCTATGATGAGACATGTTTCAGATATAATGATTAAAAATTTTAAGACAATAGACCCACTGGATGGTGTAAGAAAAATGCAGCGTTTTGTTATAGATAAAAACATTGATTTTTTTCCAGTGGTTGAGTCAGATAAGTTAGTAGGTCTTTTAACCTATAAAGAGCTGATAGGGGTACATCCAAATAGAATAGTTGCAGATGCTATGCGTAATAAGGTCATACTTATTGACCATGAAGCATCGGTGTGGATGGCAAAAGAACTAATTGATGAAAATAGCACCGATGTTTTATTAGTAGTCGATAATGAAAAGTTAGTGGGGATAGTTACAAAAACTATACTTTATGCGGAATTAGGAAGACATACTGATCTTTTAACAGGGTTATATAAAAGTGATTATATTTATTATAATGCTAAAAAACTCATAGAAAATGGAAAAAATACTGCTATTATATTCATTGATATTAATAATTTTGGCTTTATTGATAAGAAGTACGGACATGTACAAGGGGATAACATATTAAAAGAAGTTGCTTTTATATTAAGAAAAAATACACCTTCTGATGCTTATACATGCAGATTTGGAGGAGATGAATTTGTGGTATTAGTGCCCTATTGTTTAGATAAGACTGTTAAGTTTACGATAAATCTACTAAATATTATTTCTAAAAATAAATTTTGTGATAAAATTAAAGTAAATGCATCGGCTGGAATTGCAATCTATGAAAAAGGATATGATGAAATCGACTATGATGCAAAGGTATATGAACTTATAAATCGTGCTAGTTTGGCCTCAACAAAAGCAAAAAAAGAAGAGCGGCTATACTATATAGCAAATTGTCTGGAATCAAATGAGACACACAAAATAGTATGAAAACTTGTAAATAGATAAACTGTTAACGAAGATTCATTTCCTTCCTTATCGATACCTATTGGTTCCTGTATTGATACTTCATTTTTAATTTTTTTACCGGCTCTAATTGTCATTAGGATTTCATTTGCTATATTTACATAAAGACTTCAAAATTTAAAAATATATAATAGATTACAAGTAAAAGATTATATAAACTATGTAGGGGAGATGGTGAAATGGCAAAGGAATATATAAATAAACATGTTATAGATAAATTAAGTGATCTTGAAAATCCCCAAAATTCGATTTTATTGCTGGGAAGCCCTGTAGAACATAGTTTTTCTCCCCTTATACACAACGGTGCTTTTGAAAAATATAACTTGAATTATATTTATAAAGCACTAGAAGTGGATGAGGATAACCTTGAAAGTGTTGTACATGGTATTAGAGATTTCGGAATCAAGGGTTGTAATGTAACAATCCCTCATAAGGTAAAAATAATGGAATATCTCGATGAAATATCAGAGGAAGCGAGATTGATTGGAGCTGTAAATACAGTACTAAATACAAATGGAAAACTTTATGGTTACAATACCGATGCCGAAGGCTTTTATTTATCCTTACTGGAGAAGGGCATAAAAGTAAAAAATAAGAAAATTGCAATTTTAGGAGCAGGAGGAGCTGCCAAGAGTATCTGTGTAAAACTGACAATAGAAGGTGCAGACAAAATAGATATATACAACAGAAATCAATATAAATCCGAAAAGATAGTCAGGTTAATTAAAAATATTAGGAATATTACTACAGAATGTCATGATCTGAATAAAATAAAAAAAGAAATAACAAAACAGTATGATATAGTCATAAACTGCACTCCTGTGGGTATGCACCCTAAAATTCATGAAACTATTATAGAGCCTGAGAAATATTTAAGGTCAGATGCTATAGCTGTAGATATAATATATAACCCTCTAGAAACTAAGTTTTTAGAGAAGTCAAGGGAAAATGGAATGAAGACCTTAAATGGATTAGGAATGTTGATATATCAGGCCATAGAGGCCTTTGAGATATGGACAGATGTAAGAATAGAAAAAGAATTTGTTGAGAATACATTATATAAAGCAGGAATTTTAAAAAAATAATCGAAATATAAAAAGTACAAACTTATATATTTTGTAAAAGAATCAAATGATGCATGGCTAAATTTGGACGCCTTATGCCATGCTGATGAGGTGGCGTAACCGGCTAACTATAGGCTTTATAATTAGCTTTTTTACTAACCAATAATTAAACTATAGGTGGTATAGATGCTGAAAAAGAAAAACATGAGGCTAGGAGACCTACTGGTTCAAGTAGGAAAAATTACGGAGCAACAGCTTTTATATGCTCTCAAGGTACAAAAACGGATAAAGAAAAAAATTGGTGAGGTTTTAATAGAACTGGGTTACGTAACGACTAAGGATATAATAGAGGTATTAGAATTCCAGTTGGGAATACCGCATGTAGATTTAGAAAAGTACTATATAGATCCCGAAATTCCCCATTTGATTTCTGAGGAATTTGCTAGAAAAAACCGCTTGATACCTATCAAAAAAAACACAAAAGAATTAATAGTTGCCATGAGTGATCCCTTAGATATTATTACAATAGAAGATTTAGAAATAATGACGAATATGGAAATCAAGCCTGTTATTGCCACTGAGCAGGATATAGAAAAGGCAATAAATCAATATTACAGCCAAAAAACCGTTGAAAAGGCAGTTGAGGACTTTAAAAAGGAATTTAATCTTACAAAGGAAGAAATAGACCAGGAACTACTTAGGGAAATTAACAATGCACCAGTAGTACGTCTTGTGAATTCAATAATAATGCAAGCATCGCAAAATAATGCCAGTGACATTCATATAGAACCCTATGAAGATATTTTGAGAATCAGATTTAGGATTGACGGAGATCTCCATGAAGTAATGAGGCCAGCGAAACAAACTCATGGTGCAATTGTTACGAGAATCAAGATTATGGGTAAAATGAATATCGCTGAAAGAAGATTGCCACAGGATGGCAGGGTAGAGATGGAGATGAATGGCAAGGAATTGGACCTCAGGATATCGACAATTCCGACCATATACGGTGAAAAAGTAGTTATACGTATTCTTGACAGGAGTAATTTTGTAAAGAAAAAAAATGAGCTGGGATTTACCTCTCATAATTTAGAAAGATTTAACCAGATTGTTAAGAGTAACAATGGTATAATATTAGTAACAGGACCTACAGGTAGCGGTAAAAGTACTACCTTGTATTCGATTTTAACGGAACTTAACGATATAAATAAGAACATCATTACCATAGAAGATCCCGTTGAATACAGGATGGATGGGATAAATCAGATGCAGGTGAATGTGAAGGCAAACTTAACCTTTGCAAATGGCCTGAGGGCGACATTAAGGCAGGATCCCGATATAATAATGGTTGGAGAGATAAGGGATGAAGAAACCGCAGAGATTTCCATAAGAGCTGCTATAACCGGGCATCTGGTATTGAGCACATTACATACCAATAGTGCGCCGGCTACTATAAGTAGACTTCTGGATATGGGTGTAGAGCCTTATCTAGTGGCTTCATCAGTAGTAGGAGTTGTAGCTCAGAGGCTTGTAAAGAAAATCTGTCCCGATTGTAAAACACCATATGTTCCCAATGATGATGAAATGAATATGCTTGGAATATCCAAGGAAGAAGCTGAAAATATTGTGATATATAAAGGAAAGGGTTGTTCTTACTGTAATAATACTGGTTATAGAGGCAGGACGGCTATTCATGAAATAATGATTATAGATAAAAATATTAGAAAAATGATCATAGATAAGGCCTATAACGATGAGATAAAGGACTATGCTGTAAAAACAGGAATGACTACATTACAGCAAAATTGTAGAGAATTAATTTTATCAGGTGTAACTACTCTAGATGAATTTTTAAAGGCAGCTTATTCAATAGAAGGGTGATTGTTATATGGAAATAAAAGATTTATTAGAGAAGGTAATCTCTTGTAATGCATCAGACCTACATATTACAGTAGGAATATCACCGGTTGTAAGAATAGATGGAAATCTGATAAAACTGAATGAATACCCTAAATTACTTCCTGAGGATACGGAAAAATTAGCTTTAACTCTGATGAATGACGGGCAGAAAAAGTTTTTTCAAAAAAAGAATGAAATAGATTTTTCTTACTCCATAAGTGGATTAGGAAGATTTAGAGTGAATATATATAAACAAAGAGGAAGCTTTGCTTTAGCCATCAGGACAGTACCTCTTGAACTTCCAACTATTGAGAATTTGGGACTACCGGAGGTATTGAAAGATTTATCATTAAAAAAGAGGGGCCTTATATTAGTTACAGGTCCTACAGGTTCAGGAAAATCTACTACTTTAGCAGCTATGATAAATCAGATAAATAATACGAACAATGCCCATATATTAACTTTAGAAGATCCTATTGAGTATTTACATAGACATAATAAAAGTATTGTAAATCAGAGGGAAATTGGATATGATAGCAATTCCTATGCAAATGCTTTAAGGGCGGCTCTAAGACAGGACCCTGATGTTATTTTGATTGGAGAGATGAGGGATTTGGAAACCATAGCTACTGCACTGACCGCTGCAGAAACAGGTCATCTGGTTCTCTCTACTCTACATACTATAGGAGCTGTGTCGACCATTGATAGAATTATAGATGTATTTCCTCCTCAGCAGCAGCAACAGGTAAAAATACAACTTTCAAACGTGCTGCAGGGAGTTATATCTCAACAACTTCTTAAGAGAGTAGATGGAAAGGGAAGAGTGCCGGCAGTTGAGGTTATGGTTAGTAATGCTGCCATAAGAAATCACATTAGAGAAGGAAAAACCCATCAAATCTTAAGTAGTATTCAGACCGGTGGGAAGCTGGGTATGATAACTATGGATAGTTGTATATCCAACATTTATCAAAAAGGACTTATATCCTACGAAGAGGCACTTAACTATGCAATAGATAAGACCTTCATATCAAGATTGCTGTAGCAAAATTTAAGGTTGGTGACCATATGCCAAATTTTAAATACAGAGGGAAGAACATAAAGGGTGAGACGCTGAAGGGTAAGTTGGAAGCCGGCTCTGAAAAAGAAGCCATATTGCTTTTGAGAAGACAAAATATATATCCCATTGAAATCAAAAAAGAAAGTATAGCAAATAAAGAAATAAGTTTCAGTATTTTTCAAAAAGTTAAAATTAAGGATTTAGCAGTTTTTTGCAGACAGTTTCATGCCATACTTGATGCAGGTATTTCTGTTTTGGAATCTTTGGACATCCTTAGAAATCAGACGGAAAATAAAAAGCTAAGAGATGCTATAGATGATATCTATGAGGAAGTTCAAAAGGGGAAGTCGCTATCCTCTGCCATGGCAAACTATAAAAGTATTTTTCCTGAAATCCTTATAAACATGATCGAAACTGGAGAGGTTTCAGGACAGCTGGATGTGGTTCTTGAGAGGATGGCAGTGCACTTTGAGAAGGAAAACAAGATAAATCAAAAAATTCAGGGAGCAATGGTTTATCCCGCCATAATATCGATTGTAGCACTTTTGGTAGTGTGGTTTTTGATGACCTTTGTATTACCCAATTTTGTGGACATGTTTAAGGGTTTTGGAATAACATTGCCTTTGCCCACCAGAATACTCTTGGGAACTGGAAAGTGGCTTAAAAACTACTGGTATATTCTATTTGCTATAATAGTTGCTTTGATTTACATTTTTAGAAAATACTCTAATACTGAAAAGGGTAGATATAGAATAGACAAGTTAAAGCTGAAGCTGCCGGTAATAGGAAAAGTCAGTGGTAAAATTGCAACCTCCAGATTTGCAAGGACCCTATCTACTCTCCTAGCAAGCGGTATTTCCATCATAGAGGCTATGGAAATAGTAATAAGAATAATAGGAAATTCCGTTATATCAGAGGGAATTCATAAGTCTATGGATAACATAAAAAAGGGTTTAGGTATAGCCGAACCATTAAAAGAGCTTGGAATCTTCCCTCCCATGCTCATATCCATGATAAGAATAGGAGAGGAATCAGGATCTCTTGATTCAATGCTTGCAAAAACTGCAGATTTTTACGATGAAGAAGTAGAAAGTGCAGTAGCTAAGATGACAACCCTGATTGAGCCTTTGATTATAGTAATCCTAGCCTTTGTTGTAGGCGCTATAGTCGTATCTATAGTGCTTCCCATGTTCGAAATGTTTAATCAGATTGGCGTGTAAGATCTTTGTAGAGAGGAGAAGAACTTATGATTTTTTTAAAGGGACATTTAAAGAACAAAAAGGGGTTTACATTAATAGAACTCATAGTAGTTGTAGCGGTATTAGGAATCTTAGCTAGTATTGCTGTGCCTAGAGTAGGTGGCATAACTCAGAGAGCTAAGGATGTGGCAGATAAGGCTCAGATAAGAATATTACAAGAGGCTCTTGAAAGGTATATAGCCGAATCGGGAGATGAAGATTTAGATAATAATGAGCTGAAAGATAATAACGGTAAGCTTACAGCTGAATCTGTAATAGATGCATTAAAAAGTGAAATTGACGGAGAATATGGTCCATATTTAAAGGGCGATGTAACCACTACGCTGCCTAGTGGAGAAAAAGTAAAATTTGATGATAGTGACTATGAATTTTATAAATAAATTAACCTCTTGTGCTAGTTACTCTAACAGTATAGCTTTAAATATCCTTTAATATTTCCTCTGAAGCGACTTTGAAGAGCTGTTTTTACACCCTCTAAATCTTTTCCATTAAAACAGCTCTTCTAGGGAGCCCAAAGAGGATTATTGAAGGATATCTATAAGGAACTAGCGAGGCGAGTTAAATTATGTAAAGGTTAATGTTAAAATTGAAGAAATATGAACAGTCTCTTTTCTTTTTACTTTTATACTAAAATAATATAGTTAGTAAACTTTGTGAAGCTATTTAGCTACTGAAAGGGGGTGAAAGAAAATGATAAATAGAATAAATAGATCTTTAAGAAATAAAAAGGGTTTTACACTGATAGAATTGATTGTGGTTATAGCAGTATTAGGTATACTTGCAGCGGTGGCATTGCCTAGAGTAGGGAATACTACCCAAAATGCTAAGGATAAATCTGCTGAACAAGAATTACAAATATTAAATGAGGCTATAGAAAAATATGTTGCAGAGACAGGAGATAACGATTTATCTCAGTTAAAAGAATATTATATAGTGAATACTGATGAAAAAGTAAACCCTGATGATGAACAAAGCTTAATAAAAGCATTTATAAATGGGATTTCAACAGCAGACGATGATGTTGCAGAATATGGGCCATATTTAAAATCCTTTAATACAGGTACTGATGATAGTTATATTTTATCAAATGATAAATCTTGTGAGTGTGTGAAGTGAAAAACCTCGGCTTTAATGTACTGATGATAGTTATATTTTATCAAATGATAAATCTATAGAATTTAGTAAGGAAGACCTCTTATTTACTGAGGGTTCTTAAATTAATTTTTGTGCTAGTTAATCTAACAGTATGATTTTAAATATTCTTCAATGTTTCCTCTGAAGCGACTTTGAAGAGCTGTTTTCACCTCTAATTTTTTATATTAAAACAGCTCTTATACGGAGTCTGAAGAGGTTTATTGAAGGATATTAATAAGAAACTAGCTGTGTAAGTTAAATTATTTACCTTAACGACCTAATGAGCCACTCCTCATTAGGTCTGCCCTAATATTCGGAGAGGATCACATGGAGATATTAATTTTTATACTAGGACTGATAATAGGAAGCTTTTTAAACGTATGCATCTACAGGATACCGAAAAACAAATCCATCATAAACCCTCCTTCCACCTGTGGAAGTTGTGGGGAAAAACTGGGATTTTTAGATTTAGTTCCCTTATTAAGTTATATTTTTTTAAAAGGAAAGTGTAGACATTGTGGGGAAAGGATATCTTTAAGATATCCCTTGGTTGAAATTATAACTGGACTTATTTTTTTATATATTTATATTATAAACGGACTCAACTTATTATTACTAAAGTTTTTTGTACAAGCATCAATACTTATAGTAGTTTCCTTTATTGATCTCGAATATCAGATAATACCTGACAAGATAGTTGCTTTTGCTCTAATAACAGGTATTACTTTAAATATATTTACTAAGGATGTAGGAGCTTTCTCTTCCTTACTCGGCTTAGCTGTTGGTGGTGGAACCCTACTGATTATAGCTATAATTTCAGGAGGTGCCATGGGCGGAGGAGATATAAAGCTTATGGGGGCTATGGGTGCATTTTTAGGATTGAGGGCTGCTGTGTTAGCCCTGCTTATATCCTTTATCCTTGGAGGAATCATTGGACTGTTACTTATTGTATTTAAAATAAAAAGCAGAAAGGACTATATCCCCTTTGGACCTTTTTTGGCCCTTGGAACAATAATAGCTATGTTGTTTTATGATGAAATCATAATATGGTATTTATTGTAAATGATTGTTTTAAGTTAAATTTATTTATTGCGCTAGTTTATGATAGTAGCAACCTATAAGAATAGCTATCACAAGAAATTAAATTTAGAAAAATATATCTATATTTAGGTAGTTGAGGGATATTTATATGTTGAGAAATAAAAGGGGTTTTACATTAATCGAAGCGATACTTGTTTTAGCCATAATTTCCATATTTGTTTTAATAGGGAGTATAGAGTTGAAGGACGTTTTTGCAGATGCCAAACTCAGGGCTGCAGCTAGAATGATAGCAAATGATATAAGATATGCTCAGCAGCTGGCAATATCTACTAAGAGTGACGATGTAGAAGTATTTTTCAATAAGGCTAATAATTCATACAATGTTAATTCAGGTATGGTAACCTATAAATCTGAAAAATTACCGGAAGGAGTTAAGTTCCATTATAACACATTTGCAAATGATAGATGTATATATAGTAAAACAGGGAATCCCATACACGCTGGAAAAGTGATTATTGAGCATAATGGTCACTACTTTACTATAACTGTTAAAGTAGCTACAGGAAGAGTGATAATATATGATTATAAAAAACAATAGTAATAGAGGCTTTACACTCATAGAATTACTTTTATCTGTAGCACTTATTTCCATAATAATTCTTCCCTTAACTCTAACATTAACTACTGGCTATAAAAACTTTTATATACTAGATGAAAATATTGAAGTTATGCAACACGGACGAGTAGCAATGGATAGAATAGTTGACAATATAAGACACTCTAGTCCGAATCTGATATCTATAGATAGTCAGGGAAAAACAGCTTTAGTTGTGGACGAAAAGACATACTATTTAAAAGATAACGGCCAGCTGATAGAAGAAATAAATGGAGTAGAAAATGATATAGCCTGGTACGTAGAAGAATTCAATCTGACACCTGAATATAAAGAAGATACGAATGAATTAGTAAAAATAGATATAGAGATTAAGCTGCAAGGTAAAAAGTTTAGAAAAGAGTATATAATCAAAAATTCGGTTTACTTAAGGGGAAGATAAGGGGGAAGGTAGATGCTAAGTAATTTATCTGTTGGAATAGAAATAGGAAGTGCAAGTATGAAAATAGTTTACGGATCTGCAAACTCTAAAAAAATATACATAAAGAATTACGATATATTTGACACCCCCGATGGGACCTTTTTACCCAATGATTCTTTAAATATACAGACAATACTGCCGGTTTTAAAGAACAAGGTAAAAAAGTTAAAGTTCAAAAGAAGAGGCTGTTATATAGCCTTATCCAGCAGAAAGGCTATAGTAAGGGAAAGGGAATTGCCGAAAGTAAAACCTAGAGACATGGAAGAACTTGTAAAGTACGAGGCAGAACAGTTCTTGCCCTACAGTTCAGATGAATTTATAATTGACTACAAAGTAATAGGGGAAGACAAAACTGAAGATAAGGACCTTTTTAAGGTGTTGATAGTAGCTGTTCCTATTGAAATTATAGACAGTTATATAGAGCTTGTCAAAAAAAGCGGATTAAAATTAAAAGGGATAGATGTCTATACAAATTGTATCTATAAGTATGGAAACAGAAGCCTTTTAGAAAAGGATAAAAATACGCTGCTGGTAGATATAGGAGGAGATACTACAAAAATGACTATTTTCAGGGGTCTGGAATATTTTGCAAATATAAACTCAGACATTGGAGGTAGTACAGCTAACAATGCAATTGTCCAGATGATGGGTGTAAAAAAAAATCAGGCTGAAGAGCTAAAGAGAGAAAAAGGTATTTTAATGTCTTCATATATGTCTAATGTAGTAGATAGTGAAAGACTCACTATGGCCACCTATCTTGAAGATACATACAGTCAAATTGGAAGCGAAATAATGAGAGTCATAGATTTTTTTAGGACGAGAAGATATGGGGATCAAATAGATAATGTATTTTTCTTAGGAGGAGGATCAAATGTAAAGGGTTTGGAGAATTATTTTCAAGATATGTTGGGGATAGGGGTTAAAGGTATAGAGCCGTTAGAGAGCTTAAATACCCATAAAAAAATTGAACTTAAGAAGGAAGATTATAAAATACTTGTTCCAGCAATTGGAGCAATCATGAGGGGGTAAGGCTTTGTTTAATATGCAAAAAAAACAGGTGAGACTGGAGGACTATTCAAGGAAAGATATAAACTTGCTGCCTAAAGAGTACTTTAACAAGAAAAAATTAAGGTATAAAGCCCTGACGATAAGTTTAACATTTATATTGATTCTTTCTTCTGCCAGTGGATATTACTATTATTTATTAAATAAAATAGAGAAAGTAAACCAGGAAAAAATTAGAGTCGAATCCAGGATCAAAGACTTAACGAGAACCCGTAATGAACAGGATATCTTTTTAGCTCTAGAGAACAGGGTGGATGCTAAATTAAATCTTTTAAAATCTATAGAAGAGAACAATGCATCTTTGGTGATAATTACTTCCATTGTTGAAAAAAACTTACCTAAGGATATTACTTTTTTAAATATGAACTCAAATTCTGATGGAAACATTACTATCAGCGGTGTATCGGGAAGTAATGCTTCAATTGCACAATTTATTCATAATTTAAAGGAAACAAATTTCTTTGGAGATGTATTTGTAAGTAATATTACTAAAAACAATATAAGTGGGATGAGTCATTATTCTTTTAGCCTGGTTTGTAAGTACTGGAGGAAATAATTATGAATCTTACCAAAAGAGAAAAGGTTCTTCTCTTTATACTATTATTAACGATAGCCTTTTACGGATATTATAATTATTTATATTTACCTAAATATTCGAAGTACTTGAGTATAAAGGGAGAACTTGAAGACAGAAAGCTTTTAGAATTGAAACTTCAAAGAAGTTTGCGAGATAGTGAAGATATTAGGACTGTACTTAACAGTTTAAAAATTAAAGTCCGTGAGCTGGATAAAATAATTCCTTCTAAAGTTTATCAGGAGGAAGTAATTTTATTACTTAAGGATATATTTGAAAGGAATAATATAAATTTTACATCGATTAGTTTTTCTATGCTCAAAAATGGAGAAAACCTAGAAAAAAACATAGAACCTTCTCTGGATATCATGATTAAAGAGTATGAAAAGCTACTTAAAGGAGAAAAGACAGATATTTTAAAATATAAGACACTAAAAGAAGACAAGGAAGATAAAGAAAATCAAAAGAAAAGTGATGAGGGTATAGATAATCAAGGTTTGGAATATTTAAATGTAAATGTAAATTTTTCATCGGATTATTCGGATTTGAAAAGTGCTTTACTTGAGTTTGAAAGAAGCAAGAGAAAGATAGTAGTCAAGAATATTTCTATTGCCAATAATAAAGAGGGCGTAATAGGTAGTATGTCACTGCAGTTTCCCTATTACCCTGTATTAGGAGAAGCAAAGAAGGAAGAATTAGATTTTAAGGGTCAGTATGGAAACCCACAGCCTTTTATGTCTCATTTTCCCATAGAGCAAGGAGAAAGTCAGGTACAAAAAAATAAGAAAAAAAATAGTGATGATGAAGGTGAGGAAAAAGTATCTATTAACTCTGACTTTTATATGATTATAAAGCCTATATCCAGTGATATGCCTACAGTTACTATTGGTAAGTCACCCTATAGATATACTGCAATATATGCTGACAATCCAAACTTCGAAAATACCAAATTGCACTTAAAACAGGAAAAAACAAAACTGTATTATAGATATGAAAATTCCCTTTATTCATATCCTGATGATAATTCTTTTGAAGAATTTACAATAGACGGTGAAAAAATTGTTTTGAAAATATATTCACAACCACGGTTAAATTATAAGGATAATTCGGGAGTAATTTTAAATATCGTCAATGATACAGACATTGGATTAGATGTATATATCTATGATGATGACAGGGATAATCCAAGAATAAAAATAAATCCTGAAAATGGAAATATCAACATTTTGAAAATCTCTTCATAGCGGAGGATTTTAAATGAATTCAAAAGGGTTTACACTTATAGAAGTTATCATAGCCTTAGCAATCTTGAGTATAGTGGCAGTATCTTTTTTAGAATTGTTCATGACATCAACAAAGGTTAATAACATGTCTAAAAGAGAAATTCAGGGTATTTATCTGGCTCAAAAGTATTTGGAAGAGGTAAAGAATGATTTTGATAGAATGTTCAGCGGATCAATCTTGATTGAGCCTTCTGAAGATCCAGACTATGACTATCCGATTACTCCAGGAAATGAAATTTATAAAAAGGTACTTCATCAGTCAGGGAAAGGATTTGAACATTTTAATATAATAGTCTACTTTGAAAAAACTGGTACAAAGTCTGGTAATCCCATTAATTTTGGTAGTTTTAATGTGGAATTAGCAGACTTTCAAATTAATTTAAAAGAGGACGTTGGCAAAACTCTATTTGAAATATGGGAGTCAGGTTATGATGAAGAAGATATACCTTTGTATTCTACGGAAGATCACGATATCACTATCAAAGTAGAAAAGTTAGGTCAGCTTCAGTATAAAATCGAGCCTATAAATGGAGTTTTTTCAACTTTCAAAAATGAAGCTGAAGGACACATTGTTTTTAAAGTCCTTGTTATGGATGATAATTTATCGAAAACCACATTAACCATAGATAATAGAAGTGATAAAAGTGTTCTTGTATATAAATATGACGATTTTGATGATATTTTAGACGTGACAATAGCGGAGGGAACCGACAAGGGAAATGTACAGATTATTTCCAATATAATAGGGGAACAGGCCTCACAGGTTTATTCTGAAGACCTTTATAAAGTTATAGTTAAGGTAAAATATAATGATAAAAAATATGCAGAAATGATGTCGATGATTAGAAAATAATAGGTGATCATAATGATTATTAAGAAAAATTTATCGAATGCAAAAGGCTCAGTGTTAATTTTTAGCCTGCTTGTATTAATAATATTAAGCGTTTTAGGGATATCAATAGTTAATGTCACAATTGCTAATTTTAAAACCAATAAAATTACCGGAGAAACAAATGCTGCCTTTTATATAGCAGATGGGGCCATTGAAGAAGCACTATCTGAAATAAAAAAGATGACGCATGATGCAGAAGCAGCAGCCAATGACTGGATAAATAATCCAGATACTGTAAGTCGTATCAGAGCAGAAATAGAATTAGATCTAGAAGGGGAATTTATTTCACAAGATGATGTGGAGAAAGAACTTGAGAAGAGACTTCAGGAAGAATTTGAAAACAGATACTTTGGATATCTCTTGGGATACGATGAAGTCAAAATCCCGGTAGAGGGGGACAGCTTGAAGTCTGATTTTATAATGGATTTAGAGACTATAGAATTTACTCCCGATTTTAATAATTATAAAGAGACTTCAAAGACTTTAACGGTTCAGGAAGCTAAGTACTACACGAGTCCCTCTAAAAGAATCGAAATTTCCGTAGTGACTGATGGAAGCTATAATGAATATGATAAAAGCATTGAACTGAAGGTAAATATTATTCCTCCTGAATATCACTATATTATTAGTTCAAGTACAATCGAGAAGGAAGTACACCTAAATGATATATATAAGGATAAAGCCATCAGTGCTGGAGGTGATTTGATTGTTACAGGGGGAAAGGTAGAGATAGGTGGGGTAGAAGAAAATAACGGAAATATATATGCTTATGGTACTTATCCTGAGAAAGTTAGACCAGGGACTTATCAAATGGGTGGAATAGTATCGGGTTATGAAAAAAACTGGTCTGATGATTTTATTGTCAGTGCTAATAACGTACATTTTCTAAATAGAAATATTGATTTACTATCTTTAGAAGATTCAGGAAATTTAATCGTTCATGGTGATGTAGCAACGAGGGCAAATATCAAGACAATGGCCCAGAATTCCAGAATAAGTATAGATGGAAATGCATACTGTGATTCTCTTATGATTGAAAGCAATTCCAGCAATTCTACAATACATGTTAGAAAGAATCTTATTATGTATGATGATTTGGAAATAAATGGACTAAATGGGACGGTTTATATTGGGGAAGAAGGAAGCTTGATCAATGGAGAAATATGGGGAGTTTTAGATGGCGATCCTGCAGGATTGTACAATGACAGGAGTAGCAGTATAATTATTAACAGCTATGAAGGAAGTGAAGAACTTAGGGCCAATAAAGTTTTCATAGGAGGAACTGCTTATATAAAGGCATATAGATACTTAGGAGAAAGTAAAAATGAAGAAAATAAGAAATATTATCAAACTGGAGAAAGTGTTTCACTAAAAAAATATTCATATATTTATCAAAACAAATTACCCTTTGAAACATATGCTGAACTTGTAGAATATGAGGATGACGAAAAAAATAAATATTACTTAGTAGAAATAACTGACGATGAGAGTTCAGGGAGTATAAGTAAAGCACAATTTAAAGCAAACCATTTTTTTGCATATGCCTATGAAAATAGAGAAACATTTGAAAATGATGACGATAGAAATAAGGTAAAGATAAATGAGCTAAGTGAAGAAACTTTAGATCAAAATTATTCATTAGGAGTAATTACTGCAAATAATAAATTTTACAATCCAGAATATTCAATGAGCCCTGAGGTTTTCTTATATGATGAGATAAAGGGAAGACCCTCAAAACTCGATGCCCTAGATAAAAATACTAATTTATTTTATAGACGGGATTACGGAGCCAATAAAAATGTAGATGAACAATTCGATCACCTTTATAAAGAGGTTCCAAACATTAAAACCGTAAATGAAACGGAAGACAAGAAAAATTTTATTTTTATTGAAACAGATAAAGTTGTAGAAGAAGATGATATGTATAAGGATATCTTTATTAATCCTCCTGAGACATTAGATATTAAGGCTATATACGGCGTAGAAAGTAAAGAGGAGCTTGAGAACTATTGTACTATTGTCAACTTTGACGAAGATGAAGAACATGTGATTGAAGGGATAATATTTACAAAGGGGAACGTATTTATCTACGAAGAGGAAAATAATGAACTTCAATTCAATGGAACTATCATAGCTAAGGGAAATGTGGTATTTTATGGAGAAGGGAAAAAAAATCTAAGGTATGATGAGAATAAGGTGCTAACCTTAATTGCTAAAAATGAAAAATTGTACGATTTTTTTTATGGAAATATAGGTAAAAAAATAAATATAACAAATAACAGTATTGACTATTATCCAGATAACCCTGAAAATTCATTTGATATCTACACTGAAAATAATGACGTTTCCAGAACAGTAATAGTAAAGGAAGATATTCCTAAGTTTGAAGGTTCTAATAAAAAGAAGACAGTAAGGACCTTTGAAATAATTTCGTGGAAAGAAATTGTGGAGGGAAGTTGATTAATATGAAGCAGAAATATCTGATTATTATTTTTATATTATTAATAGGTTTTACAGGTAGTTCCATGGCGGTAGCTGATAATTATGAGGAGCTTATAAAAAATAAGGTTATTATTATAGTAAATGGAGAAGAGTTAAACACCTTTGATCAAGTGCAAAAAGTGGATATGCCGGCATTTATATATAACGACAGGACATTACTTCCTTTAAGGACCATGTTTAGGATATTTGATATAGTTCCCAAATGGAATCCTAAGAACAGGTCAATTACAGCTGAAGGACAAAACAAAAAAATTTGGCTTCAGATAGATAATGAGAATGTAAAGGTTAATGAGCAAAATATGAAAATAGATGTGCCAGCTAAAATATTTAATAACAGGACCTACGTACCCGTAAGATTTATTTCAGAAACCTTTGGGATTCAGCCAATTTGGGATGGGGTAAAGAGAAGAGTAATAATTAATACTTTAGAAAAGAACATTTTTTTAAAAGATTTTAATGTAAGTTTCAAGGCAAAAGACGAAGTGGACTTTGGTCAGCCTGTAAAATTAAGGGATTCTATGTATCAGATCATGTCAAAAAGTCGACCTGGCACTAAGATATATATTGTCAAACATAGTGAAAAAATAGATAAAACATTATTGAAGATAACTGCTGAAATCCCTTTAAAGACAGAAGACTTCACTGAAATCAGTAAAATAGATAATAGAAATATTTACTACGGCGAATATTTGAACAGGCTGGAAAATACAAAAACAGGTATATTTTTAACAGCTCTAGATAAAAGCACATTGATATGGTACTTTTATGGAATGGATTTTGATTCAGCTAAGGAAATAGTAGAAAGTATTTATTAAAAGAAAGGAGGGGTACTGTGAAAGAGCTTAAGGTAAGAAAGTCGATGAGGTTAATAATTGTTGCAGTGACGCTACCATTAATATTTAATTTGTTTTTTATAACAGTAAATGCAAATAAAAATGGTAAAGAACTGGAAATTAAGGACGATTTTAATGATGATCGAATAGATAAAAGTCTGTGGAACATTGTTTTCGGTTCTTGGATAGAAGAAAATCATTTAATTCATTCTGAGGATTATTGGCTTCTTAATCCTAAATATCTTAAACTAAAGGAAAATTTATCAAATTATTCTAAATATGAAATTTCCCTGGACATTGTACCTACTCCTATTGACTACAATAATGAATACACCGATGGAGGCGTTATTTTCGGACAGAATATAAACAAGGGATATGGAATATATTTGGATACTGTAGACAAAAGTTTAGTTCTTTATGAAAGGGACAATTTATGGGAAGAGAATTATTTAATAGATAAAACTATAGATGAAATGAAGAAAGATGGAAGTTACAGGTTAAAGCTTGAACTCAATAAAAATAAAAAGGATAAATATGACCTTGAATTAAAAGTAATAGACCTATCCGACAATAATGTGATTTATTGGCAGATAAAGGAAAACTTAGATTTACATTTTAATGATCTGTTTCTTTATAGCACGTGGGGTAGATGGTCTTCCTTTGATAACTTCCAGTTAAAAGCTGATAGAGAAGATGCTTCAGTGTATCCCCCAGCTGATTTTACCGTGATTCAGGAGGGTGATGAGCTTAAACTGACCTGGAAGATAGACGATAGTAAAGTAACGGGATTTGAAATTTTTTATTCCGATGATGGATCAATTGATGAAGAGGACATAATTCGTGTAGTTAATAAACATGAAAGAAGTTATAATATTGATGTTAGTGATGAAATGATAGAATCAGAAAATATAATATTGGGCATAAGGTCGAAAAAAGGAAATGACAGAAGTAAGATAGTAACTGACTCGATTTTTTTAATGGAAAAACCCAAGGAGTTTAAATATATAAACTATGGGGATTTTGTAGAGTTTAGATGGGAACACGTTGAGGGAGCAGTTAAATATATTTTGTATGATGAAAATGGGAATCCTCTAACTGATGAAAATGGAAATGTCATTGAGACATTAGAAAACAAAATAAATTATAAAAGTATGAGAGAAAATTTAGACTTCTCCAAGTTTACTGTGGTGGCTTATAATGTAAATAATGGATACAGCCCACCTTCGGATTACCCGGAAGAAATAGTCCTTGAAAGGGTCGAAAACTTTGAAGTTGTTCAAGAAGGGAGCCTGTATAGTCTCCAATGGAATAGTTTGCCTTTATCACTTGGATATGAATTATACAGTGGAATAACAGAGGAATCTATGGTAAAGCTCAACCAAGACTTGATTATTGGAACCAGTTACCAATATAACATTTCAGAGGATGATTACGACAGTACTAGATATTTTAAGATAAGGGCTAAGCTTATTCCGGAGACAGATATAGAGTATTCGGGCTATTCTGAGGTAATTGGGTTTAGACCTATAAAGAAACCTGAAATAATACAGTCTCCTGGTGATTATGAAGCTGAGTCCGGCGAAACCCTGATTTATCAAATAAAGGTTTACAAGTCTGATTTACCGGCAGACCTGATCATTGAAGCAGGCGACAATTTAGAACTCACAAATGTTTATTATAATGATACACAACTTCAATTCACAACAGAAGGTCACAAATATAAAATTGATTTGTCAAGAATAGATACGGAGGTACTAGAAGTACAATTAGAAATCAAAGCCGTAAATATGACAGAAGATAATATTAATACGAGTTTTAAAATCTATACTGTAGGATATAAAGATAGTGGAGATAAATTTGTCTATAGAACCGCAACCGTATCATCGAATATAACAATAGAGGCTTTAGAAGATGTAGGTAATATTGAACTGGGATTAATAGATAGAGAAGACCAAAGTTTCATTACAGATTCTGAACAGTCAATTTTTTACGGAGAAGAGTTAGGACTGAAATCAATATTTAATTTTAACTCCGGTAATATATATAATCCTATTATTAAATTTACGCTAGGCTATAATCAACTATTTAAATTCAAATTTCCGGAACCAGTTATAGTAGATGAAACTGGAAATGGGTTGAATTATAGTGCAGTTTATATAAAAAATGATGATAGCTTGGTGATTTTAATAAAACCTGCTCTTAGCGATGATAGATTTTTAAAAAATACTGATTACGAAGTAAAACTTCTGACAAATGTGATATCAATAAGTAAAGATGAGATTAGAGATATAGCAGATTCGAAAGGTAAACCATTGTGGAAAATTCCTTATATAATTAGAGATATAATCGAAGATGAAGACAAATTATCTTTAAATATTAAAATGCAGTTATTATGGAATGCTACTCCGAAAATGACAAATGCCAATGACAGGGACCGCTCATCTCAAATAAGAGAGATTAAGCTAAAGCTTGAAAATATGGATGAATTACCTGGAGCCTTTTAAGCTAAAAATCATTATCAAAGGATGTGGTTAAGTGTTTCTAAAAAATTATATGGAAGTAGCTGTAGAGCATGTACTGCCTAACCTACTAAAGGCATTTGGTAAAATATGTACCTGTGATAAATGTATTATGGATATAAAAGCCATAGCTCTGAATAACTTAAAACCACATTATGTAGTTACTGATAAGGGAGAGCTATACTCAAAAGTCAATGAAATGGAAGTACAGTTTCAAACTGATGTAATGAAGGCATTGATAGATGCTATAGCAATAGTATCACAAAATCCTAGACATTAGAATAAGGTGGAAAAGATGAAAAAAAACATTGTGCTTATAGGGTTTATGGGGACTGGAAAGACTACAGTAGGTAAAAAAGTAGCAGAAAAAATAAGTTTAAGCTTTATTGATTCCGACGAGGAAATAGTAAAAAAGTCTGGAATGTCAATCAATGAAATATTTAATAGGTTTGGGGAAGAATACTTTAGAAAAATTGAAGGAGAAGTAATTGAAGAATTATCGAACCTAGAAGGATATGTGATATCTACTGGAGGAGGTATAGTAAAAAATCAAGAGAATATTTTGAATTTAAAAGGAAAAGGAGCAATTATTTATCTTAATGGCAGTGCAAAAAAAATCGAAGAAAACATAAAAAAGGATGCTGATAACAGACCTTTACTTAAGACTGATAATGTTTTAAATAAAATTATTTCTCTACTAGAGGAAAGAAAAGATTTGTACAGAAAAGCTATGGATTTTGAAATAATTATTGATAGTCTTTCAGTTGATGAGGTTGCTGAAAAAGTTATAGATATATACAGAAGTATATGATCTACTATATAGAGTACTCATGTACTCTATAATTTTGTGTTTAATGAACAAAAACATGAAAATAATATAACTTAGAATAAATTGTATTCAAAAGCGTGTTTTTATGTTATGATATTATTGTAATTTTTTAGTAGGAAGTGAAAAATACTAATGAAAAGATATAAAATACTTGTTTTAAACGGCCCAAATCTTAATATGCTTGTATGCTTGGCATAAGAGAAAAAACATCTATGGAAGGACTACACTTGCTGATATCAACTACATGATTGAATGTGAAGCAGAAAGATTAAACATTGAAATCGATTTTTTCCAATCATACGTTGAAGGGAAGTTTATAGATCTATAGATCGTATACATGGAGCTATAAATAGATATCACGGAATCATAATTAATCCCGGGGCTTATACCCATTACAGTATAGCGATAAGGGATGCAATTTCTTCTATAAATTTACCAGTTACAGAAGTGCATTTATCAAATGTTCATAGCAGAGAAGAATTTAGAAAAAAATCTGTAATTGCTCCTGTATGCATAGGTCAGATAAGTGGATTTAAAGAGTACAGTTACATACTTGGACTATATGCTCTTCATAATATTTTGAATGATAAAAATGGGGGTATGTAAGTGAAGAATAATTTGGATAGATTTAGAGAAAAGCTGATACAGGAAGGATTAGACGGTGCCGTAGTATATAAACCTGAAAATAGGAGATACCTAAGCGGGTTTACCGGTTCATCGGGATATGTGGTAGTTACTAGAGATAAAAATTTATTTATTACTGATTTTAGATATGTAGAACAGGCCTCAAAACAGTGTGAAGGTTTTGAAGTATTAAAGCATACTGAAGATAGGACAGTTTATGATATTCTCAATGAATTGAATGTAGACAAGCTTGGATTTGAGGAAGAGTTTGTAACCTTTATGCAATATGAAAAATTCAATAATAAATTACAGGATATGGAGCTTGTTCCCCTAAAAGGAATTATAAACAAGCTCAGAATGATTAAATCTGATGATGAAATAAAAAAAATTGAGAAAGCAGCTAATATTGCAGATGAGGCATTTAAACATATATTAGACATAATAAAACCTGGCATTACTGAGTGGGAAGTTTCTCTAGAACTTGAAGGTTTTATGAAAAAAAGTGGTGCTACAGGAACTTCCTTTGAGAGTATTGTTGCATCCGGGAAGCGATCCTCACTGCCCCATGGTGTAGCGTCTCAAAAAGTCATTGAAAAGGGAGATTTTGTTACTTTAGATTTTGGATGTGTATATGATGGATATTGCTCCGACATGACGCGAACCATTGTTATAGGTAAGGCCTCCGATAAACAAAAGGAAATATATGAGATAGTTTTAGAGGCACAGGAATCTGCATTAAAATATATTAAATCAGGCATAAAAGGATTTGAGGCAGACAAGATTGCTAGAGAAATAATTAATGATGAAGGATATGGAGAATATTTTGGACACGGACTGGGTCACGGAGTTGGCTTGGAAGTCCATGAAGCTCCAAGACTATCACCTATAGGTAAAGATACACTTGAAACTAACATGGTAGTTACTGATGAGCCAGGAATTTACATACATGATTTTGGTGGAGTAAGAATCGAGGATTTAGTAGTAGTTACAAAGGATGGGTGCAAAGTTTTATCGAAGTCGCCTAAGAATTTAATTGAACTTTAAATCAATATATCAATTATAATTTAATCAATTTAACAATTATCAAAAATTTGGAGGGATATTAAATGATTTCAGCAGGAGATTTTAGAAAGGGAGTAACCTTTGAAATTGATGGAGAACCATTTGTAGTTGTTGACTTTCAGCATGTAAAACCTGGAAAGGGAGCGGCCTTTGTGAGAACAAAGTATAAAAGCTTGATTTCAGGAACTATCAGAGAACAGGCATTTAATCCAAATGATAAGTTTCCAAGAGCCCATATAGAGACAAAGGAAATGCAGTATTTATATAATGATGGTCAACTTTACTATTTTATGGATAACGAAACTTATGAACAAATACCTCTTACTTATGAGCAGGTAGAGGATGCGATAAAGTATATCAGAGAAAACGATAGTGCTACCGTTAAGTTTTATAAAGGAAGATGTTTTCAAGTGGAAGCTCCAAACTTTGTTGAGCTGGAGGTTGTGGAAACAGAGCCTGGAGTAAAGGGAGATACTGCCACTAACGTAACTAAAAGAGCAAAACTTGAAACTGGAGCAGAGGTACAGGTACCTTTATTTGTAAATGAAGGCGATAAAATCAAAGTAGATACTAGAACAGGTGAGTATTTATCTAGGGCATAATGGTAATAATATAAAAGATTAAAAACAAAGGAGGGTTCTTATGAGTTATCTAAATGAAAGGGTTTCTTATCTAAAAGGCTTGGCAGAGGGTATGGAACTGGATTCTAATACAAAAGAAGGCAAGCTTCTGCTACATATAATAGAAGTGCTTGGAGATTTTGCCGATACTATTGAGGCCATGGATGAGGAATTAGGCGAAATGGATGAATACGTTGAAGCAATAGACGAAGACTTGTCAGATTTAGAAGATGAAGTTTATTCAGAATATGATGAATTTGATGATGATTATGATGATTTTCAAGAAGTTGAATGTCCAGAATGTGGAGAAACGATTTTTATAGATGATGATGTGTTTTTAGATGATGAAGATTGTAATGAGATTGAAATTAGCTGTCCCAATTGTGATAAGACAATTTATTTAACAAGTGACTGTCATTGTGGGTGTGACGAAGAAGAATAAGAAATTAAAATGAATATACTTATCAAATCCGGTACATTGTGTATCGGATTTTTCTTTTTTTGACAAAAAAAACAAGCATAAATTTAAAAAACAAAAATAATATTTAATAACAAGGGAGGGACATGTCGTGGAAAAACTAAAAGATGAAAAAATTACTTTTAAGAAAAACAATAGAATAAATCTTAGAGAAGTAAATTTCAATGAAATATTGGAGATTTTACCAATCAAACTAAGAAATTTATTAAAGAATATTTCACCTGACCTAATTAATGAAATAGAAGAAATTAGATTAAGAGTTGACAAGCCATTGATAATTAATGCAAGGGGACAAGATTATTTTGTTACAAATGATGGGAAGGCTACTAGAATACAACATAAAATAATTATGGTAAACAAATTTGACGTTGATACTAGTTTCCAACTAGTTACCAATTATTCAGCCTATGCACTTGAAGAAGAAATTAAAAATGGATTTATAACCATAAAAGGAGGACATAGAATCGGTATATCAGGTAAGACAATTATAGAAAAGGGAAGTGTAAAGACCATTAAGGATGTATCAGGATTAAATGTCCGAATTTCTCGAGAAAAAATAGGATGCGGAGAGAAGATAATAAAGTACTTGATTGAATCAAGTGATTCTATATACAATACCTTAATAATTTCACCACCACAATGCGGCAAAACAACGATTTTACGAGATATTATAAGGCTTATTAGTAATGGAGTTCCTCAATATAATTTTAAAGGTATTAATGTTGCAGTTGTAGATGAAAGATCTGAAATAGGGGGATGTTACAATGGTGTTCCTCAAAAAGATATTGGAATCAGAACGGATATATTGGATGGTTGTCCCAAGGCTCAGGGAATGATAATGTTAATTAGATCTATGTCACCAAGGGTAATTGCCACTGATGAAATTGGAAGAGATGAAGACATATACGCCTTAAAGGAAGCTATAAATGCAGGTGTTAAGTTTATTACAACTATACATGGTGACAGTATTGAAGAGGTATGCAGGAGAAATAATATATCAGAACTTATTGAAAACAAGGCATTTGAAAGGATAATAGTGTTATCAAACAGGCCTAAAGTTGGAACAGTTAGAAAGATCATAGATTATAAAAGGAATAGAGTTCTGAATGATATGCTCCTATTTGATAGGGGGGATTTCTTTGCAACTTAAGATTGTTATTTGTGGAATTTTGCTATTTTCTTCCAGTGTTGTAGGATATCTTTTTTCATTACGATATAGTTTAAGAGTCAAACAGATAAGTTACCTTCAAAACTCCCTAAAGGGTTTAGAAACTGAAATATTATACTACTCTACACCTTTGCCTATGGCAATGCAAAAAACAGCTTGTAGATGCAACAAAAGCATATCGGGTATTTTCGATGAAACATTTAGACTACTTAACAGTAGGAACGGATACAGTATAGAGGAAGCATGGAAAAGTGCTGTTTTAAAACAAATCAATAATACTTCCCTAACCAAAGAAGATGCTGAGATTATTATTGGATTTGGAAAGGACCTAGGGGTAGGAGATAAAGAGGTTCAAAAAAGTCACTTTAGATTTATTAATATACTTTTGGATGAACAAAAGAACAAGGCAGTATATGAGCAAAATAAGAATGGGAAGATGTGTAATAGATTAGGAATTTTACTTGGTTTAGCAATAGTAATAATATTGATTTAATTAGGAGGGGTATTATGGCAATTGACATAAATATGATTTTCAAAATTGCAGCTATAGGAATATTAGTTTCAGTACTGAACATGGTTTTAAAGCATTCAGGAAGAGAAGAAATGGCTATGATGACTACAATAGCTGGATTGATAATAGTGCTCTTTATGATTATAAATATTATTAATAATTTATTTTCAACGGTGAGAACAATGTTTGAAATTTACTAATAAAAGGTGTGGTCATATGGAAATTTTCAAGATCGTTGGACTTGGAATTACAGCAACTATATTATCAGTGATAATAAAACAATATAAACCCGAATACGGAATACATATAAGTATTGCAACAGGAGTAATAATTTTTTTGCTGATTGTTGGAAAGTTAGCATCAATTTTAAAAGTAATGGAACAGTTAACAAATAAAATGGAAATCGATCTTATATATGTAAAGTCTATTTTTAAAATAATAGGTATAGCATATATTTCTGAGTTTGGAGCCCAGGTTTGTAGAGATTCAGGTGAAGAATCAATAGCTTTAAAAATAGAGTTTGCAGGTAAAATATTAATAATGGTATTAGCCTTGCCAATTTTATTGTCTGTTTTAAATTTAATAGTCAAATTGATCCCTTAGGATGTGAGCTAATGAAAAAGAAGGTATTAATTTTATTAATTTCCATTGTATCTATGATATTATCTAGCACGGCTTATGGACTTGAAAAAGATAGCAAAATAGAAAAAGTGACTGATGAATTAATCCTGCAGCAGCTAGACTCCTTAGATATATCGGAGATTGAAGGGCTTATAGATAAAATGAATAATGATAAGTTGGTAAGTATGCCAAAGATTGACATAAAGTCTATGATAATTTCTTTTGTAAAGGGAGAAGCCGATTTTACGGTAAAGAGTGTTCTGGCAAGTATAGTTAAAAGACTTTTTAAAGAAATAGTAATAAATTCAAAACTACTATCTCAGTTGATGTTTATTTCGATATTATGTGCTATTTTAAATAATTTAAGCAATTCTTTTGGAAATAGTGTAACGGGAGAAATAGCCTTTTACGGATGCTATTTAATCATAGTTGGAATAGCTATAAAAAGTTTCATAGTTGCAATGAATATAGGTCAAGTAGCTATAGATAACATGGTTAGTTTTATGCAGGCTTTGATACCGGTTTTACTTACACTTTTAATAGCAGTTGGAAGCATAACGGCCTCGGCAATATTCAAACCGATAATTGTAGCTTCAATAGGAATAACAAGTACCATAATAAAGGACATAATAATACCACTTATCTTATTTACGGCTGTATTGTCAATAATTAATAACTTCACATCAAAAATTCAAATTTCAAAGCTTGCCACATTATTAAAACAAATTAGTATAGGGCTAATAGGTTTAATATTGACTTCTTTCTTAGGCGTAATATCAATTCAGGGCGTATTAGCATCAAGTGTCGATGGAGTAACTTTAAGAACTGCCAGATTTGCAATGGATAGATTCATTCCCATAGTAGGAGGGTTTATGTCAGAAGCAATAGATGCAGTTTTTGGCTGTTCACTGCTTTTGAAAAATGCAATTGGGGTAGTAGGGTTAATACTTATATTGATGATAATATCATTACCAATTTTAAAAATATTGTCATTAATTTTTATATATAAAATTACAGCAGCGTTAATTGAACCTATAACAGATAAAAAAATAGTAGATTGTCTAAATGATATGAGTAGTTTACTGACCGTTCTATGTGCAACCGTTGTTTCAGTAGCCATAATGTTTTTTATTGCAGTAACTGCAGTAGTAGGGGCAGGTAACATTACTGCAATGATAAGGTAGGTGAGTGTATGATAGAAATATTAAAGATTTGGATTATAAATATTATTACAATAATAGTATTTATTAGTTTTATAGAGATACTTATGCCAAATAGCAAGATGAAAAAATATCTAAATCTAGTACTGGGTTTTATAGTAATGCTTGTCATATTAAATCCTTTAATAAATATTATTAATAGTAAGGTAGATCTAGAGGATGAGTTTTACAAGATTTCTAGAGATTTAAAAAAAGAAGAATATGTTTTTGTATCAAATAATATTGAAAACAAACAAAAACAACAGTTGATTTCACTATATGAAGATAGGCTTAAGACCGATGTAGTAAACAGGATAGAAAGCAAATATGATGTGAATGTTCTAGAAATAGACATAAATTTGGAAAAAAGCGAAGAAAATCTTGGAGAAATAAAAAAGCTTAAGCTATCGGTAATAGAAAAAGAAAAAGTAATGCCTATAGTAAAAATAGATATTTTTAAAGATGAAAATGATGAAGAGTCTGAAAAACACGGAGTAGATATGGAGCTAAAGGAAAAAATAAGAAAAGATATTTCAAATATATACAATGTTAAAAACACTAGAATAATAGTCAATTAAACAATCAAATGGCAAAGGGGGATTATAATGGACTTTTTTAATAAAATAAAGAAAATGTTAACTGATGGCGATATTAAAAAAACTATTTCTAATTTTATTGCAATTATAATTGTCTGTATTATTTTATTAATTTCATGGGGTGTATTTTTCCCTGAAAAAAAAGAAGCGGAGACGGCAGTAGAAAATGAAAATATAAAAAACATATCAATGGAAAAAAGTGAAAATAGCATTAACTATAATGAAAGTTTAGATCGAAGATTAGAAGAAATATTAGGACATATAAGTGGAGTAGGAGAAGTAGAAGTTATGATTACATACGAGACTAGTGAAGAGGTTGTTCCAGCTTTAAACGTTACGAAATCTCAGCAGACTACCCAAGAAAGTGATAAACAAGGAGGAACGAGAACTATAAAGCAGGAAAATATTTCTGAGAACGTTGTTACTATAAACAGTGAAAATTATAAAAATTCTCCAATAGTAATAAAGGAAATTAAGCCGGTTGTAAGGGGGGTAATAGTTGTTGCTGAGGGAGCAGGAAATCCGGAGGTTAAAAATCAATTAATAGAAGCTGTAACAACAATCTTTCAAATTAAAAGTCATAAAGTAAAGGTATATGATCGAAACTAAAGGAGGAAGGAATAATGTTCAATATGAAATTTGATAAAAGAAAAATAATAATATTGTCATTGGTATTTGTTCTAATTTCAATCAGCTATTTGAATTATATGATTAATAAGCAATCTATACTGGAAACATCTTCAGAATTCACAGAATATGAAGAAAATAAATTATCGACTATGGAAGCTAAAGAAAAATCAGATGATATTATAATTCAGCAAAATATTTCTGAGGATGGAAAAGATACATCATCAATTACTATGGTTGCTGATGACTCTAGCATAGTAGATAGCAAAGAGAACAATTTAAGTGACATAGTTGCAGCATCTAACTCTAATATAGAAGAAACTCTTTTAAATGATGAAATGAGCAAATCCGCATACTTTCTACAGGCAAAAATAGATGTAGAAATGGAAAGGGAGAAAACTATTGAAAGATTCGATGAGATAATTAATAATAAAATGGTAGATGAACAATCCAGAAAAAACGCTGTCCAAAGGAAAATGAGCTTAATTGATACAATGAATAAAGAAAAGATTATAGAAAGTCTTATCAAAGGAAAAGGGTTTGAGGATGCAGTTGTTTTTATTACAAATGAAAGTGTATATGTCACTGTTCTTTCAGAAAAACTAAGTAATGTAGACGTTGCAAAAATATTGGATATTGTAACTAGAGAAACAGATGTTTCAATTGACAATATAAAAATCCAAAATAAATAATGGATTTAATTGTAAACAAAAAAGCATTTTGATATAATATTCATTAATAAAGGAAAATGGAGGTAATAATATGGAAAATAATCCACAAATAGATAATTCAGAATATGGACAAGTAAAAATATCGGACGAAGTTGTCGGTATTATAGCAGGTCTAGCCGCTTCTGAAGTGGAAGAAATAACTGAAATGAGCGGAGGTTTTGCCGGTAATATTTCCGAAATACTGGGAAGAAAAAGCCATTCGAAAGGTGTAAAGGTTGAGGTAGACGAAGAAGAGGCTGCTATAGATTTATATGTTATTGTAGATTATGGCGTAAAGATACCGGAGGTAGCCTGGAAAGTTCAGGAAAAGGTAAAGAATGCCATCGAAAATATGACGGGACTTAAAGTTGTGGAAGTAAATATACATGTACAGGGCGTTAACATTCCAAAGAAGGAAAAAGAGGAAGCAGAAAACGAAGAATAAATAAACATAAGAGTGACACTTAGAACTAACTCTCTTAAAGTAGAGGGTTAGTTTATGTTTTTTATTACTGTAAATACATTTTATAATGGGATTAGTAAAAAATAAATGGTAAGTTTATTAAAATACAATTATCATCAAAGTAAAAAGTAGTTACGAGGAGGATCTGAATGAGTAGAAGAATTGCTAGAGAAACTGTTATGCAGGTTTTTTATCAGATGGAAATTCAAAAGAGTTTTGATTCCCAAATAGCCCAAAATTTTGTTGATGGAGTAATAGTGGACGAAAAGGATAGACAATATGTTGATGATATTGTAAAATTTTTTTTGCAAAACAAAAGTATTATTGATGGAAATATTTCTCACAACTTAAAGGATTGGGATATAGATAGAATTTCAAAGGTAGACCTTTCGATATTACGGGTAGCAGCAACAGAAATACTTTTTAAGGAAGATATTCCCGAGAAAGTGTCAATTAATGAAGCTGTTGAACTTGCTAAAAGATATGGTTCTGATGATTCACCGGCATTTATCAATGGGGTATTAGATGCGCTGTCTAAAACTAAAGGTTAAATAATGTACACATATTCATTAGGTGTTGATACTAGTTGTTATACCACATCTATCGCTGTATTGGATAATAATAGAAAGTTAATTGTGGATAGAAGAAAGCTTCTGGAAGTAAAAAAGGGAAAGCGAGGTCTAAGACAGTCGGAAGCCCTATTTCAACATATAAATAATCTGCCGGTGTTTTTTAAAGAACTGTCTGATGAAGTTGATATTACTAGGATAAGGAAGATTTGCTGTACAAATAAACCAAGAAATGTAGAAAATTCGTATATGCCTGTTTTTACAGCAGGAGTTTCCTTTGCTAAAACTATTTCTTCTATTTTAGATGTTGAATATGAAGAATATAGTCATCAGGAAGGACATATTGAAGCCGCTAGGTGGTCAGCTCAAACATTGGATAGCGATAACTTTTTAGCCCTTCACATTTCCGGTGGAACTACAGAGATTGTAATGGCAAGGAAAAATAACAATAGATATAATATAGATATCATTGGAGGCACTAAGGATATTAGCGCAGGTCAACTCATAGATAGGTCAGGGGTGGCTATGGGATTGAGTTTTCCATCTGGAAAGGAAATGGAAAAAATTTCCCAAAGAGGGACCTTGGGTAAAATCAAACTGCCTATAAGTACTGATGATACCTATATTAATTTTTCCGGTGTTGAAACTTTTGTAAAGAGAATGATTCAAAGAGGAAATGAAAACAATGGTGACATAGCAATAGCTTTATTCGAATGTATATGCAAGTCTTTATATTACATTATTTATAAGGCCTGTATAAAAACCGAAATTAATGAAGTTTTATTAGCAGGAGGAGTTGCATCAAATAAATTTATAAGAGATAATTTATATAGGGATTTAAGCTCAAAGGGTATTAATTTGCATTTTGGTGAAGAAAAATTTTGTACTGATAATGCAGTAGGTACTGCTCTATTAGGTATATATTAAACTGGAGGTTATTATGAAGGGAAAAATAATTGATGGAAGAAAAATTTCTAAGGACTTATTAAATGAAATAAAAGAAAAAATAAATACTCTGTCAAGTAATCAAGGTATCGTTCCCGGACTGGCAGTCATATATGTAGGTGATGATAAGGCATCTAATATTTATGTCGAAAGTATTATAAAGAAGTGTAAAAAAGTAGGACTATATAGTGAAAAATATAATCTTCCTAAGGATACCAAGGAAAGGGAAGTTTTAAGTATAATTGAATCATTAAATAGAAACAAAAAAATTAATGGCATAATAGTACAGTTTCCTATAGCTGAGGGAATTGATGAAAATAAGATCAAGTGGGCTGTTTCCGAACAAAAGGATGTAGACTGTATTAATCCCATAAATGTAGGACGTTTATATACTAATTCCGTTGGATTTATTCCCTGTACACCTAAAGGAGTAATAAAGCTTATAAAAAGTACAGGTGAAAATTTGGCAGGTAAAAAGGCAGTTGTTGTGGGTCGAAGTAATATAGTAGGGAAGCCCGTTGGAGAACTTTTATTAAAAGAAGATCTTACAGTTTCCATATGCCATTCAAAAACTAGAAATCTAGAGGAATATTTGTTAAAAGCAGATGTAGTTGTTGCCGCAGCAGGGCGACCAAATCTGGTTAAAGGACGTATGATAAAAGAAGGTTCAATAGTGATAGATGTAGGGACTAACGTAGTAGATGGCAAATTGGTGGGCGATGTTGAGTTTGAAAAAGCTGCAGACAAAGCAGCGTTTATCACGCCCGTACCTGGTGGCGTTGGACCTATGACTATAGCTATGTTGTTAGAAAATACCTTGGAGGCATGTTTAAGACAATGCGAATTAAAACTTTAACCGTAACAGAACTAAGCAGTTATTTAAAAAGGATACTGATAAACGATCCTATATTAAATAACCTATCTATAAAAGGAGAAATATCAAATTTTAAACTTCACAATAGTGGTCATGCTTATTTTTCAATAAAGGACTCAGACAGTAAACTGAAATGTGTAATGTTTCATAGTGATTTTAAAAAGTTAGCTTTCCTGCCCCAGAATGGGATGAAGGTAATAGTTAAAGGCTATATATCTATATATGAAAGAAACGGTGAGTATCAATTATATGTAAGCGATTTAAAGGAAGAAGGAATTGGGGATTTGTATTTAGCTTTTACAAAGTTAAAAGACAAGCTTGGCAAGGAAGGATATTTCGATGAGGAAAATAAGAAAAGAATACCTTTTTTCCCAAAGAAAATTGGAGTAATAACTTCACCAACAGGAGCAGCAATAAGAGACGTCATTTCGGTAATTACCAGAAGAAATAATTATGTTGATATTTTAGTTTATCCTGTTTTAGTCCAAGGTGATAGGGCAAGTATTCAAATTGCTGAAGGAATACGTAAATTAAATAGTATAGATGATATAGATTTGATTATTTTGACAAGAGGTGGGGGGGCTATAGAAGAACTTTGGCCATTTAATGAAGAAATAGTAGCCAAAAGCATCTTTCTTTCACGAAAGCCTGTTATTTCAGCAGTTGGACATGAAACAGACTTTACCATATCAGATTTTGTAGCAGATTTAAGGGCTCCTACGCCATCTGCTGCCGGGGAGCTGGCGGTTCCGACTATCCATGAAATCAAAGATACTTTAGAGTATATGCAAAACAGTCTTAAAACTAATCTAATAAGTCAAGTAAGAAATTATCAAAGCATATTAAATAACTATGGTGAAAATAGGATGAAAAAATATTTGCTTTTTAAAATAAAGAAAGAGCAGCAAACGATAGACTACTTGCATACTAACATGAGTAGAACGTTGAATAAAAAAACAGAAATATTAAAGGAAATGCTACATGCTTTAGGTGATAATCTAAACAGTTTAAGTCCTCTTTCAACAATTTCAAGAGGTTATGCCATATTACAAAATGAAAAGCGAGATACAACTATAACCGATATTGAAGAGGTAAAATTAGGAGATAAGGTTAATGTATTGCTTAAAAATGGATTATTAAAATGTAATGTTGAAAATATAGAGAAAGGGGAAGGATTATTTGGTAGATAACAAAGAGCCAGCTGGAGAAAAGACCTTTGAATCCAATCTGAATAGATTAAAAGAACTTGTGAGTGTCCTTGAAGAGGGAAATCTTTCCTTAGAGGAGTCCCTAAAATTTTTTGAAGAAGGAATCAGGATTTATAGAGAGTGCAATGAAGTTTTAAATAAAGCTGAACAAAAAATTACACTGTTATTATCTGAAGATAATGATGTGGCAAGAGAAGTGCCCTTTAGCATAGAAGAGGAGGAGTAGTATGGATTTCAAAAATAAACTTTTGACAAAAAAGAAAAAAGTTGATGAGGTATTAAAACAGTACTTTCCTCCCAAAACTAGTTTGCATAAGACCATATTTGAATCTATGTCTTATAGTATCAATGCAGGCGGCAAAAGATTGAGACCTATACTGGCATTGGAAGTATGTGAAATGTTAGGAGGAAAAACTGAAGATGTGATGCCTTTTGCATGTGCTATAGAAATGATTCATACATATTCTTTGATTCATGACGATTTGCCTGCTATGGATGACGATGACTATAGAAGGGGTAAACCCACAAATCACAGGGTGTATGGTGAAGGAATTGCTGTCTTAGCAGGAGATGCTTTGCTTAACTTGGCATTTGAAATTATGCTGGGTAAAATAATCAGCTATGATTTTGGAGACAACAGAGGGATAAGGGCTGCATATGAGATTGCCAAGGCTGCAGGAGTCAACGGGATGATCGGTGGACAGGTAGTGGATTTAGAGTCCGAGGGAAAAAAGGTTTCCAAAGAAACTTTAGAATTCATACATTTACACAAGACTTCTGCACTGATAGAAGCTTCGGTAAAAGCAGGAGCAATAATAGGAGAGGCATCGAAAGAGGAGTACAAGGCCTTAGAAGATTATGCCAGATCTATAGGGTTAGCTTTTCAGGTGGTAGATGATATACTTGATGTAATAGGAAATGAAGAAAAACTTGGGAAAAAGGTAGGCAGTGATATGCAAAAGGATAAATCTACCTATCCTTCATTATATGGGATAGAAAAATCAAAAGAAATAGCAAAGAATTTAATAACTCGAAGTTTGGAGGTATTGGAAGTATTTGATGATAGAGCGAACTTTTTAAGGGAATTATCAAAGTATCTAGCAATTAGAGAAAATTAAATTAAGGAGGAAATTAAGTGACATACTTAAAAGAGGTTTTTAACAATGATGTTTTTAATGTATCGCTTACCTCCTGGTTTATAGCACAGACATTAAAGGTAATTATTACACTGCTAACTCAAAAGAAGCTAAACTTATATAGATTCGTAGGTTCCGGTGGAATGCCTAGTTCTCATTCTTCTATGGTAATGGGACTATCTACCGCTGTAGGCCTTAAAACTGGATGGTCATCTATACAATACGGTTTATCTTTAGTTTTTGCACTAATTGTTATGTATGATGCTTCTGGAGTAAGACGTGCAGTAGGAAAACAGGCAATTATATTAAATAAAATATTAGAGGACAAGCAAAAGCATAAACATATTGGAGAGGGGCGTCTCAAGGAACTAGTAGGTCATACCCCTGTTGAGGTATTTGCTGGTGCATTGCTGGGCATATTAATTGCCAATATTATGATTTGAAAAACCAATTAATATATGTTATAATATCTTTCACACTTGAGGGGTGCAGTATTCTAGTCAGAGCTGCTAATTCTGAAGGCGGGGCTAAAAATCCGTCAAAGGGCACATCGATGAAGTTCCTGGTACTGGCTTGTGACGCCCAGTCAGGGGTTGGTGCTGGGAGTAAGGATTAGGGGGCGATCCACAATGGCATGTGGGCGATGACCCTCTATCCGTGGAGACCTAAATTAACATCAGCTGTTGATTTAGGATTAACCTGCAGTGTGGTGGTTCGTCTGCTACATGCAGTGTAGCCTGCCTTGAGTGGAATAGGTGGATGAATAAGATTCTGCTTTTATACTATGGGCCCATAGTATAAAAGTATTGCTATTCTAAACCTATTCTGCAAAAGAGGCTAGGAATTAGCGTGCCTGTCGAGGAAAACTCCTAGACTGTTCCATTATGGAGGTATATTAAGGATTACAGTGCGGACTTAGTGGTAATCTAGTTTTATATTTGGCGACAATATAAATACGGGTTTAAAGGGAAACCGCTGATCTGGCGACAGAACAGTACTCGTATGGGAAATCCTACTAGACCTAAGCCGCAAAGTTTACTTAATATACTACCCTCGAGTGAGATATACTGATGGCTTTTGCTATCAGTATTTTTATAATATAGGGAAACTTTACTTCCTATAACTATAAAGAAATAGACTAAGGTGTGTATGAACTTGAAAGAAAATGACCGAAAAAATAATAGAATAATTAGGTTTATAAAAAATTTTAAAAGGTATAATACTAAATGGGTCATTAATATAACAATATTAACATTTGGATTAGCAATAGCTATAAGCTTTATTTCTGAAGCATTACTCAGAAATGTTTCAATATATATAGCCTTTGTAGTTTTAATTGTTATAGTGTTTATAGGAATACTATTTGATTTGATTGGAATTGCTGTAGCTACAGCTAAAGAAAAACCTTTTAACGCAATGGCATCAAAGAAAATTCATGGTGCCAGGTATGCAATAAAGCTGATTAAAAATGCTGGTCCCGTATCAAATTTCTGCAATGATGTTATTGGAGACATAGCCGGTATAATTAGTGGAGCTGCGGGAGCAATAATATTAATACAAATAAGTGAGATTTATGATAATATTAATACAGCTGTATTTAGTATAATACTGAGCGGGATAGTAGCTGCCATAACTGTTGGAGGGAAGGCTTTAGGAAAGGAAATAGCCTTAAGAAATTCCAAGGAAATAGTTTTTTTTGTAGCTAAAATATTATTTTGGCTTAATGCGAAACTAAGAATAGACATACTTCCTGAAATTAAAAGAAAGCAGAAATTTGGAAAAGATAAAAGAAAGTGAGATGAATACACTTGGATAATTTACTTTCAAAAATTAATGGACCATATGATTTAAAAAACATGAGTCATATAGAACTAAGAAGGCTAGCCAGGGAGATCAGACAGTTTTTGATAGAAAATGTTTCTATTACCGGTGGACATATAGCTTCAAATTTAGGAGTAGTTGAGTTAACCTTGGCACTTCATAGTGTATTTGATAGTCCAAAGGATAAAATTATATGGGATGTCGGACATCAATGCTATGTACATAAAATTTTAACAGGAAGGCGGAATAAGTTTGACTCTTTAAGGCAGTTTAAAGGATTGAGTGGGTTTCCAAAACGTAAGGAAAGTGATCATGATGTTTTTGAAACGGGACACAGTAGTACGTCAATTTCTGCAGGATTAGGTATGGCTGTTGCAAGAGACTTAAAGGGTGAAAAGTACTCAGTTATATCTGTTATTGGAGACGGAGCCTTAACAGGAGGTATGGCCTTCGAAGCAATGAACCATGCAGGACATTCTAAAACGGATCTTATAGTAATTTTAAACGATAATGAGATGTCTATATCTCAAAATGTTGGGGGGCTGTCAAAGTATTTAAATAGACTTCGAACAGATCCAACATATTTTAGAGTAAAGGATGATGTAGAGGCTATTCTCAGTAGAATTCCTGCCATAGGAAAGTCAGTAGTTAAGACTGCCCATAGGGCAAAGGATACAATAAAATATTTTTTTGTGTCTGGAATAATATTTGAGGAAATAGGATTTACTTATTTAGGACCAGTGGATGGTCATAATATCAAGGAAGTGACAGAGATATTAAATAGAGCTAAGAAGATTAAGGGTCCTGTTTTAATCCATGCAATCACAAAGAAAGGAAAAGGTTATTGGTTTGCGGAAAAATATCCTGATAAGTTTCATGGAATAGGACCATTTGATATTGAAACAGGTGAAAAGTTAAAAAACAGAAAAAATAAAACCTACTCTCAAATTTTTGGAGAAACTTTGGTTGAGTTGGCATCCGATAATCCGGATATTGTTGCAATAACGGCAGCTATGCCTTTAGGGACGGGTTTAAATGAATTTGCTGAAAAATTTCCTGAAAGATTTTTTGATGTAGGAATAGCAGAACAGCATGCTGTAACCTTTGCGGCAGGTTTGGCTGCAAATGGACTTCGACCTGTTTTTGCAGTATATTCTACTTTTTTGCAGCGGGGATTTGACCAAGTCATTCATGATGTATGTTTGCAGAATTTACCTGTTGTCTTTGCAATTGATAGAGCAGGAATAGTCGGGCAGGATGGGGAAACACATCATGGAATTTTTGATCTTTCATATTTAGGTTGTATACCGAATTTAAAAATTCTTGCTCCAAAGGATGGAAATGAGTTAAAGAAAATGATTAAGTATGCTTTTGATCAAAATAGTCCTATAGCAATAAGGTATCCTCGCGGAGAAAGTGAAAATATAAATTCAGGAAAAAATTTAACTGATATATGTAATGAGAAAGCAGAAATAATATTATCTAAAGGACAGGATTTATGTATTATTGCTGCAGGTAAAATGGTTTCAGAAGCAATTAAAATAGCTGATATTTTGTTAGGACAAAATATTAAGAGCACGGTGTTAAATGCGAGATTTTTAAAACCAATAGATGAGGAGACTATATTATCTAGTATAAAAGATATTGAAAACATAGTAACATTAGAGGATAATGTTACTATAGGAGGATTTGGCAGTAGAATTCTAGAAGTTTTAAATAAAAATAATATTAAAAATAAAAAAATTAAGATCTTTGGTTTTCCAGACAAGTTTATTGAACATGGAAATACGAAAATACTGTTTAAATATCATAACTTGGATGTGAAAGCTATAGCGGAAGAAATTTTAAAACTAATAGACAAACAAGGAGAATAATATGAGTGGCAAACAGAGAATAGATTTATTGTTGGTTCAAAAGGGCTTTTTCGATTCGCGGGAGAAAGCTAAAAAGGCCCTTATGTCAGGAATGGTATTTGTTGATAATAATTTAATAGATAAGCCAGGTACAAAGGTTGAAACTAATGCAAATATTAAAATAAAAGGAGGAATACCCTACGTAAGCAGGGGAGGGTTTAAGCTGGAAAAAGCAATTGAAAATTTTAAATTGGATTTATCAGGTAAGATCACCATGGATGTAGGTGCTTCTACAGGGGGTTTTACAGATTGTATGCTGCAAAATGGAGCTAAAAAAGTGTATGCTATTGATGTAGGGTATGGACAGCTGGACTGGAAGTTAAGACAAGATGATAGAGTAATTTGTATGGAGAGAACGAATATTCGATATGTAAAAGCCGAAGATATTGGAGAACAAATAGATTTAGCAACTATCGATGTAGCATTTATTTCTTTAAAGATAGTTTTACCTGTAGTAAAAAAGTTAGTTAAAGAGGGCGGGGAAATCGTTTTTTTGATTAAACCTCAATTTGAGGCTGGAAGAGAGAAGATAGGAAAAAAAGGAGTTGTTAGGAGTAAAAATACACATAGGGAGATCATCGTTGAAATTTTGAATTTTGCCCATGAAATAGGTTTGACGATTAAAAAACTTACTTTTTCACCAATAACAGGACCTAAAGGAAATATTGAATTTTTAGCATATGGAATAAATAGCCATTTATCTAGTCAGTTAGACGTTGAAAAGATCTCTTATGAGGTTGTAGAAAAGGCCCATAGAGAGTTACGATAAACAGGTTAATAAATGAATTAATAAAAAAACTACATATTTTGACAAAATTATCAAAAAATATTATAAAAAAGAGGAAAAAATATTGACCTGTAGAATTACTATAGATAACAAAGTTCAAGGTTAAATTTATTAGGATTTTGAGAATCTTTCTGGTTTATGTGAAGATTTGACCTCTTAAAATAAAAGAAGACAGAAGTAGCAACAAATGCTTCAAAATCGCTCAGAAGGAAACCTCAAAATCCCTAGAGTAATATAAATTAAATCTTAGAGTTATCTATCTATAAAAGAAATAAATAAAAATGGCTATACTTTTAGAAAAATTAAATCTAGGAGGATTTGTATGAAATATTCAAGGCATGCTAAGATACTTGAAATAATTGAAAATAATGAGATTGAAACCCAAGAGGAATTGGCAGAATACCTTAAAAATAATGGATTTAACGTAACTCAGGCTACTGTGTCAAGAGACATAAAAGAATTGAGACTTATAAAGGTATTGACTAAAAATGGCAAATATAAGTATGCAACAATAAAGCAGCAGGAAGGTGTGCTATCAGATAGATTAATAAAAATATTTAAAGATACAGTTTTATCTATTGATTATGCTGAAAACATTATAGTATTTAAAACTCTAGTTGGAGCTGCAAATGCAGCTGCCGCAGCACTTGATGCCATAGACCTAAAAGAAAAAGTGGGTACAATAGCAGGTGATGATACAATCTTTTTATTAGTTAGGTACAAAAAAGATGTTCCTGATTTAATTGACTACTTTAAAAAGCTAATGAAGTAAGAAATGGGGGATTTTTTATGCTCCTCAGGCTTAATATAGAAAATTTTGTTTTAATAGAAAACATAAATATTGATTTTAGTGAAGGTTTAAATGTAATGTCAGGAGAAACTGGAGCCGGTAAATCTATAGTAATAGACGCATTGAACTTAGCACTAGGGGGTAAATCCAGTAAGAACTATGTTAGAACTGGTAAAGATAAGGCAGTAATACAGGCTGTATTTGACATTAATGGTATACAAATAAAAGAGTTATTATCCGAATATGGCATAGAATGTGATGACAATATTTTAATTTTAACCAGAGAGATATTTGGTACTGGTAGAAGCATTTCCAGAATAAATGGCAGAATAGTTCAAATGGCCTTTGTTAAAAAAATTTCTAAACTTTTAATAGATATTCATGGACAACATGAGCATCAATCCCTGTTATATTCGGAAAACCATTTAGACATGTTGGATTTATATGGGAATAAAGGTATTAAAGAAATTAAATCCAAGGTAAGAGAAAAGTATTTTGAGCTTAAAGATATTGAAAAAAAATTAAATTCTCTTAATAATGATGAGAGGGAAAGAGAAAGAAGAATAGACCTTCTTAAATTCCAAGTTGAGGAGATAGATAGCTGCAATCTTAAGGAAAATGAAGATACTGAAATAGCTAAAGAATATGAATTGCTTAAAAATAGTGAACAGATTTATACAATAATTAATAACAGCCATGATATGATTTCTACTGGAATTAGCGATGAATATTCGGTAATAGGAATTTTATCAAACATATTGGGAGATCTTAATAAAATATCGGACTTTAGCGATGAACTTCTCACTTTTCACAATGAATTACAGGATATATTCTATAGACTTCAAGATATGGCTACAGATATGAGGCATTATAACGAAAATATTACCTTTGATTCCGAACGATTAGTGGAAATAGAAAAACGACTAGATACAATAAATAACCTTAAAAGAAAATATGGGAATACAATTGAAGAGATATTTAAGTATCGAGCTGAGTTAGCAGAGGAATTAGAAGAACTAGAAGATAGTGCTAATAGAATAAAAATCTTAAATGAACAGATTGATGTATGTAAAAAAGAATATTTGGAGTTAAGTAATATACTAAGTTTATATCGTAAAAAAATAGCAAAGGACTTTGAAAAGAAAATAATAAAAGAACTTAAGGATTTAAATTTTGATAAAGCACAATTTAAAGTCAATATAGTTCCCAATATGGATAAAGAAAACAATTTAGTATTTACTAGAAATGGAATTGATAAGATTGAATTTTTAATTTCTACTAATGCAGGCGAACCACTTAAACCACTTTCAAATATAGCATCTGGTGGAGAAATATCTAGAATTATGTTAGCTATGAAGGTTATTTTTGCTAAAATAGATAATATACCTACTTTAATATTTGATGAAATAGATACAGGAATAAGTGGAAAAACTGCTAATATTGTAGGAGAAAAATTAGCTTTAGTATCAAACACTCATCAGACAATTTGTATCACTCATCTTCCTCAAATTGCTGTAATGGCTGATAATCATTTATTCATTGAAAAAACAACCCTAAAAAATCAAACTATAACTAAGATTAACAAGCTTAATGAAAAAGAAAGAATAAATGAAATTAGTCGTTTAATTGGAGGAAATAAAATAACAGATTTAACAATGAAAAACGCTAAAGAAATGATAGGTCTCGCAAATAAAACTAAACAAAATTTAAGATAGTATCCCTTGTTAAAGTTGTTGTTTTCCAACAACTTTTTTATTTTTTTTGTAAAACTTCAATATAATGTATATTATACTTTTTTCTTCAAGTAATCTTATTTTTTATATAGAATAATGCTTTTGAAATTAGGCTAAATTATAATTAGAGCCTCCTAATTAAATAATGTAGCATTTAAGAATAATATTTTAAAAGGTGTGCTAATATATGCTGAAAAGGAGTGATTTCAGTAGAGGAGGAAACTTTGTGAAAACCTTTTATAAAAAGAAAACCTTTTTTTGTATTCTATTCCTTGTATTATGTATTGTCTCTATAACTTTCATTAGATTTTTAAGTTATCCTTCGCAAATAAATGTAATAGAGGGTAAAAATAGAATTTTGAACATACAATATCCATTTAAGTTAATGGAAGATAATAAAGATAATATTATTAGTATCAGTAATGGAACCAATAAAACTAGCAGACAAAGTAAGGTTAAAATAGTTCCTCTAAAGAGGGGAGAAACAAATCTTGAAATAAAATTACTAGGGATATTACCTGTAAAAACTTTAAAGGTAGATGTGTTACCAAAATTAAAGGTTATACCTGGAGGCCATTCAATAGGTGTAAAACTAAATACAAAGGGTGTTTTAATTGTTGGACTTGAAGAAATTATAGGAGTTGATGGAAAAAATTATAATCCTGGCTATGATGGAGGACTCCGCATAGGAGACAGTATAATTGAAATAGAAGGGGAAAGGGTTAAAGATTCTAATCATGTTATAGAGATAATAAATAAGTATAAAGGGGAAAAACTAGATATAAAGGCCAGAAGAAATAACGAAATAATGTCTTTTAAGATAAAACCGGTAAAAAGTCAGAGATATAATGAATACAAAATAGGATTATGGGTTAAGGATGAAACTGCTGGAGTAGGGACACTTACCTTTTATGATCCAAATACTAAGATCTATGGAGCCTTAGGTCATGCAATTTCTGAAGCTGAAACAGGACAAATCTTAAGTGTTGGGAAAGGTGAAATATTAAAATCAAGAGTAGTTTCAATTAAACAGGGAAAAAAAGGTAGTGCTGGTGAAATAAGAGGTATATTTCTAGAAACAACAGAACCTTTAGGAACCCTAGACAAGAATACGGATTATGGAATATATGGCAAAATGTATAAAGAACCAAGAAATTCAGTTTATAATAAACCTATGGAGATAGGTCTTCAACATGAAATTGAATTGGGTAGGGCGAAAATACTGACTACAGTAGATGATAATCAAATTAAAGCATATGACATTGTTATTGAAGAAATAAATAGACAGAGAAAGCCAGATAATAAAAGTATGATAATAAGGATAACAGATAAAGAACTTTTAGCCAAAACTGGAGGAATAGTTCAAGGGATGAGTGGAAGTCCTATAATTCAAAATAAAAAAGTGATCGGTGCCGTAACCCATGTATTTATTAATGATCCTACAAAGGGTTATGGAATCTTTATAGAATGGATGTTAAAGGAATCTGATATTGAGTCATATATTGACAAACAGCTTGCTAAAACTGGCTAAATTTTTAATATAAAAAATATTAGTTGATATAAATTTCAACTAATATTTTCTTTTTTTTCTACATTATAATTTCTACACCTATTAATTGTCCATCTTTTACCCAAATAATATATATTATTTAAAAAAAGAAGGATATTTATCTTCTTTGTCGAATTGAAATTGTTATATGAAAGTTTATAAAATAAAGAACGTGTTACCATATTTCAAGGGGGTTTTTAAGTGAAAGAGAAAACTAAAATATTGATTGCAGATGATAACAAAGATTTTTGTGATATTCTTTATGAATATCTAAGTAAGCAAGAAGATCTAGAAATTGTAGGTGTCGCCAAGGATGGAATAGAAGCAATTGAACTGCTGTCTAAGAAATCTCCAGACGTTTTAATTCTGGATATTATTATGCCCCATTTAGATGGATTAGGTGTACTTGAAAAGATGAATTCTATGATAGGTCAGAAAAAACCTAAGGTTATAATTCTTTCGGCCGTTGGGCAAGATAGAATAACTCAGAAAGCAATTAGTTTGGGGGCGGATTATTACGTAGTGAAGCCCTTTGACTTTGAAGTTTTCATCAAAAGAATTAGACAACTTACGGGAACTGTGCAAAATAATATGGATAAAAGGATTGCAATAAAGGACTTCAATATTGCTAATTCAAATAATAAACCGAATACAATGTCTATTGAAGCAGAGATAACAAATATTATACATGAAATAGGAGTTCCCGCCCATATAAAAGGATATCTATATTTGCGTGAAGCAATTGGGATGGTTGTTGAAAATATTGAATATCTAAGTGCAGTTACTAAAGAGCTATATCCAAATATAGCCCAAAAATTTAATACTACACCAAGTAGGGTAGAAAGAGCAATCAGACATGCTATAGAAGTTGCATGGAGTAGAGGAAAGATGGATACGATTAACAGGCTTTTTGGGTATACTGTACATAACGGTAAAGGCAAACCAACAAATAGTGAATTTATAGCTATGATTGCAGACAAATTAAGAATAGAACAGCAAATTTCCTGATTAATGAAAAAACACTTCTTATTTAGACTAATAAATAGGAGGTGTTTTTATTTTTAAAAGAGGTGAAAGTCAAATGAGTAAAGAAACTAAAATAATATTTGATGAATTAAATTTCTCGATAGCTAGAATAACCGAAAGAGAGAAGAAATGAAGAAAATTAAAGGAAAACGATATTGGTATAAAGAAGAGTTGAAAAGAGCTGGAGACATTGTACTAAAACTTGATAAAGGAAAGAAAAAGTAACTGATAAAATACTGGAAAGTCCTTATTTGATTATTTGAATGACATATCAAAATAAGGACTTTAATTATATAACCTAAAATTACCTTGTATTATAAGAAAAAAATTTACAGAAAATAAACTATAGATGATATAAATTATTAATAACAGAATTGAGGTGTTGGATATGGCTAAGAAGCCAATGGATCCAAATGCTAGGGAAGCTTTAAATCAATTGAAATATGAAATAGCTAGGGATTTAGGAATAATAAATCTACAATCTGGCAATAGAGGCAATTTAACATCACGGCAAAACGGTATACTAGGAGGACAGCTAGGGGGAGCTATGACAAAAAGGCTTATTGAAAAGGCACAAATAGAATTGTTAAACAATACAAATAAAAATTTGTAAGGAAAACACATGCAACATATGAGAAAGCTATGTTTATTTAGGAAATTATTAATTTTTTCAAAAAATATTATTTATTTCCGAGGCAATAGTTAGAATACAACAATATATTACAAGCTTTTTACTTCTTTCATTTAATATATGACAATTTAATACTATTTTGATATTTTTATTGGCAAAGATTTTGATAAAAGTAACAAAGTTATGAAAAAACAATTTATTAAGGGATGTTTTTTATGGAGAAGATTATTTCTACTAGAAGTTGGATAAAATCATTTGATGGTACAAAATTATATTATGCAGCAGATATTCCTAAAAACTGTAAATCCATAATAATTTTTCTTCATGGATTTAGCGAACATCTTGGAGTATATGAATATTTAAAGGATAAATTAAATAGTTATGATTATGGCTTATATAGATTTGATCTTAGAGGTCATGGAAGGTCAGAGGGAAAGAGGGGATATATTAACGATTTTAGATATTTTTTAGAAGACACCGATGTTATTGTAAATTTAGCTAAAAAAGAGTGTGCAAACCTTCCTATTTTTATGTTCGGTTATAGTTTAGGAGGGCTTATTGCTACATCTTATGGCATAAAGTATAAAAATAAGATAAATGGGCAAATACTTTCAGGAGCTGCTACTATGCCTCCTTTAATTGTTCAGGGTTTGATAGGAACACTTTTTAGAGTAATAAATATCTTTCACCCTAACATGAAAATCAATAATAAAATATTTAGGTTTTTTATTAAAAGTGATAATCCTAAAAATAATCATGAAAGAGATCATCTGATTTTAGATGAAGCAACTTTAAAGTTGCATGTAGAATTTTTAGTTAAAGGAATAAAATGGTTAAACAAGAACATCTCTCATTACAACATGCCGTGTTTAATACTTCATGGAGGAAATGATAAAGTAATAATTAAAGAAGCATCTGAAAAATTATATCGAAAAATTTCATCTTTAGATAAAGAGATACGAATATATGAAGACTTATGCCATGAATTAGTTAACGAGCAAAATAAGGATATTATATTAGACGATATTAGGAACTGGATAGAAAAAAGAATAGATGATAATAACGAAGTCTATGTCTAAGGATATAGGCTATTTTTTAGCAAAATTATTTGTTTGTTTTTAAATTTTATTGGAAATACTATGTGTAAATACGCTGAGGTGAATAACTTTATGTTAATAGAGGCTAAGGTAAAAAAAGATTCCAAAACAAAAAATCTAGTAAAAAGATTAAAACCTGGAGAAATAGCAGCTATAAAGCATAGAGATATTGATGAAATGGCTGCATTATCATTAGTTGAACGCAGGCCAAAACTTGTTATAAATGCGGAGAAATCTATAAGTGGTAAATATCCTAATAGAGGACCATTAATTTTACTTGAGGCAGGTATAAATATTATAGAATTAAATGACAGAGCATGTTATGAACATATAAAAGAAAATATGAAAATAAAAGTAAAGAACAATAAAATTTATATAAATAATTCTTATATTGGAAGTGGAGAAATATTAACAAAGGAGATTATAGAAAGAAAAACTGAAGAATCTAAAAGAAATATAGAAATTGAGCTAGATAATTTTATTGAAAACACATTGGAATATGCTAAAAAAGAAAAGAATCTTATTTTAGGGAATTTGGAAATACCTATAATTGACACTGAAATAAGGAATAAACATGTATTAGTAGTAGTCAGAGGGAAGGATTACAAAAAAGACCTAATAACTATCAAATCCTATATAGAGGAAGTAAAACCTGTACTGATTGGGGTTGATGGCGGTGCAGATGCTCTTTTAGATTTTGGATATGAGCCTGACATAGTTATTGGTGATATGGATAGTGTATCTGATAAATGTCTTAAATTGTGCAAAGAAATTATTGTACATGCCTATTGTAATGGGGATGCTCCTGGAATAAACAGGATAAAACAAATGGGACTTGATTATAAAATATTTCCTTCACCAGGAACTAGTGAAGATATCGCGATGCTATTAGCCTATGAGAAGGGAGCCGATTTTATCGTAGCAGTAGGAACACATACAAATATGATAGATTTTTTAGAAAAGGGGAGAAAAGGTATGGCAAGTACCTTTTTAGTTAGATTAAAGGTTGGTTCAAAGCTTATTGATGCAAAGGGTGTAAATAAATTATATAGGGAAAGATTAAAGCCAATATATATATTTAACGTATTATTTTCTTCTCTAATTCCAATTATAATAATATGCCTGCTTTCTCCTTTAAGCCAACAGTTATTAAAACTATTACAGATAAGATTAAAACTAATTCTTGAATTGAAGGGGATACTATGGTAATTAACATGAAATATTTTATTATAACTATTATAGCAATTTTTTTATCTTTGAGTGTGGGAATAGTTATCGGTGTAGTAATGGATAGTCAGCAATTATTTATTAATCAGCAAAAACAATTAGTCGCACAAATTGAAGAGGAATTTTATGATTTTAAACAAAAAAATTATCAGCTGACTAATAGGTTAGAAAGTTATCAAAGGGAAAAGGAAAAAAACGATAAATTTTTAAATAGCATTTATGATTTCTTAATTAATGATAGATTAAAAGGACTAAATATTTTGCTTTTAAAAATATATGATAACCATAATTATACTGATGTTGTAAATACATTAAAAAAATCCGGTGTAAATAAAGTGATTCAAGTTACAATCAATAAGGAAATTACGTTTGATTCACAAGAAACCCTAGAATATTTTAAGGATAAATATAAGATAGATGTTAATGATACTCAAGGAATTGAAGAAAATATGTTGTTACTTTTATTTAAGGGTATTTTAGGCAGTAAATATACTGAGCTCCATTATTACTTAAAAGATCAGGGAATAATAGATTTTGGACATGATTCTTATGAATCTATTGATTATGTAATAATTATAGATAATAGTTTTAAGGATAAATCAAAAATAATAGATTCACCCAATAAAGTTTTAATAAATGCAGCAAAGGCTTTGAATATACCAATGATGGCTATTGAGAAAAGGGATATCAATTTTTCATCTATACCTTTTTATAAGGAGAGAGGTATTTCATCGGTTGACAATGTAGATACAAAGTTTGGAAAAATAGCTATGATAATGGTTATAAGCGGAAAGGAAGGAAGTTATGGTGAAAAGAAAACAGCAGAACAATTAGTTCCAAATGGTTTCCTTGTTTTAGAATAGTTTTAGGGTAAGAAGGAGAGTATGAGTGTGACAAGAATAGCAACATTAATTCCGGCTTATAATGAAGAAAAGAGAATAGCAAATACAATTAAATCGGTAAAGGAATCAAAATACATACAGAATATCCTCGTTATTGATGACGGTTCAACGGATATGACATGGCAAAGGGCTAGAGAGTTAGGAGTAGAGGTTTTAAGACTTAATCAAAATAAAGGAAAAGGTTATGCCCTAAGTTGCGGTATACAAAAAGTCATAAATGACAACGAAATAATAGTATTTTTAGATGGGGATTTAGGAAGTACTGCTAAAGAAGCTGATAAGTTAATAACTCCTATTTTAAATAATGAATGTGATGTAACAATAGGAAAATTTAAAATAACCAAGAAAAAAGGCGGATTTGGGTTAGTAAAATTATTAGCAAGAAAGGGTGTAAAAAGCTTTACAAATTGCGAAATTGAAAGCAGTTTATCAGGACAAAGAGCTTTTAAAAGTGAAGTATTAAAGAAAATTGAAAAAATACCATCTAACTATGGTGTAGAAGTAAGTATGACCATAGATATTTTGAGAGCCGGATATTTTATAAGAGAAATTGACGTAGACATGAATCATAGAGAAACTGGTAGAGATATTAAGGGTTTTATACATAGGGGAAAACAGTTTTATCAGATATTGCTCACACTTGCAGAGAAGAGTTTGAGGTGCTAACCATGAAACATATATATTTTGTAATGTCTTTTATTGTAATCAGACTTGTTATACATCCAATAGAAAGGTTATTTATTGATTCAGAATGCTTAAAGGAGAATTACAAGGGAGATCTTATACCCTATACCATGGGAATCATATATATTTTTGATATGCTATTCATATCGATAGTTTTATATATTTTTGGACCAGAAAAAGATCATATGAATATTTTATTAGCTTTGGTGGGTATTCTGATAATAGGTTTAGCAGGATTAATTGATGATCTAATTGGAAGCAATAAGGTGAGAGGTTTAAAAGGTCATATAAAAAAGCTTGTCCAGTTGGAATTGACTACAGGAGGATTAAAGGCGGTTTTCGGGGCATTTACTTCGATTTTTATAAGTTTGCTTGTTTCTATAGATACACTTGATTTTATATTAAATTTTATTACGATTAGTTTATTCACAAATTTTATTAATTTGTTGGATTTAAGACCGGGTAGAGCACTAAAAGGTTTCTTATTTTTTGCAGTACTCTTTATACTAGCGGTTAACAATGTGTATGAAATAATTTTATTAAGTTATATTGGAGCCTCTATTGCTTATTTGCCTTATGACCTTAAGGCAAGATCTATGCTTGGGGATATTGGGTCGAACTCTTTAGGAATTATTTTAGGAATTACTGCAACCTCCTTTCCAGTTTATATTAAGAGTCTTTTAGTTATTATTTTAATTTTTGTACACATATATTGTGAAAAATATTCAATAACTAAGCTAATCTTAAAAAATAAGATCTTGCGATATATTGATAATTTAGGAAGGTAAAGATATGGGAGGACTTTGATGCTAAATTTAAGGATTGGAAAAGTTGAAAAAATATTAGAAAACAGAGATAATACTGTTGAGGTATTAGTTAGAGATAATGGCAAGTTGGCAAAGGCAATTGCATATAAAGACTTAGTTAACAATTTGAGATTGGGAGATATAGTTACATTAAATACTACTGCCAATGATTTGTCATTAGGCACCGGTGGCTACCATTTTATTTTAAATAATTTGAACAGTTTGACTAATAAGGTAAGCGATCCCGGGCATATAATGAAGCTAAGATATACTCCTCTACAAATAAAGGTCAGCACATGTGAAGAACAGGGAAGTAAATATCACTATATCTTCAATAATTTTAATTCATTAAATAAGATGCCCGTTCTAGTTGGAGGTCTTCACAGTATGGTAGTGCCCCTAACAGTAACCTTAAAACATTTTAAGAAGGATTTGAATATTTGCTATATAATGACTGATGGAGGTGCATTACCAATAGGATTTAGCAAGTCCGTCTACTACCTTAAACAAAATGGATATATTGATAGTACAGTGACTATTGGTCATGCTTTTGGAGGCGATTATGAGTCTGTCAACATTTATAACGGTCTTATTGCAGCTAAAGAAGTTGCAAAATGTGATTTAGCGATAGTTGCTATGGGACCGGGCATTGTAGGTACAGGTACTAATTACGGCTTTTCAGGGATTGAACAGGGAAATATTATTGATGCGGTAAACGATCTGGGAGGAACAGCTATATGTGTACCAAGAATAAGTTTTAAGGACGAAAGAACCAGACATTTTGGAATAAGTCATCATACTTTAACGATTTTAAATAAAATTGCTAAGACAAAATCATTGGTTGGGATACCTAAACTATCAGATGAAAAAGTTAATTATATCAAAAATCAAATTAACACATACAATATTAGTGTAAAACATGATATACTATTTTTGGAGTATGATGATATAATAGATGTAATTAAAAGTTCAAAAGTTCCCATGAATACTATGGGCAGAGATGTAGAAAATGATCTGGAATATTTTTTGGCCATAGCTGTCAATGCTAAGGTTGCACTAAAATATTTGAATCATGATATTTCCTGAAAATATTTAAAAGGAGAGTTATTATGATTACGGAACGAACTATAAAAACAGATAAAATATATCAAGGGAAAATAATAAATCTGAGGGTGGATACAGTAGAACTTCCGGATAAAAAATATTCTAAGAGAGAAATAGTTGAACACCCAGGAGCAGTAGCTATAGTTCCTATTACGAATAATAATAAAATAATTATGGTAAAACAGTATAGAAAACCTGTTGAAGAGACGCTTTTAGAGGTTCCTGCAGGAAAACTTGAAATAAATGAAGAGCCAATTGAGTGTGCGAAAAGGGAGCTGTTGGAAGAAACAGGGTATAAAAGCGAAGATTTAGAATATATACTCAGTTTTTATACATCTCCCGGTTTTTCAAATGAAAGCATAAGTATATATACAGCAAGAAATCTTGTAAAGGATATTGCACAGCCCGATGAAGATGAGTATATTGAAATACAGGAATATGAAATAGATGAACTGATAAAAATGATTCAAGAAGGAAATATAAAAGATGCAAAAACTATCATTTCAATTCTATCAGTAAAAAATTATGCCAAATTATATTAGATTGAAAAAATACTGGACAAATTATTTCTAGAGTGACATATAGTCCCCTTTCCAAGCATACTATTTAATAGAATGGACTAGAAAGGGGGGGCTTTTTTTGAATAAGAGATTAAATGAAGTTATAATTAAACACGTTGAGGGAAATCTTCTAACTTATTTTTTTGTGATTATGTTTTTTATGGTAGGAATATCGTCAGGGGCATTTACTACAAAGGCTTTATCGCAAGCAGAAAATAAAGAGTTAATTAAATATCTTCAAAATTTTTTTAGAATTGTGGATACAAAAGTGATTGACCAATTTTCAATATTAAAACAGGCATTAATCAATAATCTTCAGACAGGAGTACTAATATGGATTCTAGGTGTGACCATAATTGGAATACCCCTTATATTATTGCTTGTAGCTGTAAGGGGATTTATAATAGGCTTTACAGTGGGTTTTTTTATACAACAAATGGGAGTTAAGGGGTTAATTTTTTCAATTCTTTCATTGCTACCGCAAAATATAATAATTATTCCTGGAGTTATTATTGTAGCTGTACTAGGAATTAGTTTCTCTATAATGCTGATTAGAAATAAGGTTAAAAAAACTCGATATGATAATGTTTTAAATCAATTTTTCGTTTATAGTACAGTTATAGCAATAGTCCATATTTTTATAGCAGTAGGATGTCTTGTGGAAGCCTATATTTCTCCTTTATTTATAAAATATATGTCTTCTTATATGTAATTTCAATAAAATTTAACATTTTCACAACAAACTTTTAATCTTTTACAAAAAATTTAAAGGGTTTTGCATTTATATGTTGAATAATAAAAAAGTGACTTCTATTGAAACAAAAGAGAAGTAAAGGAGTTTATTTGAGATGAATAAGATTCTAACTGATTTTATTAATTATTTGGAAGAGGAGAAAGAATTATCAAAAAACACAATAGAATCTTACGGCAGGGACTTAAGGCAATTCAAAAAATTTTTGGAAGCTAAGGGTAAATCTTCTTATTTAGATGTAAATAAAACTACTATTATAACTTACTTATTACATCTTCAAAAAAAGGGACGGGCTGCATCTACGATTTCTAGGAGCTTAGCTTCAATAAGATCTCTATATCAATATTTATTAAATCAAGGGCTTATAAAAGGCGACCCTACGGCAAACTTAGAATCTCCCAAATCTGAAAAAAAATTGCCTTGTGTACTAAGTTTAAGTGAAGTTGAAAAGCTTATAAATCAGCCAGATGAAAAAAGTAGTATGGGAGCAAGGGACAAGGCTATGCTTGAATTGCTTTATGCTACAGGTATGCGTGTGACAGAACTTGTTTGTCTTGATATTGATGATATAAATTTGGAAATGGGTTATATAAAATGTAGAGGGAATGGTAACAAAGAGCGAATTATCCCAATAGGCACTATGGCAAAAAAAGCTTTAGGCAGATACGCAAAGGAATATAGACAGGACTTAGTTAAAGAGAATGAAAAGGCGCTATTTGTTAATTACTATGGTAAAAGACTTACCAGACAGGGGTTTTGGAAAATAATAAAACGGCATACGAAGAAGGCTAAAATTAATAAAAAAATCACTCCCCATACGTTGCGACACTCCTTTGCTACCCATTTGATTCAAAATGGTGCAGATTTAAAGTCAGTTCAGGAAATGCTTGGGCACTCAGATATATCGACTACACAGATATATATGCAAATTACAAAAAACAAGATTAAAGAAGTCTATAATAAAGCACATCCAAGGGCCTAAACTAAAGGCCCTTTTTTAAATCAAGTTTAAAATTTTTGTTTAAAATATTTGAACAAAGATATAATATAAGCAACCGGCTACTAAATTAACTCGCCTTGCTAGTTCCTTATAGATATCCTTCGATAATCCTCTTCAGGCTCCGTAGAAGAGCTGTTTTAATAGAAAAGATTTAGAGGTAAAAACAGCTCTTCAAAGTCGCTTCAGAGGAAACATTGAAGGATATTTAAAGCTATACTGTTAGTCGTACATCGCCTATAAGGAAAACTCATAGGATGTACGGGAAGAATATATTTATTTACAAGGGAGGTTATATTGTGATTAACAGAGTTGTTATTTTAGTAATGGATAGTGTTGGAATAGGAGCTTTGCCCGATGCTGATAAATTTGGAGATTTAGGAGCAAATACTTTAGGAAATATCTCCAAAGAATCAGGAGGAATTGATCTTCCAAACTTAGTGAAACTAGGCTTGGGAAACATTGACAATATAGAAGGAGTAGATAGAATTACCAATCCAATTGGATCATATGGAAGATCAAAAGAAATATCAAATGGAAAGGATACTACAACGGGACATTGGGAAATCTCAGGCTTATATCTTAAAAAGCCCTTTAAGACCTATCCCAACGGATTTCCAGAGCATGTTATTAGCAAATTTGAAAAACTTACTGGTAAAGGTGTTCTGGGAAATAAGCCTGCTTCCGGTACAGTGATCATTGAAGAACTAGGAAAAGAACATATTGATACAGGAAAACCTATTGTGTATACTTCTGCTGATAGTGTGTTCCAAATTGCTGCCCATGAAGAGGTTATTTCATTAGGAGAACTTTATAAAATGTGTGAAATTGCCAGAGAAATTTTACAGGGAGAAGATCAGGTTGCTAGAGTTATAGCTAGACCCTTTGTCGGTGAACCGGGCAATTTCATGAGAACTTCTAATCGAAGAGATTATTCTTTAGATCCTTTTGGAAAAACCATATTAGATATTGCTTCTGAAAGTGGATACGATGTTTTAGCAGTAGGTAAAATTGAAGACATATTTAATTCTAGAGGCATCACAAAGTCTGTACATACTAAAGATAATATGGATGGAGTAGATAAAACTATTGAATTTTTGAACACAAATACAAGAGGGATAATTTTTACTAATTTAGTTGACTTTGATTCAAAATATGGACACAGAAGGAATGTTAAAGGATATAAAAAGGCTCTAGAAGAACTTGATTTAAGAATACCGGAGATACTTGACAATCTTAAGGAAAATGATATGCTTATAATCACAGCAGATCACGGCAATGACCCTACTTATAAGGGAACGGATCATACAAGAGAATATGTACCTATACTAATCTATGGTAAGCATATTAAATCAGGGGTAAATATAGGAACAAGGGAAACCTTTGCAGATATAGCTGCAACAGTATCGGATATATTGAAAATTGAGAAAACTAAAGTTGGTAAAAGTTTTAAAAATTTAATCATAGAATAGGAGGTAATTTATGATTGATTTATTAAATAAAATTGAAAAAACATACAAATTTTTAAATGAAAGAATCTCCTTTAAGCCAGAAATCGGTTTGATTTTGGGTTCTGGATTGGGAGTACTTGCAGATGAAATAGAGAATAGCGTGAAAATACCCTATAGAGAAATTCCATATTTTCCTGTTTCAACCGTTGAAGGGCATGCAGGTCAGTTTGTAGCTGGAACATTAAATGGAAAAAAAGTAATTGCAATGCAGGGAAGATTCCACTATTATGAAGGATATTCAATGCAAGAGGTTACTTTTCCAGTTAGGGTAATGAAAAGACTAGGTGTAAAGATTCTATTAGTAACTAATGCTGCAGGTGGTGTAAATGGAAAGTTTAAACCGGGCGACTTGATGGTAATAAAGGATCATATTAATTTTTCATTCGATAACCCATTAATAGGTAAAAATTATGAGGAGCTTGGTCCAAGATTTCCGGATACATCAAGAGCATATAATAGAGATTTAATTAATAAGGTTAAAGATGTTGCAAGAAAAAATAATATAGATCTTAAAGAGGGTGTATACGTTTTTAATACAGGGCCAACCTATGAAACACCGGCTGAAATTAGGCTAGCAAGATTTATTGGAGGAGATGCAGTGGGTATGTCCACAGTGCCAGAGGTTATAGTGGCTGCCCATTCGAATATAGATGTAATAGGATTATCTTGTATAACTAATATGGCTGCTGGCATACTCGATCAGCCTCTTAGCCATGAAGAAGTGGTAGAGACAGCTGCTAAGGTAAAGAAGGTGTTTATAACATTAGTAAAAAATACAATATCAGAAATATAAGAAAGGAGAATACATAAATGAAAGAGTTGAAGACTAAGATTACTGAATCTGCTGAATATATAAAGAGTAAAACTAGTATTATACCGGAAATTGGTTTGATTTTAGGTTCGGGACTTGGCAGTCTTGCAGAAGAAATAGAGGATAAGGTTATTGTAAAGTATGAGAATATACCAAACTTCCCTGTGTCTACAGTTGAAGGACATGCAGGACAACTGGTTATTGGGAGTTTAGAAGGAAAAAAAGTAATTGCAATGCAGGGAAGATTTCACTATTATGAAGGATATTCAATGCAGGAAGTAACTTTTCCTGTCAGAGTAATGAAAGAGCTGGGTGTTAAGCTACTTTTAGTAACTAATGCCTGCGGTGGTATGAATCCCAATCTTTATCCAGGAGCCCTTGTGTTCATAGAAGATCACATTAATTTTATGGGAGATAATCCACTAATAGGGCCAAACGACGAAGAACTAGGTCCAAGATTTCCCGATATGTCAACTGCATACGATAAATTTCTTATTGATTTAGGAAAGAAGGTAGGAGAAAAACTACAAATTAAAACTGAAAAGGGCGTATATGTGGCAATAAGCGGACCTAATTATTTAGCTGCAGCTGAGCTGAGAATGTTGAGAAAACTTGGTGGTGATGCAGTTGGAATGTCAACGGTTCCAGAAGTAATTGTTGCAAGACATGCCGGACTTAAGGTGTTAGGAATATCCTGTGTTACAGATATGGCAATTGCCGATGGCCTTGAACCCCTAGAGCATCATATGGTAGTGGAAGTTGCAAACAAAACAAGGCCTAAATTTACAAAGCTTGTAAAAGGTATTTTGCAAGAGGTGACTTTATAGATGAGAATGTATGATATTATTTCTAAAAAAAGAGATGGTCTTGAATTATCTGAGGGTGAAATAAATTATTTCGTTGAAGGATATACAAGGGAAAACATTCCAGACTATCAAGCCTCTGCTTTACTTATGGCTATTTTTCTGAGGGGGATGAATAAAAACGAGACGGTTAAACTTACAAAGGCTATGATGCATTCTGGAGAAATCGTTGACCTGTCAGCAATTAAAGGAATTAAAGTAGATAAACATAGTACAGGTGGAGTAGGAGATACCACTACCCTTGTTTTAGCTCCTTTAGTAGCATCTTGTGGAGTTCCAATTGCTAAAATGTCAGGAAGAGGATTAGGACATACAGGTGGAACAATCGATAAACTGGAATCTATTAAAGGTTTTAAAACAGAGATGTCTATTGCTGATTTTGTTAATAATGTAAACAGATATAAAATCGCAGTAATAGGGCAGACAAAGGATGTGGCCCCAGCCGACAAAAAAATATATGCATTGCGAGATGTTACAGCAACAGTTGATAATATTTCATTAATAGCAAGTAGCATCATGAGTAAAAAATTAGCTGCAGGAAGTGATGCCATAGTTTTAGATGTTAAAGTGGGTAGCGGTGCTTTTATGAAAGATATTAACAATGCGATAGAGTTAGCAAACGAAATGGTTGAGATTGGACATGAGATGGGTAGAAATACAATTGCATTAGTAACAGATATGGATCAGCCCCTAGGTTTTGCTATAGGAAATGCATTAGAGGTAAAAGAAGCAATTAGTACATTAAAAGGTGAAGGACCTGAAGATTTGACTAAGCTTTGCATCTATCTGGGAGCGTATATGGTTTTACTGGGCAAAAAAGCCAAAACCTTTGAAGAAGCTAAGGAAACCATAATAAATAAGCTTAAATCAGGACTTGCCTTTGAAAAATTTAAGGAATTTATAAAGATACAGGGTGGAGATGCTGAAGTAATTGAGAATACAGAGCTGCTGCCAAAGGCTCAGTATGTGTACAATTTTATAGCTGAAGAAGATGGATATATAGAGCATATGAAAGCCGATGACATTGGCAATGCATCAATGAAATTAGGGGCAGGAAGATTGGATTTGAAAACTAAAATTGATTTATCTGCTGGAATAGTACTTAAAAAGAAGGTTGGAGATACTGTTGAGAAAAATGAGGTCATAGCCGAATTACATACAAATAAACAATCAAAAGTATCAGAAGTTCAGGATGTGCTGAAAAAAGCTATAAAGATATCTAAAAATCCAGCGAAGAGACAAAAATTAATTAAGGCAATTGTTAAAAGCGATGGTATAAAAAGGCTGTAAATTGTAAATATTTACAGCCTTTTTATATTGTTCATATAATGAATAAGGTATCAATTCAGTGGAAAATATAAGATTAAGAAATATAATTTAGGAGGAATATAAATGAGAAATAGATACTCAAAAAAAGTAATCAGTTATGTAATATGTACAGTATTATTACTTCTTAATGCTCAAATTTATGTAAACGCTAATGAGTTTGATGTAAATGCAAAGTCTGCAATTTTAATAGATGCAGGTACTGGGAAGGTTTTATATGAAAAGAATTCCCATGAAAAACTCCCGCCCGCAAGTGTTACAAAAATTATGACCATGTTACTTGCTATGGAAGCTATTAATAAAGGTCAAATTTCACTGCAGGATAAAGTAACTGTAAGTGAGAAAGCTTCTAGTATGGGAGGAAGTCAATTATATTTAGAGCCAGGTGAAATAAAAACAGTAGAACAGTTATTAAAGGGTATAGCAGTTGCATCTGCTAACGATGGATCTGTAGCTTTAGCTGAGCATATAGCAGGAACAGAAGAGCTTTTCGTTAAAAAAATGAATGAAAAGGCTAAAGAACTGGGAATGAAGAATACCAAATTCAAAAATACAAATGGTCTTCCTGAGGAAGGACATTATACATCTGCGTATGATATTGCACTGATGTCTAGAGAATTATTAAAATATCCTAAGATACATGATTGGTTAACCATTTGGATGTCCACAATGAAGGTTGGAAAAGGAAAAAAGACTGCTTTAGAGTTAACTAATACAAATAGATTAATTAGAACTTATCCTGGAGCCAATGGAATTAAAACAGGATTTACTCAGGAAGCAAAATATTGCTTATCTGCGTCTGCTACAAGAAACAATTTTACATTAATAGCAGTGGTACTTGGATCTCCAACTTCAAAAATAAGATTTGCTGAAACAAAAAAGTTATTAGATTATGGTTTTGCTGCATACAGTTCTATTCAAATTTCCAAAAAAGATGAGATTCTTGAAGAGATAACTGTAGAAAAAGGGAAAGAAAACAAAGTTAATATTGTAGCAAGGGAAGATTTAAAGGTTTTAGTTAAGAAAGGCAACGAAAGCAATATTAAGAAAGAAATAATTTTGCCACAAATTATAGGAGCACCTTTCGAAAAAGGTAAAAAAGTAGGTGAAATCATAGTTAAAAACATTCAAGGGCAGGAACTTGGGAGAGTTGACTTGGTTACTGAAAAAGGAGTTAAGAGGGCTTCAATAGTTGATATGTTTGGTAAAATTCTAAAAAGTATTCCTCAATAAGAAGGTATTGTAGCCTTCTTATTTTTTTATGATAAAAAGTAATGTTCTATATGCTATAATATCATTGTATTACTCTACTTACTAAGAAGGTGTGATTATGGATTACAAAATAAAATTAGAGACATTTGAAGGTCCATTTGATTTGTTATTCCATTTAATAGAAAAAAATGAAATAGATATATATAATATACCTATATCTAAGATTACTTCTCAATATCTGGACTATGTAGATAAAATAAAGGAGTTGGATATGGAGATAGCCAGTGAATTTTTAGTTATGGCTGCTACACTTCTTGAAATAAAATCAAAAATGCTTCTACCTAATCCTGTAGAAGAACAATTGGAATTTGATGTGAAGGGAGTTGATCCCAGAAGAGATTTAGTAATGAAATTAATAGAATACAAAAAATATAAAGATATTGCAGAGCTTTTAAAACATAGAGAAGAAGTTTATGGAAAAGTTCATTTTAAACCTCAAGATGATTTAGAAGAATATGTTGATCGACATAAGTATAAAATGGTTAATTTAAAAATGGAGGAAGAAATATTAATTAAGGCTGTAAAAAAAGTATTAAATAAGGCCAGTAGGATGGACAATAATAGAAAAAAATTTTTTAAAGAACTTAAGAGAGAGGTTTATACTGTAGATAATAAGATTAACCTTATAAAAGAGAGGCTTAACAAATCTAATTGTGTTAATTTTTTAGATCTTGTGAATACAAACTGTAGTAAACTTGAAATAATTGTAACTTTCTTAGCTCTGTTAGAGCTTTTAAAATTAAAAGTCATAACAATAAAACAGGAAAGTTTATTTGAAGATATATATATTTATAGACAAGAGGGGGAATTAATGTAACCTATGATCATGACTGATAAAGAAATAAAATCTATAATAGAATCTCTTCTATTTGTATGGGGAGAGCCTTTAAATATTAAGGAGATAGTAAAAATATTAGAAATGCCTGAAGAGAAGGTGAGAAATAATCTGCTTGAACTTAAACGTGAATTACATGAAGAGCAAAGAGGTATTCAGATTATTGAAGTTAACGATTCTTTTCAGTTATGTACTAAAGGAGAGAATCATCCATACATAGAAAAATTGTGTATGACTTCACAAAATAGAGGATTATCTCAACCAACACTGGAAGTTTTAGCCATTATTGCCTACAAGCAGCCTATAACAAAGCATGAAATTGAGAGTATTAGAGGTGTAAAAAGTGATAAGGCTATCAATACACTTATTGAAAGAGAACTTGTAGAAGTTAAAGGTAGATTGGAAAAAATAGGAAGGCCCATGCTATATGGAACGACAGATTTGTTCTTAAAGGTTTTTGGATTCAAATCTTTAGAAGACTTACCTAAGATAGATAATTTTGATAATCTTAATTTTTTAAATATAGATGATAATGATAAATAAAAGAATAAGAAGCTATTTAGACATGCTTCTTATTCTTTTTAATATATTTTTTAAATTTTTGATTCGCACATTACAAGCATCAATTCACGTAAAGTTTTTGAGGCTACTGCTGTAGATACTCCGGTGGGGTCGTAATCTGGAGCTAGTTCGACTATGTCTGCTCCTACCATATTTAGTAGGTCAATAGTTTTAAGTATTTCAATCATATCACTAAATAAAATTCCACCGGGTTCAGGAGTACCGGTACCTGGGAATACTGAAGGGTCCAAAATATCTAAATCTATTGTTACATATACTGGTTTATCCTTTATTTTTTTCACAATATCACTGAGTTTATCATAACTAAACTTATTTATGAAAGTATGGCCTTTATCAGCCCAAAGAAACTCCTCCTTTAGCCCAGAACGGATTCCAAACTGATATATTCTGTTATCTCCAAGGAAATTCCAAATTTTTTTAATAACAGTTGAATGGGATAGGCTCTCTCCCATAAATTCATCTCTTAAATCTGTATGAGCATCAAAATGAAGCAAAACTAGATTATTATATTTTTCATATAGAGCCTCTACAACGGGCAAAGTTACAAGGTGTTCTCCTCCTATCATAAGAGGTTTTTTATTTTTAAAAACTATTTCATTAGTAAATTTTCTAATCGATTCCATGACAGCTAGTGGATTACCAAAAGCTAAATCTAGGTCGCCTGCATCATGAATTTTATAGTCAAGTAAGTCTCTATTGAAATATGGACTATAGGTTTCAAGACCGTAGGAGTCAATTCTCATTTTATACGGGCCAAATCTAGAACCAGGCCTAAATGTGCAGGTACCGTCAAAGGGAGCACCGAATAAAACTATTTCACTTTCATTAAAGGTATCCTCACAACCAATGAAACAGTATTTATTAAACATTTCCATTTTCAAATTTCTCCTTGACATAGTTTGGTAGAGCAAAGGCTCCTTTATGAAGCTCTGTATTATAGTACTTAGTCCTTAACTCTAAAGAATTCCATCTATCAGCCTTTAAGTCATTAATTGGGTCATATTTTTTTGACGCAAAGTTAAATAGCCAGTAGCCTCCTGGATAAGTTGGAATCGAAGCCTGATATGCTTTAACAATGGGGAACATCTTTTTAAGCTTGATATTTGAGCTTATTCCCACTTCGAAAAAGTTATCGTATATAGGTGTTTCATTTTGATTTACAAGAATACCATTTTCTTTTAAAGCTCTATAGCAATCGTTATAAAACTCGGTAGTAAATAAGCCTTCACCTGGTCCGATTGGATCTGTAGAATCGATTAAAATTAAATCGTATACGTCTTCTTTATCCCTTACAAATTTGATTCCGTCTTCATATAGAACAGTAACCTTTTCATTATCCAGTTCACAGGATATAGCAGGGAAATATTTTCTTGAGGCTTCAACAACCATCCTATCTATTTCTACCATATCAACGTGTTCAATAGAAGGGTACTTCATGAGTTCTCTTACAGTACCTCCATCTCCTCCGCCAATAACCAATACATTTTTAATATCTGGATTAATAGCCATAGATGGATGAACAATCATGTCATGATATACAAACTCATCTTTTTCGGTAACCATAACTAATCCATCTAAAGTCATCAAATTCCCATATTCATAAGTCTTTAAGATGTCAATTCTTTGAAAATCACTTTTGTCAGAAAAGAGGTGTTCCTTTATTCTCAGAGAGAATTTTACATTTTCTGTATGATTTTCAGAGTACCAAAGATCCATATTAATTCCTCCTTTAGTTAATAACTGGGGTTAAAAGTTAAGTTAGCAATGAAATCATAACCTATTATATACAAATATCACATACTTCATAAATATTTGAAAATGAAAAAGTGGGATTATATACCCACTTTGTATTTAATATCGGTATATTTATTTTTGCTTAGTCTTCGAATTTTATCCACCATACCTCGAGGCACTTCAATAGTTTCGGTTCTTTCTGCTTGTAACTTATCTTTTAAATGCTCAAAGGCAATCCACGGGTTAACCTCGTCGCCGCAGGTAAAGAGGTCAACAGAGGCATAACCAAGTTCAGGCCAAGTGTGTATTGTTAAGTGAGATTCTTGTATAACAACAACTCCACTTACTCCCCACGGGTTAAACATGTGAAAACAACTTTTTACTACTGTTGCATTTGATTTTTCTGCAGCGTCTACCATATATTTTTCTATTAATGTATGGTCATTTAAAATCTCCTCATTGCAGTTATAAAATTCTGCTAAAATGTGTCTTCCTAAAGATTCAATTTTCATTATATAAGCACTCCTTTCTAAAATGATGGTGGCGTAGATACCCAAAGTACAGAAACCGGCTTATTATAAGGGTTTTCTAAATAGTGGGTTTTATTGGATTTAAAATAAAAACTTTCTCCACTTCTAACTTTGTATGTTTGATTACCAATGATTAAATTTAATCTGCCCTTTAAAACGTATCCAAATTCTTCCCCTTCATGGGGTTCATCAGCTTTAGTTTTACTTTTAGGTTTTAATGTAATTAATATGGGTTCCATAGAATTTTTCTGTGCATTAGGAATAAGCCATGATATAGAATAACCAAAATCCTCATAATCTCGGTCGTATATATCATTTTTGCTGAAAACTATTTTTTCCTCTATTTCTTCATTGAAGAAATTATTAATATTAGTACCTAAAGCTTCTAATATATCAATTAGTGTAGCAATTGAAGGAGAAGTAAGATTTCTTTCTATTTGAGAGATAAACCCTTTTGTTAGATCACAGCGGTTAGCTAGTTCATCTTGAGTAAGATTGTTTAAAGTCCTTAACCTTTTAATTTTTTCTCCAATATTCAAAATACCACCCCATGGCAAATGTAAAAAATCAGTAGCATATATGCCCAGTCATAAATTAAGTATTACATTTATTTAATTTTATTAAACTTTAAGTTTACATATATTAAATATATACAAAAAAATAAAAAAGTCAATACATAATCCAAATTTTTTTTTTGCATTTCATATATTTTTTAAAGGTTTATAAAATCAAGATTTTGGAAAAGATACAGATACACCTGATTTATAGTATTTTTAGATGTGAAGAGGTGGTCATAATGTTTATTATTTTTATTCTAATTTTTTTATTGATATTTATATTTTCATCAATAAAAATAAATATTCAGATTTTAAAGGATAATAAAAATGATGAAATTATTCTCGAGTTTAAATTACTATATGGATTAATCAAATATAAAGTAGAATATCCTCTAATTGAGTGGAAAGTTAAAAAAAAAATGTGGCAGTCAAAGTTAGTGAAGAGGTAGAAAATAATACTAGTTCATCAGTAGTTAAAGAAAAGGATTTTGGAATAGATTACATTATAGAAATGTATAGAACAGGTAGATCATTGTTTAAAAAATACCACCAGCCAATAGATTATATAATTGAGAACACTACATGGGAATCTATATCTTGGAATACGGAAATAGGATTGAATGATGCAGCATTGACGGGGCTATCAACTGGATTAATAAAGATAATAAAGACCAATATACTATTTTTTCTTAATAGTAAAAAAGTTAAATTTAAAAAAATAGATCTGGATTCCATACCGAATTTTAAATCACAGCATATCAAAACTAGTTTGAATTGTATATTTAGTGTTAAAATAGGTCATATTATTATAGCAGGATTAAAAATATTAAGGTTAAGATATTTAAGAGTTTAAACATGTAAAGTTAAATTTTGAAGGTGGTGTTAAATTTGGGAAGTCATCCTATCGAAGCTTTAATGAAGACAACTATGGAGAGTCTGAAAGATATGGTAGATGTAAACACTATTGTAGGAGATGCAGTAGAGACTCCTGATGGAACAACTATAATACCTATTTCAAGGGTATCCTTTGGTTTTGCTTCAGGAGGAGGAGAATATAAAGAAAAATCTTCCGGTTCTGAAGAGTATGAAGACGGACAAAAATTTCCCTTTGCAGGAGGGACTGGTGCCGGAGTATCTGTACAGCCAGTAGCTTTCATGATCGTTGGAAAAAACAATATGAAGTTGCTATCTGTTGATCAAAATGCAAATATGTTCGAGAACTTAGTTGCTCTAACATCAAAACTAATTGATAAGGCTTCCAAAAGCGGTGATAAAAAAAGTAAAAGAAAGTCTGAATCAAGCGATGAAGAAAAAATAGAATAAGAGCGGTATACCGCTCTTTGTTGTTATCTTTATACAAATATTAAAACAGTATATGAAAACAATATAGAGTAATATAAATTCGGAGTGATGAAGTTGAAAAGCTATAAAAAGATTCTAAGTCAAATATTGATTGGCATAATTATTTTAATTTTAATATTGATTCCAGTATATACACAAGCAATTTCTGCTCAAAGTGCAATAGTTATGGAGGTTCAAACTGGAAGAATATTATATGCACGTAACATATATAATAAGTTACCGATGGCTAGTACTACTAAAATAATGACAGCTCTAGTAGCTCTTGAAAAGGGAAATATAAATTCCATTGTTAAAGTGCCTAGAGAAGCCGTTGGAGTTGAAGGGTCATCTATTTATTTAAGATATAATGAACAAATAAACCTTGAAGATTTACTTTATGGACTTATGTTACGTTCTGGTAATGATGCAGCAGTGGCAATAGCTTATCATATATCAGGCTCTGTAGAGGATTTTGTTAAGCTTATGAATAAGAGGGCTAAAGAAATAGGTGCAAAAAACACACATTTTAAGAATCCCCATGGTTTACATGATGATAATCATTACACTACAGCCTATGATTTAGCATTGATAACTAGGACAGCATTATTAAATGCCAAGTTTAAAGAAATAGTGAGTACAAAGAAATGGGTTGCAAAAAGAGATGGTTATAACCTTTTTTACAATAAAAACAAGACATTAAGCCAGTTTAAGGGTGGAGATGGAGTAAAAATAGGATATACAAGAGCAGCAGGAAGGTGCCTTGTATCCTCAGCTACAAGGAATGGTATGCAGCTGATCAGTGTAGTATTAAATGATTATAATTGGTTTGATGATTGTCATAGACTAATGGAAGCTGCTTTTAATACATATAAACCATACGAGGTGCTTTACAAAGACAAACCTATTAAATCCTTTAATATAAATAAAGGACAAAAAAAGAAGTCCTATTTGGTTTCGAAGAAAAATATAACCATACCAGTTTCCGAGAGGGAAAAAGAAAAGGTCTTTACAGTTTTTGAAAGTAATGAGGTTTACAATGCGCCTATAAAAAAAGATGAAGTGTTGGGAAAAGCAAAAATATACGTCGGAGATGAATTAATAGCTACGACGGAATTAATAGCAAAAGAAAGTGTTAAAAAACAAAGCTTCATGGATTATATAATAGATATATTTGATAGATAGTATAAAAAAACTTCTGTTTAAAACATTTTAAACAGAAGTTTTTTTATGTAACAGAATCAATTGGTTTTAAATATTCTAATACTATAAGGTTTATTTTTGGAAAAGTGAGGGATTAAAGTGATAAAAAAAATCATGTATGAATGCATTGATGTGGGGAGCGAATATTGTCCTTGTTATTTGGCTGAAACCAATGATTGTATAACTTGTTCCCGCTTGCAGGGAAAAAGCTTTTGTGACTGCAATTGGGGAGGGGTATGTATTTATCAGAGATATTTCTGGAATGGAGAAAAGGTTAATCCTTCTAGAGAAACATATAAAGCCAAGATTTTAGATAAAAAAATGGTAGGAGACAATTTAATTATATTTAAGATTTCAGTAATGAAAACATTGGCTAGACAGCTTAAACAACCAGGATCCTATATTTTTATTAGAAATATTAATAAACCTCAGTTTTTTGATATGCCTATGTCAATAATGTATTCGAACGAATACAATGGGGAGATACATGTGGCAGTGCAAATATTGGGAAGTAAGACAAAATCTTTATTATCTTTAAATGATGAAATATTGGTACGGGGACCCTATTGGAATGGACTGCAGGGCTTGAAGGAGCTTAAAACCTTAAAAGCTTCAAATGCTTTGATAGTTGCAAGGGGAGTAGCTCTAGCACCTGCAGTACTTGTTTTAAAATATCTAATAAAAAATAATAACAAAGTAAGCTTAATAATTGATAAGGGTAAAATTGATGAGGTGTTTATAAATGAATATATAAGTGATCTAAACTTAGTTACTATCGAATCGGATATTACTACAGAAAAGGGAACACTATTAATAAGAGAACTTATAAAAAATAATAATTATGAATTATGTTATAGCGGAGGATCAGACAGACAGCATTGCGAGGTAAAGAAATTACTTACAGAGCTTTCGCCTAAAACAAGGTTTGCAATATCTAATAATAATGAAATCTGTTGTGGTGAGGGTATTTGTGGGGCTTGTTCCATAAAAATTGGAAAAAAAGTTGTAAAATCTTGTAAAACACAGATTGATACTTCTTATATTGTAGAAAAGGGGGAAAAGTAATGACTAGGATTATAATAGTAGGAGGCGGATGGGCCGGGTGTGCTGCGGCTATTACAGCTAAAAAGGCAGGTGCTGATGTAGTATTAATAGAGCGAACTGATATGCTGCTGGGACTAGGAAATGTAGGAGGAATAATGAGAAATAACGGTAGATATACCGCAGCTGAAGAGGCAATTTTATTAGGGGCTGGGGACCTTTTTAATATAACTGATAAGGCATCCAGACATGTAAATATCAATTTTCCTGGTCACAGTCATGCAAGTTTATATGATGTAAGCAAGATTGAACCAATGGTAAGAAATTATTTAAAAAAAATGGGTATAAATATAATGCTCCAGACAAGAGTTACAGATATAGATGTACAGGATGGTATAATTAAGGGAGTAGTTCTTTACAATGATAGTATTGTCAAAGGAGATGTTTTTATTGAAACGACAGGGTCAACGGGGTCTATGGGTAATTGTTTAAAATATGGAAATGGATGCGCCATGTGTATCCTTAGATGTCCTACATTTGGGCCAAGAGTTAGCATTAGTATGAAAGCTGGAGTAGAGGATATTCTTGGACAGAGAAGTGATGGATCCTATGGCGCCTTTAGTGGATCCTGTAAGCTAAATAAAGATTCATTAAGTTCAGAAATAGTCGAGGTCTTAAATGAAAAGGGAGTGGTAGTTTTACCGGTTCCAAAAGACGATATAAATGAGGATAAATTGAAGATGAAGGTTTGTCAGCAGTATGCCCTTAAAGAATATGCTGAAAATATAGTACTTCTCGATACAGGTCATGCAAAATTAATGACACCTTTTTACCCATTAGAAAAATTACGTAAAATTAAAGGATTAGAAAATGCCAGATTTGAAGATCCTTATTGCGGAGGTATAGGCAACTCAATTAGATACCTATCTATAGCTCCCAGGGACAATAATATGAAAGTAAGAGATTTAAAAAACTTGTTATGTGCAGGAGAAAAATCTGGACTTTTCGTAGGCCATACTGAGGCAATAGTTACAGGAAGTTTAGCTGGTCACAATGCAGTTAGGCTCGATAAAGGAATGAAACTACTACAGTTACCTATTAGCTTAGCCATAGGAGACTTGATTGCATATGCAAATGAAAAAATAGAAACTAAAGAGGGTCTAAAAACCAGATATACCTTTGCTGGAGCCAGCTATTTTGAAAGAATGAAGAAATTAAACTTATATACTACTGATGAAAAAGTTTTAAGAAGAAAAGTTGAAAGATTGAATTTAACAAATATCTTTGAAGAGAAAATAGTATAAAATATAATAAAAGCAAAGAGGTATTGTCAAACTAAAGAAAAGGAGTTGTAGGAATTGAGGTTGCAAAAATATATTGCAAAGTCAGGAGTTACTTCAAGACGAAAGGCAGAGAAACTAATTGAAAAGGGAAGAGTTAAAGTAAATGGAAAAGTAGTTACTGAGATGGGAGTTAAAATTAATCCTGATAAAGATGTCATATATGTTGACAATAAAGAAGTTAAAATGGAGGATAATAATGTATATATAATTTTGAACAAGCCGGAAGGATATGTAACGACATTGTACGATGAATATGGAAGGCCTAAGGTTGCAGATTTGATAAAAGGAATAAAAGAGAGAATATATCCCATAGGACGTCTGGACTACAATACGTCAGGTCTATTACTTCTAACTAATGACGGAAAATTGACTTATAAAATTACTCATCCTAGACATCATATTAATAAAACTTATTTAGTAAAGGTAAAAGGGATACTTAGTGAAGAAAAAATGGAAAAATTCAGAAATGGAATTGACATTGGGGGGTATGTCACTGCACCTGCTAGTATAAAATTATTAAATGAAAATAAAAGCAATAGTCTAGTTAAGGTAATAATACATGAGGGTAGAAATCGACAGATTAGAAGAATGATGGATGCCTTAGGTCATCCGGTCATAGGATTAAAAAGAGTAGCCATAGGAAAGATAGTTTTAGGAAAGTTACCTAAAGGACAGTGGAGACATTTAAGAGAAGATGAAATTAATTATTTAAAATCTTTATAGGAATATAATATATAAAGAAAGACCTGCAAAAATCCTTATATAAGTTCAGACTATGGGGAATTTTGTAGGTCCATAAATTTTTATTTAAGTTTTCAATTGAAAGAATATTTGTATTTATAATATAATTAATTAGTCGAAGGGGTGATAAAATGCTTAATATAAGAGTTCCAGCCAATAGTGAAAAATTTAAAATAGCAGAATTTCTAAATAATACTGATAGTAAAAAAATAGATATAAGTATTAAACTGAAAAATTCAATGATAGCTTGTATTAATGATGAAATCGTAGGATTTGTTAGTTATACCCAAATTCCTGATAATAAAGAAAGAGCAATATTAGATGTTTTATTAGTAAAAAAAGAATACAGAGGACAATATATAGGTGATGGTCTTGTGAAAGCTATTTTAAACTTAGCAGAGAAAAGAGGAATCAAAAGGGTCTATTGTATTAAAGATGAAAAGAACTCTTTATTTTTTAAAAAAGTAGGATTTACTATAAGAACAGGAACAGATTTAGAATTTATAAAGAAGTACATACATAATCATATTCAATCGGACAAAAGGCTTTTAATATTTGAAGCAAAACTTCCTGAGTTTTTTAATAAACCCTGTAGGTCAAATCTATAATAATGGAGGTTAAACTATGCAGGCAAAATTTTTAAACAGGGCTACTGATTTGGCAAAGGATATAATAAAAAAGGTTGTAAAAAAGGATGATATAGTTATAGATGCAACTGTTGGAAATGGAAATGATACCTTATTTCTATGCGATTTAGTTGGAGAAAGAGGAAAGGTTTACGGATTCGACATTCAAGAGCTTGCCATAAAAAGAACAGAGGAAAGATTGAAGAAAAATGGGTTGGCAGATCGAGCTTTACTTATTAATGATGGTCATGAAAATCTATCTAAATATGTAAATCAGAAAGTTACAGCTATAATGTTTAATCTCGGCTATCTACCACGTGCCGATCATAAAATTACTACAAAATATGAAACTACTTTAGAAGCAGTAAAACAGGGAATAGATCTTTTAGCCACCAATGGAATTATGACTATTGTAATCTATCCCGGCCATAAGGAGGGCATGGAAGAAAAAGAAAAGCTTTTGGAAATACTAAGTAATTTTAGTCAAAACGTGGTAAATGTACTAAAAATGGAGTTTATCAACCAAAAAAATAACCCCCCTTTGCTAGTAGCAATTGAAAGAAAATAAAAAACAATTTTACTTCATTTAACTTGGAGTATCAACAATCTCTATGCAAGTAAATCTTTTGGGGCCTATTACTTGTAAATTTTAGGATCGTTACAAAACTATTATTTTCAATTTTTTTATTGCATTTTAAGCATATATATTTTGACTTGTTTATTTTATCGTATGAAAATCTGATAGATAAAGCACCGTATTTTTGCCAACTTTTCCATCCAGTTTTACAAAGGTGTACTCTATTATCATAATCTGCATAAACCCAACGTAAAATTCTATGAAAGTGGAATGGATATTTAGTATAGCTAATAAACCTTCTAGGAAAACCTAGACTTACGGCATAGTTTTCAAAGGCTATTTCTATTTTAGTTTGAAGCGGTTCATCAATTTTTGTATTAGTAAATTTATAACTATTATCTTTAAGCCACCTTCTCACTTTATCAAACATATAGCCTCTGCATACCAGAATTTCCTCATCTTTGGATACTTTAAGCCTATTAAATAATTCAACTGCTATTTGAGTGGCTTGATCTAGATATATTTTTTTTTGAAATAATTCGGGGGAATAATATTTTAAAGGAATTATATTATAATAAAACTCATTTGTTTCAGCCCTCATAGCACCAATAATTGTACCTCCAATTAAACTGCCACTACCAGAATCATCAATTAATATCAAGGTGAATCACTCCTAACAATTATATATCTATATTATTTGTATTATTTTGATTAACTATTAAAATTTATTATCAGAGAAGGGAAGTGAATAGTTGTGAAAATACTAGTAACTAATGATGATGGAATTTTCGCGGAAGGAATTTATAAATTGGCGAAAAATTTAAATAAATATTATGATGTACGGGTAGTTGCGCCTGACAGACAAAGGAGTGCTACAGGTCATGCTATCACCATGCATCATCCATTAAGAGCAAAAAAAATAAAGTTTTTCGATACTGATATACATGCCTGGGCTGTAGATGGCACACCATCAGATTGTGTTAAGCTTGCGATAGAAGCTCTATTAACTGAAAAGCCAGATATAGTTATATCTGGCATAAACGATGGACCAAATTTGGGAACCGATGTCTTATATTCTGGTACAGTATCAGCAGCGATAGAAGGAGCCATACAGGGGGTACAATCAGTGGCAGTATCAATGGTCGGTACTAGAAACCAGAATTATGATATAGGAGTTCAATTTAGCCTTTCAATAGTAGAACAACTAAAGCGTAAGGAACTACCAAAGGATACATTATTAAATGTTAATATTCCTAATTGTAATGGCGAAGATATTCAAGGAGTTAGGATAACTCAATTAGGAATAAGAAAATATAAGAATTCTTTTATAAAAAGAATAGATCCTAGGGGACAGTCCTACTACTGGTTAGGAGGAGAAGTGATTCAAGAAGAGCAGCATGATAATTCTGACGTATGCAGTGTAGAAGAAAATTATATTTCAGTTACGCCTATTCATTATGATTTGACAAAGTTTAGTTTAATATCTGAGCTACAAAAATGGAACTTGAATTTTACTAACAGCACACTTTAGTGTGCTGTTTATTGTTTGCGAGGCATGTTGCCGAGCCGATGGTTTGAAAGAAAACCTGCCACCTAGCTAATGGGAAGGCAAGCTGTAAGCAAGGGGTGAGATGAGAGTGCAGTATGCAGACGAAGCCGTAGTAGTGAATAAACCTATACCTATGAAAGCTAGTAATAGACTGGAGGATAAAATATGGGTGACGCATCGCTTAGTCGATGTGGCTATCTTAAGCAAAAAGCTTATGATAGGTGCGAAGGGCGGAAGAAATTTCAAAGTGTGTCTAAAAGAATTTCAATTTCTGTGAGAGCAAAGAAAACAGGACTAATTATCCTGTTTTCTAGCTACTCGATTTTTAAAAAATACAGAAGGCAAACTGTATACTATTATAATAAAAGGCAGATATTCCATGATTAAAGCATACAAAATGCAATAAAAATTGCATTGTTAAGAAATGTGATTTAAAAATGAAATTTTCATTGCATTTTTTCGAAAAAATTGGTATGATTTACTTAAAGATAATTTAAGGAGGTTATCAGATTGAGCAAAGCTATTGAAAAAAAGGCTAATTTGCAAATAAAGAGAGATTTATGTAAAGGTTGCAAAATTTGTGTTCAATTTTGTCCTAAAGATGTTTTGACTATGGAAGGTGGTAAAGTTAAAATCAAAGATATTGAAAAATGTATAGAATGCGGATTATGTGAGCTAAGATGTCCGGATTATGCAATTTTTCTGGGAGGTAGTGAAGATGAAGAGTAGAAAAGTAAAACTTATGCAAGGTAATGAAGCATGTGTAGAAGGAGCCATAGCAGCTGGAATGAGATTTTATGGAGGTTACCCTATAACTCCATCTACTGAAATAGCAGAGATATCAGCTGTTAAGTTACCAGCTGTGGGCGGGAAATTTATTCAGATGGAAGATGAAATAGGAGGAATAGCAGCAGCTATAGGGGGATCCTTAGCGGGTTTGAAATCTATGACTGCAACTAGTGGACCGGGATTTTCTCTTAAACAGGAGAATTTAGGATATGCAGCAATAGCTGAGATACCACTTGTAGTCGTTAATGTACAAAGAGGAGGACCTAGTACAGGACTTCCGACGGCGCCAGCACAAGGGGATGTGATGCAGGCTAAATGGGGTACCCATGGAGATCACCCTATAATAGCACTAAGCCCGTCATCTGTTAGAGAAACCTTTGACGTAACTGTTAGAGCATTTAATCTGGCAGAAAAATACAGAACACCAGTAGTAATTTTAACAGATGAAGTAGTTGGACACATGAGGGAAAAAATTGAAATACCCGACCCTAGCGAAATCGAAATTATTGATAGAAAAAAACCTGAGGTAGATCCTGAAAACTATCTACCTTATGAAGTAAAAGATGGCGAGTTAGTACCGCCAATGGCTGCATTTGGAGATGGCTATAGATTCCATGTAACAGGTCTTACCCACGATGAAACAGGTTTTCCAAGCAATAGTTCAGAAATAGCTGAAGCTCTTTTAAATAGATTAATGAATAAGATAAATGCAAATTTAGATGACATACTTGATTACGAAGAATTTATGTGTGATGACGCAGAAATAGTAGTGTTTTCCTATGGTAGCACAGCAAGATCAGCAAAAAGTGCAGTTAAAAAATTAAGAGAAGAGGGAATCAAGGTTGGTTTGTTTAGACCAATTACAATCTGGCCTTTCCCAGAGGAAAAGGTTTACGAGTTAAGTAAGAAAGTTAAATCTATAATAGTAGCAGAAATGAACCTTGGACAGTTAGTGTTAGAAGTGGAAAGAGTTTCAAAGGGTAATTGTAAAGTATCTCACTTAGGAAAAGCAAATGGAGAAGTTATAACTCCTAATGAAATAGTAAGCAGAGTTAAGGAGGTTTTATAGGTGGCTAGTAAATTAATAAAGGACTACTTTAGAACTGATAAATTACCTCATATATGGTGTCCAGGCTGTGGTCATGGAATATTAATGAGATCTGTAGCTCAGGCCATAGACAATCTGGGACTTGATAAAGATAAGGTCTGTATAGTGTCAGGTATAGGATGTTCATCAAGGGCTCCAGGATATATGGATTTCAATACTCTTCATACAACTCACGGAAGGGCTTTAGCATTTGCAACAGGTGTAAAATTGGCTAGACCTGAATTGGAAGTTATAGTAGTAACAGGAGACGGAGATTGTGCTGCTATAGGAGGAAATCACCTTATACATGCAGCCAGAAGAAATATCAATATAACTACTGTTGTATTTAATAACAACATATACGGTATGACAGGAGGTCAATACTCACCAACTACACCTACCAATGAATTTGGAACAACAGCACCATATGGAAATATTGATAAGCCCTTTGATATTCCGGCTTTAGCAGGAGCAGCAGGGGCTACATATACTGCTAGAGGTACTGCTTACCATGCAAAACAACTAACTAAGTTAGTTGAGAAGGGAATTAAAAACAAAGGTTTTTCACTAATTGAAGGAATAAGCATATGTCCTACTTACTATGGGAGAAAAAATAAAAAGGGTTCTGCTGTTGATATGATGAATTGGCTTAAAGATAATGCGGTAGATATTAAAGTTGCAGAAAAATTACCTAAAGAAAAATTGGAAGGTAAATTTTTAATAGGTGAATTTAAGAATACTACTGAACCTGAATATACTGAAGAATATATGAAGATTATAGAAAGATTTCAAAAGGAGAGATAATATGGCTGTGCAAACTGAAATTAGATTAACTGGTTCCGGAGGGCAAGGCCTTATACTTGCAGGTATTATATTAGCAGAATCGGCAATACTACAAGGAGGTAATGCCGTGCAGTCTCAATCCTACGGACCAGAGGCTAGAGGGGGAGCTAGCAAGGCTGAAGTAATTATAAGCGAAGAAGAAATCGATTTTCCTAAAGTTGATAAGGCTGACATACTTCTTTCTCTTACACAGATAGCCCTTGACAAGTATGCTGATTCTCTTAAGGAAGACGGAATATTAGTAGTCGACTCTGAACTTGACATCCCTGAGGATGTAAAAGCTTCAAAAATAGTTGCTGTACCAATACTGAAAACTGCAATTGAAAAGATAGGTAAGGCTATGGTTGCAAACATAGTAGCATTAGGAGTAATACAGGAACTTACAAATGTAGTTTCAAAAGAATATCTAGAAAAAGCAGTTTTAAACAGAGTTCCTAAAGGAACTGAAGAGTTAAATAAAAAAGCATTACAAGAAGGATATAATTTAGTAAAAGATGCTTAATAGTTTGAGGAGTATGTAAATGGATAGGGATAATTTAGATGTATTGAACAGAATTCAAACCAGTTATAATAAGTTAAGCAAAGGTCAAAAACTCATTGCTGATTACATTATCCAGAATTACGATAAAGTCGCTTTTATGACAGCTTCAAAGCTTGGAGAAAAGGTTGGGGTTAGTGAATCAACTGTAGTGAGATTTGCTAATGCCTTGGATTATGGAGGGTACCCCAAGCTTCAGAAAGAGCTACAGGAGCTAATAAAGACCAAACTCACTACTGTACAAAGACTAGAATTATCTGAAGACTATAGCAATGACAAAGATGTTTTGAAAAAAGTAATGAAGTCGGATCTAGATAATATAAGAAAAACCATTGAAGAAATTGATGCAAATAATTTTCAGATGGTAATAGATAGCATTTTAGATGCTAAAAGAGTATATATCTTAGGACTCAGAAGTTCTATTGTACTTGCTGAATATTTAGGCTTTTATTTAAATTTTATTTTAGAGAATGTTCATATTGTACCCTCGGGAATTAATGACATTTTTGACCAACTAATTAATATAAATGAGGAAGATGTAATTATAGGAATATCTTTTCCAAGATACTCTAAAAAGACACTTGAAGCTTTACAATTTGCAAAAGATCAGGGAAGTACAATAATAGGAATAACTGACGGACCATTTTCACCGATAAAGTCATTAGCTGAGTTTACTTTGACTGCCAGAAGCAATATGACTTCCTTTATAGATTCTCTAGTGGCTCCTATGAGCTTAATGAATGCTTTAATAATAGGCTTAAGCATGAAGGAAAAAGACAAGATAGCTTCTACATTTAAAAATCTTGAAAATATCTGGAATGACTATAATATTTATATAAAAAAGTAGGTTTGAATAAAAGAAGAGCTGTTTTAATAGAAAAGATTTAGAGGTAAAAACAGCTCTTTAAAGTCGCTACAGAGGAAACATTGAAGGCTATTTAAAGCTATATTGTTAGAGTAACTAGCACAAGAGGATAATTTAATAAAGGACAGAAGTAATTTTTATATGACTTAAAAATACTTCTGTTCTTTTTAGTTTGCAAAGGATTAATATTATATAAATATGGTAAGAATAATAAATACAAATAACAAAGAGGTATTTAAAAATGAAAACCCTATATTTAATCAGACACGGTGAAACGATATGGAATTGTCAGTCAAAAACTCAGGGATGTAGAAACATCGGTTTGTCAGTGCGGGGATTTATTCAAGGTAAACTGTTGGCTGATAGGATAGAAAAATTAAATGATAATTATGTAAAAATATATTCAAGTGATCTCGATAGATGTTATGAAACAGCTAAACTGATAGATGAAAGGATTAATGTAGGCATTGAGGTAGTTAGGAATTTAAGGGAAATAAACTTTGGAGATTGGGAAGGCCTTACAACAGACGAAATAAAAACTTTCTATTTAAACGAGTTTAATAAATGGAGAAATAGACCCCACAAGGCACTCATACCTGGCGGAGAAGATTTGAAAACTGTACAGAATAGGTGTTTGAAAATAATAAAGCGTATATTAAATAAGTACAATAAAGGAGCCATTATAGTAATTTCCCATAGTGTAGCCATTAGAACTATTATACTGGGCCTTTTAGATATTGAGCTATCACACTTTTATAAAATAGTTCAAAGTAATGCCTGCATAAATAAAATTGAGTTTAGAAGTTATGGTCCAGTTTTGGTCAGTTTAAATGATACCAACCATCTAGATATAGATGTGTGCTCATAAGGAGATAATTATGGAAATGAAAGAGAAAAAAATACATAGGAAGATTAATAATTTACTTTTTAAAAAAACTATAAGCTTTTTCGTTGTATTAATATTAGCACAGCTTTATATAATAAATTTCACATCAAATAAGGACCGCATATTAAATGCACTTGAAAGTCAAGAAGGATTATATTTAAAGTCTGTCGATATGGTTCCTCAGTATGGAGAGGTTCTTTTTAGCATTGTGAATGATCAATATCCTAACCAAGTATATGTAATGATGAATGACAAAAAGATAGGCTTTAATAATAATAGACTAAAAATTAATGTCAGAGATGGAGATTTAATTGAATTTAGTGGCAAATATATAAGAAGCAATGTTTTAATTAAAGTAGAAAAAGTAAGTAATAATATTATAAATATAAATAGAGATCATATATATGAAATTACTCCTCAATCTCACAAGCTAATACTAATTAAAATTAGAGAGTAATACTTGTGATACCTTTCATAATAAGTTATAATCTTTATAGAAGTGGCGAAGTTTTGACTAATATACAGGGGAGAGTAGATACTACTATAGATTATTCACTTCATTTGAGTATAAACCACCAGATGTCTGGTGGTTTATATATTAAAAGGAGGAGGAAAAGTGCATAAAATAAGTATAGCAATTGACGGACCAGCTGGCGCAGGTAAAAGTACTTTAGCTAAAAAAATTGCAAATTTAAAAAATTTGCTTTATATAGATACAGGGGCAATGTATAGAGCTGTTACATTAAAATTACTAAGAGAAAATGTACCTTTAGATAATTATGAGTTAGTTAAGAGGGTTTTGGATAATACTATTATTGAAATAATAAATGGTAGTATATTTTTAGATAATGTTAATGTAGATAAAGAAATAAGAACACCGAAAGTAAATGAAAATGTTTCTAAAGTCGCTGCTTTGCCATTTGTTAGAGAAACTTTAGTGAAGCTGCAGAGAAAAATTGCCGATAAAAACAATGTAGTAATGGATGGTAGGGATATAGGTACTAAAGTACTTCCAAATGCAGAGTATAAATTTTTTATAACGGCTTCAATAGAAGAAAGAGCTAGAAGACGATATGAGGAGCTAAAGAAAAACGGATACCACTGCAGTTTTAATGATATAGTAAAAAAAATAGCTGAGAGAGATAAAATGGACAGTGAGAGGAAACTTGATCCTTTAAAAAAGGCAGATGATGCTGTTATAATAGATACTACAAATAAAAACATTGATGAAGTTATTAATATAATTTTAGGTAAAATCGAGAGTATAAAATAGCTTTTGAGTTTAGGGGGTTTTTTATGAAAATATTTGTTGCAGAAAACTCGGGGTTCTGTTTTGGAGTTAAAAAAGCTATCAATAAGACCATGGAAGCAATTAATGAACAATATAAAAAAATATACACCTATGGGCCCCTCATACACAATAAACAAGAAACAGATAGGCTAAGTAAACTGGGAGTTAAATCTATTGATAATTTAGAGGAGGCAAAGGATTCTCAAGTGATAATAAGATCTCATGGTGTACCATTGAGATTTTATGAAGATGCTAAGAAGTATAACGTTGAAATTATAGATGCTACATGTCCCTTCGTGAGGAAGGTGCAAAAAATTGCTAAAAAATTTTATGAAGAGGACTATCAGATTATAATTGCAGGAAATCCTAGACATCCTGAAGTTATAGGAATAAATGGATGGTGCAATAATAGTGCTTTTATTGTTGAAGATGAAAAAGATGTGGAAAAGCTTCCTATAAGTAAAAAAATTTGTTTAGTTGCACAGACTACCCTCACTTTAGAAAAATGGAATCTCATAATAAATAAATTAGAGGAAAAGACTAATGAGCTTAGAGCATTTAATACTATATGTTTAGCTACAAAGGAGAGACAGAAATCCTGTGCAGAGACTGCCAAAAAAGTTGATTTAATGATAGTAATAGGAGGATATCATAGCTCTAATACCCAAAAATTGTATAATATAAGCAAAAAGTATTGTGAAAAAACAATCCATATTGAAACTGCAGAAGAATTACCATTAAAGGACTTTCACAAATTTAATGCAATTGGGATAACAGCTGGTGCATCGACACCAGATTGGATTATTAATAATGTTATAAAAAAATTAGAAGATAAAGGTGGCGATCAAGATGGAAAACAATAATTTAAATGAAATGCTGGAACAAACTGATAGTTTTATGAAAGTTCCAAAGAGAGGTGAAATTGTAAAGGGAAAGGTTGTACAAGTGATGGATGATGAGGTAGTAGTAAATATTGGGTATAAATCTGATGGGATAATACCATCTAGAGAGATTTCTAGCAATCCCGATATAAATCTTAGAGAAATTATTAATGAAGGTGATGAATTAGACGTTTATGTTTTAAAAACAGATGATGGTGAAGGTAATGTAATCTTATCTAAAAAAAGGGTAGATATTATTAAGGATTGGGAAGAACTAGAGCAAGCATATAAAGAAAATAAAACTTTAACTGTAAATACTAAAACAGTAGTTAAGGGTGGAATTATTGCATACTTTAAAGAGATTAGAGGTTTTATTCCTGCTTCTCAATTAACAAATAGATATGTTGAAAATTTAGATGAATTTGTCAATAAGCAACTGGATGTAAAAACAATTGAAGTAAATAAGGGAAAGAGAAAAGCAGTATTTTCCCATAGAAAAATAGTAGAAGAAAAAATAGCTGAGCAGAGAGAAAAGCTGTGGAATACAATAGAAAAGGATACAGTTATGAAAGGTGAGGTAAAGAGGTTAACTAACTTTGGTGCCTTTGTTGATCTGGGAGGAGTAGATGGCCTTATACATATTTCAGAGATGTCCTGGGGACATATAAAGCATCCTTCTGAAGTGTTAAATGTGGGAGATATGGTTGATGTATATATAAAGGACTTTAATAAGGATGAAGGCAAAATATCCCTTAGCTTAAAGCAGATTAAAGGAAACCCTTGGGATGATATTGATAAAAAGTATGAAGTAGGACAAATAATAAAGGGTAAGGTTGTTAAACTAGTAGATTTTGGAGCTTTTGTAGAGATAGAGCCTGGTATAGAAGGCCTTTTGCACATATCTCAAATCTCAGAAAAACATATATCAAAACCTTCAGAAGAACTAGAAGTGGGACAAACAGTAACTATTAAAATACTAGATATTAATAAAGAAGAAAAAAGAATAAGTCTATCTATAAAAGAAGCTCTCGAATCAGAAAGCGTGGAAAACTATACAGATGAAATCGTTAAAGAAGAACAAACTACAACTACAATAGGAGATATAATCAAATTTAAGGAAAATAATTAAGTATAATATTATGTATATTGGGAAGAATATTATTACCCTCACAAAATATTGAAAGCCCCCTTATATTTCTTGGTGACCGTGTTTAACACGGCTTTTTTTTATTTAAAAAATGTGTTAGAATTATTTTAATCAAAAATTTAGAAGTTGCATATGTGATTATATATTAAAATTAAAAATGGGGGCAAAGTATGCAAGGTTACGAAAGATTTAAAGATCTAATATTTAAAAAGACTGAAATAGATTTGTCCTGTTATAAGGAAAGACAAATGAAAAGACGGATAGAATCATTAATTAAAAGGAATAACTTTAATTCTTATGAAGATTACTACAACGCCATAAATAAGGATAAAAAGCTTTATAATGAGTTTATTAACTATCTTACGATAAATGTATCGGAGTTTTATAGAAATCCTGAACAATGGGAAGTTTTAAAGAATGAGATAATACCTAATTTGTTGAAATATAAGAAAAAACTAAAGGTTTGGAGTGCAGCTTGTTCAACAGGGGAAGAGCCATACTCCTTAGTAATGGTTCTTAGCAATTTTTTTCCTTTAAATGAGATTAAAGTATTAGCAACAGATATAGATAGAGAAGCCTTAAGTAAAGCAATTGTGGGTATGTATACTGCAAAAAGCATTGAAAGGGTACCGAAGGAGTTTAAGAATAAATATTTTACAACAGTTGGAAATTCCTATAAAATAATTGATGATATTAAAAGATGTGTAGAGTTTAGACAGCATAATCTTTTAAAAGATGATTATCCTAGCGACTGTGATCTAGTTATTTGTAGAAATGTTATGATATATTTTACTGAAAAGGCCAAGGAGTTAATGTATAAAAAGTTTAATAGAGCTCTAAGTGAGCATGGAATTCTTTTTGTTGGAAGTACAGAACAAATAATACTTTCTCATAGATATAATTTTAAGGTTTGTAAAACATTTTTTTACAAAAAAATACAATAGTTTATACATATATACAATGTTAAAACTATTTGAAGAAATTTTAGTTTCTTTAAATAGTTTTTGTTGTTAAATAGCGAAATCTGACTGAAATTGCTATAAAAAAAACCGTGTAATTAAAAGGATTTCAAGTAGTTGAAAAGAATATGTTATAAAGGAGGTGAAGAGCTTGATTGATAATAATAAAAAGTATTCAATATCAGAGGCTAGCAAATTAATTGGATTCAGCAATCATGTTTTAAGGTTTTATGAAAAAGAATTTGAAATAGATGTCCCCAGAAGCAAATCTAATCATAGGTATTATACCTATGTAGAAATAGAAAAATTTATATATATTAAATCTTTAAAGGAAAAAGGTTTATCTAATCAACAAATCAAACAGGTAATAAATTCACCGGAAGAGGCAATGGATGAAATAGCAGTCACCAGTAGTGAACAGTTAGTTATCAGTAAAGATTTTATGCCATCAAATCCAAATATTAATATGGATTTTGGTAAAAGACTTGTGGAAATAAAAAAAGTAGTTCAAGAAGAGTTGGACGACAATTTCAAAATATTAAGCCGGGATTTAATTGAAGAAGTACATGGAGTACTAGAATATCTAAAAGAAGGAAAAAATGAGGATAAGGATACACTAATATCGGAGAATGCCAGGCTAAGGATGAAGCTGAAAGAAAAGGCTTATGAAATTGCTATGCTTAGGGAAAAAGTAAAAAGAATGGAGCAGAAAAAAGGTTCTTTTTTTAGTAGGATATTTAGTATTAATAAAAAGAAGATTTAATATAGTCTTAAGTCTATATTAAATCTTCTTTTTATTTTTAAAGGACAAACAAAAAATATGGCAAAATAATTGCATACGATTGACAAAATTGAATACAAGTATTATAATATAAATATAATAAGAGAATTCAAGGGGGAGTAATTATGAGAATGAAAATAAAAAAAGCTGATGAGAGACAAAATAAAAAATGTGGAATGATTACTTGTATTCACTGCATATGCAATACCTGCACTATTGAAAAATGTGATTTTTATGAAAGATATTATATTCAAGAAGATTAATTTAGCATAAAAAAAGCTTCCAGAAATCTGGAAGCTTTTTTATGCTAAAGTTATTTTTTATTAGGATATTTTTCTAAAGCATCCTTAAGAATACTCATAGCCTTTCGTAAAACGTTTTCATTCAGTATATAAGCAATTCTTACTTCGTCCTTTCCTAAACCAGGTGTAGCGTAAAAACCTTCTGCAGGAGCTAGCATTATCGTTTCATTATCTACATTAAATTCTTCTAAGAGCCATATCGTAAAATGTTCAGCGTCCACCACTGGAAGCTTAGCTATAACATAGAAGGCACCTGTAGGTTTTTCACATATAACCCCTGGCATTTCCTTTAATGAATTATATACTATATTTCTTCTCTTTTGATATTCTTCCAAAACACTTTTAAAGTAGTCATCAGATACAGAATATAATTCTACAGCTCCAATTTGCTCTAAAGTTGGAACGCACAGTCTGCCCTGACATAATTTCAAAATTTGTTTTATTAACTCTTTGTTTTTGCTGGCAATTGAACCTATTCTTGCACCACATGCACTGAAACGTTTAGATATACTATCTACTATTATCACTCTATCCTGTATCTCCTTAACATTTCCAAAGCTTGTGTATGTAAGATTATCATATACAAATTCTCTATATACTTCATCTGCAATTATAAATAGATTATACTCTTTAGCTATGTCGGCTAACATTTGAATTTCTTCTGGCGAATATACAACACCAGTTGGATTGCCAGGATTTGAAAGAAGAATTGCTCTAGTCCGTGGTGATATTAAATCTTCAATAGCCTCTTTATTAGGCAAATGGAATCCTTCGGTAGCCTTTGTTGTTATTGGTACTACATTTACCCCTACAGCTGATGAAAAGCCGTTATAGTTTGTGTAGAATGGTTCAGGGATTAAAACCTCATCACCATGGTCGGCTACTGCTATTAATGAAAATAGTAAAGCTTCACTACCGCCATTTGTAATTAAGATCTCGTCACTTTCGTACTCAATGTCGTATCTTTTATAATACTGAATTAAAGCCTCGATTAGCTCTGGGATTCCTTGAGAGAAGGAATATTTAAGAACTTTTTCATCAAAGCTCTTTACTGCATCGAAAAATTCAGCAGGAGTAACTATATCTGGTTGTCCTATATTTAAATGATAAACTTTTTTGCCTTGCTTCTTTGCATTTTCGGCAATTGGAACCAGCTTTCTTATTGGTGACTGCTGCATAGCTTTAATTCTTTTAGATAAATTCATTAATATACCCCCAATACTTTTTTAATATTATGAATTCATCTTTATAATATCACAAAACTAAGAAATTATGTATATGTATTAAATAGTTTAGGTAAAACAATTGTACAAAAGGATTCAAGAAGACAATAAGTATATTGAACAGTTTGAAAATTAGAATAAAACAGTTGTGTATGTTAAAGTAATATTTGTTTATAAAAAAAGTCTGATTTATGTTATAATAAAAATAATCTTATGTATTTTATTTTGAGGTGATACAGTGAGATTGGTCCCCATAGCCGTAGTAAAAGAAGGAGCTTATTTAGGACAAACATTATATAACGACCAAGGAAAAGTGTTACTTGTGAAAGGAACAAAGTTAACATCAAGATATATAAACAAAATAAAAAAGCATGGCTTTTATACTGTGTATATAATAGACGAATACAGCCAGCAGGATTTGGAGGATATTATAAAACCTGAAGTGAGAAGAAGGGCTATAGATGCAGTAAGAAGCGTATACAATACCTTTACAGGATTGGAAGAACCATCCATAAACAGATTTCAAAAGAATAAAATAAATAGAGCCAGTGAGTCAAATATAGAACAAATACAAAAAATAGCTAAAGCAATAGTGAATGATATTTTTTCTAATCCTCATCTGTTGATCAGTTTGGTGGATATTAAAAGTCTAGATAGTTACACCTACAATCATAGTGTGAATGTAGGGATTTTAGCCTTGACATTAGGGATTGCCTACGGACTTAATAGAAATGATTTATATGACCTGACTTTGGGATGCATGCTACATGATGTAGGTAAGATATTTATTCCAAATGATATTTTAAACAAAGCTGAAAAACTTAACAACGAAGAATTTGAAATTATCAAGGGACACTGTGAAAAAGGTTTTATTTATCTAAGGGAAAATACGGATTTAAGTCCAAGGGTCAGAATAGTGGCACTTCAGCATCAAGAGAGATATGATGGTTCCGGATATCCTCAGGGATTAAAAGGAGATAAAATAAATAAACTGGCACAGATTTCGTCGATTGCAGATGTATATGATGCCCTGACTTCTGATCGTCCATATAGAAAAGCTTTGTCACCTCATGAGGCTGTAGAATATATGATGGGGGCAGGAGGCAGGTATTTCAACATGGATATGGTAAAGACTTTTCTTAAAAAGATTATTCCCTTTCCGGTTGGTACTGTGGTAAGTCTTAGTAATGGCTTTATAGGTACAGTGGAAAAGATTAACAGTGAGATGGTACTCAGACCTAAAATAAAGGTATTTAGAGTCAATGGTGAAGATATTTCACCTTTTATGTGCGACTTATCCAAAGAAAAGAATATAGTTATAAATGGAGTTGTTTATGAAGTATAGATATATTCTTTGCTGGATTTTCATATTTTTTTTGTTTTTTCGCATAATATTTATATGATATACTCCTGTTATCAGGAGTATTTTTGATAGAAAGGAATGAGACAATGAAAAAGTACATTATAGAAACCTGGGGTTGTCAAATGAATGAGCATGATTCAGAAAAATTAGCTGGAATGTTGGCTAATATGGGTTATTTAGAGTGTGATGATAAAAAGGATGCAGACTTAATTATATACAATACATGCTGCGTAAGAGAAAATGCAGAACTTAAGGTCTATGGTAATCTAGGACAGCTAAAGCCTCTTAAACAAAAAAATCCCGATATGATTATTGGAGTATGTGGTTGTATGATGCAGCAGGCGCACATAGTGGAGCATATTAAGGAAAAATATCCCTTTGTAGATCTTATATTTGGAACTCATAACCTCCATAATTTCCCGGTGCTACTTGCTAACTGTAAACAAACAGACAATATGCTGGTTGAAGTTTGGGATCAAGAAGGAGAAATAGTCGAAGGTTTACCTTCTATTAGAAAATACGGATTAAAGGCCTTTGTAAATATTATGTACGGATGTAATAATTTCTGTACTTATTGTATTGTTCCATATACTCGAGGTAGAGAGCGAAGTAGAAAACCTGATGATATAGTAGAAGAAATAAAGAATCTTGTAGATAATGGTACTAAGGAGGTAACGTTATTAGGGCAAAATGTAAACTCTTATGGAAAAACATTGGAGAAACCAATAGATTTTGCTGACTTATTGTATCAAATCAATGGGATTGAAAGGCTAGAAAGAATAAGGTTTATGACTTCTCATCCTAAGGATGTATCTAGTAAACTTATTAAAGCCATAGCTGAATGTGATAAGGTTTGTGAGCATATACATTTGCCTGTACAGGCAGGAAGCAACAGAGTTTTAAAGTCAATGAATAGAAAATATACTAAAGAGCAGTATCTTAAATTGGTAGAAGATATAAAAAAGGCAGTTCCAAATATAAGTATAACGACGGATATTATTGTGGGTTTTCCTGGTGAAACGGAAAAGGATTTTATAGATACCTTGGACGTAGTTGAAAAGGTAAAATATGATAATGCCTTCACTTTTATCTACTCCATAAGGAAGGGAACGCCTGCAGCTAAAATGGAAGATCAGATTCCTGATGATGTGAAGCATGAGAGGTTCAATAGGCTTTTAGAGATACTTCACAAAGGAGTAGAGGAACAGAATGCCAAATTAAAGGACCAGATTGTAGAAGTACTTGTTGAAGGGACAAGTAAAAACGACGATGACGTTTTGATGGGAAGGACAAGAACAAACAAAGTAGTGAATTTCAAAGGGTCTAAGGATTTAATTGGAGAGATACTAAAAGTAAAAGTAACCAATCCTAAGAAATTTTCACTATTTGGTGAATTGCTAGAGTAGAAGGAGATATTTAAATGGATATTATGGAAATTGCCAATAATCTAGGAAAAGCGATAACCGAGACAAAGGAGTACAATAGATTAAAAGAAGTAGAAAAACTTTTCAAAAGTGATAAAAAGACACAAGACTTGCTAACTAATTTTGATATAAAGCAAAGGACATTGCAGGTCGCAAGTATTAGTGGAAGTGAGACATCTGTAAATAAATATAGAAAAGAATTAACCGAGTTATATAAAGAAATAAAGGCAAATGAATTGTTAAATGAATTAGATGATGCCCTAAATGATTTTTTAAAGTTAAAGAAAAGGGTTTATAGCATTCTGGAAAGCTATATGGACATTGAAGACAATATTCACCTATTTAATAAGAAACAGCATGGGTGTAAAAATGGATGTGGTGGATGTAAAAAAATATGAATTTAACTTGCCTCGCTAGTTCCTTATAGATATCCTTCAATAATCCTCTTCAGGCTCCGTAGAAGAGCTGTTTTATATAGAAAAGATTTAGAGGTAAAAACAGCTCTTCAAAGTCGCTTCAGAGGAAACATTGAAGGATATTTAAAGTTATACTGTTAGAGTAACTAGCACGAGAGGTTGAATTAATAAAAAGGTATCCAAACTTAAAAAGAGCCGAGTAAAGACCTGGCTTTTTAATCTCTTGATTGCTTTTTTATGTTATAATATATAAAGCTAAAGGATGTAATTACAAATGAAAAGTTGATCGGACTACCATTAGGAGGATGATATATGGCGCGCTTAACTCCAATGATGAAACAGTATTTGGATATAAAGGAAAAGTATAAGGATCATATACTTTTTTTTAGATTAGGTGATTTTTATGAGATGTTTTTTGATGATGCAGAAATTGCTTCAAGAGAACTTGAAATAACATTAACTGGCCGTGATTGCGGACTCAAGGAAAGGGCTCCTATGTGTGGAGTACCTTTTCATTCTGCTGATACATATATAGCTAGGCTTATTGATAAAGGATACAAGGTTGCAATTTGCGAACAGGTTGAAGATGCTGCACAGGCTAAAGGCATTGTAAAAAGAGAAGTAGTAAGAATTATTACTCCAGGAACTGTTATTGATCCAGCTATGTTAAATGAAGATGTAAATAATTATATTATGACTCTTCAAGCTAATGAAGATGGTATTGGAATAGCTTATGCTGATATAACTACTGGAGACCTTGAGACTACAAAATTTATAGGTGAAAACAAATATAAACTTACTATGGATGAAATTATAAAAATAAATCCTAGAGAAATAGTTATAAGTGAAGATTATGAAGATGAGAGCAATCTTCTAAAAGATATCGAGAAAACTTGTAATGTATTAATAACCAAACATTATAGACATGCATTTAAATGTAAAAATGCAGAGGATATAATAAAAAAACATTTTAAAATATATTCATTAGATAGTTTTGGATTAAAAGAAAATAAATTATGTACCGTGGCTATAGGAAGTCTTTTAGATTATATAAAGGAAACTCAAAAAGTTCCCTTAGTGCATATAGACAAGATAAATATATATAGCCATGACAAATATATGATATTAGATAAGTTTACCAGAAGAAATCTAGAGTTGACGGAGACAATAAGAGGTAAGGATAAAAAGGGTTCTTTATTATGGGTTCTCGATAAAACTTGTACCTCTATGGGGGCTAGGACTTTGAGACGCTGGATTGAAGAACCTTTAATAGATGTAAATCAAATTAATAGAAGACTGGATTCGGTAGAGGTACTATATAAGGATGTAGTAATAAGAGATGAGTTTAAAGAATTATTAAAAAAAATGTATGATCTTGAAAGATTAGCTTCAAAAATTGTTTATGGTAATATAAATGCTAGAGATCTAATTTCACTAAAATCCTCGTTAGAAGTTTTGCCTGAAATAAAAAGCAAAATCTCAGAAAGTGCCAAGGGTGAACTGCAGGGTATTCGTGAAGAGATTGATGAATTAAGAGATATATATAACTTATTAGATGAATCGATCAAGGATGATCCACCTATATCTATAAAGGATGGTGGAATCATAAAAAGCACATACAATGAAGAGTTAAAAGAACTTAGGATGGCTATAACCGAGGGAAAAAACTGGATATTAGATCTTGAAAAAAGAGAAAGAGAAAATACCGGAATAAAGTCCTTAAAGATTGGGTTTAATAAGGTTTTTGGATATTATATAGAAGTTACTAAGACAAATATTAAAAATGTACCTGATACTTATACAAGAAAGCAAACCTTGGCTAATTCTGAAAGGTATATTATGCCTGAGTTAAAGGAAATAGAAAATAAAATATTAGGTGCAGAAGAAAAAATAGTTAATTTAGAGTATGAACTGTTTATAGAAGTAAGAAATACTATACTTAGTAACGTAAATCGTATTTTGAAGACTGCAAAGGCCATTGCAGCCCTAGATGTACTGTTGTCTTTTGCAGAAGTAAGCTTTATGTACGGATATTGCAGACCAGAGGTTAATGATTCTCAGACAATTAGATTGACCAACGCTAGACATCCCGTTGTAGAAAGGGTATCTGGCGAAGAGCTTTTTGTACCAAATGATACCTTACTAGATAATGATGAGAACAGATTTTATATAATCACCGGTCCTAATATGGCAGGAAAGTCAACGTATCTGAGACAGGTTGCCCTAATAGTACTATTAGCTCAAGTAGGCTGCTTTGTACCTGCTGATGAGGCAAGTATTGGTGTAGTAGATAGAATCTTTACGAGGGTAGGAGCTTCTGATGATTTGTTTCAGGGACAAAGTACCTTCATGGTTGAAATGAGCGAGCTTTCAAATATATTACACAATGCTACATCCAATAGTTTGATAATTTTAGATGAAATTGGTAGAGGTACAAGCACCTATGATGGACTTAGCATAGCCTGGGCTGTAGTAGAATATTTAAGCAATAAAAATACTCTTGGAGCTAAGACCTTATTTGCTACCCATTATCATGAACTAACTGAGTTGGAAGGTAATCTAAAAGGAGTTAAGAACTATTGTATTTCTGTAAAAGAAGCTGGAGATGATATTCTATTTCTTAGAAAGATAATACGAGGAGGAGCCGATCAAAGCTATGGAATTCAGGTGGCAAAGCTGGCAGGACTCCCAGATATAGTTATAGATAGAGCAAAAGAGATTTTAAGTGAGCTAGAGGAACATGATATAAATAGAAAGGGTAGCAGTGACTATAAAAGAATAGCTGAGCAACGAGAAAAATATGATAAGAAGGATGAAAAAAATAAAGCTGATGAGAAGCAAATTGATTTCTTTGAATTAAACTCAAGTAAAATAATAGAGGAATTAAAGAGTATTGATATTATCAATATTACTCCAATGGAAGCCATGACAAAACTATATGAATTAGTTGAAAAGGTCAAATCAATGTAGGTGATATATATGTTAAAAAGGATTAGAAAATTAGATAAAAATGTATCAAATAAGATTGCTGCCGGTGAAGTTGTAGAAAGGCCTGCCTCTGTAGTCAAAGAGTTAATAGAAAATTCTATAGATGCCGGTTCTTCATCAATAACTGTTGAAATTAAAGATGCTGGTAAATCCTATATACGAATATCCGATAATGGATCTGGAATTCATAGAAATGATATAGCTTTAGCCTTTGAAAGACATGCTACTAGTAAGATATATAACGAGGCAGATATATTTAATGTAAAAAGTTTAGGTTTTAGAGGAGAGGCTTTGGCCAGTATAGCTTCGGTATCTAATATGGAACTTATTACAAAAACAAATTCCGAGGATAATGGAATAAGGGCAAGATTAAAGAATGGTGAAATAACCAATAAGGAAGAGGTAGGCTGTCCTACAGGAACTACTATAATAGTAAAGGACCTTTTTTATAACACTCCAGCAAGATATAAATTTTTAAAGGCCAATTCCACGGAGACTACTTACATCAGCTCAACAGTAAACAAGTTAGCCCTGTCTCACCCTAAAATTGCATTTAAATATATAGTAGATAACAAAAATATATTTACTACTGCCGGTAATGGTGATATATATAGCACGATATACACAATTTATGGCAGAGAAATTGTAAAAAATCTGCTGAAAATAGACGATAGAATAGATGAAATAAGTATGCAGGGTTATATATCAAATACGAACTACACAAGGGGTAACAGGCAGCTTCAAATACTGTTTGTTAATGGAAGATATATTAAAAGTAAGATGTTAATGGAGACTATAAATGATTCTTACAAAACACTACTGCCGGTAAATAGATTCCCAATATGTTTTTTATATTTAGATATTCCTGCAGACAAGATAGATGTAAATATTCACCCTGCAAAGGTTGAGATAAGATTTCATGATGAAAAAAAAGTTAGAGATTTTGTATATAGAACTATTAGAGAGAAACTTTTAAATTCTAATTTAATTCCTAATGTTAGTATTGAAAATAAAAATAAAATCAATAGTAAAAGTATGCCTTATAAAAGTGAAAATAAAAATATAAAGGAGAGTTTTTTGATAAATGATAAATCGGAGCAGCTTACTATCAATAAAGAATTAAACCCTATGAATTCAATATTCAATGCTAGGAAGAGTAAAAGTTTTACAAATGGAAACATGATTAGTGAAGATGTTGACTTGCATTTAAAAAAACTGATAGAAAAGGCGAATTCTTTAAAAATATTTTCTAATGAGTCAGAAGAAGAGAATCCCTTTGAAAGGACTTTGTTTAGTGAACTTAATATAATTGGTCAGATTTTCTCTACCTATATCATATGTGAGAGAGAAGATGAAATGTTCTTAATAGATCAGCATGCTGCCCATGAAAGAATTCTTTATGAAAAGTATTTGGATAGCTTTATTAACAGTGAAGTAGTATCACAGATATTATTGGAGCCTATTGTCATAGATTTGAATTATTTAGATAAGGATATACTTATGCAGTATAAAAATATTTTTTCAAGGCTTGGATACAAAGTAGAGGAGTTTGGATATAATACAATTATATTAAGAGAAGTGCCTATACTGTTTGGTAAACCCGTAGCTGAAAGTTTTTTTATAGAGCTTATAGAAGGTTTAGATGAAAATATAAAAAGTAACTATCAGCTGCAGATTGAAAGGATAATTCAGCAATCCTGTAAAAATGCAATAAAGGCTCATGATACCCTAGAAAATATTGAGATTAAGAGTTTGATTAATGATTTGCAAAGTCTTGAAAATCCATTTACTTGTCCCCATGGCAGACCGATAATTATATCAATATCAAAAACAGAAATTGAAAAAAAGTTTATGAGAACTTAAGAAAGCAAGAAGGTGATATCCTTTATGAAAAAACCTTTGGTAATTATTGTTGGACCTACAGCAGTAGGTAAAACTGAAATATCCATAGATGTTGCAAAAAAACTAGATGGAGAAATTGTTTCCGCAGATTCAATGCAGATCTATAAATACTTAGATATAGGTAGTGCAAAGCCTGACAGAGAAGAAATGCAAGGAATACCCCATTACCTTATTGATGAAATAGACCCTCGAAGGAAATTTTCTGTTTCTGAATTTAAGGAGATAGCCGAAATATATATAGATGGTATAATAAAGAAGGGAAAGTTACCCATTGTAGCTGGAGGTACAGGGTTATATATTAACTCACTGATCTATGAAATGGATTTCTCCGAGACACCCTCAGATCCCCAAATAAGGGCAAAACTTGAATATGAGCTGAAAAAATACGGTAATGAATATTTACATGATAAGCTGAAAGGAGTTGACAGTGAAGCAGCTAAAAGAATTCATCCCAATAATGCTAAAAGGGTTATAAGAGCATTAGAAGTATTTTATAAAACAGGCAAAAAAATCAAAGATTTTAGTACGGATTTAAAGGAAAATGATAGATACCAATATGCATTGATAGGCCTAACCAGAGATAGAAAGGAATTGTATAATAGAATAAATAAAAGGGTTGAAATAATGTTTGACCAGGGATTAGTTGAAGAGGTAAAAAGACTTATAGATATGGGGTTAGATGAAGATGATATTTCAATGAAAGGTATAGGATATAAAGAGATAATTGGGTACTTAAAGGGAAGATATGATCTGGAAAGGACTAAGGAAATGGTTAAAAGAAATACTAGAAGATATGCTAAAAGGCAGTTAACATGGTTTAGAAGATATGATAAAATTAAATGGTTTAGTATTGAAGAAAATACAAGTAAAAATAAAATTATTAATGATATAATTGACTTTATTGAAGGGAAAATAAAATTTGTATAGAATAATTACTTTATGTACATTACATCATGAGTGGGAGGGTTTAAACTAATATGAAATCAGCATTAAATTTACAAGATATTTTTTTAAATCAGGTGAGAAAAGAACACATTCCCATTACCATATATCTAGTGAATGGCTTTCAGATTAAAGGTAATGTAAAGGGATTTGATAGTTACACTATAGTAATCGATAGTGATGGCAAACAGCAAATGATATATAAACATGCCATTTCAACTATAGTGCCAGCTAAGGCAGTAAATTTCTTATCAAGTAATAACAATAAAAAGCAAGAAGAATAAGCAAAAATGCGGCTTAAAGGCCGTTTTTTTGTGTTTAAATAAAAAAAAGAATAGAGGTGTAACTATGTCAAAAACTAGAGAGATGCTATTAAATATGTTTAATATTGATGAGAGAATTTTAAATTTGGCCAAAGAAACTGAGGATGAAATAAAAGAAGAATTTAAACATCTGGATGATATAAAGAGCTATAATCAGTTTAAAGTACTTAAAGCAATGCAAAACAATAGACTCAGTGACATGCATTTTAATTGGAATACCGGATATGGATATAATGATGCTGGACGTGAAACTATTGAAAGAGTATATAGCGAAGTTTTTAATGCAGAGGACGCAATTGTGAGGCCAATAATTGTTTCAGGAACACATGCCTTGACCCTATGTCTTACAGGGATTTTAAGGCCTGGTAATGAACTGATATCAGCAACTTCTAAGCCTTACGATACTTTGGAAGAAGTTATAGGTATAAAAAGAGGTAAAGGAATGTCTCTAATGGACCTTGGAGTAGAGTACAAACAAATAGATTTTAATGAGAATGGAAAGGTTGATATTGATAGACTTATAAATAGTATTACCGTTAAAACCAAAATGGTATATATTCAGCGTTCGACAGGATACGGATGGAGAAAGGCTTTAACAATAGATGATATTAAAGAAATTGTAGATAATGTGAAAAAAATAGACAAGGATATAGTTTGCATGGTTGATAATTGTTATGGGGAGTTTCTTGAAATCAAGGAACCAACAGATGTTGGTGCTGATATTATGGCAGGTTCGCTAATTAAAAATCCTGGAGGAGGATTAGCCCTAACGGGAGGGTATATAGTAGGTAAAAAGAAACTTGTCGAACTAATATCTTATAGAATGACTTCGCCGGGGATAGGAAAAGAATGCGGTTTAACCTTTGGACTTACCAGAAATATGTTTCAAGGGTTGTTTATGGCACCTCAGGTAGTTTCTGAGGCTTTAAAAGGTGCGGTTTTTTGTTCTAAAGTATTTGAGAAACTAGATTATGAAGTATGCCCAAAATTTAATGAAAGCAGAAGTGATATTATACAAGGAATAAAACTAGGTTCTGCGGAAAAGGTTATAGCTTTTTGCCAGGGAATTCAGGCTGCGGCACCAGTGGATTCCTTTGTCACTCCTGAACCATGGGATATGCCTGGATATGACTGTCCTGTAATTATGGCTGCTGGAGCCTTTGTCCAAGGCTCTTCTATTGAATTAAGCGCTGATGCTCCTATAAGAAAGCCTTATATCGTTTATTTTCAAGGAGGACTGACCTATGAGCATGCTAAGTTTGGAGTACTAAAAGGGCTTCAGAGCATGCTTGATAAAGGATTACTCAAAATTTAAAGATATAACAATAGAGTTAGGGATATCCTAACTCTATATTTTTCTAAAGACGCCCTTTACAATGCCCAATATTTTCACATCAAAAACTATAATTGGTTCCATAAATTGATTTTCAGGCTGAAGTCTTATATAATTTTTTTCCTTAAAAAATCTTTTAACCGTAGCAGAATCCTCTATTAGAGCAACTACTATGTCACCGTTAATTGCAGTGGACTGCTGCTTGACTAGTACATAATCATTATGTAATATTCCAGCTTCAATCATACTATCACCATTAATTTTCAACATAAAATATTGTCCTGAATCTATAAAATCTGTTGGAACGGGATAAGTTTCTTCAATATTTTCAACTGCCAGGATAGGCTCTCCAGCAGTAACACTGCCTACTATAGGTACATGTGTAACTTCTTTTCTATCAGGAATGATTTCACTAGTGGCATCTAAAAGCTCTATGGCTCTAGGTTTAGTAGAATCCCGTCTGATATAGCCTTTTTTTTCAAGTCTTATTAAATGACCGTGAACGGTTGAAGTAGACTTTAATCCTACAGCTTCGCAGATTTCCCTTACTGATGGTGGGTAACCTTTGCTGGATACTTCATTTTTTATAAATTCTAATATCTTACTTTGCTGTTGTGTTAAGTCTGAACTCATATTGACACCTCACAATATTGATTTTGCTTTATTATAACATATTATACAAAACTATTCAAACATAAGTTCGATAAAATTCTTTACAATGAACGTACGTTCGTGTATAATTGAATTAACGAACTTATGTTTGGAGGAGTTAAGATGAGAAAATTAGTAATAGTAAATAAGAAAAGATTTATTTTGAGTACAACATTATTACTGATGATTTTATTTACACTAATTATGTCAATTTATGCTTTAATTAACAGAGTTGAAGGATATGAAGGAATGCAATACATAGAGATAAGTGTTAAAGATGGAGATACGGTGTGGGATTTAGCTAGAAAGTATACATCTAATGACAAGGACGTCAGAAAATCAATTTATAAAATCAGTAAAATAAATAATCTTAATAATTATCATATTTTTCCTGGGCAAATTATAAAAATTCCATTAGAATAATATTACATATATAAATATAAAGAAACAGCCCATAAAAGGGAAGGGCTGTTTTACTCATCAAATTCGTCGAGCCATTCAAAGTTTTTAACAATTTCTCTTTTAACATTTTTCCTATGAGCAGCATATAGCTGAGTAGTAGTTACATTATCGTGATCTAAGAGGTTCTGTACGTCATATATAGAAAAGCCGTACTGTATAAGAGATGAAGCGGCAGTAGCCCTTAACTTATGAGGGCTATATCCATTTTCTCTAGATGTGTTAAGTGCTATAGATGTATACTTTTTTACAAGCTTTCTGATAGATTTTTTAGTCATTCTTTTCTTTTGTAGAGACAGAAATAAAGCATCTCTATGTTCGGGATCAATACTTTCTGATTGAGGTCTTTCTATATTTATATATTCTTTAATTACCTTTTCTACAGATTTATTTAAAGGCATTATAACTTCCTTGCCGCGTTTTCTATATATCATAAATTCCCCCCGATTATAATTGAATGATGAAATGTTCAGTTGCTGCAGCTCTTTTAATCTAAGACCATAGGTAGTAAATAGAACTAATATGGCTTTATCCCTAAGTTTTGTTTTATTCCAATACTGCTTTTCCTTTTCGGTTAATCCAATACCATGTTCTACAGCATCAAGCATAATTGCAACTTCATTAACATCTAGTTTTTTAATGGCGTCGGGCTGGGGTTTAGGAAGTTTAATAGGATTAAAACCATCTGTGATGTTTTTAGATAAAATTTCATCCCTGTATAGAAACTTAAAAAGTGAAGTAAGGGATGATTTTTTACGGGCTAGTGCTCTGTTATGATTTTCCATAATAATGGTAGTATTAGATTTATTGATTCGATATCTGGAGCAAAAATCGCCAATAAATCTGTTTACATCCCTAGCTTTAATGTTTTGAAAATCTTCAACAGATATTTCTTGAGTAGTATTTACTGAAGTTAAATCAGTTTCTGATATTAAATATTTGCAGAAAAAAAGTATATCATTAAGATAGGCATGCCTTGTAGTTATAGAAACACTATTTCTTAAAAATATAAAGTAGTCCTTCATAAAAGGAGGTAGTTGAGATTCAATGTTTAGACAACTTTCTACAAGCTCATTTTCATCCTTAACCACATTATCAGGCTTGGATGATTTATTATGTACAATCATAGTTTTTTTTGCCATATTGAGAACCCCCTTGAAAAAGATTTAGTTGTTTATTTACTAAGTATTTTATAGGAAAAACTAAGGAATTTCAATATTTGAGAATATAGGTAAATAGAAGTAAAAGTTTGATTGTTAATTTATGGTATAATAGTTATTAGCTTAAGAAAATTAGATGCTGGTTAACATAATATTATTATATTTAACAAAGACATATATATAGTAGATAAGTGGCGTATAATAATTTAATTATGGTTATCAAAAGGAGTAGATTTAAGATTTAAGCAAGTAATTTTTATCAAAATGAGCTCTTAAATAGGCTATATTTAAGAGCTAATATCAAATAAGTCTAAAGGTATTGGAGCATATAAAAGAATTGAATTAAGGCAAATTTCAAGGGAGGTTTAAAAGATAACTTGTAAAAAATCCTTAGAATAAAACCAATTTGTAAATTAATAATCGTAAAGATCTCATATTACTTACATTTTGATAATTGAAATAGTATCATACATAAACTTATACGACTATGTACTGTTTAAACATATTAATTTTTTTGACAAATTAATTAAAACATATGCTTGAATAAAAGACAACAAAGGACTAATTTAGCTTCGCACAACTATTCCCTAAATATACATTTAAAGAATAGTTGTGTTTTTTAAAAATAATCTTGTGTTTAACTGATTACCCCTATTTCTTGCTATTATGGTTTTACGTTATTTACGCAGACAAAATAATTCTTAAAATGAAAGCAAAATAAATCTCAAGATATAAGATATCTTGAGATTTATTTTAATACATTAGAGTGTAACTATATGGAACTATATAAACTGATTGAAACTATTATACATTTAGTTCAACGTGAATGCCAAGGATTTCTTTATTAGATTCTAAAATTGGTTTTATGTGGTTGTTAATAAACTCCTCAACCTGTTGTGGCGCTCTTCCAATATAAAGCTTTGGATCAAGCAAGTCATTAATTTCAGATTGTGACAAATTGAATCCGTTATCGTTAGCTATTCTTACTAATAAATCGTTGTCTTTACCTTCTTCCTTAACCATTTTTGAAGCCTCCAAGGAATGAACCCTGATTTTTTCATGTAACTCCTGTCTGTCTCCACCTTTTTTTACTGACTCCATAATGATATTTTCAGTTGCCATGAAGGGTAACTCCTGATGTATATGTTTTTCTATTACCTTTTCATTGACAACTAATTTGGATGTAATATTTATGGCTATATCTAATATAGCATCTGTGGCAAGGAAACACTCTGGTAATGTAATTCTTCGGTTGGCTGAGTCATCCAAAGTTCTCTCAAACCATTGTGTAGATACCGTCAAGGCAGGATTGAGGGCATTTGTTATTATGTATCTCGCCAAGGAAGCAATTCTTTCACTACGCATAGGATTTCTTTTATAGGCCATAGCGGAAGAACCGATTTGACTCTTCTCAAAGGGTTCTTCTACTTCTTTTAAGTGCTGAAGAAGTCTTATGTCATTGGTCATTTTATGTAAACTTTGAGCAATACCACTTAAAACTGAGATAATTTTATAGTCTAACTTTCTAGAGTAGGTTTGTCCAGTAACAGGGAAAGAATTATTAAATCCAAGTTTTTTTGCAACTAATTCATCTAGCTTTTTTACCTTTTCATGGTCGCCGTCAAAGAGACTTAAAAAGCTTGCTTGAGTTCCTGTAGTTCCCTTTACACCTCTTAACATGATTTTAGATATGGTGTAGTTAATGTCTTCCAGGTCTAATAATAAGTCCATAAGCCAAAGAGTAGCTCTTTTCCCCACTGTAGTCAGCTGAGCAGGCTGAAAATGAGTAAATCCTAATGTAGGAAGCTCTCGATATTTATACGCAAAGGAAGCTAACCTGTCAATACAGTTAATAACTTTCTTGCGAATTAATATGAGTGCGCTGTGCATCACAATAATATCAGTATTATCACCTACATAAGCACTTGTTGCTCCAAGGTGGATAATAGGTTTTGCATTTGGGCACTGTTCCCCGTAGGCATGCACATGAGACATAACATCATGTCTTGTCTTCTTTTCTATCTCTTTTGCTACTTCATAGTTTATATTGTTTTCAAATTTTTTCATTTCCTCAATTTGTTCATCGGTAATTGGAAGCCCTAATTCTTTTTGGGCTTCAGCTAAGGCAATCCATAATTTTCTCCATGTTCTGAACTTAGTGTCAGAAGAAAAAAGTTCCAACATTTCTTTACTAGCATATCTAGTTACCAAAGGATTTTTATAAACTGAAGACACTAAATCACTCCTCACAATAAATTTTTACATGTATTCTGTTAAATTAAATATAATATCATATAGTATTATACAATATTGGAATAGAAATAACAATCAGATTAAAGATTTGTGTAAAAAAAGCGGAGTGAATGTAAAAAAGAAATAAAAACCTGCTTAATTTCAAGCAGGTTTTTAGACATACTATCTTGGCTGAATAATCAGCTTTATTGCTGTTCTTTCTTCACCGTCAATTTCTATGTCTGTAAAGGCTGGTATACAGATTAAGTCCATACCACTAGGAGCAACGAATCCTCTAGCAATAGCAACTGCTTTTACTGCCTGATTTAGAGCTCCTGCACCTATAGCTTGAATTTCGGCAGCTCCGCGTTCTCTAAGTACGCCCGCTAAAGCTCCTGCAACTGAGTTTGGATTTGATTTTGCTGACACTTTTAATACTTCCATTAACTAAGCCCCCTTTTAGAATTTTGAATAACTAGTGTTAAAATTAGAAGATTAACCCACAGACATTTTATAGTACTTATGAGTTAAAAATTGTAATTTTCACCTGTTACTAATATTCTACATATAAAAAAGAAATCCTTCTTTTATTAATTAAATTTATGTTGAATATATTTAAAACTTTCTAAAAATTTATAAAAAAATAAAAGAAGCTAAAAATTTATAGCTTCTTTTATTTTGCATAATCAATCGCTCGTGTTTCTCTGATTACATTTACTTTTATTTGACCAGGATATTCAAGTCCATTTTCAATTTTTTTACTAATATCTCTAGCTAAAAATACTATATCGTCATCAGATATTTCTTCCGGTTTAACCATAATTCTTATTTCTCTACCGGCTTGTATCGCATAGGCTTTTTCGACACCTTCATATGAATTTGCTATACTTTCTAATTTTTCTAAACGTTTAATATATGTTTCTAATGTTTCACGTCGTGCACCGGGCCTTGCTGCTGATATAGCATCAGCTGCAGTAACTAATACGGCCTCTATTGTTCGTGGCTCATAATCACCATGATGAGTTGACATTGCATGTATGACTTCTTCAGATTCTCTAAATTTTTTAAGAAGATTGATTCCTATTTCAACATGGGTTCCTTCTATTTCATGATCAACAGCTTTTCCAATATCATGAAGCAAACCAGCTCTTTTGGCAATCTTTACGTCTACACCTAGTTCTGAAGCCATTAGTCCTGCTAAGTAGGAAACCTCGATAGAATGTTGTAGAACATTTTGGCCATAGCTAGTTCTATACTTCAATCTACCTAATAGTTTTACTAACTCTGGATGCAGATTATGGATACCTACATCAAAAGTAGCTTTTTCCCCCTCTTCTTTAATATGGTTGTTAATTTCTTTTTTAGCCTTTTCAACCATTTCTTCTATCCTTGCAGGATGAATTCTTCCATCAAGAATAAGTTTTTCAAGGGCAACCCTAGCTACTTCTCTCCTAATAGGGTCAAAACATGAAAGTATTACGGCTTCTGGAGTATCATCTATAATTAAATCAACTCCAGTTAATGTTTCAAGAGCTCTGATATTTCTTCCTTCTCTCCCTATAATTCTGCCCTTCATTTCATCATTAGGAAGACTTACGACAGAAACCGTTGACTCTGCAACATAATCAGCAGCACATTTTTGAATTGCATAGGATATGATTTCTGTAGCTTTTTTATTAGCTTCCTCCTGAGCTCTACTTTCTACTTCTTTTACCATTATTACTGCTTCGTGTTTTACTTCTTTTTCTAGATCACTCAATAGGATTTCTTTGGCTTCATCTGTTGTTAAACCAGATATTCTTTCAAGTTCTTCGATTTGCTTTTGATATAGCTTATCAATCTCGGTCTCTTTATTAGACAATTCTTTAAGAGACCTATTTAGTTGGTCCTCTTTCTTTTCAAGATTTTCAGATTTTCTATCAAGCAGTTCTTCTTTTTGTAGTATTCTCCTTTCCAGCCTTTGAAGTTCATTACGTCTTTCTCGGCTTTCCCTTTCAAATTCATTTCTTAATTTATGAACCTCTTCTTTAGCTTCAAGTAAAATCTCTTTTTTCTTAGTTTCAGCTTCTTTGTTGGCATCCAAAATTATTTGTTCTGCTCTTTCTTCAGCAATGCCTATCTTTTTTTCTGCTGTTTGCTTTCTCAATATATATCCAATCCCAAAGGCAATTGGGGCTGATATTAAAATCGAAAATATGATATATATAATGATAGATTTCACCTCCTAAAATAACGCTGTTTAAAAAAATTTAAACCGAGAAGACTCGGTCTAAAGATCTTCCTTATTAAAAAAATAAATTCTGGAATGGAGTGCTAAATCGGGTTCTTTTTAATTTTATATCTTTTTGAATATACTGTCAAGATTATAGAATTATATTCAAAATAATAGAGCCTCGATAATATTATCAGGCTCTTTAAAAGAAGTGCTATTCTCTTATTAGGATGATTTACTATCTGAAGCTTCAGCATTGTCATCATTCTTAACAGGTAGATTATAATGATTTCTAATCTTATACTCTATTTCAAATAACGTATCAGGATTTTCAGTTAAAAACTGTTTAGCATTTTCTCTACCTTGACCAAGTTTTACATCTCCATAACTATACCAAGATCCTGCTTTTTTTATAATATCAGCATTGACTGCGCTATCTAATATGCCACCTTCTTTGGATATGCCCGTTCCATACATAATGTCAAATTCTGCTTTTTTAAATGGAGGGGCTAATTTATTTTTTACAACTTTAACCTTAGTTCTGCTACCAAGTATTTCATTATTTTGTTTAATAACATCTACTTTTCTAATGTCTAGTCTTATAGAAGAGTAGAATTTTAATGCTCGTCCTCCAGTAGTAGTTTCCGGGTTACCGAACATTATTCCGACTTTTTCCCTTAACTGATTAATAAAAATCACGGAAGTTTTTGACTTATTAATGACACCTGTTAATTTTCTTAGTGCTTGGGACATTAATCTTGCCTGAAGTCCCACGTGGCTATCTCCCATTTCCCCTGCAATTTCTGCTTTTGGTACCAAAGCTGCAACTGAATCCACAACAATTACATCTATAGCACCACTTCTTACAAGGGCTTCTACTATTTCCAATGCTTGTTCACCAGTATCAGGTTGTGATACGATTAGATTATCTATATCTATTCCTAAGTTTCTCCCATATACCGGGTCCAAGGCGTGTTCCGCATCAATAAAAGCAGCTGTTCCTCCTGCCCGTTGAGCCTCAGCAATAATATGTAGAGCCAATGTTGTCTTCCCAGATGACTCCGGACCATATATTTCTGTTATCCTTCCTCTTGGAACACCACCAATTCCTAAAGCTATATCCAGCTCAATAGAGCCAGTGGAAATACTCTCTATGTTGAGCCGAGTTGAATCATCACCAAGTTTCATAATAGCACCTTTACCGAACTGTTTTTCAATTTGACTTAGGACTGCCCCTAAAGCCTTACTTTTATCACTCATATTTTCCCAGGTTTTTAAGCCTGGTTTTCACCTACCTTTCACGAACAAATGTTCTATGATATATTATAATTATACCTTAACATCATAAGTAGGTCAACTAAATATTTTACAATTAGTTGATTATAGTTTGACGGATCATATTTAAGGCAAGTAAGGTGGCATAATTTCTAATTCTAGTTCTATCACCATGGATATTAAACTTTTTATAAAGAGTGCCTTTATTTGTAGATATTCCAATATAAACTAATCCAACGGGTTTTTCAGGGGATCCGCCAGCAGGTCCTGCAATACCGGTTATGGAAACACAAATATCACTATTGGTAACTTTCTTTAACCCTTCTGCCATTGCTATTGCAGTTTCTTTACTAACGGCTCCGTAGTTTTCTATTATACGCTTATTAACTCCTAATTCTTCAATTTTTGCCTTGTTACTGTAAGTAATAATTGAACGATCCAGAACTTTGGAAATTCCGGGTATTGATGTTAATTTAGCTGATAATAAACCACCGGTACACGATTCGGCTAAAGATATGGATAAATTTTTAGTTATAAGCATATTTGCAACTACTTCTTGTAAAGATTTATTATTATAGCTATATATGTAATTGCCTAATCTCTCATTAATTTCCTCTATGAGAGGATTTATTAAAGAGTCAGTCATCTCATAGGATTTGCCTTTAGCTGTGATTCTAAGGCTCAATTCCCCATCTTTAGCATAGGTAGCTAATGTTGGATTAGTTTGATGTGTTATAAGGTCTTCTAAAGCTGATTCAAGGCTGGATTCGCCTAAACCGAAAAATTTAATTATTTTAGATGCTATTATATTTTCCGATTTATTTGATAAATAGGGTTTTACTAAATTTAAATACATATTTTTCATCTCTTTAGGTGGTCCAGGAAGACATACTATTATCTTTCCTAAATCTTCAATGATAAAACCTGGAGCCGTACCCATGGTGTTTTCTAATACTATACTATTTTGGGGAACATATGCTTGCTTCAAATTATTATTGGTCATATGTCTATTAATTTTTTGGAAGAATTCCTGAATTTTAGAATATGAGCTTTCATCAAAAACTAATTTCCTTGAAAGGCAGTCAGAGATTATTTCTTTAGTTAAATCGTCCTGTGTAGGCCCTAGACCTCCAGTAGTAATAATTATATCTGAAAAAGAAATTGCATCATTGAATATTTTACGAAGTCTATTAGGATTGTCACCTACAGTAAGATGGTATAAAACGTTATATCCCAATTCATTAAGTTGCTGCGATAAAAAGGCTGCATTAGAGTTTACAATTTGGCCCATAAGAAGTTCCGTCCCCACAGTTAATATTGTACAGTTCAATTAATTTTCCCCTTTCTTGGTTATAGTCCTAAGATTATTGCTTCAATACCCTTCTATTTGAATAAACGTAGTCTACTCCGGAGATGATAGTTAGTATTACAGCTATCCATATAGCCAGTGAGGCAAAAGGAAACCCAAATAAGTTAAAAGGATAATTGTTTAGCAGAATGCTTATTATGGCAACAATTTGAGATACAGTCTTAGCCTTGCCCCAAGGACTTGCAGCGATAACAATTCCTTCCGCAGCAGCTATGGCTCTAAATACGCTTACTACAAATTCCCTAGAAATAATTACTACTACTACCCATGCAGATAGTTTATCCATTTGGACAAGAGACACCAAAGCCGCAGTTACAAGCAACTTATCAGCTAAAGGATCCATAAATTTACCAAGTTTAGTTATTTGGTTCTTACTTCGTGCTATATACCCATCAAGACTATCTGTTAAAGCAGCTATAATAAATATTAGAGCCGCAATTGTAACTCCATAGGGAATTTTAGCTAAAAGAAAAACCATAAAAATAGGGATTAAAAATATTCTTGCTATAGTTATTTTATTTGCTAGATTCATTAATTATCTCTCCTATTAAATCATATTCTAAAGCGTCAACTATTTTCGATTTAACAAATTGACCTTCATTTAATTTAGTATCTGATCTAACATATACTACTCCATCTACTTCAGGAGCATCGTATTCAGTTCTACCTACATATATATTGTCATCTTCTACTTTTTCTTCTATAAGTATATCATATATTTTACCTATTTTATCCATGTTCTTTTTTAAAGAAATATTTTTTTGCACTTCCATGATTTTATCCATCCTAAGCATTTTAACTTCTTCAGGAATTTGGTTAGGGAGCTTTGCTGCTGGAGTATCTTCTTCTAGTGAATAAGTAAAAACTCCCAGTTTATCAAATTCAATAATTTTTACAAATTCAAGAAGTTCATTAAATTGATCATCGGTTTCACCAGGGAAACCAACTATTAATGATGTTCTCAATGTTGCGTCAGGAATCCTTTTTCTTATTTTTTTTATAGTGTTTAGTATATGCTCCCGCGTCGTTGTACGGTTCATCATTTTTAAGATCTTATTGTTACAGTGTTGTATTGGCATATCGATGTATTTGCATATTTTTTTATTTCTGGAAATAAGTTCTATTAATTCATCGCTTATTATATCCGGATAAGAGTATTGTAGTCTTATCCAGTTAATACCTTCTATTTTACTTAAGGAATCTAATAGTTCTACTAGCTGATAATTGCCATATAAATCTTTTCCATATCTAGTGGTATCTTGGGCAATAATTATTAATTCCTTTACTCCTTGAGATGTTAATTTTTTTGCCTCTTTAATTATTTTTTCAATAGGTCTACTTCTATACTTTCCTCTAAGTTTAGGTATAATACAGTAGGTACAATGATTATCACAGCCCTCTGCTATCTTGAGATATGCACTGTAAGAGGGAGTTGTTAGTACTCTAGGCAAATCGTAATCTACAACATCATCAACGTTTCCGAGAGCAATAGTTTTTTTCTTATTCTTTAAGAGATTATTTACTATTCTAGCGATATCCTTAAAGTTAGTAGTTCCTATAAAGGCATCTACTTCAGGAAGTTCTTCCGATAATTCCCGTGAATATCTTTGTGAAAGGCAGCCTGTAACCACTAAAACTTTACACATGCCGACTTCTTTAAGTTGAGATAATTCTAAAATAGTGTCTATGGATTCCTGCTTGGCACTTTCTATAAATCCACATGTATTTACTACAATTACATCTGATTCATATTTGTTTGTAGTCAATATATAATTGTGTTCCTTTAGTATTGCCAGCATTATCTCAGAATCAACTTGATTTTTAGAACATCCTAGGGTTTCTAGATAGATTTTAAAATTCATCGGTTTTCCCCTTTCTGCTTTCATATAGTTTATTATCTTTTATAAAAGCTTTAACTTCAGTAACAGCCTCTTGAATATCATCATAATTTATTGTTAAGTCATACTTTTTTATTTTGTTGATTGAGTATTTGTAGAGAGGATCATAGTATTCCTTTATTAAAAATTCTATTACAAACTCATATTCTTTACATTGCACTTTTTCTATCAACATCTGCACATTTTCATTTCCCAGTCGTTTTTTTAAATGACTAATTGCCGATATGATCCTTTCATCGAGATTAGTTTTTATTTTAGTATAATCTTTATAGATATTTTGAATTCTATTATTTAAATTTGTTTGTATAAGAATGTGGTATCCCCCGTTCATTGATTGCATTACAGAATCAGGTATATTAACGTTGCCAATTCTCTTGCTTTCGCTTTCTAATATTACATACCCCTTATTATTGAAATATAACTTATTGAAAATTAATGATTCAAATTCTTTTTGGGATGGAGAGTCCCCTTCAAAAAATAAATTTCCAAATACTGAGCCTGAGTTTTTAGCCATATCTTCCAGATTGATAGTAGGAATATTGTTCTTTGACAGTTCATATAATATAGAAGTTTTTCCGACTCCTGTTAGTCCGTGGAGGGTTATGAATTTGTAGTTACTCACTTCATTTTTTAAAAAATTGAAAACATATCTTCTGTAGGCCTTATATCCACCTTTTAATTGATAAACATTACCTATATTCATCATATTTAAAATACTACAAACTGATCTGCTTCTCATTCCCCCACGCCAGCAAAATATAACTATATTTTCATAGAGTTTTTTAAGATTTTGAATTTCATTGTAAATATTCTCCAGTTTTGGTGAAGCATAGCGCAGACCTAAAGATTTTGCCTCATCGATACTCTTTTTTCTATATACTTTTCCAATAATTGCACGTTCTTCATCGTCAAGTAAAGGTATGTTGACTGATTTTGGGATCGTCGCTTCATTATATTCTTTAGGAGAACGCACATCTATAAATACTGCATTTTTTAAGTTGAGAGCTTTTTCAACGTCAATTAGGTTTCTCATTTGAAAATCACCACTGTTTTTATATTTTTGCAAATAATATTAATTAAAATGAAGATACTAAGGGTAAAATCAGCTAGTTTTATCCTTAGCATCTTCATACTCTTCTTTAGAAATAAGAACTTTTCTTGGTTTACTCCCCAAGTGTCCACTAACTATACCTCTGCTCTCCATTTCATCTATCATCCGAGCAGCTCTATTGTAGCCTATCCTAAATTTCCTTTGTAACATAGAGATTGAGGCTTGTTCTGTGTTTATGACCAATTTTATTGCATCGGGTAATAGTTCATCAACATCTTCATTTGTCACGGAATTTTCAATATTATCAATAATATCTTCTTCATATTCTACGTCATCAACCTGTTTTTTAATAAATTCTACAACGGATTTGACTTCAGAGTCTGATACAAAGGCACCTTGAACTCTTTTTGGCTTGGAAGCTCCAACAGGGTAAAACAGCATGTCACCTCTCCCTAGTAGCTTTTCAGCACCTCCCATATCTAATATAGTTCTTGAGTCAGCCTGGGAAGAAACTGCAAAAGCAATGCGAGAAGGTATATTAGCTTTAATAACGCCAGTAATGACGTCGACTGAAGGTCTTTGAGTGGCAACTATCAGATGAATACCAGCTGCACGTGCCATTTGTGCCAATCTACAGATAGCATCTTCAACTTGATCTGGAGCAACCATCATAAGATCTGCCAATTCATCTATTATGACTACTAACTTAGGCAGTTTTTCTTCATCAGAATCAGTTATTTTTTTATTATAGCTGTCAACATCTCTTACTCCAGTTTGGGCAAACAATTTATATCTGTTTGTCATTTCCTGAACCACCCAGTTTAGCGCTGTAGCAGCTTTTTTAGGGTCAGTTACTACCGGTAGTAAAAGATGAGGTATGCCATTATAAATGCTTAATTCAACCACTTTTGGATCAATGAGCAAAAATTTCACATCTTCTGGGGTAGACTTATACAAAATGCTGGTTATTAATGTATTGACGCACACACTTTTACCTGAACCAGTAGCTCCAGCTATAAGCATATGAGGCATTTTGCTGAGATCTGCCACAATTGAACTTCCTGATATATCCTTTCCAAGAACAAAGGTTAACTTAGATAGAGACTTTTTATAAACAGCACTTTCAATTACTTCTCTCAAAGTTACAATGCTGGAGTTATCATTTGGAACTTCAATACCTACAGCGGATTTCCCAGGGATAGGAGCTTCAATCCTTATAGTATGAGCAGCCAAGCTAAGTGCGATATCATCGGAAAGATTTACAATTTTACTAACCTTTACTCCAGGGCTTGGCTGTATTTCATAGCGAGTAATTGTAGGACCTTTACTTATTTGCACCACTTTAGCGTCTACTCCAAAATTATTTAAAGTTTCTTCTAAAATTTTAGCTTTATTTAAAATTTCTCTTTTGTCTTTTTTTGAATTAGCATTCTCATTTGACTTCAACAGGTCAATACTAGGCATTTTATAATTAATTATATTGTCTCTATCATTGATTTTTAGAACAGATGTTTCTTCTTCTGTAGAATTGTCCTTTGTTTTTTTAGTATCTACGTTAATACTAACAGGCGTATTCTTATCGTTTTTTTCTTCAGTATTTTTTAAATTAGTATAATCCAGTATTTTAATTTTTTCATCTACTAAATTTACTTTACCCGATATGTCTACATCATTATTTTTTGAATTTGTACTGTCACTTTTTTCTTCTATTGTTAAATGATCACCTGTATTTAACTCTTGAAAAAAAGTTCCTATAAGGTTTAAAAGCTTTTTAAGCGACAAAAAAATAACTTTGAAAGTTCTCGAAATAGAGACGTTTGTAGTAATCAATAAACAGAAAATAATAGATGTAATTACAATAAGATAAGATCCCTTTACTCCAAACAGATATATGAACATACGGGTAATAATGCTGCCTATAATTCCTCCTCCAACTCCTCCTTCTATAGCAGAGTTGTACATGGTTTTTATCGAGGCCATTTTTTGTATATATTCCACATCATTTAAGGAATATATCATAATAATACATAAATAAAGAATAGCTGAATTAGATACAAATTTAATTTTAAATTTTTGAAAATTACTATTTAGTGAAAGAGTTCCATATATGATGATTAAATAAGGAAATACGTATGCTGGTTTAGAGAAAAATCCCAGTAATAACTCTTTAATAAAGAGACCAATTTTCCCGACGGACCCTGTATGTAGACTAAATGCACATAATATCCCAAAGGATATGAAAAACAATGCTCTTATTTCTTGGTTATTGTTATTACTATTATTATTTGTTTTTTTCTTTGATTTTGTTTTTCTTTTTCTTTTTCCCATTATAGTATAATCACCTCGTTAAATCAAAAATATACTTGTCTATTAAAAAAATCCTGGTTGTATTCATTAATTATGTTACCATTTTTTATACTAATCCAAAAAAATAAAGTGTTAAACAAACTAACACTTTACGAAAATATTATATCATAGAAAATATAATTTAAAAATATTGAATTAGCTATTTATATTTTTCATATTTTGTTTGTCTTTTTGTATTAATTCTTCAAGCTTAGTCAAAGCTTTATTTAGTCCTCCTACCTCATCAATAATTCCTAATTCTACTGCTTCTTTCCCAATTAATATGGTACCTATGTCATTAGCTATTTCGTCAGTTTCATTCATTAATTCAACCAATTTTACTCTACTGATTTTAGAGGTTCTAATTATAAAGCTTAGGATCCTCTCTTGCATTTTTTGAAAATACTCAAATGTTTGTGGAACACCTATAACTAACCCGTTCATACGGATAGGATGAATGGTCATTGTGGCAGTGGGGACAATAAAGGAATAGTCACATGAAGTAGCTAGTGGTACGCCTATGCTATGGCTTCCCCCAAGTACTAATGATACGGTGGGCTTTGACAAGCTTGCTATCATTTCTGCTATGGCAAGGCCAGCTTCTACGTCTCCACCAACAGTGTTTAAGATTGCCATAAAACCTTCTATGTTTTCATTTTGTTCAACTGCAATCAACTGTGGAATGATGTGCTCATATTTAGTAGATTTATTTTGAGGTGGAGAAGCGCTATGGCCTTCAATATGACCAATTATTGTTAGGAATTGGATCCTACTGTTGCTATTCGGAACATTAGGTGTACCTGCTTCTTTTATGTTATTCAAGGTGGAATTAGTACTTAATTTAATTTTTGTTTTATTTGGTTGAGTAACTTCAGGTTTCTTAGGTGGCAGCTTTATTCTATTTTGTTCATAATCCATACGATCCATTATCAACACTCCTAATATATTTTAATAGTCGTATTATTATTTTAGCCATAAAAAAAACTACTATACTGAAAAGTTGATATAGTAGTTAAGTATTTAGACTATTTATTTAAATTGAATTCATAATGAAGGCTTTTTACTGCCTTCGATAAATTATTACTGTCTATTAAGCAGGATATTGTAGTATGAGAATCTGAAGACTGTAGTATTTTAATATTATTATTTGATAGGGTTCTAACAATTTTAGCCATTACTCCAGGCACACCATGAATTTTATGACCTATAATAGTTACTTTACTACAATTTCTAGTTAGTTTATAATCAAAACTATTCTTGTCTAAGATGCTTTTCAAGATTGGTAAATCTTTTTCTTCAATTGTAAAGATTTTTCGATCCTCAAAAAAGTTAATCATATCGATGCTAATTGCATTTTCTTCCAACTCATTTAGTAAAAGCTTATTATTTTCATTATTATCTATATTTACAGTCACTTGGACTATATTGTTTTTATGGGTAATAGCAGTAATTAGATTTTTCACAGTTTTTTCTTTAGGAAAAATTTTATTCTCTACAAACTGACCGTTTATTGTAGTTCCATTTGAATTGGTAAAGGTATTTTTTATTTTAAGGGTAATATTAGATCTTCTAGCTATTTCAATTGCTTTAGGATGTATAACTTTAGCTCCATCTCTTGCCATTTGATAGACTTCTTCATAGCGAAGACAGTCGATTACATTAGCTTCAGGAACTATTTTAGGATCCGCTGTCATTACTCCATCTACGTCTGTATATATTTCTACAGCTTCTGATTTCAATGCTTCTCCTAAAATAGCTGCTGTTGTATCACTGCCCCCTCTGCCCAGGGTGGTTATGTCTCCACTTTCTGTTATTCCCTGAAACCCAGTAATGATTACTATTTTATCGCTTTTTAAATTTTCAATTATCGTTTTAGGATTAACATCAATTACTTCAGCATCACCAAAATTAGAATCGGTTATTATTCCTGCCTGAAATCCGGTTAAAGCAACTGCATCATAGCCCTTTGATTTTATAGTATTTGCCATAAGCACGGCTGATATTATTTCACCGCAGCTCATTAATAGATCTAATTCCCTGCTGGATGATTCTGAAAAAATAGAAGTAGCAAGATTAATCAAGGTGTCAGTAGCGTAGGAGTCACCTTTTCTGCCTATTGCTGAAACAACTACAACTGGATATTTGCCTGATACTTTAGTCTGAATAATTTTATTGGCTATTTTTTCCCTTAACTCTCTTGTAGCAACAGAAGTGCCTCCAAATTTTTGTATAACTATATCCATAACTATCCCCCTTACGACAATGACTTCGGTAAAAAAATATCAATTTCATACTATATATTTATGAAAGGAACATGTAAAATGTTACATTTACAGTTTAACTATACATAACGATTTTTGTCATAGCTAGATTCTTCTATTTCAATTATCATCATATCACTACCAATTTTCTTTACGCAGTCCCACGGTATTTCAATATAATCCCTATCAGAAAAAATTGAAAAATGACCTCTGGCGTCGGGTACCAATAGTGCTTTGATTTTACCTGTTTTTTCGTCAATTAATAAATCAGATTCTGCAAGACTTCCCAACCTACATCCGTCGTTTAAATTAACAATTTCCTTACCGCCCAATTCACTAAATTTCACTTAAATGACCTCCCCTTTTATATAGAGTTCTGGCTTGTAATTTTAATAAATAGAAGTAAAAAGAAATGACTTTTTATATACTGGTATTTGTACTATTTTATATTCAAAGGGGAGAAAATATTACAATTAAATCCCTGTAGAACCAAATCCACCTGTATCACGGAAAGTAGGAGTTAACTTTTCTACTAGATTCCATGCTACCTTCGTAAATCTTGATATAACTAGCTGTGCTATTCTGTCTCCATGTTTTATAATAAAATCCTCTTCACCTAAATTTATTAAGGGGACCTTAATTTCGCCTCTGTAGTCGCTATCAATTGTCCCTATGCCATTAATTACAGTAATTCCATAGTTAATGGCCAAACCACTTCTTGCTCTTACTTGTGCTTCAAAACCTTTAGGAATTTCTATATATAAGCCTGTTGGAATTAATGATCTTTCAAAAGGGTGCAATACTATGTCTTTTTGAGTATTAGCCATTAAATCCATACCGGAGGCGCCCGGAGTTTTGTATTTTGGTAATGATAAGTCGGATTTATTGATTATTTTCACTGATATCATTATTATTCCTCCCAATGTTGGCATAGTTATTTCATTAGCGCCTTTAATAAACGATAATTTTTTTCTAGAGAATTTTCTTTGAGTCTTCCCACTGATGCCATGCTAACTTTATCTGTATTAAATATTAAATCAATAATATTTTTTACGTCAGATATCTTTACATCATTAATTTGCGATATTATTTCTTCAGGGGTTTTAATCTTTTTTCCAAACAATTCGGATTTACCAAGCATGGTCATTATGCTACTGGTGCTTTCTAAACCTAAAATATAATTTCCCTTTAATTGTTCCTTGGACTTTTCAAATTCATCTGGAGTTATGGAATTATGAACAAGGTTTTCAATTTCCTTAAATATTAAATAGAACATAGAGTCCAATTGTGATGGGTTGAGGCTTACATATATTGTAAATAACCCAAAGTCTTTATAAAAACTTGGATGAGAGTAAATTGAATAGGCAAGCCCATTATCCTCCCTGATAGTTTGAAATAGTCTTGAACTCATGCTGCCGCCAAATATATTGTTCATTACTAAAAGGGGATATAAATAATGTTCGTTATTAGGAACACCTTCGTATCCTATGCATAAGTGTATTTGCTCTATATCCTTGGTTTTATAAGAAAAATTATTGTTAAAAAAAGGTTTATCATAGTTTGTTTTTTGATGGGATTTAAACTCGTAGGAGCCGATTTTCTTATTCAAGGTTTCAATTAAGCTTTCAGGATCAAAGCTTCCAGCTACAGAAACCACTATATTTTCATTATTGTAGTTCTTTTCTATATAGTTAGTTAAAGTGTTTCTGTCTAGAGAATTAACTGTGTCATAGGTTCCTAAAATAGGTAGTCCTAAAGGATGTTTATCAAAGATCGTTTTAGAAAGCAAATCGTAGGTTACATCCTCTGGAGAATCTTCATACATATTTATTTCTTCGTATACTACACTTTTTTCTTTTATTATGTCCTTATTATCTAGTTTAGAGTTAAGGAGCATATCACTTAACACATCTATAGCGATATTTATATGAGAATCTAAAACTTTTGAGTAGTAACATGTGCATTCTTTACTTGTAAATGCATTTAATTGACCGCCAATTCCATCTAATGTGCTGGCTATTTCTTTTGCGGTTCTATTATAGGTACCTTTAAATAACATATGCTCAATAAAATGTGATATTCCATTGTTGTAAGGGGTTTCAGAAGCAGATCCGGTATTAATCCAAAAACCAATTGAAACCGATCTAACATGAGAAATTTTTTTAGTAACTACTCTAATACCATTATTAAGAATGTATTTTTTATGCATTGCTATCTCCCTTGTTTTTTATATCTGTTTTTTTATAAACTAACATTATTATAATTTAGATACAGTAATTATTCAAGGTTAATTAAGTACATCGGATACTGTACCAATCTTTATATTTTTACTTTTTATAGTTTTAATTAAATAATCTAAAGATTTTATTGTTTCTTCTTTAGGATGCATTAATACTATACCTCCGTGTAAAGGTTTTTTTAGCACCCTTTTTATTATTTTTTCAGTAGTAGAATCTTTTCTCCAATCAATGGTATCAATGCTCCATAGAACAGTTTTATAGCCAAGTTCATCTGCTACTTTAAGTGTGATATCCCCAAAATCTCCAGCAGGTGGAGCAAAATAATGCATATCTATTCCTAAAATCTCTTTAACAATATTATGTGTACTATTTATTTCTTTGTAGTTTTCATTCCAATCTAACTTGCTGTGCATCCTATGACCATATCCATGATTTCCTATTTCATGGCCCTTGTTATAAATCAATCTTAGCATATCAGGATTATTTTTTGCCCACCTACCCGAAACGAAAAAGGTGATCTTTACATCATGCTTTTCAAATATATCGACCATTTTAGGGATTAGCTCCGTACCCCAGTCCACATTACATGTAAAGGCAGTATAATCATCATTGCTGCCCTTTCGAATCGGCTTAGGATTATTACCATTAAAGACAGATATAGCTGGATTATTTGATTGGATTAAGGGAATTAATAACATGAAAATAAGACTTGTGAGTACTAATATTTTTTTATATTTTTTCATAATAATTACACCCCCTAATGTAATTATTATGTTTTGTTTTTTTTTCTATACTAAGTAATAAATAAGTAAAATAAAAAACATAAACCTTGTTTGGTTTATGCTTTTTTATCGTTGTTTTTTTCGTCCTTATTTTCTAAAACAGCTTTTCTAGATAAATTTATTCTACCCTGCTTGTCTATTTCTATAACTTTAACTAAGATTTCATCGCCAACCTTAAACAAATCTTCTACCTTTCCTATCCTTTCTTTAGCCATCTGAGAGATATGAACTAATCCGTCTTTACCGGGGAGTATTTCGACAAAGGCTCCAAATGGTACGATTCTAACTATTTTACCTACATAAACGTCTCCAACTTCAACTTCTTTTACAATTTCATCAATTAATTTCAGAGCCATTTCACCTTGATGCATATTGTTTGCGGTAATAAATATTGTCCCGTCGTCTTCTATATCTATTTTTACATCAGTTTCTTCAATAATTTTATTTATAGTTTTACCACCCGGTCCTATTACATCTCTAATTTTTTCTGTATCAATCTGAGTTTTCAAAACTCTTGGTGCATAGGGGGACAGTTCAGGTTTAGGTACGGATATAACTTCATTCATCTTATCTAATATGAAAAGTCTACCCTTTCTTGCTTGCTCTAAAGCCTTTTCTAAAATCTCTTTATTAATACCGTGGATTTTTATATCCATTTGAATGGCAGTAATTCCCTTAGATGTACCTGCAACTTTAAAATCCATGTCGCCTAAGAAGTCTTCCATTCCTTGTATGTCACTAAGTATAGCAACCTTATCATTTTCTTTTATTAGGCCCATAGCTATACCTGCTACTGATGCTTTAATTGGTACTCCAGCATCTAATAAAGATAATGTGCTTCCGCAAACACTTGCCTGTGATGTACTTCCATTTGAACTTAAAACTTCAGACACTAATCTAATTGCATACGGAAATTCTTCTTCTGAAGGTATAACCGGTTCTAAGGCTCTTTCGGCCAAAGCACCATGTCCGATTTCTCTTCTGCCAGGACCCCTGAGAAATCTAGTTTCACCAACACTGTAGGGTGGGAAATTATAGTGGTGCATATATCTTTTAGATTCTTCAAGTCCTAATCCATCCAAAATTTGAGCATCGCCTAAAGCACCTAAAGTAGCTATAGTCATAACTTGAGTTTGGCCCCTTGTAAATAAGCCGGAACCATGTGTTCTTGGCAATAGCCCTACTTCACATGAAATAGGTCTAATTTCATCCAGTTTCCTGTTATCAGGACGTATACCTTCATGGACAATCATTTCTCTAACAAGCTCTTTTATTATGTTGTCAAGGGTAGCTTGAATATCTTTTTCCTTTTCTGGATACTTTTCTATGAAAATATTCATAGCTTCTTCTTTAGTTTTTTCTATATTATCGTTACGTTCCATTTTATCTTCAGTCTGTATAGCATCCTTCAGCTTCTTTGTTATATATTCTCTTACATCTCGATCAACATTTGGATCAATTTCAAATAATTCTACTTGTTGCTTTTCTTTACCAACTTTATTTACTATCTCTTCTATAAATGCAACAATTTTTTGGATTTCTTCGTGGGCATACAATATTCCATCAAGCATGGTGCTTTCGGGAATTTCATTAGCTCCAGCTTCAACCATCATTATAGCATCTTTTGTTCCAGATACTACTAAATGCATTTGAGAAACCTCTCTTTGTTCAGCAGTAGGATTTATAATAAAGTCTCCATCAATTAAGCCTATAGCTACTGAACCAGTCGGGCCGTGAAAAGGAATATCAGATATAGAGAGGGCAATAGATGAACCTATCATAGCAACAACATCTGGAGTACAGTCCTGATCTACTGATAATACTGTTGCTATTACCTGCACATCATTTCTATATCCCTTAGGAAATAGAGGGCGAATTGGTCTGTCTATTAAACGAGAAGTTAAAATAGCTTTTTCAGTTGGTTTTCCCTCTCTTTTTATAAATCCTCCAGGAATTTTACCCACAGAATACTGGCGTTCTTCAAAATCAACGCTTAGAGGAAAAAAATCTATACCTTCCCTCGGTTTATCTGAAGCTGTTGCTGTTACGAGGACAATAGTATCCCCATATTTCACCATGGCGGAACCATTAGCTAGTTGAGCTACTTTTCCTATCTCAACCTCTAAAGTTCTTCCTCCAATTTCAGTTTTAAAAACATCTACCATTTTATACCTCCTTCTTTTATATTGATAAAATTCTTTATTTGGCACATTCTATACAATAAATATTATTTCCTACAAGAATTAAAAAAAATTAAAGTATTTAATATAAATTAATCCTGCAAGTAAATTTTTCCTGAAGTTTATAAAATAATAGAGCGGGCCCACCCCCGCTCACAACTATTTTCTTAAGCCTAATTTTGCAATTAAATTTCTGTATCTTTCTAAGTCTTTTTTCTTTAAATAATTAAGTAGATTTCTTCTTTTACCAACCATTTTTAAAAGACCTCTACGAGAATGATGGTCTTTCTTATGAACTTTTAGATGTTCATTAAGTTCATTGATTCTGTGAGTAAGTATAGCTATTTGAACCTCTGGTGACCCAGTATCAGAATCATGGACCTTATACTCATTAATTATTTTTAATTTAACTTCCTTTGATAAATTCATCTTTTTCACCTCCTAATTTAATTCCCTTATGCTGAGAAAGACGTCGGTGACTCGAAAATCTAAGCATAAGGTTCCTACGTTATGTAATTTTAACATAAGATCAATATATTGTAAATATATATTTAAATACTATTAAGATTAAAGTGCATTTTTATAAAGTTTAAAGTATTTCTTAGTAAAAATTATATCCTGGCTTATCTGTTCACATAGCGATGCAACATTATTAAATTTTAATTCATCACGTATTCTTTCTAGGAATTCAACTCTAATTTCCTCATTATATATATTTTTATTAAAATCTAATATATAGGTTTCAACATTATAAGTATTCTGTTTAAAAGTTGGGTTGAGACCAACATTCGTTACACTATAATAAGGCCTGTTCTTTAGATGAGTTTTAGTTACATATACTCCTTTCTTAGGCAGACACAAGTCTAAATCAATTGATATGTTTGCCGTAGGAAATCCTAATTTGGAGCCTAACTGCTTACCCTTTATTACCTTACCAAAGATAGAGTAGTTTCTTCCTAGCAAATTATTGACCTCACCTATTAATCCTTTGCTTAATAATTTTCTTATCAGTGTACTACTTACAATTTGGTTTTCTATTTTAATAGGTGGAACTATTTCTAAATCAAAATCATACTTCTGAGAAAATCTCTTTAAGGATTTTATATTACCTTCAGCATTTTTGCCAAAACGACAGTCAAATCCTACTACCATACTATGCATATTTAACTTTTCCATCAGTATATCGGTTATAAAATTTTCGGCCTTAATATTTCTGTGAAAATCATCAAAATTAACTAAAATTAAAAAATCTATACCTATTTTATTAAAAAGCTCTATTTTTTGTTTAACACTGATTATTTTTTTAGGCTTATTCTTTTTAGATGTTATTTCACGAGGGTGGTTAGCAAATGTATATACAATACTTTTGTAACCATTTGATTTACTTTTTTCAATTAATTTATTGATTAGCCTTTGATGGCCTCTATGCAGACCATCAAAGGTCCCTAATGAGACCCCGGTTTCATAAACCATCTTACCCATATCTTCTAAAGAATATATTAATTCCATAGAGTTTCTCCTCACTAAGAGAGTAATTTCTTAACTTTAATTATAGATCTATTTCCTAAGTTTTCATATAATCCTAAAGCAATAAATTTGTGGTTTGTGTAAAGTCTAACTATATCATTATCTTTAATGTTCTCAGAACGAATTTTATAATTATGTGCTCTTAAAGGAACACCATTTAAAACATATTTCAATGCTGATGGATCCACATCAACACTGGGAATATGGTTTAATGGATAATCTATACCTAACAGGTAACTGGATTTAATTTCATCTATTTCTAACCTATTTAACTCTTCTATTGTAATGCTATCCTTTAGTTTAAAAACTCCACTAGCTTTTCTTATTAAAAAGGACATATGGCCTCCGCAACCTAAAGTTTGACCTATATCGTGGCATAAAGTTCTGATATAGGTACCTTTTGAACATTTTACGTCAAACAGAACTTTATTATTTTTAATATTAACTATATCTATACTATAGATAATAACTTTTCGGGTATCACGTTTGATAGTAATACCTTCTCTAGCTAATTCATATAATTTTTTGCCCTTATGTTTAATAGCTGAATACATAGGAGGGGTTTGTTCAATCTCTCCTCTAAATGAGTTAATAGTATTAACTATGTCATCCTCCAAAATATCAACAGTATTCTCTGACAGAATATTTCCCCACCTGTCTTGGGTATCAGTTACGATTCCTAAGCTTAATTCAGCTCTGTATACCTTAGTATCTTTTTGCAAATATTCAACTATTTTTGTAGCTTTTCCTATACATATGGGAAGAACACCTGCTGCCATAGGATCTAATGTACCAGTATGCCCCACTTTTTTCACTTTTAACTTTTTTCTAACTAAAGAAACAATATCATGAGACGTCATATTTGGAGGCTTAAGTATATTTAATATTCCGTTTATATTATTCATATCTTCACCTTAAACTCTTTATAAAAAGTATTTAATAGTATCTTCTTTGCATTTTCAATTGTATCATATATTGTGCATCCAGATGCATTTTTATGGCCTCCCCCTCCGAATTGTTTTGCTATAGTACTTACGTCAAAATCATATTTTGATCTAAATCCTACTTTGATTTTATTGGGAGAAAGTTCCTTTAACAATATAGCAACACATACATTTTCGATATCTCTAGCATATTCAATTATTCCATCGGAATTAGAGGGGTCGATGTTATTTTTAGAAAAAGTATCTAGTGAAATATGCATCATGGATAATTTGCCATCAAAATGTATTTCAAGTGTGTTTAATGCATCCGCTAAGAGACTTATCTTATTAAAGGGGTTATTTTGATACAGTTCTGTATTAATGTGCACTTTATCTATACCAGATTCTAAGAGTTCAGCTGCAATTCTCATTGTAGTAGGTGTAGTATTACTGTATTTGAAGCTACCTGTATCTGTAGATAAGGCAACGTATATTCCGGTTGCAATGGATTCAGTCAGCTCAATATTTAGGCTTTGTACTAAACTGTATATTATTTCTCCACAGGCAGCGGCATTAACATCGATTAAATTATATTTACCATAGAAAGAGTTAGTTTTATGATGGTCAATATTTAATACTTCTTCTGTTAAACCCAATAACTCGCTTCTATTTCCTAATCTGTCCATATCGCTTGAATCTACGGTTACTATAAGATCCGGGAGGATATCTAAAAATTTAAAACTATCCGTTGTTAAAATATCATTTTTAAATAAAAAACTTAAGTTCGAAGGTATTTTATCATCAAGAACTATATAGGCCAAGCTCCCTTTAGATTCTATGGCCTTTTTTAATGCAATAGAGGAGCCTAATGTATCTCCATCGGGAAGTATATGAGGGAGAATTAAAATATTTTTTCTCCCCTCAAATAAGTTTAGAATCTCTGAGCTAATCATCATCTTCCACTTCCTGAAGTTTAGAATCATTTTTATTTACTTTTTCTATTAATTTACTCATATATACACCTTGTTTAATAGATTTATCTAATTTAAAGATTGGTTCTGGAGTATATCTGAGTTTAAGATGCTTTCCTAATTCTTTTCTGATGTAACCTTTTGCCTTGTTTAAAGCCTCTATAGTTTCATCTTCATCGGAATTATTACTAAATGTACTTATATAGATATTGGTATATCTTAAGTCACCAGTTGTTTCAACATGGGTTACGCTTGTGAGTTTAGAAATTCTTGGGTCTTTTAATTCATTCATTATTAAATTACTGACAATTTTTTTGATTTCTTCTGATATTCTATTCACTCTGGAATAGCGCATCATACTTCACCATCCTTAAGGGGTGCTAAATTTAAGTCCTCTTTATTTCTTCTATTATAAATGCTTCTATTATGTCACCTTCTTTGAGATCGTTATAATTTTGAAGGCCTATACCGCATTCATATCCTGAGGTAACTTCCTTTACGTCATCCTTAAATCTCTTTAATGAAGAAATTTCTCCTTCAAATATTACTATACCATCTCTAACAAGTCTGACATTGGAGTTACGAGTTACCTTTCCTTCCAGTACGTATCCTCCAGCAACTGTTCCTACGTTTGGCACCTTGAATGTTGCTCTTACTTCTACTTTACCCTGTACAACTTCTTTATGTTCAGGTTCTAACATACCCTTCATTGCGGCCTCAATATCTTCTATTGCTTCATAAATGATTCGATATGTTTTCAGTTCTATATTTTCCTGTTCGGCTAATTTTGAAACGCTTGATGCTGGTCTTACGTTAAAGCCTATAACAATAGCATTAGATGCAGATGCAAGAAGGATATCAGATTCGGTAATAGTACCAACGGCACCATGTATGACATTTACTCGAACTTCTTCATTGCTTAGCTTGGCCAGAGATTGTTTTATAGCTTCAACAGAACCTTGAGCATCAGCCTTAACAATAATGTTTAAATCTTTTACTTTTCCTTGTTGAATATGGTCAAATAGATCCTCTAAAGTAACTCTTTGTGTAGTATTAAGACTTTGTTCTCTTAATTTTTGTTTGCGTTTTTCAGCTATTTGTCTAGCTGTTTTATCATCACTAACTGCTATAAATTTATCACCAGCTTCAGGTACATCAGAAAGTCCTAAAATTTCAACGGCAGTTGATGGCCCAGCTTTTTTAACCCTTTTCCCTTTATCATTGATCATTGCTCTTACTCTGCCATAGGTAGCACCAGCAATTATAGAATCTCCAACATTTAAAGTTCCATTTTGTACTATTACTGTTGCAACTGGGCCTCTGCCTTTGTCTAATTCTGATTCGATTATTGTACCAATGGCCTTTCTAGAAGGATTAGCCTTTAATTCTTGCATTTCAGCAACTAGTAGTACCATTTCCAACAGATGGTCTATACCTTCCCCTTTTAAGGCTGAAACAGGAACAGAAACAACATCTCCTCCCCATTCCTCTATGAGAACTCCATGTTCTGCCAATTCCTGTTTAACTCTGTCTGGATTCGCATTCGGTTTATCTATTTTATTTATTGCAACTATTAATGGTACTTTTGCAGCTTTAGCGTGATTTATGGCTTCAACTGTCTGAGGCATAACACCATCATCTGCTGCCACCACTAGAATAGCTATATCAGTAATCTGTGCACCTCTAGCACGCAAGGAAGTAAAGGCTTCGTGGCCTGGAGTATCAAGAAATACTATTTTTTCTCCATTAATGCTAACTTGGGAAGCACCAATATGCTGAGTTATACCTCCTGCTTCTCCAGCGGTAACGTTAGTTTTTCTAATGGCATCTAAAAGTGATGTCTTTCCATGGTCAACGTGACCCATTACTGTTACAATAGGTGCACGTTTAACTAAGTCATCGGGATTATCCTTTATATCGTCAAATAATTTGTCAAATTCATCTTTATCTTCTTCAGCAGCTTCTTTAACAGCTTTAAAACCATACTCCGATGTAATTATTTCTGCAGTTTCAAAATCTATTTCCTGATTTATAGCTGCCATAACACCTAAGTTCATTAACTTCATGATTATTTCATTAGGATTTTTATTGATTTTTTCAGCTAGGTCCTTTACAACAATTTTTTCAGAAATAATTACTTCATTATTACTTTCAGAATCTTTATTCTCTAAGACTGTATTATCATCTTTATTATCATATTTTTTTTCATTTTTTTTCTTGCTAGAAGTGGATTCACCTTTGTTTTTCTTATTCCGTTTCTTTTCATCTTCTTCAGTTCGATAATATTCAAGTATGAGTTTAGCATCATCATCTTCTAAAGTACTCATGTGATTAGTAACATCCAAATCGAATTCTTTAAGCTTTGCTATTAACTCTTTACTTGAAATGCCGACTTTTTTTGCCAATTGATATACTCTAACTTTTGACAAATATTTCACCCCCTGATTTTTTACCGGCTTAAATCTAGATTTAGCGAATTATATATTTCTAAAATTTTATTTGCAAAATTTTTGTCTTTCACTCCGAAAACTGTCCTATTACATTTTCCTATTGCTTTTGATAGCGTTTCACGGTTACCATAAACTATATATGGTACACCTTTTGAATTGCATAGATTAATAAATTTAATTATAGTGTTTTCTGAAGCATCGTTGGAAATGATTAAAAGCCTTATCGCTCTTTTTTTTATATATAGTTCACAGGTGTTTTCCCCTGTATAGAGATTACCCGACTTTTGTACAAAACCTAGTATTGAAAGTAGTTTATTTTGCATTACCGTTTAACTCCTCAGTTAATCTTTCATAGATCTCATCTGGTATCTCATACTGAAATGCCTTATTAAGAGCCTTCTTTTTTTGAGCCTTTTTTAAGCAGTCAGCTTCTGGGCATATGTAGGCCCCTCTTCCATGTGCTTTACCTGTATAATCGACTTTGATTGATCCTTCTTTATTTTTAACAATTCTAATAAGTTCTTTTTTAGGTTTTTGTTCGTTACAACCTACGCATTTGCGTAGAGGTATTTTTTTCTTTTTCATGGTTATACCTCCTCAATGAACAAATTATTGATTTATTCATTAGCTTCAGCATTTTCATGCTGTGTTTCACTTTTTATATCAATTTTCCAATTCGTCAGCTTTGCAGCCAAACGCGCATTTTGGCCTTCTTTTCCTATAGCTAGCGACAATTGATAATCTGGAACTATAACCAATGCAGACTTATTTGCATCATTTATCTCAACCTTTTCAACCTTTGAAGGACTTAAAGAGTTTGAAATAAATTCAGCAGGATCTTCACTCCATTTTATTATATCTATCTTTTCACCTCGCAACTCTTCAACTATATTCTGTACACGAGAACCTCTTTGACCGACACAAGCTCCTACTGGGTCAACATTTGGATTTGAAGAATATACAGCGATTTTAGTTCTTGATCCTGCCTCCCTAGAAATACCTTTAATTTCAACTATACCGTCATGAATTTCAGGAACTTCCAATTCAAATAATCTTTTGACTAGACCTGGATGAGTTCTGGAAACTAAGACTTGAGGGCCTTTAGTTGTCTTTTTAACTTCAACAATATAGGTTTTAATTCTAGTTCCTTGTGTGTAAACTTCATTTTTGATTTGTTCATTTGGAAGTAAAAGAGCTTCAGTTTTCCCTAGGTTTATGTATACAATCCCTTTACTTATTCTCTGAATAGTTCCTGTAACAATTTCACTTTCTCTATTGACAAACTCTTCATAGATTACAGCTCTTTCTGCTTCTCTAATTCTTTGAACTACTACTTGTTTTGCTGTTTGTGCTGCTATGCGACCAAAATTTTTAGGTGTTACTTCTTTTTCAACGAAGTCAGATATTTCATAATTTGGGTTTATTTTTTTTGCATCCTCTAAGCTTATTTCGAGTAAATCGTTGTCTACATTTTCTACTACCTGTTTACGAGAGTACACATGCACTTCGCCATTTTCCCTATCTATTGTGATTTTAACATTTTGTGCTGAACCAAAATTCTTTTTATATGCCGTAATCAGAGCAGCTTCTATTGCTTCAATTAGTGTATCCTTACAAACACCTTTTTCTTTTTCAATTTGCTCCAAGGCCTCAAGTAATTCACTTTTCACTATTTATACCCCCTAATCAAAATTGATTGAAAGCTTTACTAAAGAAACCTTATCTCTAGGAATGGAAACAGTTCCCTTTTCGTCTCTATCGATAACAATTGTATTGTCCTTTAGTCCCATTAATTTACCTTCAATAATTTTCTGTCCATCAATTGGATGGTAGAGATGGGCCTCTACAAATTCTCCTTTATATTTTTCAAAATCTTTATCTCTTTTTAGCGGCCTATCAATTCCTGGTGAGGAAACTTCCAAAAAGTAACTTTCTTTAATTGGATCTAACTCATCCAATTTATCGCTTAAATATTCACTTGCTTCCTGACAATCATCTAAAGATAAACCACCTTCTTTATCTAGATAGACTCTCAAATATCGATGCTGACCTTCCTTTACGAATTCAATATCCACCAACTCCAAACCTTTTTTTGCAATAAAAGGATTAACTAACTCCTCAACTATATCTACTACACGTCTTTTTTTCAAGTTAAAGCCTCCTTTTTATAATAATCTTTATAGTTATAAACGTATTTTTCCGTAATAAAATGTTGACTATTCATAGGTATTTATAAAATATATAAACAATAAAGAGTGGGAAGGTCCCACTCTTTAAATCCACGACATTATATTATATGGAAATTATAACATAAAGAGTAATTCTGTGCAACTCTAAAATAGTGACAACTGATTTTGTGCCGGTAGTCCTTTTAAGCAACCATGGTTTTCAAGGGTTTCTATAACTGTTTTTGATATTTTAGTTTTAAGTCTTATATCTTCGATAGATAGAAATTTTCCTTTTTTTCTTTTTTTAACAATATTTTTAGCTGCATTTTCACCAACTCCCTGAAGAGATCTAAGTGGTGGCAAAATTGCGTTATCCTTTATAATAAACTTATCAGAATCGGATTCATACAAATCTACCTTTAAGAATTTAAATCCTCTACAATATACTTCATATGCAACTTCTAAAACAGTTAATAGATCCTTTTCTTTTTGAGTGAGGTTATTTCCTCCTTCATTTAATTCCTTGATTTTTTGTAAAACATGTTCTTTTCCTTTACATATAAGGTCAGCATCAAAATCATCAACTTTGGTGGTAAAATAAGTTACATAAAATGCTAGAGGATAGTGAACTTTAAAATATGCAATTCTAAAGGACATCATTACATACGCTACGGCATGTGCCTTAGGAAACATGTATTTGATTTTTTTACATGATTTTATATACCAATCTGGCACGTTATTTTGCTTCATAAGCTCTTCATTTTCAGGTGTTAATCCTTTACCTTTTCTAACTCGTTCCATTATAGTAAAGGCTTCCTTTGGCGGCAAACCCTTTAGTATTAAATAATTCATAATGTCATCCCTTGTTGAAATCACGTCTTTTAATTCTACAATATTTTGTCTAACTAGATCTTGTGCATTATTAAGCCATACATCAGTACCATGGGAAAGGCCACTAATTCTTACAAGTTCGGCAAAGGTTGTAGGTTTTGTATCCATCAACATTTGGCGAACGAATTTAGTACCAAATTCCGGAATGCCTAAAGAGCCAACTTCTATATCAAAATCATCATCAACTAAATTTAAAGTTTCTGTGGAGGTAAATATTCTAATAGTTTTTTCATCATCTAAAGGTATGCTTTGGGGATCTATACCGGTTAAATCTTCAAGCATCCTAATGATTGTAGGAACGTCGTGGCCTAGAATATCTAATTTTAACAGTCTACCGCTTATAGCGTGATAATCGAAGTGTGTTGTTATAACATCAGAAGACTTGTCATTTGCAGGATATTGAACAGGAGTGAAATCATAAATTTCTTTATAATTTGGAACTACCATTATACCGCCTGGGTGTTGACCAGTCGTTCTCTTAATTCCTGTACAACTGCTCGATAACCTGGTAAGTTCCTTACTATTTACAGGGATGTCTTTTTCTTCAAAATATTTTCTTGCAAAGCCAAAAGCTGATTTTTCAGCTAAGGTTCCAATTGTTCCTGCTCTATAGACGTATCCCTTTCCAAAAAGTTCTTCAGTATATTTATGGGCAGTAGCCTGATATTCTCCTGCAAAGTTCAAATCAATATCTGGCTCCTTATCACCTTCGAAACCAAGAAAAACTTCGAATGGTATGTCATGTCCATCTTTATTGTAGGTATTTCCACATTGCGGACAGAGTTTATCGGGTAAGTCTGCACCACTACCGATGGAACCGTCTAGAATAAACTCAGAGTTTTTACAATTAGGACAAACGTAATGGGGGGGTAAAGGGTTAACTTCTGTAATATCACTCATAGTGGCTACGAAAGATGAACCTACTGAACCCCTGGATCCTACTAGGTATCCGTCTCTCAAGGATTTAGTAACTAACTTATGGGCAATTATATACATAACCGCATAGCCATTAGAAATTATAGAATTAAGCTCCCTATCTAATCTTTTTTGAACTAGCTCAGGTAAAGGGTCCCCATATATGCTTTTTGCCTTTGCATAACACATATTTCTTAGGTCTTCATCTGCTCCATCAATTTTTGGAGGGAAAGTTTCCTGCGGTATTGGAATAATTTCTTCTACAGAGTCTGCTATCAAATTGGGATTTTTAACTACTACTTCATATGCTATTTTATCTCCAAGGTATTCAAAATCTTTCAACATTTCGTCAGTGGTTTTAAAATATATAGGAGGCTGATTATCAGCATCTGAGTATCCCTGGCCTGTCATTAATATTTTTCTGACGATTTCATCGTGGGGGTCTAAAAAGTGAACATCACCAGTCGCTACTATAGGTTTATTGTATTTTTTACCTAAATCAACTATTTTTTTATTTATTTCCTTTAAATCATCGAAGCTTTTCACAATGCCTTTGTCAAGCATAAAATTATTATTTTCTATTGGCTGTATCTCTAAAAAGTCATAGAAGTTAACTATAGATTCTATTTCAGAACTGCTCTTGTTATTTAATATGGCCTTATATAATTCACCAGCTTCACATGCAGTACCTATAATTAGACCTTCCCTCATTGAGGAAAGTAAACTCTTAGGTATTCTTGGTCTTTTATAAAAGGTTTCTAAATGAGAATGTGAAACAAGTTTATACAGGTTTTTTAAGCCTTTGTAATCTTTGACTAGAATATTAATATGGTATGTATCTAGCTTACTGTAATTAATATTGTCTTTTGGCAGATTATTTATTTCACTAAGTTTACTTATATTTTTTTCTTTTAATAGTGAAAGTAGCCTGATGAAAATTTCTCCTGTAGCTTCTGCATCGTCAACGGCACGATGATGATTATTAAGTGTAATCTTAAAATGTTTAGCCAATATGTTTAACTTATGTCTTTTAAGTTTAGGTAGTAGTATTCTGCTTAATGAGAGTGTGTCTACTATTGGATTTAGAAAAGACAAATTTAATTTATTGCAAAATTCTTTTATAAAAGAAGTATCAAAAGATGCATTATGGGCAACAACAGGATTATCACCAATAAAGTTAATGAATTCCGGCAGCACCTTGTCGATAGTAGGTTTATTCTTTACCATTTCATCTGTAATTCCAGTTAGTTTAACTATTTTAGGGGGAATTTTAACTTCAGGGTTTATGAGTGCTGAAAATCTATCTACGATTTTTCCGTTTTTTACTTTAACTGCGCCTATTTCAGTAATTTTATCGTGTTTAAATGACAATCCTGTAGTTTCAATATCAAATATTATAAAAGTCTGATCTAAGGATTTGTCATTGGCATTATGGACTAAGGGTTCACCGTCATTTACTATGTAGCCCTCTATCCCATAAATAACTTTAATATTATATTTTTTACTTGCAGCAAAAGCTTCGGGATAGGCTTGAACTACACCGTGATCAGTAATAGCTATGGCCTTATGACCCCAATTAGCTGCTCGTTTAATCAGCTCTTCAGCAGAACATATTCCATCCATGGAGCTCATTTTAGTATGGGCATGCAACTCAACTCTTTTTTCATCACTGTTATCTTTTCTTTCATTGGCAGTAGCCTTATTAATGTCTCTAGCCATTAGTACTAATTCTCTTTCGAAGGTATCATATCTAACTGTTCCTTTAATTTTATAATGGTCTCCTATAGATATTCCTTCTTTTACTGTTTCTACATCTTCTTTTTTACAGAAAATCTTAACTCCAATAGATGAGGTGAAATCAGTAATAGCTAATGTAAATAAAACTTTGCCGCTTTTTAGCTCACGGATATCTTTTTCAAAAACTTTACCTTGTATACATACTACACCATGTTCTTCTGTTATGTCTTTAATATTCATAATTTCATCTTTTATTTTTTTGCCTAATATAATAGCATTTTCTTTGGATTTTGGTTTTGGGCTGAAATTTGGTTTAGAAACATAGTTTTTAGACATAATTTTATCTAATATCTTATTTAGTTCATGGTTCTTTTTTTCTAAATAAGACTCATTTTCATCATTACTATCTATTTCATTAGGTTTAAAGGTTACCTTAATTTTTATTCCAAAATCTTTGTATATAATATTCTCAATTAACTTATTACATTTCTTATCGTAAAGTTTCTCAACACCTAGTTGACTATTTACCTTAATTTCTAGTGTTTTATTAGTACTACTAAATGTTTTTTTGCAATTATTAAACCACCCAATCATGGATGGACTATTTTTTTTAACTTCAAATAGTATGTTATTCCAGTAATTTAAAACAAGATTCTCAATGTCTTGCGGATAGTTTTTATATACAGTGTTTATATTTACACGGCTTATAAAAGGAAGGTTATTCTTAATATATGATTGTATTTCATTTAAATTATCCTTATCTATCACCTTAGATGGCAATAAAGTTAAATCCAATGTCTTTGAATTTGAATAGTACTTAATAGTATCAAGATAAATATTGGATTGTTCCTTAAGGAAGTTTTTTAATAAATTGTTTGTTACATTACTCATTTATCTACCTCCAGATAAAGTGAAACCTAGTTTAGTTGGAGTTTAAACTAATCCTAACTTTCTCTTACAACGCAAGGGATGAGCATCAATTTAAATACCTAACCATCACATAAATAAAAAAGTATCTACTTATTAAAGGTTATTAATTTCTTCTAGTAAAGAGTCTAAAATATGATCTTCTTTAACCTTTTTTATAATTTTTCCTTTTTTAAAGATTAATGCAGAATCTTTACCTCCAGCTATGCCAAGATCAGCTTCCTTTGCTTCACCGGGTCCATTAACTGCACAGCCCATTATGGCTAGTGTAATGGGTTTATCTATATGCTTAAGTTTCTTTTCTAGCTCATTAGCAACACCCATTAAATCGATTTGACATCTTCCACATGTTGGACATGAGATAAAGTTTATACCAAACTGTCTTATATTTAGTGCATGGAGAATTTCTCTGCCTACTTTTACCTCTTCTACTGGGTTTCCCGTTAAAGATATCCTAATTGTATCGCCAATACCATTTAAAAGTAATGCGCCTACTCCTATTGAAGATTTTATAGTCCCTCTCCATACAGTACCTGCTTCAGTAATACCTATATGGAAAGGATAATCAACTTTTTCTGCCAGAATAGAGTAAGCATCAAAGGTTAATTTTATATCGGAGGCCTTAAGGGAGATAATTATCTTATCAAAATTTAAATCCTCTAATATTTCCACATGACTTAAGGCACTCTCTACAAGGGCATTAGGGGTAATTCCATTATATTTTTCCAAAATTTTTTTATTAAGGGATCCTGCATTTACTCCTATACGAATAGGGATGTCTCTTTCTTTTGCTTTAGAAACTATCATTTTTACTCTGGAAACGTCACCTATGTTTCCTGGGTTGATTCGTAATTTATCTATTCCGTTTTCTATGGATTTTAAGGCCAAACGATAATCAAAATGAATATCAGCAATCAAGGGTATGGAAACACTTGATTTTATTTTTGAAATAGCTTCAGCAGCCTCCATATCAGGTATGGCGATTCTTACAATTTCACAACCTGATTCTTCTAATTTCTTTATTTGAGATACAGTTTCATTGATATTTCTTGTATCTGTATTTGTCATTGATTGAACAGAAATAGGAGCGTCTCCGCCAATATATACTTTTCCGCACTTTATTTTTTTGCTTGTTCTTCTAATAATTTTCATTTTATCACCGACCTAAAATAGATTAAATCTAGTAATATCTTTATATAGAACAAAAATCATTAAGATTATGAGGATAACAAAGCCTACTAAATGGACAAAACCTTCTTTATCAGGATCAACAGGTTTTCCTTTTATAAGCTCCAATAATATAAAAAATAGTCTTCCACCGTCGAGAGCTGGAAAAGGCAAGAGATTGAGTATTGCAAGATTGATTGATATAACTGCAGCTAGAGATAACAAAGAATATATACTGATTCTAGCGGCTTTTCCAACGAAATGAACCATTCCTATTGGACCAACTACTTCTTCAGTAGAAGCCTTTCCTTTGACAAATTTAGACAAAAATCCCGTAATTCCCTTTGTAACCATGGCTACTCTTTCAAGGGAAAACTTAAGAGATAAAGGAAGGGATTTTTTTAATACCGGACTTATACCTATAAATTTTTTATCGGTATCTGGGTCCTTAAGAGGACTTACCTTGAAGGATAAGGTTTCATTATCCCTTAACACTTCTATAGTTAATATGTCTTTTTTTGTTTTACTAATCGTTTCAACTATATCTTCCCAGCTATTTATATTTTGCTCATTTATCCTAATAATTTTATCACCAGGATGAATACCTGCCTTTTGGGCTGGATAGTTTTCAGTTACCTTATCAATTACATTAACGGGTATACCTAAGCTTAAAGCTATTATTGTAAATAATATTACAGCAAGTACTATGTTCATAATTGGACCAGCTACTATTACAGAAATTCTTTGGAGAGGAGATTTTTTACTAAAACTTCCTGCATCTTCTGAAATTTCATCTTCCCCCTCCATTTTTACGAAACCACCAATGGGAAATAGTCTAATAGCATATTCAGTTTCCTTACCTTTAAACTTAAGAATCCTTGGCCCCATACCTAGAGCAAATTCATGAACTTTAATTTTATTTAATTTAGCTAAAGCAAAGTGACCAAACTCGTGAAAAAATACCAGCAGTCCAAATACTAACACAAAACTTATAAAAGTATACATAAGATCCCACCTTAGAAATATTATTTATTTATATATTCTCTAGTAAGTTTATCTACTTCAAATATATCATTTATACTTGGATTTTTTATAGGGGTATGTTTATTCATAGCTACTTCTATTCTATTTGGGATATCGTAAAAAGTTATCAAGCCATTTAAAAACTGTAAGACCAATTCTTCATTTGCGGCATTAAGCACAGCAGGCATAGTACCGCCTATGCGTAATGCTTCAATGGCTAGATCTAAACATGGAAAAGTCTTTGTATCTGGTTTTTCAAAGGTTAATTCTCTAATCTTTAGAAAATCTAATCTTTCCATATTTGATTTTACCCTAGACGGATAAGTTAAAGCATATTGTATTGGTACTTTCATATCTGGCAGTCCTAGCTGAGCCAGTATTGATCCATCAATAAATTCAACCATAGAATGAATAATGCTTTGAGGATGAACAACAACGTCTATTTGGCTAACTTCTAAATCAAAAAGCCATTTTGCTTCGATAACTTCCAATCCCTTGTTCATTAAAGTCGCTGAATCAATAGTTATTTTACTTCCCATATTCCAATTAGGATGTTTTAATGCATCTTGGGGAGTGACGTTTATTAGGTTTTTCTTTTTCATCCCTCTAAAGGGACCACCTGAAGCAGTTAAAATTATTTTATTTACCTGTTTGAAAGTATTTCCCTGCAGACATTGGAATATGGCACTATGTTCACTGTCAATAGGAAGAATATTTACACCATTTAATTTTGCCTCTTTCATAACTAGTTCTCCCGCGGTTACTAAAGTTTCCTTGTTAGCAAGAGCAATATTTTTTTTTGCTTTAATAGCATTTAATGTTGGTAAAAGTCCAATAGTTCCTACAACAGATGTTATTACAATATCTACTTCGTCAATAGTCGATATTTCAATTAATCCTTTCATTCCAGACAGTATTTTTATATTTGGGTTATTTAATTTGTTTTTAAGCTCCTTTGCTTTACTTTCATTATATACAGCTACATATTTAGGGTTGAATTTTTTAATTTGTTTTTGTAAGAGCTCAATATTAGTATTACCACTTATGGCTACTACTTCAAATAAATCCTGATTATTTTTTATAACTTCTAAAGCTTGTGTTCCAATGGATCCAGTTGAGCCTAAAATAGAAATTTTTTTCATATTCTCATCCTTCCAAGTTAGGAAAATAATATGTATTTGATAAAAACAGTTTTATAATTTATGTATGCATAAAATTCATGTAGTAGTTAATTTATAAATAGTGTTACATAATAATATACAAATGGAGACGTTAATAATATACTATCAAATCGATCCAGTATACCTCCATGTCCGGGTATAAGGTTGCCGTAATCTTTAATACCAACATGCCTTTTTATCTTTGAAGCAATCAAATCGCCAATTTGGGATAAGATACTTCCTATAAATCCAAGAAATATAGAATGGATTATAAAATCAGGTTTTAATAAATAAGAAAAGATAATACAGATTAAAATACTTCCTATCATCCCACCAATACTTCCTTCAACAGTCTTTTTAGGACTTACTTCGGGAAATAGCTTTCTACGCCCAAAAAAGTATCCTGAAAAATAGGCAAATGTATCTGTAGCCCATGCTATGATAAAAACAAACCAAATAATATAGGTGTCTAAAAATGATGAAATTAAAAGTATATGAAACAAAAAATATGAAACATATAAAAAACCAACTAATGTTATCGCGAGGTCCATAAAGCTAGTTTTTTTATTAAATAGAAAAATTAGCAGAACAGTGAGAGTAATCATAAAAAAGATTAATAAGGTTATATTTAGTTTTTTATATGAAAAAGCTAAATACATGATAATAGTAAATAGGTATCCTACATATTTAAGTGGTGAAATATGTAAATTATCAAATGCATTATAAAATTCTCTTAAAGCTAATAGAACTATTACAAGTAAAGAAATAGTAAAAAGAAAACCACCCTTTGAAACTATATAGATAAGTAAAGGTATACCTATTATTCCAGAAACGATTCTTTTAACCATATTTTGTCACCATCCCATTAAATACCGCCGAATCTTCTTTTCCGTTTTTGATAATCCTTTATGGCTTTTATTAAATGTTTACCCTTGAAATCTGGCCAATATATATCTGTAAACCATAATTCGCTATAAGCTGCCTGCCATATTAAAAAATTACTTATTCTAAGTTCACCACTAGTTCTGATTATTAAATCTGGATCAGGTATTCCTTTGGTATAGAGAAAGTTTGAAAATACAGATTCATTTATATCTTGTAGTTTTAATTCATTATTTAGTATTTTTTTTGCAATTTTTTCTACTCCTAATAGTATTTCAGACCTTCCACCATAGTTTAAAGCAATATTTACAGTTAGGCCAGAATTATTGGAAGTCATTTCAGTGGCTTTATTTATTTCAGTAATAGCTGTTTCAGGTAGTTTTGATATATCTCCAATCACTTTAATTATTACATCATTTCTGTGAAGCTCACTAACTTCTTTTCTTAAATATATGACTAAAAGCTCCATCAATGCATTAACTTCTTGTGTCGGCCTTTTCCAGTTTTCAGTTGAAAAAGCAAATAAAGTTAAATAAGATATACCTATATTAGAACAGGTTTTTATTACGTCTCTTAGAGCCTCTACTCCAGCTTTATGACCTGCTATTCTGGGAAGATTTCGTTTTTTTGCCCATCTACCATTTCCATCCATGATTATTGCTATATGTTTCGGCAAGTTCAATGATTTTATATTTTCAGTTCCACTATCACTTTTATTTTTTCTAAAATTGCTAATCATAGCCTTATTACCCTCCATGGTTATTCTAAAACATTTAACCCTCCAAATAAGGAGGGCTAAAAATAGCTAACCGTTATTTCTATAGTATTGTCCAAAATCTTCTGTCTTACTACTCTACATTCATTGTTTATATTTTTGTTTGTGCTAAAAGGAGACACTGTTTTATTAACAATAATTTTATGGGAAATTTCTAAACTTTTTAATTCATCTAATGCTGTGTCAATCTTTATACCTATTAGATCAGGTATATTCACTTAAACTATACCTCCAAAACCTCTTTTTCTTTCTTATTAACTAGTTCATCGATGATATCTATATATTTATCAGTTAGTTTTTGAACTTCATCTTCTGCTCTTTTTAAGTCATCATCAGTTAATTCATTATTTTTATGCATCTTTTTCAAACTATCGTTTGCATCTCTACGTTCATTTCTAATAGCTATTTTAGCATCTTCTCCTGTCTTCTTAACTACTTTTATTAATTCCTTTCTTCTCTCTTCAGTTAGCATTGGAATAGCAAGGCGTACAACCTTACCGTCATTTGATGGATTAATGCCTAAATCTGACTGTGTTATAGCCTTTTCTATATCTTTAATAGAGTTAGTATCATAAGGTTGAATTACTAATAATCTGGGTTCAGGTGCGCTAATGCTGGCAATTTGCTTTAGGGGAGTAGGAGTACCATAATAGTTTACCATAATCCTGTCTAAAAGTGCAGGGTTTGCCCTTCCGGCTCTAATACTATGCAATTCTTCCTTAAGAACATTAATAGTTTTTTTCATTTTTTCTTCACAATTTTTATGAACTTCTAATTGCATAAAGTATCCTCCTTTACATAGGTACCAATTTTTTTTCCTAAAACAACTTTCTTTATGTTTCCTGGTTCTTTTAAGCTAAATACAATGATCGGTATTTTATTGTCCATACAAAGTGAAGTAGCAGTTGAATCCATTACTTTCAAACCTTTACTCAGAACTTCTATGTATGTAAGTTCATCAAATTTTGTTGCACTTGGATTTTCCATTGGGTCGCTATCATATACTCCATCTACCTTCTTAGCTAGAAGAATTACTTCTGCTTCAATTTCAGCAGCTCTTAAAGAAGCCGTTGTATCAGTTGAAAAATATGGATTTCCAGTACCGGCAGCAAATATTACTACTCGCCCTTTTTCCAAGTGTCTGATTGCTCTTCTTCTAATATACGGTTCAGCAATTTGTCTCATCTCTATTGCTGTCTGTACCCTCGTAAGCATTCCTATGTTTTCTAATGCGTCCTGTAAGGCCAAGGCATTTATTACTGTTGCTAACATTCCCATATAATCGGCTGTAGTCCTATCCATACCTTTACTGCTTCTTCCTCTCCAGAAGTTGCCTCCACCGACAACAACTGCAACTTCAACACCTAGCTCTGTAATTTCTTTGATTTGATCAGCAATAGATTCAATAGTTTTTTGATCTAGACCAAAACCCTTTTCTCCTGATAACGCTTCACCACTTAATTTTAAAATAATTCTTTTATATTTTGGCCTCACAGTATGTTACCTCCGTTCTGTATATATTCTACATTAATCATGAAAAACCTTCTTTTATTATCCTAAAAAAGAGAACACAGTTGTGTCCTCTATTTTTAGTTTTGACTCTGAAATTTATCTTATTTATTTTCAATTTGTTTTGCAACTTCTTCTGCAAAATTTTCTTCTTTTTTCTCCAGACCCTCTCCTACTTCGTATCTAGTAAATCTTCTTATTGATATATTTTCACCTATTTTAGCAACTTTTTCATGTAATAGCTCTTTAACAGTTAGATCAGGATCCTTTATAAATGGTTGCTCTAACAGACATATTTCTTTGAAGTACTTTTCAATTCTACCTTCTACCATTTTGTCTACAATTTTTTCTGGTTTTCCTTCATTTAACGCTTGATTTCTTAAGATCTCTTTTTCTTTTTCTATAACATCTTCAGGGACATCTTCTCTTTGTACATATAAAGGATTAGAAGCAGCAATTTGCATAGCGATATTCTTTGCAAACTCTTTAAATTCCTCATTTTTTGCTACAAAATCAGTTTCACTGTTTATTTCAACAAGAACACCAATTCTACCACCGTGTATGTAGGATTCAACTATACCTTCAGCAGCTATTCTACCAGCTTTTTTAGCTGCTTTAGCTAGTCCTTTTTCTCTAAGAACCTCTATTGCCTTTTCCATATCGCCATTTGCTTCTACTAAAGCCTTTTTACAGTCTAGCATACCAGCTCCAGTTTTTTCTCTAATTTCCTTTACCATTGCAGCAGTTACTGCCATATTAAACGCCTCCTCATCAGTAAATATGATAAAAGGTAAGAATAGTAAGGGAAAGTTTCCCTTAATACCCTTACCATTAAAATTCTATAAATTAGTTTTCTTGGTTTTCTTCTACCTCTTCCATTTGTTCACCCTGTCTACCTTCGATAACTGCATCAGCTATTTTTGAAGTAATTAATTTTACAGCTCTGATAGCATCATCATTACCAGGAATAATGTAATCTGCTTCATCGGGATCACAGTTTGTATCAACTATTGCTATAATAGGAATACCAAGAATTTGAGCCTCTTTAATAGCTATTTTTTCTTTTCTAGGGTCAACAATGAACAATGCATCAGGTAGACCTTCCATGGTTTTTATACCATTTAAGAATTTTTCAAGTTTTTCTTTTTCATGTCTTAATTTAATAACTTCTTTTTTTGGAAGAACATCAAATGTACCATCTTCCTCCATTGTTTCTAATTCAACTAGTCTATCTATTCTCTTACGAATAGTTTTGTAGTTAGTTAGCATTCCACCAAGCCATCTTTGGTTTACATAGTACATATCACATCTTTTAGCTTCTTTTTCGATAGACTCTTGGGCTTGCTTTTTAGTACCTACAAAAAGAATTTTTTTACCTTCTGCAGCTAGGCTTTTAACAAAGTCATAGGCTTCTTCTATTTTTTTCACAGTTTTTTGTAAATCTATAATATAGATTCCATTTCTTTCTGTGAAAATGTACTCAGCCATTTTAGGATTCCATCTTCTAGTTTGGTGACCAAAATGAACTCCTGCTTCAAGTAATTGTTTCATTGAAATAACTGACATTTAATCCACCTCCATGGTTTTTTTCCTCCACTTTGATCATCTTCTTAAAAGACCCTTTACGGGCACCAATTTAAGAATTTCAAAGCGTGTGTATTCATTACCTTATGTAGTATATCATATAAGATAAAGGTTTTGCAATAAAAAAAAATTAATAAAAAAGAAATAATTGTATACTTAATCTAAATGTATTATAACCATTACAAGTTAAAAATAACCATATATTAGGGAAAATATAAATTTTAAAAAATAAATCTCTATTTATGGAGATTTAGAATTAATTGGACTTCACCAATTCCGATGTTAAGTGCCTTAGCAATTTGAGATGTGCTTAATCCCTTTGCGTTCAGTTCAATTATTTTTTGATTTTTTAACTTCTTTTCAGGTGTAACGCTTTTTTCGTGCTTACTTTTAGTATTAGGTATGGGGATAAACCTATTGTTGTCTGTAAAATTTGTACTTTTACTATTAAATTCATTTGGGTTAAGAGCAGAGGATACTTCTTCCTTTGATTTTGAAAGTTGATTATTAATATCATTCATGTTTTCTTCTAGAATATTGTATTTTTGTTCTATTTCACTAACTGTTTCGTTAAGGGCTATATTCATCTCATGTATTAATCCTTCAACTGACTCTAAAGAATTAATGAAAATTTCATTATTAACTTTGTCATTAACATTATTATCTTTAGAGTCTCTTATTAATAAAAGCAAAGCAATAATTATAGTCGCTATCCCAATGATAAAAAAAATAAAGTTTAACATGAGGCACCTCGTTTATACTTTTATATCAATCTTATTAGATTTATTATCAAGTTTTAAGTCTTTTTTACCTTTTCTACGCTTTTTCTTTTTCAAAGAATCTCTATGACTATTTTTATTAGACTTATTTTGGATTAAAGGATTTTGTTTTTTGTCCAGCGTATTTACTTTGTTTAATTTTTTCTCATCTAGCTTTTTATTATGACTATATGCTTGCTGCATTATATTTTCGCTTCTATTGACTGCCGATTGATTCATATTAGAAATATTTTGTGACTTAGGCAATAGTACCTGCATATCAATAGGCCGTATCGGCATAAAATCAACTCCTTAAATTATATATAAGGACTAGTTCTGATCTCACCATTTTTAACAGACAGGGTAACATTATTTAAAACACTTCTTACATTGTAATAACTACTGTTCATTTTAAATTTTACCCCTGGATATATTTGATTAGCATTAACTCTGCAATTTTTTAAGTTTTCTATTAACAAATTAATTTTTTTTAGATTCTGTTCTAAAGTCTTAATTTTAGATATATATTCGCGTTTACTTTTTAAAGTTTTGTTTAACATATTATCTATTTTAGGACTTTTATTTCTTTTTTTTAATATCTCAATAACAGAATCTAACTTTTTCACATTTTTCCTAGTGTCTTCAATTAAATTTTTAGTGTTTTTATATTCATCTAAAAGATCTTGATCTATACCTAGCTCAAGTTTCGTAACTGTTCCAATCTTACTTCCTAAAGTTTTAGCAGTAATTTCTTTTCTAACTTTTAAATTACCACCAACAATTAACCCCTTTTTTCCATTTGCAATAACTTTTCCATCACAATTGATATCACAATGCATAATAGTGTTACAGATAATATCCCCTTCGGCCTCAACACTAGAACTTTCTATGAAACAACTTATAATATTTTTTTTCGATATTAATGTAGCCTTATTGTGAACACCTTGATGAATCGTAATATTTCCATTAGAAATTATTTTTGAACCTTCTACTATACCAAAGATTTCTACATCCTCTTCTCCATTTACAGTATAACCGATTTGAACATTTCCTCTAACTACTATTTTGCCGTTAAAAAATATATTGCCAGTTGATACACCAACATCACCGTTGATTTCTAAGACTTTAATGACACTTATTTTTTCATTTTCAAATTTAAGAAGACCATCATCATTTGACAATAAAAACCAGCCATCATTAGACACTTTTACATTTTTTCCTTTTTTAAAGTCTACAGCTTTACCTGGCTTTGCTTTAATTATTTTGCCTGTTACAGTTATACCATTTTCTCCAGGTGTTTCCGGTATTTTTTCTGCTAGAATCTCTCCTTTTCTTACTTGATGTATGTAATTGAGGTTCTTATGATCGACTCTACCATCAGATAAGAGAATGGGTTTTAAGCTGTTATTTAAATTGAATTTATAGTCTATTCTTCCATCAGTTCCATTCTTATGTTCTTTCCCCTTTGCAATAACAAGATGTTTTGCTAAACTTGGATTTTCAACAATCTTTTCAATAGTATCATAACAAATTCCATATTCAATATTTTTTCTTTTTAATGCATCTAATATGTCTTCTTTATTAACTGTTGCATCTTTACTATTAAGTACAATTGTTATATAGGCTTCGTAATAGTTACTTGAAAGGGTGATTTTTATTTCAACATCCTTATTTTTCGAACCATCATTTTTACAGTTTTGAAAGGCATTTTGGGACTTTGAGGCTATATTATTCATATTTTCACCTGCTTTAAGTGTAGAGTTTTTGCAAAGAATTTCTCAATTTAATTATGCACTTAGTATGAAGCTGAGAAACACGTGATTCGGAAATACCTAGGATTTTTGATATTTCTTTATAAGTTAATTCTGAAAAATAATATAGATTTATTATTGCTCTTTCTCTTTCAGGCAACATTTCAATAGTTTTTTTAAGGATTTGTTTTGATTCTTCTTTTAAGTAATGAAACTCAGGTCTGCTTTCTAAATCTTCTGATACAATGTTTAAATCACCATTATCAGACATCTTTTCATCAAGAGAAATTATTGAAAGAATTGATACCTCAGAAAGTAATTCATTTAGCTCTTTGGTTGATATACCGAGGGTTTTAGCGATTAATTCGTCATCAATATCCAATCCATATTTACTTTGCAGTTTTTGCATAACCTCTTCTAATTTCTTATACTTTTGTCGTGTGCTTCTAGGTACCCAATCGAGATTCCTTAATTGGTCAATAATAGAACCTCTTATTCGAAAACTGGCATAGGTCTCGAATTTTACATTTTTATCAAGGTCAAACTTTTCTATGGCGTCAATTAATCCGATAATTCCATAGCTAACCAAATCTTCATATTCAACATAGGTGCTATATGAATGATAAAGTCTACCGGCAATTACTTTTACTAGTTCAATGTTTGCCATGATTAATTTATTTTTAATATCCTTAGATTTATTTTTTTTATATAACTTCCATAACTGGCTATTAGACATAAAAACACTTCCTACCCCTTTAGCACTCTATATATCCCGAATAGTTAAATTCGCTTAATACCATGACCTATGGTTTTAACAACGAGGCAACCATTATCTGAATGAAATTCTATCGTTCGACCATAGTTCCCTCCCGTATCTTCTGCTTTTATAGGAATCTTTAATTCTCTAAGTATTTCCTTGACAGCTTGTACATTTCTTTCACCAATTTTCATAATATCATTTTTGTTCATAAAGGAAAACATTTGAGCTCCGCCTGCAATTTTGCCTGTTAAACGAATTTTGTTTGCTCCAGTTTTCACCATATCTTCAATGAGCTTTTCGATAGCAGTATCAGCAAACTTAGCTTTATTACTATTATTTTTTATATTTTTACTTGATGGCAACATTATATGTGCCATACCTGCTATTTTGGTAATAGGGTCATACAAACAAATCCCAACACAAGAGCCTAAACCTAAAGTAGTTAAAATTCCCGGAGAAACAGTTGTATTTAAATCAGCCATTCCTATTTTAATTATATTACTCATAATTCGTTACCCCTAAACTTTTTAATAAAATACCATATGAGTCATAATCTGGGATTAAAAAAAAGAACCCCCTAACATTATCGGCACCCTCTGAAAACTCAGTTTCAATAATCAGGATTTTATCACTTATTTGACCAAATTGAATTGCGGGAACACTTAAAATTGCACCTGCCATATCTACTGCCAAGGAAGGCACAGATATTTTAATATTTAATCCAGATAAAGAAGATAAGGAAGACACATATGATCCTGAAAGAATATTACCAATTTCCTGTAGTGCAGACTTTGTAAAATCATCTAGTTCCTTTGTTTCATAGCCGTTCATCAAAAGACTTATCAATGTTTTGGAAGAATCGATATCAAGAAGGAACATTATACTTCCCTCAATATCCCCTTTTATTTCAAAAAGAGTTGCACATACTAAGGTTTCTGCACCGCCAATCAAATCAGGAACCTCACAAAGGTCTAGAATATTTACCTTTGGAACATTCATATCTACTTTTTTGTTTAACATTTTGGCTAATGCAGTAGCTGCATTACCAGCACCGATATTTCCGACTTCTTTTAAAACATCGATCACTATGCTATTAATGTTTTTGAAGTAATCATCCATAGGAACACTCCTCAAAATTAATCATTTAACAAATTATTTATGTTGAGTACTTTATGTAAATTTATTATTATGATGATTCGATTATCTTTTTTACCTATACATTCAATAAAATAATCATCATTATCTATGTTTATTGAAGGAGACTCATCAATTTCATCGTGATTTAACTGAATAACCTCTGAGGAGGAATCTACAATCATTCCGACTGTAATATCGTCTATCTGAACTATTATTATTCTAGAGTTATCGTCATATGGTTTTTCTTCTAAATTTAATCTTTTTCTTAGATCAATTACGGGAACAACGTTACCTCTTAAATTTATTACTCCCTTAACAAAATCTTGTGTGTAGGGAACACGAGTTATAGGCATAATCTTTTCGATAGTTTCTACATTGTTAATATCTATACCATAATATTCATCTTCCAGTTTAAACAGGACGTATTCCTGGCTGGCCATAAATTAATCCTCCCTTTTGAATTACTTTAGCTTATTATTAAAAAAGTGAATTTGGATCAACAATTAATGCAATCTGTCCGTTACCTAGGATTGTGGCTCCAGCAATAATCTTTATGCCGGATAAGTATTTACCCAAGGATTTTATTACTATTTCCTGTTGTCCGATAAGATCGTCTACAACTAATCCTGCCATTTTGTCTCCCTTTTTAACTACTACTACTATTATTTCATCCTTGTCTTCAAGGTCTAAGTTTACTTTAAGAATATTATTCATTCTTAGAATTGGCAACGTATTATTTCTATATAGAACTACTTCCTGATTTTGAACTTTTCTAATGTCTTTAGATTTAATTGTAGTAATTTCTTTAATAGAATTTAAAGGAAGAGCATACTTTTCATCTCCTACCATAACCATTAAAGCTTGTATAATAGCTAAGGTTAAAGGAAGTCTAATAATAAATTTAGTACCTTTATTAAGTTCTGAGTGAACTTCTACTAGGCCGCCAAGGGATTCAATTTTTGTCTTAACTACATCGAGACCTACACCTCTACCGGAGATATCAGAAATTTTATCAGCTGTACTGAACCCCGGTTTGAAGAGTAAGTTAATTAATTCTTGATCATTCATGTTATCAGCAGCATCTTTTGTTATAAGATTTCTTGATATAGCTTTAGCCTTTATATCTTCAACTACAATTCCTTTCCCATCATCTTGTACTTCAATGACTACATTATTTCCATCGGGGTAAGCTCTTAGAAATACTGTTCCTGTTTCAGGTTTATTTAACTTCCTTCTTTCATTAGGACCTTCTATACCATGATCAATTGAATTTCTAACTAAATGAATAAGAGGATCCCCTATTTCATCTATTACAGTTCTATCGACTTCTGTTTCTTCGCCTGTCATGTAAAGACTGATATCTTTTCCAAGTTCTTTAGATAAATCTCTTACCATTCTAGGGAATCTATTAAAAACTCTTTCAATAGGAACCATCCTAACTTTCATGACGGCATCATGAAGACTAGTAGTAATTCTTTCCAGGTATTCTACAGCTTCAATCATATTTTGCTTAGTTTTAGAATCTTCGATATCTTCTAATCTAGTTTTTATGATAATAAGCTCGCTTACTAAATTCATTAAGTTATCCAATCGATCTATATCTACTCTTACCGTTTTTGATGTTTTTAATTTTAGATTTTTATTTTGGTTATTTTTAGCCTTTTCCTTTTTAACAAATTCATTTTGTAAACCTTTTGTTTCTGTGTCCACTCCACTTGAAGATTTAGGAAGATCTTCGAGCTTTATTTGAAATATCATGACATTTGCAATCTCTGAAATGTTTAATATTTCATTTTCAATGGCCGATTTATTTAGTTTTGTTAAGTAAATTATTTCAAAACTGGTATCAAATTTTTCATCTTCAATCTCTTCAGCCGTTGGTTTGGATTTTATTATTTCGCCAAATTTTTCAAGTGTATTAAAAACAATAAATGCTCTAGCAGACTTTAACATGCAGTTAGGGTTTAAATGAACTTTAATTTTAAATGCTTTAAATCCTTGTGCATTAGCTTTGCATATAACGTTTTTTGTAATGTCTTCAGTTTCAATGGAAAAGTTATCTTCATCAGTTTTATCGTTTTTTTCTTCATCTTTAGCAGCATTATTTTTTTGTTTTTCTACTGAATTCTTATTGTCCATTATATTGCATAGTTTTGTTATTAGGGGACTTGGATCTAAATCCCCTTCGTCTCCAGTATTAACAAGTCTATTTATGTATTCTTCCAAGGTATCAAAACACTCAAATAAAACGTCAATAATATATTCAGTTACGGGGATTTCCTTGTTTCTTATTAGTTGTAAAACATTTTCCATCTCATGAGTTAGACTAGCTATTTTATTAAATCCCATTGTTCCAGACATACCCTTTAGTGTATGGGCAATCCTGAAAATTTCATTCAACAAGTCTAAGTTATCAGGGGATGTTTCTAGCTCTAAAAGCAATTGATTCATATTTTGAAGATGTTCTTTAGATTCTTCAATAAAAATGTCTAAATACTGATTCATATTCATTGTTTACACCTCCATAGCTTTAATAATTTCCTGGCCAATCTTTTCAATTGGCAGAACTTTATCGACAATTCCAAGTTTTATTGCTGCTTTAGGCATTCCAAAGACTACACAACTCTCTTCGTCCTGTGCAATAATATACCCAGAATTATTTTTGATGTATTTTAAGGCTTCAGCTCCATCTGACCCCATTCCAGTTAGTATAACTCCAATTACTTCTTGAGAGCCTAGCTCTGCTATTGAGCTCATAAGTACGTTCACTGATGGACGATGTCCTGATACGGGAGCATCCTTACTTAACTTGAGTTTATAGTTATTACTTTCTCTGATAACTCGCATATGATAACCACCTGGTGCTATATATGCATGTCCTGGAAGCAGAATATCATTATTTTCTCCTTCTTTAACACTAATTTGAGATATATTATCCAGTCTTTCAGCCAAGGATCTAGTAAAACCAGGAGGCATATGTTGGACTATAACAATACTCGCATCAATGTTTTTGGGTATGCTGGGTATCAAAGTCTGTAAAGCCCTAGGGCCACCAGTGGAAGTGCCTATTGCAATTATTTTTTTTTATAGATTTGTTCTCAGGATTTATTTTATAAGACGGAGTTTTGTAATTATTTTCAGAATATAAAGGTTTATTAACATTATAAAGTTTACTTTTGAATTTAACTTTTGAAGCAATATATACTTTGTCAATCAACTGTTTTTTCATATCTGCAGCACTAATTTTAAATATGCTTGTAGGTTTAGTAATAAAGTCTACTGCTCCTAATTGAAGTGCCTTAATAGTTGCATCTGCACCTTCTTTAGTCAAACTACTAAGCATAATTACAGGCACAGGGTTTCTTTTCATTATCATTTCCAAGGCACTTAAGCCGTCCAATACTGGCATCTCAATATCTAGAGTTACTACATTGGGCTTAAGATTCTTTATCTTATCAATCGCTTCTTTGCCATTTTTAGCAGTATCTATAACTTTTAAATTGTCTTGAGAGTTTATTACATCTGAAATGATTTTTCTCATAAAAGCCGAATCATCCACCACTAATACTTTTATCTGTGACATTTATATCAATCCTTTTTTAATTAATTTTCTCTGCTTATCAAATATAAAGGATATTATTTTAGTTCTAATTTTTTCATCTATCGAAACAAATTCTATTCCTATATCATGTTTATTAATAGAATCAGAAATGGCCTTGCATCTAACTATCTTTCCTTTAATTTTAACCTGCTCATCATCAATTGGAATATTGCAGCTGACTAAGATACCTTCTTTAACCTTTTCTTTACATATAATTCTGAGTCCCCCACCGCTAATATCTTTACTTATTGCAGGAATAGATTTAATAACAGTTCCATTTTCAACTATATCTATATTTAAATTTAAAACGATACTTAACCTAAAGTAGCTTCTCCTTTGAAGACGAAATATATCACTGATTTTTTTGATATATAATATAGACAAATTGTTTTTGTGATCTCTTTTAACTACTTCTCCAAGAAAGTAAAATTTTCCTGTGTTTTTCTTGTAAAATATAATATTGATTTTACTTCCGTTTGATATTGGATAGATTTTCCCCTTATATATTGGAGAAGATACGGCTATGGTATTATTACCTGTAACCTTTATAACATCGCTTTTCATTCTTATAGAGGAACCAGCTTCCTCTATTTCAATCTCTATTCTGTTACCAGCTTTAACTAAAGAGCTAACATTTTTGTCCAATAATAAGCCCCCTTAACAAACAATTTTAAAACAATTAATAGTACTATTTATGTATAAATAGTATACTTTTATAACTTGAAAAAAAGTTTATTAATGAACTTTTTAAAGGTACTGTAACTTTCAATATGACTACTGTTATTTAATAAATTATATGCAACTAAATCAATTCCTTTACTAGCTATAGAGTTAGGATAATATATTAAAAAAGGTTTTTGCTCTTTTACAGATTTTTTGACAGTTGAATCTTCGAAAATAAAGCCTAAATTCTCTAATTCAATATTTAAAAATTTCTTTGTAGCAGAATTTATTTTATTAAAAACATCATATCCTTCTTTGCTACTTTCTACACGATTAATGACTAACTTGATTCTTTTATTATTAGAAATATTTTTTATAACAGCATATGCATCAGTTATAGAAGTGGGTTCAGGTGTTATAATTATAATCATCTCATTAGCAGCTTCAATAAAGGAAAGTACTGAATTATTAAGTCCTGCTCCTGTATCAATTAGTATGTAATCAGATATATCATTCAATAATAAAAAGTTTTTGATTAAATTATTAATCTGATCTTGAGATAAATCTATTAAATCCACTATACCTGAACCACCGGAAATAATATTGATACCGCTGGGCCCCTTAATACCAATATCTAAAATGTTTACTTCACCTCTGACAACATTTGCTAAAGTATACTTTGGAATTAACCCTAATACTACATCAATATTGCTTAATCCTAAATCAGCATCTATTATTGTCACTTTTTTATTTAAATTGCTTAATGCTATGCCAAGATTTATTGTAAAATTTGTCTTACCTACCCCACCTTTTCCACTTGTTACTGTAATTACTCTAGCATCTTCTTTGCCTTTGTTGCTGTTCCTGATAGTCAGTTTTTCATTATTTTCTTTAAAGCTATTTATTAATTGCCTAAGATTATAAGCTTGATCCTTCATATTCTTCACCTACAATACAATTTACTATTTTATCAATATTGGCTATTTCTATATCATCAGGAACGCTTTGACCGGTTGTTATATAAGATAAAGGTTTAGAGGTTAATACTTTCACGTTAAGAATATTTCCAATTAAACTTGCCTCGTCAAGTTTAGTAAATATTAATTTGTAATCTCTTAAAAAATCATAAGAATTTACAATACTTATTATATCTTTGTACCCAGTTGTTAGACTAATTAGCAAAAAAATCTCGGGAGAATTAGTATAGGAAATCAAACTTTTCAGTTCAGTTAATAATTCTTTATCCTTATGATTTCTTCCTGCTGTATCAACTAAAATATAATCCTTATCATTATACTTTGTGATAGCTTCTCGTATTTCATGTGGCTCATATATAACTGTAAGAGGTACACTTAGTATTTCGCTATAGGTTTTTAATTGATCTACAGCAGCTATTCTGTAGGTATCAGAGGTTATAAAAGCAACTGATTTATTATTCATTACTGACAGTTTGGCTCCTAATTTAGCTAAAGTCGTAGTCTTACCTACACCTGTAGGGCCTACGAAAAAAATTACTTTAGGTTTATCTGCAGCATTTTCTATAGAATATGGTTTTCCTAAGTAATCCTTTACTATTACCTTAATGGCATTTTTAAGGGATTGTTCGTTTTCGTCAGAAATACTAATTTGCCTGCTGACAATTGTTAGAATCTTATCTACTATTGGCTTGGCAATATTATTTTCCAGTAAAATTTTTTCATATTTATTTAAAATATTTGAAGTATCTGATTTGTCTTCATTATTTATTTTATTTAGTACAGTATTTAGCATTGATTTAATTGAATCAATTTGAGAATGTATATTTTGAATATTTTCTGAATCGTTTTTAAACAAAATATTTGAGTTAAGAGTATTATCTTTAAAAACTTTGTTGCTATTGGAGCTATAACTCGAGTCTACAGCTGCAATTACTTCTACAAGCGGTTTTTTTAAAAAGCCCATAATGCCAGGCTTTTTAATTTTTCGTGTATGCAGTATTACGGCATCTCTGCCCAATTCATTTTTGACTTTAATCATAGCTTCTGAAACATCGGTAGCAATATATCTTTTAACTTTCATTTATAATTTCACCGTCCCAATTGATTGCACCTCTACATCAGAGTCAATTTCATTATATGATAAAACTATTAAATCAGGTATCATCTGTTCTGTAAGATTTTTAAAGTAGAATCGAACTATTGGAGCAGTTAGCACTATAGGTTGCTCTCCTATAGAAACGAGTTTTTGAATTTCAGTTGAAAGATTATTTAGAATAACCTGAGTTACTCTTGGTTCTAATGAAAGATATGAGCCATGTTCTGATTGTTGTATAGACTCCATTAAAAGTTTTTCAAGCTCAGGATCTAAGGTAACCACCTTTGCTCTTTTATTAGGAATATATTGTTTTGTTATTGCCCTACCAAGGGATTGTCTAACATATTCCGTTAGCATATTTGGATCCTTAGTTATAAGAGAATAATCAGCTAAAGTTTCTAATATAGTGACTAAATCTCTAATTGAAACTCCTTCCTTTAGCAAATTGGCAAGCACTTTTTGTATTTCACCAAATGACATCAGCTTAGGAACTAGTTCTTCAACTAGAGCAGAGTTTTGTTCTCTTATATTATCGATAAGTGTTTTTACTTCTTGTCTTCCTAAGAGTTCATAAGAGTGTTTTTTAATAATTTCTGTTAAATGAGTAGAAATTATCGATGATGGATCTACTACTGTATATCCAAGTATTTCAGCCTTTTCCCTTTCATCTTCTGAAATCCATTTAGCTGGCAGACCAAAGGCAGGTTCAATTGTATCTATACCTTCAATATCTCCTTCAGCAGTGCCCGGATTCATTGCTAAATAGTGGTTGAACATGATATTTCCTTCAGCAACCTCTATTCCCTTTATTTTAATAATATATTGGTTTGGTTCTAACTGTATATTGTCTCTCAGTCGAATCATAGGAACAACGATTCCTTGTTCCAGTGCAATTTGTCTTCTTATCATAACTAATCTATCGAATAAATCCCCACCCTGATTAGGGTCGGCAAGAGGAATGATTCCATATCCAAATTCTAATTCTATGGGATCTACCTGAAGTAGAGGTAGAATATTTTCCGGCTTTCTGATTTCTTCGACTTCAGCCTCTTCTTCTTCAATTAACTCATCACTTTCGCTCTTAATAATTTCTTTTCTAAGTATAAATCCTAGATATAAAAAAGTACCCGATAGAGCAAAATAAGGTATATTAGGCAAAGGTGTAATTCCTAGAATACATAATACTCCAGAAATAATAAACATGATTTTGGGTTGCCTAAATAATTGCTTGAGAACATCACTACCTAAATCAGAATCTGATGCTGCTCTAGTTACAACTATTCCTGTGCCTGTGGATATTAATAAAGCAGGTATTTGACTTACTAATCCATCGCCTACTGTAAGGAGGGTATATTTTTGAAGAGCTTCAGCAAAATTCATATCCTTCATTGCAATACCTATTGTAAATCCAGCTGCGATATTTATGATTGTTATTATTATTCCTGCTATTGCATCACCTTTTACAAATTTACTAGCACCGTCCATTGCTCCATAAAAATCAGCTTCTCTTTGAATTCTAAGCCTTCTTTCTCTAGCTTCGGCTTCTGAAATCAAACCGGAATTTAAATCAGCATCGATAGCCATTTGTTTACCAGGCATTGCATCTAAAGTAAATCTGGCAGCAACTTCAGATACTCTTTCAGCCCCTTTAGTAATAACTAAAAACTGAATTACAATAATTATAATAAATATTATAAAACCAACTATAGCCTCTCCGCCAATAACAAATTGACCAAAAGCTTCAATTACATCACCAGCATAAGCATCTTTAAGAATGTAGCGTGTCGTTGATATATTTAGCGATAATCTAAATAAAGTAGTAACTAGTAATAAAGACGGAAAGATAGAAAATTCAAGGGGTTCCTTATTGTAAATTGAAATTAACAAAATAAGTAATGCCAAAGAAACATTGATACTTAGCAAAAGGTCTAATATAATTAGAGGGATTGGAATAATAATTATTATTACTATAGCAATTATGGATACGGCAACTATAATATCGCCAAATTTCATTTGTTTTCCTCCTAATTGTTAGTTTTTTATACTGTAAACATACGCTAATACCTCAGCTACTGCTTCATATAACTTTGGAGGAATAACCTCTCCTATTTCGACAGTGTAAAATAAATTTTGGGCTAGGGGCTTATTTTCTACAAGTGGTATATCATTGGTCTTTGCAATTTTTTTTATGTTTTGTGCAATAAGGTCTTTACCCTTTGCTATGACCTTTGGAGCAGTATCTATATTGTCATCATATACTAGTGCCACTGCAAAATGAGTAGGGTTTGTTATTACCACATCTGCTTTAGGAACATCCTGCATCATTCTACTCATAGCCATTTGTCTTTGTTTTTCCTTGATTTTAGATTTAACTAAAGGGTCACCTTCAGTTTGCTTGAATTCCTCTTTTACTTCATGTTTAGACATTTTTAATTCTTTTTCATACTCCCACTTTTTATATAAATAATCTAGTACGGCTAGTGCTATTAAAACTAAGGAACTACGTAAAGCCAGATTAAAAACTATCTTCCAGAGATATTGCACTGTAGAGATTATACTCATGTCAAATACATTCAAAATATTGCTATATTCTTTTATTAAGTAGCTTATCGTAACATATATTAGAATCGAAGTTTTTATTAAAGCCTTAACCAACTCAACTATGGAATTTAGAGAAAATAATCGTTTAAATCCATTAAATGGATTGATTCTATCAAGCTTTATATTTAAAGGTTTCGTAGTAAATAGAAATCCTACCTGTAAATAGCTACATATCAGACCAACTACAAGTGAAACTAATAGTATAGGCGAAGCAAGCCTTAGTAATACAAAAACTGTGTCATTTAATAATAAATTCATGTTTTTGTATGTGAAAATCGAATCTATATTAGATGAGTAGCCTGTAACTTTAATATAGAAACTAAATATACTTTTAGTCCAGTACTTGCCTAAAAAATTTAATGTAAGAAAAGCAAAAAACAACACAAAGGCAGAATTTATTTCTTTGCTTTGTAGAACCTGCCCCTTTTCTCTTGCCTCTCTTTTTCTCTTTGGAGTTGCTTTTTCAGTTTTTTCACCAGCAAATAACTGTAAATCTATTTGAAAATGTTGCATCTTATCATCCTTTAGGAACACTGTTAATAAAATTTTTAATATACTCAAACATCATGGAAAAAATGTTGCTAAATATTCCAAAATAAAGAGGCAATATAATAAACATAGTAACAAGTCCGATTAAAATTTTCAAAGGCATGCCTACTATAAAGACATTCATCTGAGGTATAGACCTCGATAATATACCTAAAAGAATATTTGTAATAAAAATAGTAATAATAATAGGAGATGCTATTTTAAAGCCTAATATAAAGGATGTTTGAAGTATATCTATGACTTTGTTTAAAAAAAGTAAGTTAGAAGCATTGAACCCTAGAGGAACAGTTTTAAAACTGTGGAGTATAGCCTTTATTAAAATGTGATGAGAATTTGTAATCAAAAAAACCATTATTGCCATAGTATAATAAAGGTTTGCTGTTATAGGCATTTCGGATTCGTCTTGAGGGCTTAACACATTAACAATTGAAAAACCAATATTTCTGTCTACTATAACCCCCGCAACATAGATGGAATTTAGAACTAATAGAGATACAAATCCGAAAATCAATCCAATAAAAAACTCTGAAATTATATAGTATAATAAAATGTAAATATTGCTTATGGATTGAGCAGGAAGCTTTACCAAAGGTAAAGCTATTAAAGTTAAAAACACAGAAAAACCAATTTTTAAAGTTTTAGGTATATTATTGCTGCCAAATAAAGGAGTGAGTATAAAAATCCCACTAATACGTGAAAAAATTAAAAAAAATATAATTATACTAGTTGTAATATCCATTGATTTCCTTCCTGATTGATTATTTTATAAAGCCATTAATATTAATAAAAATTTCATTGGCAAAATCGGTAATTCTTTTTAAAAGCCATGGGCTAAAGAAAATCAAAGATAAAAATACAGCTAAAATTTTTGGAACAAAAGCTAGCGTGGCTTCTTGAATCTGGGTTGTGGCTTGAAATATACTTACAGCAATACCCACTAAAAGACCTACTAATAGCATAGGTGAGGCCAGTAAAATTATATTTAGCATTGCCTGTTGGAATAAATCTAATATTAGTCCTTCTTCCATAGTAACACTCCTAATTAAATCCCAATAAAATATTTTTTACTATTAGGTTCCAACCGTCAATCATAATAAACAGTAAAATTTTGAAAGGGAGTGATATCATAACTGGTGGTAACATCATCATTCCCATAGACATCAATGTACTTGCTACAACCATATCTATAACAATAAAAGGGATAAATAATAAGAAGCCTACTGCAAAGCCTGTTTTAAGCTCACTGATAATGAAAGCAGGAATTAAGGCTTTTGTAGGTATTTCATTCAAACTTTTAGGAGGCTTCATACCCGATATATTTACAAATAAAGCTATATCTTTTGGTCTCGTTTGTTTAAACATGAATTCCCTTAAGGGCTTAATAGCCTCTTCCACTCCCTTCTCAAAGCTAATTTCACCATTTGTATAGGGTAGTATAGCATTTTCATTGATTTCTTCAAAGGTAGGAGCCATTATAAAAAAAGTTAAAAAAAGTGCCAACCCTATAAGTACTTGGTTTGGTGGTGTAGACTGAGTAGAAAGTGCTTTTCTTAAAAAGGACAGTATAATAATTATTCTTGTAAAGCTTGTTGTCATTATTAATATAGAAGGAGCTAAAGTCAGTACAGTTAAAAGCACAAGAATTTCAATACTTGTTGCAACTTCCTTAGGGTTATTTGCTTCATCAATACTTAAACTGAGTCTAGGTATTGGAAACTCAGGCTCTGCATATACAATTGAATCTGCAAAAAATGCATAAAGACTATGTGAAATAATTAGCGTCATAAAAACAATTACACATATTTTAATTGTTTTTTTCATCTTTTCATCCTTATCTACAATAGGTTTAGTTAATAGTGAAACTTCAAATTACTATTTTTTATTTCTAATCTTAAAAAAAATATCATTAAATGAAGGCGGTTTAGAAACTGGCTCGTTTAATTTTAATGAGTCAATTTTATCAATTAATTGTGCCCCATTTTTATTTATGAAAATTAAATAGAAATTGTTATCCAGTTGAATTAAAACTAAAGATTTATCAACCCCCAATGGGAACTTTTCAACAAATTTAATATTTTTATTATTGTTTTTTGAAGTGAAATTTAAAGATAAAAAACGGGTTGTAAAGTAAGCTAATATTATAATTAAAATTGAAGCTAAGATGAATACAGAAATATTAAAGAACATCATGGTTCCATTATCCAAGAACTTTTTTCACCGCCTCTATAACTCTATCAGCTTGAAAAGGCTTAACGATAAAGTCACGGGCACCGGCCTGGATTGATTCTATAACCATAGCTTGTTGTCCCATAGCAGAACACATTACAATCTTTGCATTGGGATCAATTTTTTTGATTTCTTTAACAGCCTGTATTCCGTCAACTTCAGGCATTGTTATATCCATGATTACCAAGTCGGGATGAAGTTCTTTATACTTTTCTATAGCTTTCTGACCATTTTCAGCTTCACCAACTACTTCATATCCATTTTTAGTTAAAACATCACGTATCATCATCCTCATAAAAGCAGCATCATCAACTATTAAAATTCCATTGGCCATAATATTTCCTCCTTAATTACATCTAAATTTTATTTAATTTTTTTTGTGGATTTACTATATCGGTAATTCTAACACCATAGTTTTCATCTACAACAACAACCTCTCCTTTAGCTATTAACTTACCATTAACTAAAATATCCAGTGGCTCACCCACAAGCTTGTCAAGTTCAATAACAGTACCAGGCCCAAAATCAAGGATTTCGCTTATTTGTTTAACAGTTCTACCCAGTTCAACTGTTACCCCTAAGGGTACATCCCTTATGAGGCTTATATCATTATGGAAAGATGCATTTTGTTCTGGTTGATCAAAGCTATGAAACTGTAGAGGCTTAACATTAACCTGTTCCTGTGTCCTATTTGTATTTGTTTTTCTATCAGTAACATTATTGTTAGAATTATCATTAACCTGATTCTGATTTTGAAAATTATCATTACTAATTGTGTTATTATTTTGTGATCTGTTATCATTAGAAATATCAACCATTTCTTCTTTTACAGATGTGCCAGAACTACCATTTAATAAAGGTTCAATCATTTGTTTAGCGTATTCCATAGGAATGATTTGCATTATTTCACTATCTATCACATCCCCAACAGTCATAGTAAATGAAATTTTTACTACTTTTTCATCCTTTTCCAAATTGATTACATCGTAGTTCTGATTAGAAAAATCAATTGAATAGGCCTGAGGTGGTAGAATATCTATTTTTTTACTAAATATTTCGGAAAGAGATGTGCAGGCAGAGCCAATCATCTGATTCATTGCCTCACTTATTGCACTTAAATGTAACTCTGTAAGCTCTTCTGCTAGGTTAGTACCATCGCCACCCATCATTAAGTCAGTAATAATTTTAACATCTTTTTCTTTTAAAAGCAAAAGATTAAAACCCTCTATGCCTTCTTTAAATTGAATAAAAACTGCAACACATGGGATAGAGTAATCTTCTGATAGGTCATCTAATGTAGTTTCTGATACTCTAGGGGTCGTAATCGTAACTTTTTGTCCTAATAAAGTAAATAATGTAGTAGATGCAGTTCCCATACTAATATTACCAATTTCTCCTAGGGCATCTTTCTCATCGTCGGTTAATGACAAATTGTCTTCTGAATCATCAGTAGAGGTTCCTTTTAATAAGGCATCTATTTCTTCCTGTGATAGCATATTACTCACCTAATTCATCTCCTTCCTCCACAACCTTAGTTATTTTGACTGCTAATTTCTTCTTTTTAACACCTGGTTTTCCTAAAAATTTCAATTTATTTTCTACAATTATTTTAATCTCGTCATTTAGTTTAGTATCTAACTGTATTACATCGCCAATCTGAAGATTTAAAAAATCTTTTACTGCAATATTAGTTTCACCTACAACAGCCCTCACATCTACATGTGTTTTTTCCAGTCCAAATTTTAATGCTTGTTTTTCTGCTTCAGATATTTCTTTATTGGTATTTGAGAACCAAAGTTTTGTGCTGAGTTTTGGAATAATTGGTTCTATAACAAAATGAGGGATACAGATATTGATCATTCCTTCTACATTTCCAATTTTTACATTAAGAGTAACAAGGGCAATTGTTTCATTTGGAGAAACTATTTGTGCAAACTGGGAATTAGTTTCAATTTTTTCTAAAGAAGGGTTTAAGGAAACTATGTTTTCCCAGGATTCTGTAAGTAATTTATTGATTTTTATAATTATTTTTTTTAAAAGAGTTAATTCAATCTCTGTAAAAGTGCGAGCTTCTTTAAGTAATCCACCACTTCCTCCTAAAACCCTTTCAATCATTGTAAAGGCGATATCAGTAGAAATATCTAAAATAATTTGTCCGTTCAAGGGAGCATAGTTGATTATACCTAGAACAGCAGGATTTGAAATGGAATTACTAAACTCATAATAGGTCAATTGTTCGACAGACAGAACATTAACCTGAATATAGGTTCTTAGATATCCTGATAAAAAAGTATTAAGTAGTCTAGAAAAATTTTCATGTATGATTTGAAGGGTACGTAATTGATCTTTGGCAAACTTATTGGGTCTTCTAAAATCATACTTTTTAATTCTTTTTTCTTTGGTTTCTTCTTTAAATTCTTGAACGTCTACTTCACCCGCACTCAATGCCTGTAGGAGGTCATCGATTTCATTTTGGGATAAAACATCTGACAATTACGTCACCTCCAGTACTACTGAATAATAAATTCTGTAAAATATATATTAGATATATCTTTGGTATTAAGAATTCCTCTTACCTTATTAAGAATATCGTTTCTTGTATTAAGTAGGAAATTATAAAATTTCAAAAGCTGTGGAAAACTTGCTAAAATATATGTAGAAGTATTGAAAAAAGAGAGATGAAGAAATGGCTGAAATAACACTAAAAAAAA
>JAALLP010000007.1_pt1 | contig 148127 bp, 126 predicted proteins | sample 7245951 | NCBI WGS metagenome assembly JAALLP01 (sample SAMN13049199, study PRJNA578106) | oil field metagenome | isolation source: filtered produced water from oil reservoir B6 | place: USA:offshore Texas | collected 2016
GTTTCAATCCTTGTTTTATTGGATTTTGTTCTTAAGGTCGTATATGTATGAGATACATTGTAATTACTTGATTTTTATTAATTTTTACACTAACTTTTTTTGAACTTATAGTGAGTTTTTTTAGTCGAACATATACTGATTTTAATTAATAACATATTGGTTAATCCTTTGATATTACTAACCTAAAAACTATTTTACTTTTTAATGCAAATATTTTTATAGCAACAATCAGTACATCTCTTTTTATATTTTGTTGCATTTGGAAAGTAACCATTGAGTACATCAGTATATTCTTGTATATAACTTTGCACTTTACTTTTGAGTTTATTGTCTATTTCAATTTCAATAACTTTGTAGCCATTTCTACAATATACCAAATATCCCTTACGTACTATTTTATCATATATTTCTTCAATCATTAACCCATACATAACAATTTGAGTTTTATAAGTTGAGTATACCTTCTCTTTATACTCAGCAAATTTATAATCCAATGGAGCCATTGTTCCATCTTCCAATTCTAAAACTTCATCTACCTTGCCTTTTATTCTATAATGATGAGATATCAACGGAACACTTATCTCCTTATTTATGACTCCTAGTTTTTTTCTTAAATAATCTTTGTTTATTCTCTCTTTCTGATTATGCATGGCACGACCTTTTTGAACCTTGTATCTTTTCTCCTCATATTGATTTATACCTAAACATTTCATAAAATATATAAATCTTTTGCAATACAAAAACTCTATTATTTCCGATGGGGTTACATAATGCTCATTTTCATTAAAAAAACTTTGATACAATCTCATCCGTAACTAACTCCTTATCAAAAGCCTGTCCAATCAAACCAGCTTTTCTAAGTTCTGATTTGCTCATAGGAAAAACATAAACAGAATCTTTATCTAAATCGATTAGATCTTCAAACTTTAATTTGATTTCATCAAAAGTATTATTATCTATATCTCCCAAAAAAACACTTTTTTGAACTCTATAAAGCCCTGCATTTTTACACTCTCTAGCAACCTTATTTCTAGTCTTATTTTTTTCAATATCATAGATAACCCATACAAGCAATTCAATTAACCTTCTTTCAAGATTTTATTTGCAATATCATGACAATCAAACTGAATAATATTTTGTTTTTCAATATTACGCCCTTTATAACGTATTTTCCTCTCCATTTCCTTATTATAAGCAGCTATTAAAACTTGCTTCCCTTCCTTGTTTAAATAAAATCCTTTATCTTCGGTTATATCGAAGTATTCTTTCTTTATTTTTTTAGTTGAAAAAAGCTTAAATACAATTTCATCAATGTAAACTCTATACATTTCTATCAAATCAAAAACTAATGCCTTTTTGTTATAATTATCAGTGTGCATGATGCCTATGTAAGGATCAAGACCAGCTATAATACAAGCCTTTTCAACATTGGAATACATTATTCCGTATCCATAGTTAAGCATTGAGTTAAATTCATCCTTGGCAGGATGTTTGCTCCTTCCGTTAAATTTATATTTTGATGGTATAATATTACTTAAGGTATCAAAATATATTCTGCTTGCCGTTCCTTCATACCCCCTTAAACTATCTCTTATCTCCTCAACACTTTTATTTTTTATACTTTTAATTTTTTTAAGCTGTTCCCTCATTTTAGCAATATTTTCATTTATCGTGTCTTTTCTCTTATCTCTTCTATTCATAGCTAGTTTACTCAAATGATTAATTTGATTTTCAATTTTTTTACTAACCCACTCCTTAACCAGTTTAAATCCTAGTATGTTTTCCTGTAATGCAAGTTGCTTTTTTCTTATAGTGCTTATGCTTCCGAGTTTTGAATGCCAAACTCTTCCTAAAGGACGCCCATTTCTTTTTAGAAATATTATATCTATGTTATTTTCTACAGCAAGTTCTACGGCATCAGTAGAAAGCGCTGCACTAGTTGTTATTAATATCTGTTCTACTTTTTTTGATGATATTTCCTGCTTAGAGTCATCTTTTTTTAAAAGAAAACATTCTCCTCTTTTACAAAGATAGGTTCCAGGAGTATTGATTACAATTTTCAACTCATTCGCCCCCTACCAATGTTCCAAATCCCCTTGAAACACTTTTTCCAAGTCCCATATAATCAGGTATTCTGAAATTTGTTACTATATCTCCTTTAAAAGCAATCATCGATTTATTTTTGAATTTAACTATACATTCTTTTAAATTTGTTTTAACTCTTATCAAATCTTTCACTTTATAATTCATTCCTTTTGAACAGGATATCATATTGCCAATGAGAATACTTTTTAACAGTTCATCTTTTTCTATTAGATCGCTATGCAAATATTTATTATAATTTTTTTGATTTAAGGCCATCCAGGGCGTGACAAATTTATAGGTTTTTAAAATATCTGATACTCCAAAATCAAATTCACCTGTTTTTATTTCATATTGATAGGTTTTATAAATCTTACCTGATATATCAAAATAATCCGTTTCCAATATTATTCTTAATAAACTTGGAATCCCTTCATTTATAGCTACTATTATAGGTTGTTTTTTTATAATTTTATATTGTACCAAAGGATATCTATAAATATATTTTTGATTGTCATGATTATGTAATATATCTAAATTTGAATATTTCTGTGAGAGAAACCCCCTTATTTTAGGAGCATCTTTCGAGTATAGTTCTATGTCTTTATATCTTATTATTGCATAGTTTATTTTTTTCAATTAATTTATTCTCCTCCTTTCTATATTTAAATTTGAGAGCTTTTAAAAAAACTCTATAGATTTTCTAAGTATTCCTTTCTTCTCGTTAAAATCATCTTTTTCAATATATTTAATCCCATATTTCTCTATTTCTTTATAGTTAATCTTGCCTTCTTCAAGTTCTCTTTTGGATACAGAAGCTCTGTATTGATTTAATTTTCTAAACATGTTCAATAACTCAACCTGTTCATTTGTTTCATTGTTCCGAATTTCATTTAATATTTCTTCAGCTTCAGCATCAGCTATTACAAAAATATCTTCTTTATATAACTCATCATTTTCAATTAATTCAAATTTCTTCCTAAAATTTTCTATTTCTAATTTTTCAATCATTGTAAGCATATCCTTTGATAAACTATCACTTTTTATATCATTTATTTTTTCATAGTATTCTATATTTAAATCATATATATCTTTTTCGTGAATAACATTTCTGTTCTCTAATATTTCTTCAGTTGTTTTTAAAAGGTAATACGGATATACAAAGCTACAGTATCTTTTACCCTTTTGATTTACTATTTTATAAAGTCTCACGATCCCCTTTCCACCAAGACCATTTCTATTAGCTCTTCCTGCTGTTTGATTAATAGAGTCTAGGGGAGCAAAATCTCTAATAACAATATCCATATCTATATCGACACCTGCTTCAATAAGTTGAGTTGATATAACAACATATTTTTTATTTGAATTTCTAATTTTATCAATTATTTTAAGTCTTAACTTCGGATATATTTCTGTCGATAAATATATAAATCTTTCCTCATCTTCACAATTTTCTTGAAGAAATGAATAGACTTCTTTTGATGATTTTACCGTATTCATAACTATAAGATAACTTTTGTCTTTATTTTCTACAATCTCATCTAATAAAGCATCTTTAAAATCTTCTATATCGATCTCTTCTTTTGCATTATTATGTATCTCTATCCTATTAAGCCTTTTGAAATAAAGTTCCTTTTGTTCTATTAGTTCCTTAGCCTCGAGTAGTATTGGCATAGTGGCAGTTACTAATATTACATAGCAGTTATACTCTTTTGCCATTTTTTTAAAAAATTCTTGTATTATTAGATAGTATTTTTCATCTATTACTTGAACTTCATCAAGTATTATTACCGAATTTGATAATCTATGAAATCTGTTTGCTATTGAATTCTTTCCTATTTTAAATATGGTATTAAATAATTGCACAAAAGTAGTTGTTATAATCTTAGCTTGCCAGTTTTCAAAACAAAATCTTGCATCATAGCTTTCATAATTATCATATTCTATCGGTGTCATTGAATGATATTTCAAAATATATTTTGATTTTATTTCTTCTTCTAAATTTTTTTGCAAAAGCTCTCTTAAAATTTCATAATTCTGATCAATGATGCTCATAAAAGGAAGGCAATATATTATGTTTGGATATATTCCTGGTTTTTTATTGCTTATTTTTTCAGCAATTTTAAATGCCGCTTTATAGGATAATAAAGTCTTTCCAGTTCCAGTAGGTACATTTATAGAAAATATTTTTTCATTGTCTATATCTATTTTTTGTAAGTTATATTCAAGTTCATCATATATTTCATTTCTTACTTTAAATATTTCTGTATCCTTAATATCTTTATTCTTATCCAATATTCTTCTAACAAGTATATTCTTATATTTGTTGACAAAATCACTTGAAAAAAATTCTTGAGGTATATATGTATCTCCTCTTATCAATTGACTTTTATCAGCAGTTAAAAGAAGAGAATACACATATTGAAGTAGTAATATATCTTTCACATTGTATCTATTTTTTCTAAAACTTCGTCTAATACTTTTTAATGCTTTTTCATCAAGTGCAAATTTGAAAAATTCATTTAAATCTATAGAATATATATCTTCTAGTTCCTTTTTATGATTTTCTTCCATGTCTTTAATCTGATCATAGTAATTCCAAGTATATTTGTCATAGTTTAATTCTTCAAAAGCATTTTTTATATTACCATGATGTCTTTTGATTAAAAGGTATCCAAGATGCTTCCATTTTTCAGGAAGCATCCAGTAGGTAAAAATAGCAGATAGCTCTCCATGATTTTTATTTCGTCCATTATATTTCCCTTCGATATAATCTTGAAAGAAAGTGGTTCCTTTACCAAAATCGTGGGCCATTGATACAATTTTTATGAAACCATCAATGTCAGTATTTCCTCCATGGGAACGATGAGTTTCAAGGGCAATTTGAGCAACCCCATTTAAATGATCTTTTAGTAACTGACTTTGATGAGATTTTAATTTATAAGAAAAAGACATTTTTATCTCCTACCTTGTACAAACCTTCACATAATCCTCTGAGTTTTTTTCCCTCACTTGGAAAAATTACTTTTTTATACTGGGAATATTCTCTTTTGACATTATTCTTTATAGGTATGTTGTCTATATTTATCACATATTCATCTTTTTCTCTTAGCTTAAGTTCTATATTGTCTTCTGGTATAGCCGTATCAACATAGTATATATCTCTTTTCAATTTTTCTGTTTTGTAAACTCCTTCATAGGTTATTTTCGCAATATGTTCACTGGCCCCCAAATAAGGAGTAAATACAAAATCTCCACTTTCAAACGTTTCTTCAAGAGTATTTAACTTTTCTTCAGTAGCAACAACAAAAATTCTATAATTTGGTTCCCTAAGAAATTCAATATTAGAAGGAAATCTGAAAAATTTATCACTTTTTTTCATATTGAGAAGATTAAACGACTGCATGTCTTTTTTGACTTTGCTCAGTACTTGAATTGCTATTTTAAAATCTTGTGTATAGTGGTACAACTCATTTTTATCTATCCCTATTACTGCACCTAAAATTCCTTTAACTGCCAATGGGTGAATAATTGTATATGTAAGTGCTGAAGTTGTAGTATAGGGTTTTCTAAATCTTCCATATCTACTTTTTATGGTAAAAACTAAACATTTATTCATATCCTCACTCTCCAAATATAAGAGCTATATTGTTTTTATATTAAAATCTTCATGTAGACCTTCAACGTTTAGATTCGAATGTATATATATATTTACTAAATCTATATTCTCCTTGTTATCATCATAATATTTTGACAATTTATTAAGTTTAACTTCTACTTGTCCAATATCCCTTATTTCAAGATCATCAACTTTTTTAATAAAATCTATATAGTTAAGTTCTCCATCAATCTTGTTATTATTATAGATTACTTCTACCAACATTCTAGGCATCTGGTTTTTCGATGTACTTCGATAATTTTTCATACCATCTAGAAGTCCCTCAACAAATAATTTCAAATCATCTTCTTCAACTTTAATTCCTTGTCTTCTAGCTACCTTATCATTATAAACTCCATATGTTTTAAATAGTGCATAAGGGGTAATGTATTTCGACCAAATGGATGCTTGACTTTTTCCTTCACTTCCTGCGTAGGCAGCATTTCCCTGAATGAATTTCACCTCTGCTTCATGTACACTTCTACTCCAAGTAATCTGCAATGGGCCCATTATATCTTTTTTAGGCTTCGTTATAACTGCACCAAATAGTTTAACATCAATATATTTATCTAAAAGATACTCTACCAGCTGTTCCTCTTTAATTTTATTTTCCTTTGATATTTTTGAAATCAAGGCAGAACAAGTCATTATTTTACCCTTATCATCTTCTACAGTTTGAACTAACACATCTAGTCCCTTGTTAATCCACTCATCTCTTACAAATCTCTTTATTCTTACATCGGAGACTTCTAATTCCCCAGTTGTCTCATCCTGACGTGGTCTATTATCGTTAAGCATGTCTCCATTGGGTATAGCCATTGTACTATCCCATAATAATACATATTCTCTTGTTTTTGCCATACTACTCTTCCTCCTTCTTGTTATTTATATAAAAATCCATTCCCCAGAAAAAAATATATTTTGCTTCATCAGAAGATAAATCGCCCTGTCCTAATTTCATGTATTCCTTAGCCATACTAGCTAATTTTTTTAAATAGCTATTGTTACTGTATACTCCATATTTCGTTAGCTTCTCTATACATAAATTAGAAAAATATACAAATGTTTTAAAATCAAATTTTCTACCAAAGAAAAAGTTTTTTTCCAAATGGGAAGATTCATCTTTTACATTTGAACCATCGCTAGTTTTATATTTCTTTGAATGGTAAATAGCATTACTATAAAGTCTTCCCAATAAAAACCACGCTTTTTTATCATTGCTGTCAAAATATTCTTTGTTCTTTTCAAAAAAATCTTCTACAGTTTTGTATTCCACAGTCTTCCATCCTCCTTTTGTCTCATAGACATAATACCAAGGTCTTTCTAGGCATTTACAATCACATAAGAAATTATATATTCTATGAATATTCGACATACTCTTCTTTCCTGCATAGTAATCTTTTTTATATTTTTTCATTACTCTTCTAAAAAATAAATTTCTACTATATTTTTTTCCATGTAAGATAATATCAAGAAGCCTCATTCTCTCTTTTTTCTTTTCCTTGTTTACACATAAATAATTCATTACAGTCCCTAAATTAAGTGGTTTATCATCATCTCTATATCTATATTTGTTGAGATTTTCCGATACTATTTTAAATCGTGACGGAAGAACATCTCTTATATGATACTCTATTTTCCATTCTGAATTGGATTTGTTATCGTAAAAAAAGAGTATATCGGTCATAGTCCCAGTAGTTCCTATTATATCTAGAATTTCTGATTCATTACTTCGTATATTGTTAAGAAGGGTCGTTGTATTTCCAGCCTTTCCAATATTGCTATACTCGTAAATTTCAGCTATTTCTTCATTGTACTCATGAGGCAAAAACATCACTTCAGAGCCTGCCCAATATGTTTTTAATATTTCTTCAATATATTTTTTGCCAAGCAAAATATGCATCGTACAATCTCTACACATGCCATAGGTAATATCATCTGTATTAGAATATATTTCTTTATCATTGGTATAACACTTGTACACAGCGGTATTATACACCTGTGATTTTTTTCCACATACATGACAATTGGAAACTTCATTTTTTTTGTTTAAGTATGTTTTTTCAACTGTCTCAATAAATTTGGATTGATAAAGTTCTTCAGCTTTTTTAGAATTTTTCAAAAATGTCACTATAAAACTTTTATTCCCTGCAGATTTTGCCTCATTAATTATTGCCTCAAGAATTTTTTCAGCCAATTTTTCATCTATTTCCATAAATTTAAAACAACTCAATATCCTATCGAGAATTTTTTTTATAGCTGCTTTGTTTTCTTTAAATTTTTCGATTTTAAAGGCAGAACCAATATGTCCTCTACCTTGTTGGTAAAATAATGTTTCACGAAATACTTCTGGATAAAAAGCTCTAACTTTTACGCTAAAATCTTCTTTATTTTCATCTACATTTATTTCCAAGATACTATCAAATTCTTTTTCACTTTTTTGCCACAAATCTACTAGTTCATATTCTCCTTTAATATTTTTGACTTGCTTTCCGATATTTTGTATTAATTCAAGCATTTCAATCCTCCTTTCTTTTTTTAATTGTTATTCTGCAGCATGCTTTTTTATTATTTTATAAGACTACTTACATTTTGTCAATAATTTCTAATTATTTTAGATAAAAATTATGCTATAATTTAATAGTATGTATACACTAAAATAAGTATTGAAATATTGTTATTCTACAAATTTTTTCCACTATAACAAGGTTTAATTAGTTTTTCTATTTTAAAGATTAAAAATCCTTTGTAGAAAAAAGACTATTTTTGTCGAATAATGTTTTTGTTTTATTGTATTTTTCCCATGAAAAAAGTAGCACCCTAAAGTGCTACTTTTCCTATATCTTTCCTATACTGTTTTCCATCAAAGTTTATTTTATCCACATTTTTATATGCAGCTTCTCTAGCTTCTTTCATGGTATCCTTTACGGCTACCACTCCTAAAACCCTTCCTCCATTTGTTACTATATTGTCATCCTGTAATTTGGTTCCTGCATGAAATATTATGCAGTCCTCTACCTTTTCAAGTCCTTCTATAATTTTACCATTTTCATACTTTTCAGGATAGCCTCCTGATGCTAATACTACACATACTGATTTTTTGTCAGACCATTTTATCTCCTGAGCCTTAAGCTTTTTATCTAAAATACTCTCAACTATCTCTACTAAATCCGTCTCCAGTCTTGTAAGAACCACCTGAGTTTCCGGATCTCCAAATCTAACATTAAACTCCAGTACCTTTGGCTGTCCATCTTTAATCATAAGTCCTATAAAAATTACTCCTTTGTAATCCAGTCCGTCATCTTTTAAGCCTTTTATTAGTGGCTTTAGGATTTCTTTTTCAACCTTTTCCTTAATGTCTTTATCGTATATACAGCTAGGTGAATAGGTTCCCATACCACCGGTATTAGGTCCCTTATCTCCATCAAATGCTTTCTTGTAGTCCTGTGCACTGACCATGGGCACTATGGTTTCTCCGTCTACAAAGCAGAGAATAGAAGCTTCGATCCCTTCAAGAAACTCCTCTATGACTACCTTTGAACCAGCTTCTCCAAATTTTCTTTCCTCCATAATCATATTTAGGGCTTCTAGTGCTTCTTGCTCATCCTGGGCTATAATTACTCCCTTTCCTGCTGCAAGTCCATCGGCCTTTATTACCATAGGAAAACCAAATACACCTATATCATCTATAGCTTGTTTCACATCATCATATTCTTTATACTTGGCAGTAGGAATATCATGTCTTATCATAAAATCCTTTGCAAAGGCCTTACTGCCTTCAAGCTGGGCACATTTTTTATTTGGCCCGAATACCTTTAATCCTTCCTTTTCGAACCTATCAGTTATTCCCAGTACCAATGGAACTTCAGGCCCTACTACAGTAAGGTCTATTTGCTTTTCCTTTGCAAATTTCACAAGTCCCTCTATATCGTCATCTTTTATATCTACAATATCTGCCATCTTAGCAATCCCAGCATTACCGGGAGCACAATATATTTTTTCTACCTTTGGGCTGAGGGAGAGCTTCCATACCAATGTATGCTCACGTCCTCCGCCACCTACTACAAGGACTTTCATTAGATTCACCTCCATTTGAGCTCGCAGCTTTCAGTTCTTAATTCTTAACATCCATAACCCGTAATCTGTTTTTTCTTCTGTTTTAAATCGTTTTTAAATCTTTTAACTCTTAACTTGATTAGCCCTTGTTTCTTAGACCTTGGCTCTTAGCAAGTTCAGGCAAATCGTTTTTCGCTACTGGCTGACCGCTATTCGGTAACCGGTTACCGGCCACCTGCCCTTAATGTTTAAAATGTCTCATTCCCGTAAACACCATTGCTATTCCATACTTATTGGCTGCGTCGATTGATTCCTGATCCCTTATAGAACCTCCAGGCTGTATTATGGCTGTGATACCTGCTTTAGCCGCTGCCTCCACACAGTCTGCAAATGGGAAGAAGGCATCGGAGGCCATTACTGCTCCCTTAACTTCAACAAAGGCCTGTCTTATGGCATTTTCCACGGCCCATATTCTGTTAACTTGTCCCGGTCCTATACCTACAGTTTGTTTGCATTTAGCTAAAACTATGCCGTTCGACTTAATATGTTTACATACCTTCCATGCAAACTTAAGATCTTCCATTTCCTTTTCAGTAGGAATTCTTTCAGTTACTACTTTAAATTCACCGTCATACAATTCAGAATCCACACCCTGCAGCAGTATACCGCCGTTTACTTTCTTAATATCCATTGAATTTGCTTTTTGTGCTTTATCTATATCTTTCAGCTTAAGAAGTCTAATATTTTTCTTGGACTTTAAAACTTCCAAAGCATCTTCTTCAAAGTCAGGGGCTATTACTATTTCAACGAATATTTTATTTATCTCTTCTGCAGTTCTAATATCTATAGTCCTGTTAGCTGCTACTATTCCTCCAAAGATTGACTTCGGATCACATTCATAGGCCTTCATATAGGCATCATATATATCATAACCACTTCCAACTCCACAGGCATTAGCATGCTTAACAGCAACTACTGTAGGTTTTTCATATTCTTTTAAAAGTTCTAATGCCCCATTTGTATCGTTTATATTATTGAAAGAAAGCTCTTTGCCGTGAAGCTGTTGTGCATTAACTAAGGATCCCTCGTTTTTGCCGATTTCCTTGTAGAATGCAGCTTGTTGGTGAGGATTTTCACCATATCTTAAATCTTGAACTTTCTCATAGGTAAGTGTAAGTATTTCAGGGAATTTTCTATTCTCTAATCTGCTTCTTAAATATCCAGAAATAAGGGTATCGTAATGGGCTGTATATTCAAATACCTTAAGAGCCAGCTCATACTTCGTTTCATAGGATACTTCTTTATTTTCCTTTATTTCATCTAAGACTTTTTCATAGTCACTCGGATCTACAACCACAACTACATCTTTAAAGTTTTTGGCAGCAGATCTAAGCATCGTAGGTCCACCTATATCTATATTTTCAATGGCATCTTCAAGTTTTACATCTTCCTTAGAAATAGTCTCTTTAAAAGGATATAAATTTATAACCAGTAGATCTATAGGATCTATATTAAGTTCTTTAAGCTGAGTCATATGGTCTTCATTGTCCCTAACTGCAAGGATTCCTCCGTGGATTACAGGATGAAGAGTCTTAACTCTGCCATCTAAGCATTCAGGAAACCCTGTAATATCAGAAACCTTAGTTACTTCTATTCCATTTTCAGATAGCTTTCTGCCAGTCCCGCCAGTAGATATTATTTCCACCCCGAGTTTCTTTAGTTCTTTAGCAAATTCAACAACCCCAGTCTTATTAGAAACACTTATAAGTGCACGCTTTATCAAAATATAACCTCCTTTTAACTTATGTCTGAAGACGACTTTATTTTAACTTTCCTCCCAACAACTTCAAGCCTGTCCTCACAAAAGAGCTTCACGGCTAAAGCTAGCAGTTCATGTTCAATTTTTAACACTTTAGCAGCTAAAGTATCAACCGTATCATCAAAATCTACTTCCACAGCTTTTTGCAATATCACTGGTCCAGTATCGGTACCTTCATCCACAAAATGAACTGTAGCTCCACTCAGCTTTACTCCATAATCTAAAACTGCTTTATGAACCTTCGAGCCATAAAAACCTTTACCACAGAAACTTGGTATAAGGGAAGGATGTATATTTATTATTCTATTTCTAAAGAGCTCTATTATTTTTCTATCGAGTATACTCATATATCCGGCCAATACGATTAAATCAATTTTTTTCGCCTTTAAGACCTCAATAAGCTTATCGTTTCTCTTGTCATTTTCAGGGTAATTGCCTTTTCCGATATAAACACCTTCAATCCCATGATTCTTTGCTCTTTCTAAGGCGTAAGCATCTTTTTTATTCGAAACTACTATTTCAATCTTTCCATTTATTTCTGTCTTTTCTATATTATCTATTAAAGTCTGAAGATTACTTCCTCTTCCTGATACTAGAACAGCAATTTTTAACGGCTGCATAAGCTCACCCCATGAATTCCTTCAGTGACTTTTCCAATTATATATGCTTTTTCTCCCATATTTTCAAGAAGGCCTATTATTTCATTACTATCCTCTTTATCCGCTATGAGGATATAACCTATGCCCATATTGAAGGTTTTGAACATTTCATCGGTTTCTATGTTTCCAAGCTCTTGAATTAGCTTAAATATGACAGGTATTTCCCAACTTCCAAGGTCAATTTCTACTCCTAATTCTTCGGGAATTATCCTTGGGATATTTTCATAAAAACCGCCTCCTGTAATATGACACATTCCATTAATTTCAAACTTCTTCAAGACCTCTACAACGGGCTTAACATAGATTTTAGTAGGTTTTAGAAGGCTTTCTCCCAATGTCTCGTCCAATTCATCAATATATTTATCTAAACCGTATCCTAATTTGTCGAAAAACAGTTTTCTTACTAATGAGTACCCATTGCTGTGAATGCCACTGGAAGATATACCAATGAGTACATCATCCTGTTTTATTTTGCTCCCATCAATGATTTTATCTCTGTCTACTATTCCTACGGCAAAACCTGCCATGTCATACTCTCCATCACTGTAGAATCCCGGCATTTCAGCAGTTTCTCCACCGATCAGGGCACATCCTGCCTCTAGACAACCATCAGAAATTCCCTTTACGATATCTGCAACTTTTTCAGCCTCCAGCTTACCTGTTGCCACATAGTCCAAAAAGAATAGGGGTTTTGCACCCTGACATAATATATCATTGACACACATAGCAACTAAATCTATGCCAACGGTATCATGTTTATCCATCATGAAAGCCAGTTTAAGTTTGGTACCAACTCCATCTGTTCCCGATACTAAAACGGGCGCCTTATACTCGTGGACATCTAACTGAAAAAGACCGCCAAAGCCCCCTAAGTCACACAATACATTTTTAGCAAAGGTTTTTTTTACATACCCTTTCATCAAATCTACAGCTCTTGCACCTTCTTCTATATTTACTCCTGAATCACTATAGGTCATTTTTTCCTTTTCCATATGTTCACCTCTAATCCAACAGTCATCTACTTCCATTTTTTTCAAACAGATATTTGTTCCCGGAGTCTGGCACTTCCATGGGATAATCTCCGGAGAAGCATGCGGTACACAATCTCTGTCCTGACATATTGATTGATTTTATAAGTCCTTCAATACTTAAATAACCTAAGCTATCAGCTCCGATGGTTTCTCTTATCTCCTCAACAGAGTGGGTAGCTCCTATTAGCTGTTTTCTTGTAGGTGTATCTATACCGAAATAGCATGAGTATTTTACTGGAGGAGAGCTGACCCTTATGTGAACTTCTTTAGCCCCAGCTTTTCTGAGCATATCTACAATCCGCTTACTGGTAGTACCCCTTACTATGGAATCATCTATTAAAATAAGCCTCTTACCTTCCACATTTTCTTTAAGAACACTTAACTTTAGCTTAACCATCAATTCTCTCATTTCTTGATTAGGCTGTATAAAGGTCCTTCCTAAATATTTGTTTTTAAGCAGTCCTTGTCTGAAGGGAATCCCTGATTCTTCGGCATATCCTATAGCTGCTACCGTTCCAGAATCTGGTACAGACATCACAACGTCAGCATCAACAGGGTGCTGTCTTGCAAGTATTTTTCCCGCCTCAATTCTGCTACTATATACGCTTTGCCCGTCCATTACACTGTCTGGTCTAGCAAAGTATACAAATTCAAAGGAGCATAATGCCTTCTTTTTGTTATCATCATATATTATTGATTCAATTCCATCATCATCTATTATTACTATTTCTCCAGGCTTCACATCCCTTACGAATTCAGCTCCAACAACATTCAACCCACAACTTTCTGAGGATAAAACATAACCCTCGTTCAGTTTACCTATACAAAGAGGTCTTAAACCATGGGGATCCCTTACTCCGATAAGTTTACCCTCACAAATAATGGTAAGCGCAAAGGCTCCCCTTATCTCTTTAACAGCTTTAATTATGGCCTCTTTATAGCCAAGTTTGTAATACTTTGCAATCAGATTTGCAATAACTTCACTGTCTATTGAAGTCTGAAATATAGAGCCTGCATCTTCAAGCTTGTCTCTAATTTTACCTGCATTAACCAGATTTCCGTTATGAGCTAGGGCTATGGAGCCGCCTTTATACTGTACGACAAGGGGCTGAGCATTAGTTACATAGCTTTCACCTGTTGTTGAATATCTAACGTGCCCAATAGCAATGTCACCTTTAAGTCTGCTTAAGATAGTATCATTAAATACTTCCCTAACCAGACCCATCTCTTTATAGTATTGAATTCTTCCATCTTTATGGGCAGCTATTCCCGCACTTTCCTGCCCCCTATGTTGTAGGGTCACCAAACCAAAATAAATCCTTTGCGATATGTTATCAAGTTTTTTAGAGTATATGCCAAAGACTCCACATTCTTCTTTAAGTTTGTCTAAATCCATGTTAGGATACATATTGTCAGCCCTCCGTCTGTTTTATTGCAATCTTCCTAATACCTCTTTATAAGCCTCTTCCACGTCACCTAGGTCTCTTCTGAATCTATCCTTATCAAGCTTTTTATTTGTAGCAGCATCCCATAATCTGCAAGTGTCAGGAGAAATTTCATCTGCAAGTATTACTTCACCCTCATGTAATCCAAACTCAAGCTTGAAATCTATAAGCTTCATTCCTCTTTCCTTAAAGAATTCAACTAGAATGTCATTAATCTTAAAAGCATATTCTTTCACCTTTTCCAGCTGCTCCTCAGTGGCCAATTCAATAGCCTTTATGTGATATTCATTTATCATAGGATCACCTAAATCATCGTTCTTATAACAAAATTCAAGCACTGGCGTCTTCATCACTGTACCTTCTTCAAGTCCCAATCTTTTAGCCAAGGACCCGGCAGCTACATTTCTCATGATAACCTCTAGAGGAAGAATAGTAACTTCCTTAACCAGCATTTCCCTATCACTTAAAAGCTCTATAAAGTGTGTTGGTATACCCTTTTCCTCTAAAAGCTTAAAAAGCAGGGCAGACATTTTGTTGTTTATAACTCCCTTACCCACGATAGTTCCCTTTTTAACTCCGTTAAATGCCGTTGCATCATCCTTATACTCAATTATATATTTTGTCTCATCCTCTGTCTTGTAAACTTTTTTCGCTTTACCTTCATATAACATTTCAAGTTTTTTCATTTAATATTCCTCCCGAATAATAATTATTTTAATTTATTTACCTTTTACCTGTAATCTAATTTTTTCATCTTTTTCCTCAACCTGTTTTGCCATATCTTTTTTATATGCTCTGAACTTTTCCCTTAGCTCAGGATACTTGACAGATAATATCTGTACTGCTAAAAGGGCTGCATTTTCAGCTCCATTTATAGCAACCGTTGCTACTGGAACTCCTTTGGGCATCTGTACTATTGATAAAAGAGAATCAAGTCCGTCCATAGTAGATGATTTTATAGGCAAACCTATTACCGGTAAAGTACTTACTCCTGCCAATACTCCGGGAAGATGTGCCGCTTTTCCTGCTGCCCCTATTATAAGTTCAAATCCCATCTGCTCTGCATTTTCTGCGAACTCGATAGCCTTATAAGGTGTTCTATGGGCCGATATAACCCTAACCTCAGTCTCCACTTCAAATTCCTTAAGAATCTTCACAGACTTCTTTATAACATCGTAATCTGAATCGCTGCCCATTATAATAGCTATTTTCATAAATTTCTCCTCCTTTTTAAGTTTTAAACCTTCAATTAGCACTTTTTTCATTGACTTAATCATAACAAAGGCCATTTCCTCAGTCAATAGTCTTTACGTATGTTTTTATATATTTTATTGTTAAAATACGTTTTATTGCGAACTTTATTGTAGATGCTCATTTTATATTTCATATTATCTGTTATCCAAAATACTTTACTCCGGCTTCAAATATCTTCTGATCCTTCTCTCCTGGTATATTAATACATACATTTTTTCCTATTCTCTCAGAGTGTCCCATTTTACCAAGGATTCTTCCGTCTGGACTTGTTATGCCTTCTATGGCATTAAATGAACCATTTGGATTAAACTCTCCGTCATAGGTTGGATTGCCCTCAAAATCTACATATTGAGTAGCTACTTGACCCTTTTCTATCATCTTTTTCATTTCTGTCTCATTGGCTACAAATCTTCCTTCGCCGTGGGATATAGCTATTCTATGAATGTCTCCAACCTTTACACCGTTAAACCAAGGAGAAAGATTAGATACTACCTTCGTCATTGACATACAAGAAACGTGTCGTCCTATTTTATTGAAAGTAAGTGTAGGTGCATTTTCATCCATATCCCTTATCTCGCCATAGGGCAATAATCCTAATTTTACCAGAGCTTGGAACCCGTTGCATATTCCCAGCATAAGTCCGTCTCTATTCTTAATGAGATTCATAACCGCTTCTTTAATTCTAGGATTTCTAAATACAGTGGCTATAAACTTACCGGAACCGTCAGGCTCATCTCCTGCACTACCATTTTTGTAATAGATTCTTCAATATCATTAGGAGTCAGGTTTTTAAATACTAAAGTCTCTACTACTCCTCCTGCATTTTCAAAGGCCCTTGCTGTATCGTACTCACAATTAGTTCCCGGAAATACCGGTATAAATATCCTTGGCTTTGCGATTTTTATTGAAGCTTTAACTTTATTGCCTTTATCATAGAATATCTTTTCTGGAGTACCTTTGACATCTTCTTTAATTTGGAACACATTTTTTAAGGGTTTTCTCCAGGCCTCAATGGCTTTATCTAAATCTATACTTGTTCCCTTTATATCTATTGATTTTTTGTCTTGAGTTGTTCCCAAATTGAACCATAATCCGGTTTAAAGAGTTCATCTTGTGTTATTCCTTCTGTAAAGTTAAAGCCTATTTTATTTCCGAAACACATCTTACTGATGGTTGCTGCAGTTCCACCGTTTCTCACCGTAGCTGCTGCTAAAACCTTACCTTTACCTATCAGCTCATATATTTTAGAATAGTTTTTGTCTAGTATCTCAAAGTCTGGTAAATAACTTTCATCTTTTTTAAGGGGAATAAGTACTACATTACTATCTTCCTTTTTAAAATCGGGTGACACTATCTTTCTAGCGTCAGCAACATCAACTGCAAAGGATACCAAAGTAGGAGGAACATCTAAATCTTTAAAGGTTCCTGACATACTGTCCTTTCCGCCAATGGCCGGTATACCCAGCTTCTTCTGTACATAAAAGGCTCCCAACAGGGCGCTAAAAGGCTTACCCCATTTAGTGCAATCTTTTCCAAGCTTTTCAAAATACTCCTGCAGGGTAAGAGTGCTCCATGGAAAGGGCTCCATTTACCTATTTTAGGGTTATATCCATAGGTCATGATTGTACACGTGCTGGTTTCACCATCTAATACAGGTATCTTTGCTACCATCCCCTCAGCAGGAGTAAGTGCATACTTTCCTCCGAAGGGCATTAGAACAGTTCCTGCTCCTATAGTACTGTCAAACATTTCTACAAGACCCTTTTGATCTGCAACGTTTAAATCCATAAGGTTATCCATCCATGCGTCATAGATTTCCTTATTCTCAAATTCTTTTGCTGCCTTTTCAAAATAATTGTGGGCTAAATTAGGACGTACTACCTTTACCTTTGTCTTCTGCTTTACTCCATGGGTATCTAAAAAATCTCTGCTTATATCTAAAATCTTTTTATCACGCCACTTCATTACAAGTCTGCCGCTATCGGTTACTCTAGCTACTACAGTAGCCTCCAAATTTTCCTCTGCTGCCAATTGCTTGAATTTATCTACATCTTCTTTTGCTACCACTACAGCCATACGCTCTTGGGATTCAGATATGGCCAGCTCTGTTCCGTCAAGACCCTCATATTTCTTAGGAACCTTGTCTAAATCCACCTCTATACTATCGGCAAGCTCACCTATGGCAACAGATACTCCTCCAGCTCCAAAATCATTACATTTTTTGATCAGCTTTGTTAACTCCGGTTTTCTAAAGAGTCTCTGAATTTTTCTCTCCGTTGGAGCATTACCTTTTTGAACCTCTGCCCCACATGTAAATATAGATTCTTCTGTATGGGCTTTAGATGAACCTGTAGCTCCACCACATCCGTCACGTCCAGTTCTACCACCTACTAACAGTATTACGTCTCCATCTACGGGCCTTTTTCTAATGACATTTTTCTTAGGAGCTGCTCCTATAACTGCCCCTATCTCCATTCTCTTAGCAATAAAGCCTTCATCATAAACTTCTGCCACCTGTCCTGTTGCAAGTCCTATCTGATTTCCATAGGAGCTGTAGCCACGGGCTGCCTCCGTAGTTATCTTTTTCTGAGGAAGTTTTCCAGGTAAGGTATCTTCTATTTTAGCTCTAGGATCTCCACTACCAGTAACCCTCATTGCCTGATATACGTAGGATCTTCCTGACAATGGATCTCTTATGGCACCTCCAAGACATGTGGCTGCTCCACCAAATGGCTCTATTTCAGTAGGGTGATTATGGGTTTCATTTTTAAACATGACAAGCCACTTTTCGATTTTACCGTCAACATCCACATCTACTTCAATACTACAAGCATTTATTTCATCAGATACATCAAGATCTTCAAGCATCCCTCTTTTTTTAAGTTCCTTCATCCCCAGTGTTGCTATGTCCATCAAAGAAACGTCTTTGTCTTTATCTTCATATACGTATTGTCTCGATTTCAAGTATTCATTGTAGGCATCCCTGATGGCCTCTCCATATAGACCCCCTTCTATCTCTACATCCTCTATTTCAGTGAGGAAAGTTGTGTGTCTGCAGTGGTCTGACCAGTAGGTGTCTATAACCTTTATCTCAGTAATGGTCGGATTTCTTTTCTCCTCATCTCTAAAGTAATCTCTACAAAACACAAGATCCTCTATATTCATGGCAAAACCGTGGTCTTCCTTAAACTTCAAAAGTTCTTCCTTGTCTTTATCTATAAACCCGTATAAAATCTTTACGTCCCCTGGTACTTCGGTCTTCATTTCGAGAGTTTCGGGTTTTTCTAAAGAAGCTTCTCTGGAATCAACAGGATTTATGCAATAATTTCTTATATTTTCAAATTCGATATCACTTATATTGCCTTCTAGTATTAATAATTTTGCAACCTGAACAAAAGGTCTTTCCTTACCAGTAAGTATCTGAACACACTGGGCAGCGGAATCGGCCCTCTGGTCATACTGTCCGGGCAGAAACTCTATTGCTAAAGCCCTTTCATTATCTTTTATTTCAAAAACTTCATCATATACATTATCCACATTGGGCTCTGAAAAAATAGTCTTTTTAGCTCTTTCATATTCATCCTCAGATATTCCAGCTATATCATATCGATTAACTACTCTTATTCCCGTCAAGCCCTTTATACCTAAACTTTCTTTAATATCCTTATATAGATGCTCGCCTTCTACATCAAATCCCTTTTTCTTTTCAACAAATACTCTCCTAACAATTTGTTTCATGGCAAATACCACCTTTAATGTTTTTTTAGCCTACAGAACAAAGACATCTGATAACGCTTTGTTAGCTCGTAGTTCGTAGTTGGTAGCAATGGCTATTCGCTGCTTAATTGGCCCTTAGTAAATTCATGTTAATCGCTTTTCGTTATTCGATTGGTTAGGGTCAAACTTTCGAGTGCTCTAGGTATTGGACTTTGGGGTAATCTTTTAAATCTTTCCGATCACCGGTAACCCGCAACCCGTCACCTGTTACCTATTTGTTTTATAAAATAAAGTTTTATATTATTGATGCTATTCTTTACAACTACATTCTATCACGATAAAATATATAAAGAAAATTAATAATATTAATTTTAATTATAAGGAGTGCTAATATATGGATGTTAATTTTGAACTCTATAAGGTCTTTTATTTTGCAGCAAAAACCCTTAATTTTTCAAAGGCCGCCGAAATGCTTTTCGTTTCTCAGTCTGCCGTCAGTCAATCAATAAAGCTTTTAGAAAAAAAACTGGGTACAAAGCTTTTTTTTAGACATGCTAAAAATATGAAATTGACTTCAGAAGGTCAGCTTCTCTTCAAGCATATTGAACAGGCCTTCAACTTCATAAAATCCGGTGAAAGGGCACTGTATGAAATAAACAGCATGACCCAGGGAGAAATTCGAATAGGAGCCAGCGATACTATTTGTAAATATTTCCTTCTCCCCTGCTTCAAAGTATTCCATGAAAAGTATCCAAATATAAAAATTCAGATAACCAATAGACCTTCTCCTGTATGTGTAAATCTATTGAAAAACGGTAATATCGATATAGCAGTAGTTAATTTAAATAAAAAATACGAATATGGCGACTTAAAAATCAAAGAAGTTAAAACTATACAGGATGTCTTTATAGCAGGCGAAAAGTTCTATAAGTTAAAGGATAAAATCATTAAACTTAAAGACCTAGAGAACTATCCCCTAATAAGCCTTGAAAAAAATTCAACTACTAGAATGTTCTTTGAAGATTTGATAAATAGATATAATGTCAGTATTGTACCTGAAATCGAGCTCGATAGTATAGATTTACTTGTTGAACTCACAAAAATTGGATTGGGTATTTCCTTTGTAATGGCGGATGCTGTAAAGGATGAATTGAATAATGGAAGGATTTTTACTTTAAATATAAAAGAAAGTATTCCTGAAAGAAGTATTGGAATTGTTATTCACAGAAAGATACCTTTATCTCCTGCTATGAAAGAATTTATTAACATGTTTGAAGTTATCTAAAGCCCTAAATAGAAGCTTTTCTATTTAGGGCTTTTTAGATTATCTTATAACTGACTAATCAAGTGCTGTAATTTAACAGTATAGCTTTAAATATCCTTCAATGTTTCCTCTGAAGCGACTTTGAAGAGCTGTTGTTTTTTCCTCTAAATTTTTTATATTAAAACAGGTCTTCTACGGGGCCTGAAGAGGATTATTGAAGGATATTTATAAGGAACTAGTGAGGTAAGTTAGCCTAATCTATGCAATCACTATTTTTATTATGAATAGTACAGCAAGTATATACATAAGTGGTGATACATCTCTTTGTTTTCCTGTTAACACCTTTAATACTACATAGCTAAGCATTCCAAACACAATACCTTCAGCTATACTATAAGTAAGGGGCATCATAATTATTGCTAGGAAAGCTGGTATCGCTTCAGTAAAGTCTTCAAAGTTTATATCCCTAATAGGAGACATCATAAATAATCCTACCAATATGAGGGCAGGCGCCGTTGCAGCTCCCGGTACCATTATAAATAGCGGTGATAAAAACAGAGCTATTGTAAACATACCTGCTGTAGATAGAGCAGTAAGTCCGGTTCTACCTCCATCGGCTACACCTGATGCACTCTCTACATAAGTAGTTACAGTACTTGTTCCAAGCATAGCTCCCACTGTAGTTCCAATAGCATCTGCAAATAAAGCTTGTTTAGCCCTCGGAAGCTTACCCTCCTTATCCAGCATGTCTGCCTTTGTAGCAACTCCTACTAAAGTTCCTACCGTATCAAACATATCTACAAACAAGAAAGTAAATAATACAATCAACATATCCACAGAAAATACATTTGTCCACTCAAACTGAAATAATATTGGTTTTAATGAAGGAGGAGCACTTACAAACTTTAGTCCTTCAGGAAGCTGTGTAACTCCCATAGGTATACCAATAATAGTAGAAGCCAATATTCCTAATAATAGAGCTCCCTTAACCCTCTTTGCTAATAAAACGCCTGTAATTACCAATCCTATAAGTGCTAAAAGAGGTGCTCCCGATGTTATATGTCCAAGTTTAACCGGTATACCATCAAGTTTTCCATCGCCAACATGGAACATACCTGTTACTACTACTTTTGCGTTTACAAGTCCTATAAATGCTATAAACAATCCAATACCTACGGATACTGCTTTCTTTAATGCCAGTGGTATAGCATTAATTATAGCTTCTCTTACATTCAAGAAAGTTAAAATGATAAATATAATACCTTCTAAAAATACAGCAGTTAATGCGAACTGCCATGAATAACCCATTCCTAAAACTACGGTATAGGCAAAAAATGCATTCAGTCCCATACCTGGTGCAAGGGCAAATGGATAATTAGCATATACAGCCATAACTAATGTTGCAACAATTGCTGATAGGGCTGTAGCAGTAAATAAAGCTCCAAAATCCATTCCCGTTGCAGATAGTGTTAGTGGGTTAACTATAAGAATGTATGCCATAGTCATAAATGTAGTGATACCTGCAACTATTTCTGTCTTAGCATTGGTTCTGTTTTCTGATAATCTGAAAGTCTTGTCCAAAAAAGAAGCATTTGATGAGTTAAGATTCGCCATTTCTTTTCTTATCCTCCTTTGTTTTGAGTGATCTTTTAATAGTATAGACACCGTTTCACCAAATATAGCAAAAAACTTAGCCCGAACAGGGAAGTCTCTCGCTATAAAGTGAAACCTCCCCGTCCGGGCTTTTGTCCCCACGGTGTGATATTACTATATGTAATATCTGTATCACTCGGACCAGTCGTTAAAACCAAAGATTTTAACCGGAACCCTAGATACTCTTTCACTCATAGTCAGATGGTTTACGGCCATCTGGTAGAAACTTCCGGACCATATTACCGGAATTATATGAGAGGATATTTGTTTTTTTGACAATTAAATAATAACAAAGGAAGATATTATAGTCAATATCTTTTCCGAATTTTATTTTTATATTTTTGTAATTTATAATATTGATTACGAACATTGGATATATATATGATTAATTAATTCGCTATTTAGCTAGCTCATATAGAGCCTTAGCATATATTTTAGTTATTTTCATAAGATCATCAATACCTATAAATTCATCTTTTTGATGGGCCAACTCCGGTTGCCCCGGGAATAGTGGGCCAAATGCTACTGCATTTTCCATTGCCCTGGCATATGTACCTCCACCGATGGTTTATAGGCTCTCTATCATCACCAGTTACCTCTCTGTATACCTTCATGAGTGTTTTAATAAGCTCATGATCTTTTGGAAGGTAGATTGGTTCCATATGCTGACCCTTAATTATCTCAATTCCGGTTCCCTCTAGCTCCTTTTTCATACCATCAAAAACTTGGCTTTCCTTACAGGTTATAGGATATCTTATATTTATAGAGACCTTTGCCTTGGTTTCGTCGAAATCTATTACTCCTACATTAAAGATAAGCTTTCCTGAATCTTCATCCTCAAATCCACATCCTATAGACTGTCCATAGTATTCCATTCCGATTTTTTCACTATAAGCTCTTATAAAATCTGCTGCGTCCCCATCGGCCAAATCTAATGTGCTTAAAAATAAAATAAGCTGAGATATAGCATTTTGACCGGATTCTGGAAGACTCCCATGGGCTGAAATCCCGTAGGATTTTATAACCGTTGTTTTTCCTTCTTTGGCAATCTCTATCTTTACGTTATTTTCTTTTGCATATGTATCAAGTTTTTCCTTTATTGGTTCTGAAGAGATTATATGGGCTTCACAATAATCCGGTACCATGTTTGGTCTGTTTCCACCCTTAATCTTTAGAACCTGCACACCATCATCTTTTTGATTTGGTTTAAACTTCTTAACTAAATCAAATATGAGTATACCCTTCTCCCCATGTATAGCTGGAAAATCTGCATCAGGAGTAAAGGCTACATTTGGAGCCTTTTCATGCTTCAGATAATAGTTTATACCTCCCCACCCACTTTCTTCATCTGTCCCGAAGATTATTCGTATCTTTTTGTTAATCTTAGCCCCTGAATCCTTTATTGCCTTCATAGCATACATAGTGGCAATGGCAGGTCCTTTATCGTCAATAGTACCTCTCCCGTATATTTTGTCATCATGTATCTCGCCGTTATAGGGAGGATATGTCCATCCCTCTCCCTCTGGAACAACATCAAGATGCACCAGTATTCCCACGACTTCATCACCTTCACCAAATTCTGCATGACCTGCATATCCATCAAAATTTTTAGCTTTAAAACCAAAATCTTCAGCCAGCTTTAAAGCGTATTCCAGGCATTCGTTTATGCCTTTGCCAAAGGGCATGCCCTCCTGAGGCTCATCCTTGACGCTTCTTATTTTTACAATTTCCTTGGTAGACTTTATTATGTCTTTCTTCATTGATTCAATTTTTTCATCAAAGTTCATTGTTTAACCTCCAATCTAAATCTTAAACGGGTGCCGGGTGACCGGTTACAGGTAACGGGTGACGGATGACGGGTAATAAAAGTTAAAAGATTTAAGAACGGGTTACGGGTTACCGGAAAGACTTAAAAGATTACCCCAAAGCTCAATATCTAGAGCACCCGAAAGCACGACCCTAACCGAATAGCCAAGAGCAAAAAGCCATTAACATGAATTTGCCAAGAGCCAATGACTAAGAACTAATGACTAACTAGAAAGACCCTGGTCTTCTTCCAATACTATTTTTAACCAATAAAAACACTAGAATACCAAAGGCTATGAGTGCTCCGTACTGTCCTAATATATTTCCCCCTATGGCAAGCTTTCGTGCAAAAGTAATTATTTCACCGGTCTCAGGATGAACTCCTATCTCCTGGACCGAAAGCAATGCAAGGATTATACCCATTATTCCTTCTCCGGCAATAAGTCCCGATGAATAGAGTATGCCTCCCTCCACCTTTTCCTTTAGTCTCTTTTCTGACCTTTCTGATCTATCTAAAGCGCCTCTTACTAGTCCACCTATCATAATGGGAATACTTAAATGAATGGGAAGATATAATCCTACTGCAAATGGTAACACCGGTACGCCTAAAAGCTCCACAACTACACCTGCAGCTACACCGGTAAATACAAGGGACCAAGGAAGGTTACCTTCCATTATGCCCTCGATAACCAGTCTCATCAAAGTAGCCTGTGGAGCTGGAAGCTGCTTGGATCCGAATCCGAAGGCATTATTTAAAAGCGTTAAAACCAGTCCTATAGCCAGGCCTGATGCAATTACTCCAATAAGCTCTCCATACTGCTGTCTCTTAGGTGTAGCTCCTACTAGAAATCCAGTTTTAAGATCCTGAGATATGTCACCTGCAATGGCAGCTACGATACATATGATTCCACCTACCGATATGGCTGCTATCATACCTTCAATTCCGGTCACACCAATAGCTTTAAAGATAATAGTTGTAAACAATAACGTAGCTATGGTCATACCCGATACAGGATTAGCCGAACTACCTACAAGACCAACCAGCCTTGAAGATACGGTTGCAAAGAAAAAACCAAATATTGCGACTAAAATAGCTCCTGATATTCCCACTGAAACCTGAGGTATAAACATCATAGTTAATACTATAATGGAGATTCCAACAAAAACAACAAGCATAGGCATATCTTCATCAGTTCTCTTAATTCCATGTTTCTCTAATCGAACCTTAAATCCCACTAGCGCCTCTCTGAATGCATTAAAGATAGTGGGCAAGGACTTAATTAGGCTGATAACTCCCCCAAATGCAACTGCTCCTGCACCTACATAGCGAATGTAAGAATCCCATATTCCCCAGTAGCCTAGTTCACTGATCGGCTTTGCAGCAGGGTAAATAGGAGCCTCTATAAATGTACCTAAATGAGTAATCAAGGGAATAAACCCCAGCCATCCTAAAATAGCTCCAGCCAGCATATATGCTGCAATTTTAGGCCCGATAATAAAACCAACACCAAGTAAAGCCGGATAAACATCTCCGCCTATGGCAGCACCTTTATATCCCGGTATTTCCCATTCGATTTCACCGGGAAACAATTTGATACCGTCAGCAATTAATTTATAAAGTGCACCAATGCCTAATCCACTAAAAACTACCTTTGCATTAGTTCCTCCCACTTCACCTGCAACCAAAACTTCAGCACAGGCTGCTCCTTCAGGATAGGGAAGAATGCCATGCTCCTCTACTATAAGGAATTTCCTTAAGGGAACCATAAGTAGTACTCCCAATATTCCTCCTATCAAGGCTATAGCCGTAACCCTTAGAAGACTGGGCTGCTCCACTCCAAGCTCACTTCCCCATATGTACAGTGCCGGAATTGTAAAGATGACACCAGCTGCTAAGGACTCACCAGAGGAACCAATAGTTTGACCTAAATTGTTTTCTAAAATTGACTCCCTTTTTAAAAGCCCTCTTAAAATACCCATAGAAACAACGGCTGCAGGAATTGAAGCACTTACAGTCATTCCTACCCTAAGTCCCAGGTAAGCATTTGCCGCTCCAAAAACAACTGCCAATATAATTCCCAAAAGCACTGAAATAGTCGTAAACTCCGGAATTACTTTCTCAGCCGGTACATAAGGTACGTATTCTTCCCCTGGTTTGGGATTATAGGCCGTCTCGGCTAATCCCCGCTTTTTCCTTGGAATTGACATCTCAATTCTTCCTCTCTATAACAGATAATCACATTCTGACACACTAATCTACTTGCTTTTATATTCGACAAAAGATTTTATTTCCCTTTGACTAAAAAGAATATAAATATGCCTTTATGTCATCAGCTATTTCATCTAGTAACATTTCCTGATATCCTGCATATCCTGTATTCTCAATAGCTTTTCCAGCATCAATCAATATCTTACTCTTTAAATTTTTAAGCTTTTTTATTCTTTTATCATCTATTCTCTTTTTGGAAATAGATTTATAATAATTATCTACATTATATCTCCAAAGAGTTAAATTTTGATCATATCTGCTCTTTAATTTATCAGCTATTATAAGGCCCTCTGGATCAAAATCCCCTGAATAATATATATGAATTCCCTCTTTTACAAGCATATCCAAAAGTATTAATGACGCTAATTTCACTTGACCATATGTACAAATTAATGGAGGTCTTTCATTAGATGTTCTATGCAGTACTTCACTAAATACGGTAGGATTTTCAAAAACGAAAACCTTCCCCTTTGGACTGACAATTCTTTCGATTTGACTTAAATTCCAAAGAGATATTTGTAAAGGCTCGCAAGAATAATAAAAGCCTTGCCAGCCTTTATGTATTTTCCCATCTTTATAGGCTAACAATCCACTGCACATAGTAAAATTAGATATTTCATCTTTTATAAGTCCGGCTCTATAAAGGATTTCCGTTTTTTCCTCTGCATTTTTGGGATATGTTTCACCTAGAATAAAAATTATCCCATGTAGTAGCAGTTTTCCACATTCAGTATTGTCATCAAACACATGGGGATTTTTGCTTATCTGTGATGCAAATAAAGCTAATCTTACACTTTTATTATCAAAAAAAGGCAAATTATTGATCCCACAGGAAGTAATAATTAAATCCTTTTTTAATCTTTCTCTATCTTGGTCATATCTTTGAGAAATGATTCTATAAGCATTTTCTTTACTACTAAACACAAACTCAAGCCATCCATAAGCCTTTGTTCCTTTAACTTTATTTAATATTCCATTAAAAAAATCTTCCTTTTCTCTTTCATATCTTTCTATTTTTTCTTTTTTCGTTATTATCTCTTTACCAAAATATTCTTCTAGTATTTGAAATAAATCTAATCCAGCAAATGGTGTATCTTTTAATGCTTCTTGAAATTTATCTACTTTAATACTAACTGAATCCCTATAATAATTCTTTTTAAGGAAGCCCGTTAAGGCTTCCTTTTCTTCTATTGTTAAATTGTCAAGTTTAATAGTTCCACCGATTTTACCAAGGGTTTTGTATCTATCTCTTATATTTACAAGGACCCTATGAAATCCTGGATTACTTTTAAAATAATTACTACACTGTTGTAGCAACTTCTCCTTGTTCATACTCCACACCCTCATTTACCACTAGCTCTTTTACTTTTCCATTCCACTTATATCTTAAAACAGTTACAAAATTAGCATTATTCGGTCTAACCAGCTCACATATAGACAGTGAAGGAACGGTATCATAATCGCCCCATAATATTTGAGAATTAATAATAAAGTTAAGCTCAAGCTCATTCAATAATCTAAACATATCACGTATATTGTTTTCATCAACCCCTGCAAAGGCTTCATCTAGGGATATTATACGTGGGCAATCCTTTCTTGCTCCTTCATATTTGGCATATACTGCTGAAAATAATGGTACATACATTGCCATAGCCTTTTCTCCACCACTAAATTTATAAAAGGCATTATTAGTTAATTCTTTTTTATTTTCATTTGTTTTCCTAAAATATAATCTAAACTCAAACCATTTGCGATAATCTAAAATTTCCTTCATTATTGTATGAAAGGTCTGATTCTTTCCGCTTTCTTCCAATCCCCTTCTGGCTTCACTTATTTTTGATCTAAAATGGGAGGATAGTTTATTAAGCTCATTTTCCCTAAGAAGATTTCCATCTTTTCTAAGGAGATTAACTAGTTCCTTTGTGTCCAGCTGTTCTTCAGTTTCAGCACTCTTACTTCTCCACCTTAAACTAAAGGATAAACCACTAGAAGTATTCATAGACTCCATTAAGCCATTCATCTTCCTAACCCATTCTTCGCTATGATATATCTTTGCCCTTATTTTCTTGCTTATATTTTTAGCCAATATGTCCTCAAAAATCTGTCTGTCACTTTCCCTTAGAAGTTTTTCGTTCTCTTCAATACCTTCTTGTATATAATCTGACAAGCTAAAGAAATCTACATATTGGCCTCTAACTCTCCCTAAAATTTCAATTCTTTTTTGATTAAGAACTGCTCCTTTTATCCTTTCTTCATCATCTTCAATAGTTTTTATAAACTTATAATCCATTTTTAAGCTATATTCTCTAAGATACTGACGATTTTCATGGAATTTTTCCTGTAGGTTCCGCATATAATCATCTTTGTTCTTATTTTCTTTTTCCAAGTATTTCAGCTCATCATAGACAGTTTTGGCAGTTATATATAAATCTTCCTTTAATTTAGATTTATATATATAGCCAAGGAGATATTCTTCTTTGAAGGCTTCTGAAAATACTTTATCAATCCGTTTTTGAAAATCAAGATCTTTATATAGATTTTCTATCTTCTCACAGGTTTGTTTATAGTTTGCCTTTGCCCTTTCGCCTGCCTTAACGGCTTCTTTGATATCCTCCGGAATACCTCTCAAAAGCTTTATACAAGTGTTTATCTCCTTTTCTATTTCTTCAAAACCTGAAATCTTTAGTTGTTCTATTAAATTTTTATGCTTTTCTTTATTTTCCTTAATTTTTAACTCTATTTTTGTTAAGTCATAATTAATCTCATCAATATCTCCTTCTATTTCTTCTTTTTGTCGCAATCTCAACTCTTTAGTTTGTACCAATTGAATTAATCTTAAATGTTCTGTTTCTAATTCTGAAAGAAGAGCTTTATAGTCATAGGAATCTTCTTCAGCATTCACAAAGGCTTCCAGATTTCCTGGAATCTCCAGATTAGATATAGTATTATAAACTATTTGCTTAATTTCCTGAAGCTTTTTATATACAATATTTGCTTCTTCCTCTCTAACTTCTACGTTTTTTAAACAACTACTATAGTAAAACTCCGATTCCTTCAGTTCACTAAATGCCGTTTCTAAATCCGCCTTTTGGGGAAAGGATGAATATTCCTTCTTTAATACATCTAATCTTTTTTCTATAATATTTATTTCAATTTCCAGTTCATTTATTTTATCATTTATTTGCTCAAGCTCTAACTGTAATCTTTCTATCATTTCTTCCTTAAATCTTTTTCTAGCGGCCAAACCAATGTATTTTGGTTTATAATTACTACTTGTTCTTCCTCTTATAGGTCCTATTCCATACTGTCCCTTTTCATTTATAAAGGTTGATTCTCCCTGTTCATCCAATAGTATACTCTTTAATACATTGTCTACATCCTTCTCATTTATTCCCGCTACATTAATCTTATCTACTTTGAGCTTATGGGATAATTCATGCATTAGATATTTAGGTGAGGCAAATAAATATTTGTCTGACATATCCTTGTCCATTTCAAGAACTCTATCTTTATACTTTGAGGGTATGATTAGAGCATCGAGTATTCCCATATCCATTAAAGCTTCTTCTAATCTTCCCTTTTCTTCTTCTCTTAAATTCCTTTGAAAGTCAACCGCCATATAAAATGGTATAAAGGGTATATTTTCTTTTCTAAGTCTTTCTCTGTTTAGTATTACCTTGTTTTCTCTTTTGGGTTCAGGATCCTTTTTATTTATCCATTCTTCTATTTCTTCCTTCTTCTCTTTGTATTTGCTTACATACCGGTCTTTTTCGGCAGATAGTTTATGTTTATGACTGCTTAGCCTTTCTTCGTAATTATTATATTCCTTTCTAATTTCTTCAATAATATCGTCAAAGCTATATTCTTCACCATACATGTTGACCCTACGAGCAACTTCTATCAACGCTTTCTTCGCAGGTTTTAATTCCTTGTTTGATTCTTTCCAGCTATAAACCTTTTCTATAAACTCATCTTTAGTCTCTGAAAACAACAATCTCGCTGCTTCTAGCCTCTTTTCACTTTCAAACTTTTCTTTTTTAGAGTCCTCCAGCTCTTTAAGAACATTGTCATACTCAATATTAACAGCTTTTTCTTCTTCTAGTATCTTTCTACCAGTTATTATCTTATCACTGTAAACATTTATCCTGTTTTTAATATATGAAAAATCATACTCTTTTTTAATATCCTTCAAGAGCTCGCCCCTCATAAAAAACTGCTCATCAAATTTGAATTCATCGGCTATACTATCCATTTCATCCAGCTTTTCTATAATGTTTTTTATCTGACTGTCTTCTTTATTGTCAAGCTCCTTTATTTTAAAATGAATCTCTCTTTCTTTGTCTTTCTTTTTATCTAACAACTCTTTTTTACTTTTATCTTCTTTTTCTAACTCTTTTAAACTATGCTCCAGCTCGGCAATTTTTTCATTGATACCATAGCTATCATGTTTTTCTAGTTCTTTTTTCTTTTCTTCTATGGTCTTCTTTTTTATTTCTAGCTCTTCTACTTTCTTTTCTTCTTCCTCATATTTCTTTTTATAACCATCTCTTTTTTTCTTCAGTTCTTTTTCTTCTCTAAATAATTTTTTTAAAATATCTTGAGAATTTACATAATCCTTTGTCTTTTCAAAAAGTATATATCGATTATATTGGTCATAGGCATTTTTCAACTTATCAGCTGCCTTTTTACTTAGTTTGAAATCTTCCAGCCTGCTTTTAATATTATCCATATTTTCTATGGCTTCAGACATAGGCCTTAAATCGTCATCGGATAGGGGTTGCAATGAATTGTTCAATATTTCATATATCACGGTTGGTCTAAAATCCTTTGATAGTTTTGGAGTTCTAAGCTGTATGAGAAGCTTTATAAGCTCGTCATAGTCTTCAATCTCATCGAATCCAAAAAGATATTTATTTACCATAGCCATATATTCTTTTTGACTTTCCTTAACCTCTCCGCCATCGTCTATTCTGTTTCTTAGTTCAATTTTGCTCAGTGGTACTTTCTTACCCATATTTTTATAAAGAAAAATGTCCTTTCCTATTCGTCTGCCATCAGTTATAGCAAAGCCCCAGAAGTCAAGGCCTCTTCCTCTTTTAGCCTTTAAGCCCATCCCTATAGTTAGATAATTATTGGATTTTTCCTTTTTAAACTCTATATAAATATATCCAGTGCTCTCATCCTTGCCATATTCTTCTTCTCCCAAAAGATAGTTTTCAAGCTTTCTAGCCCTTGACCCAAAGGGGTCTAATCTTTCCGGGCTTTTATTTCCATCTAATAAAAGAGGTATTAAACTTTGCATAGTAACAGACTTACCTGAACCGTTTGTCCCCCTTAGCAGCAATTTCCCATTGGCAAAATGAAATTCCTCTTCATCGTAATACCAAAAATTTAAAAGTCCAGCCCTATTCATCATCCATCTATTTCTTTTCACTTATTTTCTTTCTCTCCCTTCAGAAGAACTGCTAAAATCCTCTGGATATCTCCCTACAATTTTTCCAACTAAAGGCATTATTATGAGTTCATTGAAGTCTTCACTTACTTCTATAAAGCAATAACTTTTCATATATTTTATTATATCATCACACAATTTTTCAAATTTCATTTCTCTATATTCTTTACTCCAGCCTAGAGAGTATTTATTTTTCAGCTCTTCCACCATATTTTTAAAATAATGTATAGATACTGTTATCACATCGTTTTCCCTTTTATCTAAACTCCCATCCTTAATTTTTTCAACTATTATACTATTCATTTGTAAGGCTATATCACTTATTGTCTTATTCTCCGGGAAGGCTTTTTTATAATTCTTATTATCATTTAATATTAGAAATGCACCATTCTTATGGACATGAAGTTCTGATTCCAGATATTTTTCTATATCATTTTCAATCATATTTCTATAATTCTTGATATATAAATAATCAGGGTCATCCACTCCTTCGCTATATACTGCTGGCGACATTATCAATCTTCTATAAACCCTATTTCTTCTAATACGACCTTTATCCTTATCAATATCCGTCCATTCATCATTTTCTAAGTCTTCTAAAGAATTATATCCTAATATATTACCCGTAAAATGTCTTAGAAAGTACTTTGATATTCCCGTATTTTCATATAAAACCTCGGTGTCCTCCGAATTTGCAAAATCTTTTTCATCTCCATCATTTACTTTAATCATACTTATATCAAGGGCGAAACGTAGTATTTTAACCAGATATCTCCTGTGCCTGTACAGTGTCCAATCGACCTTATCTTCTCCCGGAAAAACACCTTCAATATATTCTGTTAGTTCCGATAAAAGAAACTGTTCTTCTTTGCCCTTATCTTCTAAAAACATTAAAAGAATGCATAAGAAGCCATACTCCATTTTATCCTCAAAATCTTCTATTCCCATCCAAGTTTCAGACTTCCCTGGAATTTTTTCAAGTTTTATGATTTGGGGAGTAATTATTGTTTGATAACCAAGCTTATCCGATATAAAAGGTCTTAAGCTTGATATAGAATCCCTTATCCGATAAAATGTTTCTTTATCCTCATCTTTTATTATCCAATAATTTTCAAGTAACATGTCTAATTCCTTCATAACGGTATTCCCCTATTCGAAAATAATCTTATATGCCGGCATTTGAAGTTTTCCATCTTCGCAATCTAAAGTACATCTTTCATCCTTTCTAGGCAAAACAACCTTGAAAATCCGTCCGTCTTCAGTTTTTGAAATCCCATTGGGTGAACTACTTCCCTTAGTAAGCCACCTTAAAAGAGTAACCCGCACATGGGACTCTATTTTAGGTAGTTTAGCAAAGTCTATTTCATTATTGACTATATAATTGTTCATAATGCTTCTTTCATTCTCTCTTTCCTTTATAACTTTTTTTAACATTAATCTCTTTCTCTCAGAATTATTTGGTATAGGAGTCTTGTCTCGTTTTTCCCTATAAGTCCTTACCCTAGGCTTAATTGTTACTTCGTAGGGGTTTTCATCATAAACTCCACTATTTATACTCTCTGAATCTCTAATAATATTTCCTTTGATGTGCTTTGTACTAAATATCCCAAAGGCAAGGGCCGATAGCTTATGGGCTTCATCAATATCTTTGCAGTTTAAAAACATCTCACAAAGCTTCTTGTATTCTTCTTTCCTATTTGCTGCACTATTTCTAGTCTCAACTATTTGAAAGGCAAAACGAGTAATTTTTCGGATTATTTCATTAGTTATATTAAAAAGTTTAGAAGCTTCACTTTCTCGCTCTCCATCTCCTAAAAACCAATTTTTTAAGTTTATCCACCTTCCGTTAATGTTTTCTCTTATAACTTCCAAGGACACCTCTGTATCTATTCTTGGAATGGATTTATTATATTCAAAAACTTTATTTAGAACTTTCTCCTCCTGCTGCATGTCTAAATCTTTGAGAATAGACTCTATAGCATAGGAGTTTTGCTGTAACCCCTTTATAAAATCCCTTAAATAATCTATAAACTTATCTTTAAATACTAGAAATTCTCTAGTTTTCATCATTTCCTCAGCCTTTAAGCTGTATAAATCCCTTATATAATCCTGATAATTTTGATTAAGTCTCTTAAAATCCTCATTAAGTGAGTTCCACCAATTACCTACAGCATTTACATCCTCATTTGCCATATCTTTAAATTTTTTGAGTTCAATTCGCAGTCTCTCCAGCAGGGAAGGCTCTAATGAGGCACTCTCTACTTTTAAATTTTCAAGTCTTATAGTCATACGTTCTATTTCCACGCTATACTCTGATAAATGATATCTAAATTGCTTGTTCTTAAATTCTTCTACCGTTGAAGCCTTAGCTGTATCTTGAACAGGTATCAGATTTCCCCACTCCACAAGAACGTCTAAATCCTGTTTGCACTGATCCATAGTATATTCTACGAAATGTTCATTTTTCTTTAATTCTTCAAAAATTTCTTCCTTATACATCCAATATTTCATTTTTTGATATTGTAAATAAAAATATCTAAGTATAGTTCTATAGCGCCAGGCATTTTCTGCTGTAAGATATTTAGTTTCCGTAATTTGCTTGAGAAGATTGTCATTTATCTCCATAATATCACCTTTACTTTTTTCTATTATCAAAATTATATCACTATTTATAACAATACTTAAGTTTACTATTAATAATTACTGCAAAAAAATAAAAATCCCATAATAATTTACGGGAACTAAGTTTATAACTATCTTTTTCTTTAGTTATATAGATATCCAATTGCAAAGCTTAATTTATATGAATATTTATTACTTTTAACAAAATTTATTTTTATCTGGGCTAATGGCTGATAGCTAACAGCCAAAGATTAAAAATCAATTATCCTGTAAGCTGTAGGCTATGAGCTGTTAGCCGAGACAATATGAAACACTCAAAAAAACTTAAATTATTCAAATAAATATAATTTTCAAGTTAGATCCCTATATATTTATCTTTAAAAATAAAAATCATGTAGCCCTATGGATTTATAAAAACTTTTACTATAAACAATCCAAAAATTTTCTGATTTCCTTGGATTTAAAAAGTATAGGGCATCGCCTATATTGTTCCTGCCTTCTAGTGCTAATTTCGCTGCCTTTATACTTTCAGCGGAGGGAGTATTGTAGATAGTTCCATCAAGTACTGGTGTAAATTGATAACCATATTTCTTATCAAATATTACTTCCTTAATAGTATCTGGATATTCATCACTATTTTTACGATTAATTACTACATTAGCAACTGCTAACTTCCCTTCAAATGGCTCTCCATTTGCCTCTGCGTTGACTATTCTTGCCAGCCAATACAAGTCCTCTTGGGAATAGCTCTCTTCCACAGCAAAAACTCCGGTATTGTTTTTTGTCCTAATATCAACAATGTAATTATCACCGTCCCATTTCACTGTGCAATTAAAAGCCTCTGAAACAAATCTAACGGGTACAAATGTCCTTCCCTTATATATATTAATCGGAGCATCTAAAACTACCTTTTTATCATTTATCATTGCAATTTGTGATCCTAAAGGCAATCTTATATCAACTTTATCATCTTTTAAAATTGCAGTTTGAGTCTCTTCATCCCATGCAACCTTTAGATTTAAAGCTTCTGCTATAAAGCGTATTGGAACAAAGGTTCTATCATTCTCTAAATAAGGGGCTTGGTCCATATGAATAGTTTTTCCATCTATTTTGATAGAGATAATTTTTTCTGGACCTAAAGGCTTGATTTTTATTAAACTACCTGCATACAATGTTTCTCCCAAATCCTTATTAATGCTTTTTAGCTGGTTTATATCCTGTCCATATTCCTTTGATATTATGCCATAGGTTTCTCCAGGCTCAATTGTATGCATAACGTAGGAATCGGCATAGACATGGGCTCCTGCTGAAAGTGCCAAAGCACAGAACATGGTTGTTATAAACTTTTTCATTAATTATCAACTCCATGGTTATATTCTTGATTGTCATTTTGGGATAAACGGACAATTCCAAGATTTAATTTGGATTGTTCTAAGGATTCTCAAAATCCTAATAAGTTAAACCTTCTACTTTGTTATCTATATATAATTTTACAATGTTTAATTTTATTTTATAATTTTTGATACCTTTTAGTCATTGGTAATTTCTTCTGAATCTATATATTTCTAATCTCTTTATTTATTAAAATATCATTATTTCAGATACTATTTTGTGATGATTTTGTGATGAATCTGTGTACTTTGATTGAAAATTTATTATAGTATCGATTTAATAGATATTTGTGTGTTATTATAATTTTATAATTGGGTTATATGGGAGTGATAACTTTGAATAATACAAAAATACTTATAGTTGATGATGAAGCTAAAATAAGAAATGTCATTAAAATATATCTTGAAAAAGAAGGTTTTTCCACAGAGGAAGCCTGTGATGGAGAAGAGGCACTAAAAAAATTTAATGTTTCCAAACCTTCACTTATAATATTAGATGTTATGATGCCTAAAATTGACGGGTGGACGGTTCTACGAAAAATAAGAGAAAAATCATCAGTTCCTATTATTATGCTTTCAGCCCGGGGAGAAGAATATGACAAATTATTCGGATTTGAACTTGGCGTTGATGATTATATAACAAAACCCTTCAGCCCCAAAGAAATGATTGCAAGAATAAAGGCAGTCATCAGGAGAAGTTCATGCTTTGAAAACGTGTCAACCGATGTTTTAAAAGCAGGCGCTCTTAGCTTAATGCCTAAATCCAGACAAGTCTTTTTAGATAATGAAGAGATTAATTTAACTCCAAAGGAATATGAGCTTCTATGCTTTTTAGTTAAAAATCAAAATACAGTTTTTTCAAGAGAACAGCTATTAAACAATGTGTGGGGATATAACTTTTTAGGAGATGCAAGAACTGTAGACACCCATATTAAACAGTTAAGAGAAAAACTTAGAAAACATAAAAAATATATACAGACCGTATGGGGCACAGGTTATAAGTTCAAGGTGGAAAAATAATATGAAGAGTATATTAAGTAAATTATGGTTAGGTATTACATCCCTAGTTCTTATAATTATTCTTCTCCTATGGATTTTTCAAGTAGGTTTGCTAAAACAATTTTATATATCAGAAAGAAAAAACTCTTTAATAGATAAAGGTAAAGTAATCAGTTCACTTTTTTTAGAAAATAATCAAAATATTGCTCAAAACATTAAAGATGAAATTGAATCTTTTAAAACTTCTTTTAACGCCATAGTTTTTATTTATGATAGCTCTAATGAGCTGATATACACTAATATGACTATCCGAAACGAAAGAAGAAATATAAAAGTCCCTGATATTAAACTAGATAAAAGCAATGCACCCTTTAAAACAGAAACTTTAATAATGTCAAAACGAATGCTGCACTCACCAGCACCTTTTATCTTAGTTAAGGTTCCTATTATTAACAATAATGAACTTGTTGGTAATGTAGTACTGACTTCTCCGTTGGCACCAATAGAAGAAACAGTATACATACTAAAAAAACAGTTATCTATAATATCACTATTATCTATTATAATTGCTACTGCTCTTGCTTTAGCATTTTCCAGGTACTTTACAAAACCTATTTTAAGTATTATAGAAGCATCGAAAAAGATAGCCAAAGGAGATTTTACAGCTGGTGTTCATGTGGATACAAAAGATGAATTAGGTACATTAGGGGAATCCATAAACAATATGGCTTTAAAGCTGGGACAAACTGAAAAACTGAGAAGAGAATTTATTGCCAATATATCCCACGAACTCAAAACTCCTATTAGTTTAATCAAAGCCTATAGTGAAGTTATCAAAGACATCGATATTAGCGAAGAAAGTAAAAAAGAATACTTGGATATAATTATTGATGAAAGCGATAGATTAAATAACATGGTTGAAGATATCCTCTATCTGTCTAAGATGGAAGCAGGTTTTTCAAAGCCTGAGTTCACTGAGTTTTATATAATAGAAGTAATAAATAATGTAAAGGAAAAGCTGGAATTTCTTGCAATGAAAAAAAATATAAGTATAGATGTAAATATTGATGATGACAATACAATAATTTATGCCGATAAAAATAAAATGTATCAAGTTTTTTATAATCTAATTAACAATTCAATAAATCACTCTTTTAAAAATGACAAAGTTATTGTAAAAGTAATGAATTTACAAAATATGATAAAAATAGAAATATCAGATAAGGGTAAAGGTATCCCAAAGGAAGACTTGCCCTATATTTGGGATAGGTTTTATAAGGTTGATAAGTCAAGGCAAAGAGATAGTAGCGGCACAGGTCTTGGAATGGCTATTGTAAAGAATATTTTAGATGCTCATAATTTCAGCTATGGAATTGAGAGTGAAGTAAGCAAGGGCACAACAGTATGGATTGAAATAAAAAAACACTAGTTAAGAATATAAAGACTTAACTAGTGTTTTTTGTTGCTTTTATTCAAATCTAAGGGCATCAACCGGTTTAAGCTTTGAAGCTTTACTTGCCGGATATATTCCAAAAAACATTCCTACTATAATAGAAAAAGAATAGGATATTATTAATATAAAGGGCGATATTTTAGTATTTAGGCTAAAAAATCTTGTGAGCAAATCGCTTCCGCCTATACCTAAAAGTACTCCAATCAATCCCCCAAGCCCACTTATAACTGCGGATTCTAATAAAAATTGAATTAGTATATCCTTTCTCTTAGCTCCTATAGCTTTTCTGATTCCAATTTCTCTCGTTCTTTCAGTAACAGATACTAGCATTATATTCATTATTCCTATGCCTCCAACTAATAATGAAATCGCAGCAATTCCACCTAGCATCATAGTCATATTATTTGTTACTTCTCCCATAGTGGATAACATTTCAGCTTGATTAAATACTCTATATGCATCTTCATCATTATTAAATTTTTTTAGTAAGAAATTCTCTACTTCCACTTGTACATCTTCTACAATATCAGCACTTGTTGCTTGAATATATATGTTTCTAATCCCAGTCGTTCTTAAAAATCTTTGAGCAGTTGATATTGGTATAAGTATCTTTTCGTCATTGTTGCCACCTAAAGAGCTTCCTTTTTCTTCTAACACACCTACTACCTTAAAATCGTTTCCATTTATTTGTATTTTTTCACCTATTGGATTTGCATCTCCAAATAACTCGTTTTTAACCTCTGAACCAAGGAGCACTATTTTTTGTCTATACTCAACATCAATTGGATTGATAGCCCTTCCATATTCCGAATGATGATTCCTAACGTTTGAGTAATTTTGATCAACACCTTCTAGTGTAACATCCATAGTCTCTGTTTCATATTTTACAGTAACATTTCCATTTACAACTGGGGCTACACTATCAATACCCTTTTTGTTTTTTAATTTTTCTATTTCCTCCATACTTATCGAATCTTCCGTTCCTCTACCTCTAATCGATATGCTTAATAAGTTTGTGCCCAAACTTTCTATACGCTTTGTAATATTTTCTGTTGTTCCTTGAGCCACAGACACCAGTATAATTACAGCAGATACCCCAATTATTATTCCGAGCATAGTCAAAAAAGTCCGCATCTTATTTGTTCTAATATTTTTAAGGGCTACTTTAATAGCCATCTTAAAATCCATATTATACCACCCTCTCTTCAAGAATCAATCCATCTCTGATGGTTACTATTCGTTTAGCACTCTCAGCGACTTCCATATCATGGGTGATTAGGATTATTGTTGTTCCTTTTCTATTTAACTCTTTTAAAATTGACAGGACTTCTTTACCTGATTTAGTATCTAAGTTACCAGTGGGCTCATCAGCTAAAATAATCTGCGGCTCTCCAGCCAAAGCTCTGGCAATAGCTACCCTTTGCTGTTGACCACCAGATAATTCTGAAGGTGTATGATTCAGATGATTGCTTAACCCAACATTCTGTAGCAGCTTTAAAGCCTTTTCCTTTCTTTGTTTTTCATCCATCCCCCTGTATATTAAAGGTAACTCAACATTTTCTAATGTATTAAGATTAGAAAGAAGGTTAAACTTTTGAAAAATAAAGCCTATCTTTTTATTTCTAATATCTGCTAATTGATTTTCTCTATAATTATTTATCTCTTTATCCTCAAAATAATACTTGCCGGTAGTAGGCAAATCCAAACAACCAATAATATTCATAAGAGTGGATTTTCCTGAGCCACTTGGACCAATTATAGCTACAAATTCTCCCTTCTCAATATCTAAAGAAACACCTTTGAGAGCTTGAAACTTTACTTTCCCAGTATTATATGTCTTTGTTACATCCACTATTTTTATCATTTACTGTCCCCCCCTCCATCAGGAGGTCTCTGAGGTCTACCGCCACCACCTATTCCTATCATACCCATTCCTCTAGGGAAATTTCTTTGGGTACTGCTGCTTGTAACAGGGTATAATACGATATCTCCTTCCTTTAATCCCTCAGTTATTTCTACAAAGTCTTCGGAAACTAAACCTAATTTGATTTGGACCGCTTGTGGCTCTCCACTGTCATTTTTAACTAATACAATTTTCCTTCCTTGTCTCTGCTGAATAGCTTCGATAGGTAGTAATAGAACATTCTTCTTAGATTCTATAGATATTTCTCCATTAGCTGACATCCCTGGCTTTAATCCATCCATTTCTTTTAATGAAAGGGTTACATCAAATGTAGCAACTCCATTACTTACTTCCCCTTCTAATGCTATCTTTGAAACCTCTGCATTAAATACAACATCCGGTACTGCATCTACTGTAACTATAGCCTTTTGTCCTACTTCAACTTTATTTATGTCTAGTTCATCTATAGGTATAACTATTTGAAGGTTGCTTAAATCTGAAATTACTGCAACCGTAGAGTTTTCACCTACACGCTCACCTTCTGTAACACTTATCTCAGTGACAGTTCCACTTATAGGTGCATATACAGCTAAATCATCTGCATTTTTCAGTTTTTCAGTTAATTCAAGCTGTTTTTGTTCAATTAGAATTTTAGTGTTATCTATTTCATTCTGAAGGCTTTTATTTTCAAGTACAGCTAATAAGTCTCCTTTTTCAACATAATCACCAGAATCTATATATAATTCTTTTAACTCTCCATCAGTTTTCAGTATTATTTCATCTATAGTCTTAATTGTAAAATTGGACTCATTAACTGAAGAAAATCTTCCTTTACTATTTTTTACAGTGACAATCCCTTTTATTTCCTCAGTTAATGCACCTGGGTTATCTACTTCTACAGTTATTTTATATAAAATAGCTCCCGTACTATCTGTAATGGGATTTTGTTTAATATCAGTTACTTTTCCTTCAAAAACCTGCATGTATTCAGAAACTGCAACTTCAGCCTTATCTCCAATTTTAATATTTCCTATCTGTCCTTTATTTAAAAAACCCGATATTTCGACCTTGGAATTATCTGTAATTGTAGATAATACATATCCCTTTGATAACTCATCTCCAACTTCAGCTGAAATATCTCCAATATAGCCAGATGTATTTGCATATATTTTAAGATTATCCAAGTCACTCTTTAGCTCTTTAAGATTGTCTTCTTCCAGTCTTAAATCAAGTTTTGCTCGTTCAATTTCTACAGTTTCAGTATCACTTTCAAAGGTCATAAGAAGGTCACCTTCTTCTACAAACTCACCCTCTCTAACAAAAATACTATCTACAATACCATTTTCAAGTGCTTTTATATTCTTTTTAGTACTTGCTTCTATGTTTCCAGAAGCACTAGCAGAAACCTTAATATCTCCTCTTCTAACTTGTGCTTGTGCATAATTTGTCCCTTTCTTTTCCTCATCCTTATCCTCTGAAAAAACTGTTACATAAGTAAAGAAGCCTATTAATAAAAATGCTAAAATAAATAAACCATATTTAATTTTTGGCTGCATCACAATCTCTCCCGTCTTTAAATTGATTATGCTTATAATTCACATGGCAAGCTGAAAACAACTTAATATCATTTTATATAAGTTTTGTGATAGTTTTGTGATGGAAATCAAAGGTGTTTGTGAAACATTAATTTAACCTCTTGTGCTAGTTAATCTAACAGTATAGCTTTAAATATCCTTCAATTCATATAAAGCGTGGAATCTTCTCGTCTTCTTTTCCTTGGCTGATAAGTATAGTTTTACTTGAAGTTTTCGAACTTTGTCTCTGGTGTTATTATTCCTTTTTTCACCTCTAACGGGCTTTTCTAACAGTGCTGTAGGATTCACTTTATGTTACGGTCTGCATCTTTGCTAGTACCATAAATGCACATTTTTAGGACGCTTCAACCTAACTATCTCCAGTTAAATTGGTCCTATAGCTACTAGGCTCCTTGGCGACTACCTAGACTGGACTTCCGCCAGTAAGCAAATTACAGCTTTGCTGGGCACGCTACTAAACAATAAAAAAGCAATCAAGCTGCTTTATCCATCTTAATACAATGTTTTAAAGTTCCTAAAAAATATTACTATTTCTTAATATTTTTTCTTGACACTGTATGTTCACAGGTGTATAATTGTATGCAATAATACTATTTTATTTTTGCGTACTGTATACAACAGCTCTCGTATATTTAAATTAAAAGTTGAAAGGGGCTTTCTTATGGGTAAAAGCTTAGCTTATAAGATTCTCGAAGAAAATCTACTGACTGGCGATCTAAAAGCAGGTAATGAAATTTCCGTAAAGGTTAATCAAACCTTAACCCAGGATTCTACCGGAACGATGGTCTACCTTCAGCTTGAGGCCATGGGAATTAAGGATATAAAAACAGATTTATCGGTGGCATATATAGACCACAATACGCTTCAATCTGGATTTGAAAATGCCGATGACCATGAGTTTATAAAATCTGCTGCAGCAAAATACGGAATAATTTTCTCTAAGCCGGGCAATGGAATTTGTCATCAACTCCATTTAGAAAGATTCGGAAAACCTGGAGGTGTATTAATCGGCTCTGACAGCCATACTCCTACCTGCGGCGGTTTAGGCATGCTTAGTATAGGTTCAGGTGGACTTGATGTGGCAGTTGCCATGGCTAGGGGTTACTATTACTTAAAGGTTCCTAAAGTATTAAATATCCAGCTTACAGGCAAACTGAATCCCTGGGTCTCAGCGAAGGATGTAATTTTATATATTTTACAAAAGCTTAGCGTTAAAGGCGGAGTAGGCTACATAATTGAATACTCCGGTGAAGGTGTAAAAGAACTGTCCCTTACTGACAGAGCTACAATTACCAACATGGGAGCCGAACTTGGAGCTACAACCTCAATTTTCCCAAGTGACGATATAACTAAGGACTTCTTAACAAGGCAAGGGAGAGAAAAGGATTTTGTTCCATTAACTGCAGACGATGATGCAATTTATGATAAAGAAATAGAAATCGACTTAAGTGATATAGAGCCCATGACCGCAATGCCCCACAGTCCCGATAATGTTGTTGAAATATCCAGGCTGAACAAAATCAAGATTGACCAGGTGGCTATTGGTAGTTGCACTAATTCCTCCTACACAGATTTAATGAAGGTCGCTAAGATTCTAAAGGGGAAAAAAGTTCATGAAGATGTGAGCTTAGTAATATCTCCCGGCTCAAGCAACATATTGAAAATGATGTCGGAAAACGGAGCCCTTGGTGATCTGATAGCATCAGGCGCAAGAATTCTTGAAGCAACCTGCGGTCCATGTATCGGTATGGGTCAGGCTCCTAAATCAAATGCTATCTCCCTTAGAACTTTTAATAGAAACTTCAAGGGCAGATGCGGTACAAATAGTGCAGAAGTTTATTTGGTCAGTCCTGAAACGGCGGCCGTATCGGCAATCACCGGATATCTTACTGATCCGTCCACTTTTGGAAATATGCCTACTGTCGAAATTCCTGAAAAGTTCGATGTTTATGATAACTATTTTATATATCCTAAAGAAAATAGAGAAGGTCTTGAGGTTATCATGGGACCAAATATTAAACCCTTCCCTATTAACGATTCTCTAACTGATAGTATCGGTGGAAAAGTTCTATTAAAAACAGGAGATAACATAACTACCGATGATATAATGCCTTCAAATGCAAAGCTGCTACCATTTAGGTCTAACATACCAAAGCTTTCTGAATATTGTTTTGGAACCCTTGTAGATGACTTTCATCTAAGAGCAAAGAAATACGGTGGAGGATTTATTATCGGCGGTGAAAACTATGGACAGGGGTCCAGCAGGGAACACGCTGCCTTAGTTCCCCTTTATCTCGGCATAAAGGCAGTATTTGCAAAATCCTTTGCAAGAATTCATAAGGCAAATTTGGTAAATTCGGGAATAATCCCCTTCACATTTAAAAACAAAGAAGACTATGAGTTGTTTGATGAGATGGATGAAATTGAAGTAAGCGGTGTCATCTCATCTTTAGAAAAAAATACTGAAATCATATTGACTAATAAAAGTAAAAATGTATCTGTAAAGCTAATATTTGAAGGTTCAAAGAGAGATGTGGAAATATTAAAGTGTGGAGGATATTTGAATTACGCTAAATCTAATACTAAATAGTCTGTCTATAACAAAATCAGGTTAAAAGAAGGTGAATTGAATGTATAATATAACACTAATTCCCGGCGATGGAATAGGTCCCGAGGTAACTAATTCGGCAAAAAAGGTAATCGAGGCTACAGGTTTAAAGATAAATTGGGATATTGTAAATGCTGGAGCAGATGTTTATACAGAAAAAGGCGTTCTGGTTCCCGATGAGGTTTTTAAAAGCCTTGAAAAAAACAAGATTGCATTGAAGGGACCCATAACTACACCTGTAGGCTGCGGCTTTAGAAGTATAAACGTAGCCCTAAGAAAAAAGTATGATTTGTTTTCAAATGTCAGGCCTCTAAAAACAATATCAGGTATCAAAACACCCTTTAAAGATGTTGACTTGGTGGTTTTCAGAGAAAATACCGAAGGTCTTTACAGTGGGATTGAAAGAAGTATTTCAAATGATTCAGCAGAAGCAATAAAAGTCATCACAAGAAAGGCATCTTTGAGAATCGTTAAGGCGGCCTTTGAATACGCCGTAACAAATAACAAGAAAAAGGTTACTGTAGTTCATAAGGCTAACATCATGAAGCTAACTGATGGATTGTTCCTTGACTGTGCAAGAGAAGTTTCTAAAGACTACTCCCATATTGAACTTGAAGAAGTAATCGTAGATAACATGTGTATGCAGCTGGTAATGAATCCCTCTCAATTTCAAGTGATTGTTACAACTAATCTCTATGGCGATATATTATCAGACCTATGCGCTGGCCTTGTGGGAGGATTAGGAGTAGTTCCTGGTGCAAACATCGGTGATAACATGGCGATTTTTGAAGCTGTTCACGGAAGTGCTCCAGACATTGCAGGTAAAAATGCTGCTAATCCCACCGCCCTTATTCTATCGGGCGCCATGATGTTAAATTATTTAGGAGAAAAGAAAAAATCAGATATCATAATAAATGCAGTTTTAAAAACTATCGGTGAAGGAAAATACATCACAAAAGACCTAGGAGGCTCATCATCTACAATAGAAATGACAGATGCAATAGTTGAAAAAATACTAGCTTAAAACAGGAGAAAAGAAAAAGGTTGCTGGTTAAAGGTGCCTGGTAACGAGTTACAGAGAGTAGACAAGATTTTAAGTATTGTCCCTAATTTTTTTAATCTCAAATCAAAAGGCTTATCCAAATTTACTAATAGCTAATAATGAGAGAGGTGGACAAAGTGAGTAAAGAGTTAGATGCTTCTATGCTTAATGATTTGGCAAAACTGGCTGAAAAAAACAACTTTATAGCACCTGAGTTATATAACAGACACAATGTAAAACAGGGACTTAGAAACAGCAACGGTACCGGCGTATTGGTAGGACTTACTGAAGTCGGTTCTGTTCATGGATATAAGTTAAATGGTAATAAAAAAATACCAGCGGAAGGAAATTTATTTTATAGAGGAATAGATATTAACGACATTGTTGCCGGTTTTCAAAGAGAAGGCCGTCTAGGCTATGAAGAATGCGCATACCTTCTGTTATTCGGTGAACTACCTACAAAGGAACAGCTGGATGATTTTAATAACTTGCTTGATAATTCAAGACATCTGCCACCTAATTTTACTGAAAACATGATTCTTAAAATACCTAGTAAAAATATTATGAATATACTCCAAAGGAGCATTCTGGTTCTTTACTCTCATGATGAAAATCCAGATGATATAAGCGTTAAAAACCTTGTAAGACAAAGTATAGAGCTAATCGCCAGATTTCCAACTATAATCTCCTATGGTTATCAGGCTAAGGCCCATAATTTTGATAACAAAAGCCTTTTTATTCATTCACCTCAAAAAGGCTTAGGTACTGCTAAAAATATTCTGCATATGACTAGACCAGATAACAAATATACAAAGGTAGAAGCCGAAACACTGGATTTATGCCTTGTTCTTCATGCAGAACACGGGGGTGGAAACAACTCAGCCTTTGCAACCCACGTGGTTTCCTCTAGCGGAACCGATACCTATTCGGCTATTGCAGCTGCGGTTGGTTCATTGAAAGGTCCTAAACACGGCGGTGCAAATATAAAAGTTCGAGAAATGATTTTAAATATCAAGGAAAATGTATCGGATATTAAGGATAAAGGAAAGTTGAAAGATTATTTATTCAAAATAATCAAAAGAGAAGTTTTTGATAAGCAGGGCCTTATATACGGAATGGGCCACGCAGTTTATACAAAGTCAGATCCAAGAGCCCTTCTTCTAAAAAACAAAGCATTGGAGTTAGCTATTGAAAAAGATACGATAGATGAATACAACTTATACAAAAATATAGAAGAACTTACAGCTGAGCTGTTCAAAGAAACTAAGGGAAAAGATGCAGTAATCTCTGCCAATGTGGATTTATATTCAGGTTTTGTATATGAAATGCTGGGGATACCTCCAGAACTTTATACACCTCTATTTGCTTCAGCAAGAATTGCAGGATGGTGTGCTCATAGGATTGAGCAAATTGTCAGCGATAAGAAGATCCTTAGACCTGCTTATAAGAGTTCAAATGAAAAAAGAAGGTATATTCCCTTAGAAGAAAGAGGAAATGTGCCAACACAAAATTTCTTTAAGGTAATTTAAAGTTATAAAAAACTGTCCTATTACAGGGCAGTTTTAACAGGATTTATTGTAGATATGAAACTTTAATTTCAATATAGAAGTAAAAAGAAGAGAAAATGAACGTTCTTTTTACTTCTATTCTAAAGTTCCTCCCATATTCTGTTGCCTTTTACCAGTCAACTTATCTAATATCACAGTTAAAATCCGTCAAAATCTCTATCATAATATTTTTTCCCTCATCCATAAATTCCATATTACAATTTTTTCTTTCAGCAATCTGCTTTAATATTTGATTAATATTTCGGAATATCTTGTTATCACTAGAAGATGTCTCTTTATTGCCGTTAATAGCTATATTCATTTTGATGATGATTCTATTAAAATTTTCAATGATTTTTTTATCTAAATAAACTTCTATACTAGTTTCTTCATATCTGTTTATTACGTTTTTCATTAATTGTATAAGTATAAAATAAATTAATTTATAACTACCGGTTACTCTAGTACTTAAATCAACTTTACAAGTAATTTTCACTTTTTCCTCAATCTTCTGGCTTGCTAAGTAATTATGTAAATTATCTAGTAATTTACCTAACTTAAAGGACTCTTGACTGTTTGGCAATATATTAATATAATTATTAAACAAATCCATCAGCTCATTAATTATAGTTTTAAATATTTGCTTATCTGAAGGGTCCAACCCTTCTAAATCCTCGATTTTTTCTGTTATAAAATTTAATGTCTTCCCATTGATTATTTTAACATTTTTGAGATCATCCCTTATATTTTCCAGTTTATCCTCTGTAGATTTCAAGATATTTTGATATAAAGCATTTCTCTTTTCAAGTCTTTCTTTTAATAGCTTTCTTTCCTCTTTAAGATTATAGTAATCTATGGCCTGTCTAATTATATGAGTAAACTCATCCTCCAGCTTCCATGGCTTAGTTATAAATTTGAAAACGTCCACCTGATTTATAGTTGCTAGTATTTGGGGCAGCTGTGCATAACCGGTTAAAACAATCTTTACTGTATCTGGATATTTCTCCTCTACGATTTTTAGAAGTTGTAGTCCATTCATCCCAGGCATTTTCATATCTGTTACTATTACACTAATCCTATGTTCTTCCATAACCTTAAGGGCTTCTTCACTGCTTTTTGCAAAAAAACATTTGTATTCTTCACCTATTAGTCCTCTTCTTAAAGAGTTAAGAACCTTAACTTCATCGTCAACAAATAAAACCTTTCTTTCATTCATAGACTTGCCACATATTAAAGAGCAATATGTAGCTTCCCCCCTTCCCTAATCAAATCTTTTCTGTAGTTATTTATTGATTCATCACAGAGTTTCTTTTCTACACCTAGAAATTCAAAAACGTTAGAATCTAAGTTTTTGGTTCTAGGGTAACCCAAGAGCTCCCATGAATAATAATTGGCAATATGTACTACACATACAATTTCTTTGTTGATTATTTTATCGTCCAAAGGATTATGGTGATATAGTGCCGATTCTACTATAGGATATGGAATCTCCCACCAGTTTAACAAACAACCTCCCAACTTTTCATGGGGTACATTTATAGCATTTTCTATGTCTTCTAGAGACTTTATGCTATCACTATTGGGAAAAACTTTTTTACAGTTTACAAAATAATTAAGAAGAGCTATTTTTCCTATATCATGTAAAAGTCCTGCAGCGCCATATGTATGGGGTAACTTTTTGCATATAACCTTTTCATACAAGAAGTTAGTAATCTTATTTGTCAAATTAGCATGTTGCCAATACATCTCCTTATTAATAGTTGACTTTATTGCAGATTGGGATGCTTCGAAAATGCTGGTTGTAAACACAATATTCTTTATATTTGCCAATCCCAAATAAACTATAGCCTTTTGAACAGACCCTGTCTGAACACCATAAAAGGCTGAGTTGGCAACATGCAATACCCTGGCTGCTATAGACTGGTCCATTTCTATAATCTCTGCAATCTCTTTTATATCCCTGTCATTTTTGATATATGATTGTAATTTATTGTATATTTTCAGTATTGTTGGAAGTCCCTCCATTTTATTTAATACCGCCAACAAATCCTTATGATTCAATATATCTTCTAACTCAAAAATCCTTTCAATAGTCTCAAGTAATTTCTCATTATCCCATGGCTTCGTCAAATACATCTTTGCCAATCCATTTTGTATTGCCTTTAGAACAAGATTTTCTTCTACGTAACCGCTAAGAATAAGCCTTAGGGTAGCAGGATATTTTTCTTTAACTCTTTTTAAAAGCTCAAATCCATCCATCTTAGGCATTCTTACATCGCTTATTATCAGATGAATATCTTCATTTTCCAATATTTTTAGTGCTTCTTCTCCACTATCTGCCAAAAATACATCAAAGTCTTTCTGGATAAAAAATCTTTTAACAGCTCTTAATATTTGTTTTTCATCGTCAACAAATAAAATATTTTTCTTCACTCCTATTCCCCCCTCGTTTTTCCTATTGTAATTTACTGAAAAGAATTGTCATCTAATAACCTCATTAATGCTTTATAACTTGCATGTCATCATCTACTAAAAGAATCGAATATTTATTTTCCATATTACTTTTCCCCTTTAAAATCTGCTGCCTTCATAATTATCAAATCATATTTCTTCTTCAAATTCTTGTTTTATTGGAAGTTTGATTGTGAACTTCGTCCCTACATTTTGAGTACTAGAAACTAATATATCACCATTATGCTTATTCTTTATAATGTCATAGGAAATACTGAGTCCTAATCCGGTACCCTGCCCAACTGGTTTAGTTGTGAAAAAAGGATTAAAAATCCGACTTATATTTTTCTCAGGAATTCCTATACCATTATCTTCTATTTCACAGTAAACAAACTCCGAATCACTATATGTTCGAATACTTATCATCCCCATAATCCCACTATTATTCTCATTTTTCTTTCTAATGGCTTGAGCAGCATTCACTATTATGTTGAGTAAAACCTGATTTATTTGATCTGTTAGAGCATCAATTACAGGAATAGGCGTAAGTTCTTTTTTGACTTCTGCATAGTATTTAATCTCATTGTTAGCTATAAGCAGTGTATTTTCTATTCCTTCATTAAGATCATATTCTTCAAAATTTTCTTGCCGCTCTATTCTTGAAAATGTCCTAAGTCCATTTACTATTTTACTTATTCTACTCAGTCCGTCCATGGTATCCACAAACAAACCATCGATGTCCTCATCTATAAAATCAATTGAATTTTCTTCTCTATAATCTACAATCTCTTTTAACATTAAATCAAGTTCATTTTTATCTATATCACAAACCTTTAAGCTTTTTGCATAGTCATTATATTTATCTATTAATCCTCTATATTTTTCTAAATACTTTTTTAAGATTTCAAAGTTACTAGTTACATATCCTAAAGGATTATTTATCTCATGGGCAACTCCCGCTGCCAGTTGTCCTATTCCAGCCATTTTTTCCTGATGGATCAACTGCTGTTGCATAGATTTTAGCCTATCTAACGTATCATTTAATTCCTTATTACGTTTTTTGAGTTCTATCTCCATTTTTTTACGTTCTGTAATATCTTCTTCAATTGCAATATAATGAGTAATCTGACCGTATTCATTTAGAATAGGAGAAATCGACGTAAGTACCCAATAAGTTTCTCCGCTTTTTTTTGTGTTCTCCAGTTCCCCCCTCCATTCTTTTCCAGAACGAATATTTGCTACCATTGACTCATAAAATTTCAGGGGTTTTTTTCCTGCCTTTAAAATAGAAGGGGTTTTTCCTATTACTTCTTCAAAAGTATAACCTGTCATTTCTGTAAACTTAGTATTAACATATTGGATTTTACCATTGTAATCGGTTATTATTACTAAAATAGAACTTTGATCTATAGCTCTATGGAGTATTTTTATTTCTTCCTCTGCCTTTTTACGCTGACTTATATCTTTAGCTATTGACATCAACATTTCTTCACCATCAATTGCGCATATATGACTATTAACTTCAACAGGTATAGTTTTACCCTCTTTATTTACAAATGTTGTTTCAAAAGTGAGATGTCCTTTTCGAACAATATCCTTAATTAAAAGTTTTATCTCGTTGATTTGGCTCTTACCAACAGTATCCTCAGGTTTCATTCCAAGTAGTTCTTCTCTTTCATATCCTAAAAGCTTACATGCAAAATCATTTACCATGATAAATCTACCGGATGCACCATTTCCCTCTATCCTATGTAGAAATATAGCAACATTAACACTTTCAAATAATTCCCTAAATCTCTTTTCACTTTCTAAAAGCGCCTCTTCCGTTTCTTTTCTTTCAAATACACTACTAAATAATTTACCGGCAAGCTGCAATAGTTGACTGACAAAGCTATTCCATTTTATGGTATTATAAACGTTATCTACTCCCAGGTATCCTATCAACTCATCTTTTCTTTTTATTGGAACCACTAATAATGATTTGATTCCCTGGCTTTCAAGGATTTCTTTTTCTGCACCTGCCTCCTCAGGCATTTTTGATATATCTGTTACATGGATAATTTTATCTTCGTAAAGTTGTTTCATCCACCAAGGAAACATTTTTGTAGGAAGATCTCTAAGATTATATTTTTTAGGAGTAACCCCTTCAGCACACCATTCATAGATATTTTCCATTTTTTCTCCATTTTCATAAATACGGAAAATATATACCCTACTAGCGTCAGATATCCTACCTATATCGGCTAAAGCATTATTAATTGCACTATCCAAATCAAAGTTCCCAACAAAGTAAGAAGTTATATTATATATGGTTTTAGTGACTTCAAAGCTTCTGCTTATATATTTTTCTGCCAAATATTGGTCAGTTACATCATTTAGATTTACAATAGTGCCTATTTTTTCATTTCGACCGTTAAAGAGCTTTTTTAAACTGATTTCTAAATACCTCTTTTTTCCCTTGTTGTCTACAAGCAATTCATAATGTTTTTCATTCTCAAGGTTGCATAATCCCTCTTGTAGCCATCCGTGTATTTTTTCCCTACATTTTCTCCCTCCACAGGATAGGCTACAGTCGGTAAATGTTATCAAAAGTCTTACAGCAGCATTATTTATATATTCGACCTCATCAGTATTATTAAGTACTATAGTCGGTATTTTAATATTTTGAAAAACACTATAAAACTTATTGTCCTCCAATAATTTATCTGCTCCATTTTTGTTATTTATAAAACCGCATAAACATTTCATCTGTCACCACTCCTCCCTAAATAGAGACTGATCTTTTATATACTTATTTCTGCACATATTTACACTATCCTTTATAAAAGTTAAATAATTTAGTATTATGAGGTTATTTTATCTGATTTTTTGTCTAAAAAAAAAGCAGCAAAGCTGCTTTCGCTAGGGAACCCTATGGCTTTCTTCGACGGCTGATAAGCAGCCTGAGCACCTTCCTTAAGGCGGGCAATGGGAATCCCCTGCATCCTCATTTTTTATATTCTAAATTACTTGCTTCTATATAACTTTCTCAACTGAAACAATATTTCTTTTCTTTTCATATATCTCTTCTATTTTACCAAGAACAAACATTAATAAAGTTGAAATCAACATAATTAAACCCATATATCTCCATCCCACCTCTATGGAGATGTTTTCTAATACCTTACCCATTATTACAGGGCCTAGTGTATGACCGAGTCCCATAATCAAAGGTAAAACAGAACTCATCCTTCCTCTATGGGAAGCTGGAGTATGGTTTGTTATAAAGGGCATAACACTTATAACTACTACAATTTCACCTATTGTAAAGATTAATACTGATAGAAAAAAAGCAGACTTAGTGCTTATAAAGCCAAGCATTCCAAATCCCACCATGTAAAGAATTCCTCCATAGACCATCTTCATTATATTCCTTTTCTTAGATAACAAACTGGTTACCATAGGAGTACAAACTATTACAATAAGCCCATTGAAGCTTGCCATCTTACCATAAAGCTTTGCTCCTTCATCTACAAAATTGTATTCAACATGTATAGGCATCAAAAATCCCCATTGTGAATATACGAAATTATATCCAAAGGCTATAATCGCAAAGTATATAAGTATTGGTCTTGACATAAGCACCCTAAATATAGATCCATCCACTCTTTTTTCCAGCTTTCTGTCTTCACCTAATTCTTCCTTTGTTTTTCCAATAGTCTCTTCAATAAATATGAGCACCAGCGCCACAGCAATTAGAGCAGTAATGGCATCTCCTAAAAACATTAACTTTAAGTGATTTTCAAATAACAATCCTCCTACGGTAGGTGCCACAGCAATCCCTACATTAAAGCCCATATATGACATTGAATATGCCGCATCTCTATTTTCAGGGGTAGTAAGGTCAGCTATCATTGCATTATGTGCAGGATCCCCTATTCCCATAAATACACTCCCCAACATTATAAGATAAACCATTAACATCGATGGACCTACAAAGGCACAAAGTATATAAGAAAAGGCCGCAAGGCTGTTAAATATAATAATAATTTTCTTTCTTCCAATGGTATTTGTCAATTAAAATTTTACAATTAGCTATAACAAAGCATTGCCAAATGGATTTGCTCCTATTGCTTAAGCATATTTATAACATCCTCAGTCATATTTGTTATCTCTTCAATTTTATTCTTTAGTCCTGAAAATTTTTCAGATATTTTTTCATCTTTATCCCTTCCATTATTATTTGAGTTTAATAACAACTCAATACTGTTAATGTCATTGACATTATTGAAATTATTTTTTCTTATTTTTTCAATTTGCTTCAATATTTCCTGTTTTGTTCTATTATCTTTCATAACATTCATCCCTTTCTTTAGTTAGTTATATCCTTATTATTAACTTTCTGTTAATTTATATTCTTTTACTTTAAAACTTGATTTTTGTTCCAAGTCCCAGGTTCTTAATAATAAAAACACCCTGCTTTTCACCAAAATGCAGGGTGTTACTCCAATATCTCGATTTAACTTATTCCCATTCAATAGTTGAAGGAGGTTTACTGGTTATGTCATAAACTATTCTGTTTACTCCATCTACTTCATTTACTATTCTGTTTGAAATCTTTTCAAGTACATCATAGGGTATTCTAGCCCAATCGGAGGTCATACCGTCGGTACTTGTAACTGCTCTTATTCCTACTGTATGGGCATAGGTCCTCTCGTCTCCCATAACTCCTACGCTTCTGATGTTAGGTAATACTGTAAAATATTGCCATATATCGCGGTCTAGTCCTGCCCTTCTAATCTCTTCTCGTAAAATAGCATCGGACTCTCTTACTATCCTAAGTTTCTCTTCTGTTATTTCGCCAAGAACTCTAATGGCCAGTCCTGGTCCCGGGAAAGGTTGTCTCCAAACTACTTCCTCCGGCATACCTAGCTCTTCTCCAACTTTTCTGACTTCATCCTTAAAAAGCTGTCTTAGAGGTTCTATAAGGTCAAACTCCATATCTTCTGGTAATCCTCCAACATTATGATGACTCTTTATTACTGCAGCTTCATCAGTACCACTTTCTATAACGTCAGGATAAATGGTTCCCTGCAATAGATAGTCCACTTTACCTAGCTTTTTGGCCTCTTCTTCAAATACTCTTATAAATTCTTCTCCTATTATTTTTCTCTTTTCTTCCGGGTCCGTTACTCCCTTTAATCTGCTCAGAAATCTTTCTCCGGCATTTACTCTAATAAGGTTCATATTGAACTTTTCACTAAAAAATTTCTCTACCTGGTCACCCTCGTCCTTTCTTAAAAGACCATGATCAACAAATATACAGGTGAGCTGGTCTCCGATAGCTCTATGAACCAGAACGGAAGCAACTGAAGAGTCTACTCCACCGGACAGACCGCAAAGAACTTTTTTATCTCCAACCTTTTCCTTTATTTCTGCTACTGTTTTTTCTACAAAGTTATGCATAGTCCAGTTTCCTGAACATCCGCATATCTCATAAAGAAAGTTCTGTATAAACTGCCTTCCAAAGGGGGTATGCTCTACCTCGGGATGAAACTGTACTGCATACAACTTCTTTCCAATATTTTCCATAGCTGCTACGGGACAGTTGTCGGTGGAAGCAGTTACATTGAATCCTTCTGGCGCTTCTTCTATAAAATCCGTATGACTCATCCAACACACAGACTGATTCTTTATGTCTTTAAAGATGTCTTTACCGCTTTCTATGTTAAGCTTTACCTTTCCATACTCCCTTGAAGGCGCCCTATTAACCTTTCCATCAAACATCTTAGCCATTAATTGCCCACCATAACATATACCTAAAATCGGTATGTCAAGTTCAAATATTTCCTTTGATATAGTGGGTGCATCTTCTGCATATACACTAGCCGGACCTCCGGTAAATATGATACCCTTTGGATTCTTCTCCTTGATTTTCTCTACTGGATATCTATAAGGCACTATTTCACAGTATACATTTGCTTCTCTGACTCTCCTGGCAATCAGTTGGTTATATTGTCCTCCGAAATCTACTATCAGTACTAATTCCTTCGCCTCCATGTCGACCTCCTCTTTCTGTTTTTGACCTTTAGTTTTTTAGTCTCTTGAAGTACTATAATTTGGGGATTCTTTAGTTATATAAATATCATGGGGATGACTTTCCTTAAGTCCTGCACTTGTAATTTTAATAAATTTACCATTTCTCTTTAGGTCTTCAATAGTAGGGGTTCCACAATAGCCCATACCTGCTTTAAGTCCGCCTACCATCTGATATATAGTTTCTCTTAGAGGACCTCTATAAGGAACTCTTCCCTCTACGCCTTCTGGCACAAACTTCTTACTGTCTTCCTGGAAGTATCTGTCCTTACTTCCAGCTGCCATAGCTCCTAATGACCCCATACCTCTATAAACCTTAAAACTTCTTCCTTTATATATAACTGTTTCTCCAGGACTTTCTTCGGTTCCTGCAAACAATGATCCTATCATAACCACATCGGCTCCTGCAGCAATAGCCTTTGGAATATCGCCGGAAAACTTGATTCCACCGTCAGCTATTATAGGTATATCATATTTCTTAGCCGCTTCTGCACAGTCATATACAGCAGTTATTTGAGGTACTCCAATACCTGCAACAACCCTAGTAGTACAAATTGACCCAGGTCCTATACCAACTTTAACGGCATCTGCTCCTGCTTTAATTAGATCCTCTGTTGCTTCAGCAGTTGCAACATTTCCAGCTATTACTTGAAGGTCAGGATATTCGGATTTTACTTTTTCAACTGCCTTAAGAACTCCTTCAGAATGACCATGAGCCGTATCTATAGTTATAACGTCTACTCCAGCTTTTACAAGGGCACTGACTCTTTCCATCATATCTCCTGTTATACCTACGGCAGCTCCTACTAAAAGTCTTTTGCTTTCGTCGGTTGCTCTGTTCGGATATTTTATTGCTTTTTCAATATCTTTTATAGTTATAAGTCCCTTTAAAATTCCTTCATCATCAACTATAGGAAGCTTTTCTATTTTCCACTTTCTTAGTATCTTCTCAGCTTCCTCCAAGGTTATACCCTCTCTAGCCGTTACCAGATTATCCTTAGTCATTACATCAGATATCTTTTTGTTAAAATCACTTTCAAACCTTATATCCCTATTGGTTAATATACCTACCAACTTTTTATTTTCATCAGTTATAGGTACTCCCGATATATGGTACCTTTCCATAAGCTCTAGTGCATCTGAAACCATGTTGTGCGGCATCAGATGAAAAGGATCTACAATGACTCCATGTTCACTTCTCTTTACCTTGTCAACTTCCATAGCTTGTCTCTCTATAGACATGTTTTTATGGATTATACCTATGCCGCCTTCCCTTGCAATCGCAATGGCAAGTCTAGATTCTGTAACGGTATCCATACTTGCACTCATAATAGGTATATTTAATTTTATCTTTTTAGTAAGTCTAGTTTTCACATCTACTTCTTTCGGTAAGACATTTGATTTTTGAGGTATAAGTAAAACGTCATCAAAGGTTAATCCTTCTTTAACAAATTTGTTCTCCATTTTAATTCTCCACCCTTTCAATTATATTTCAAGAACAAAGACGTCTTAGGCACTTTGTTAGTTCTTAGTTCTTAGCCCTTAGCTCTTGGCAAATCCAGGTCATTCTTTAGGGTCTTTCCTGTAGCTCGTCACCTGTCACCTATTTGTCATGAGCGGTCAGCCGTTAGCTGTTAGCCTTTTTAATATTTCACTGGTAAAAGTTTATAATTTCTTGCAAAAATATTGGAATTCCTTAACAATAGCTAAAGGTCTGCATAGTAATTCCAACTGAGTGAAATTATTATACAGACCTTTATCCCTTCAAAAAAAGAGTATGATATTTAAATCTATAAAATATGTGACTTAAAATAGGCTAGGGGAGCCCTGTAGCCCGACAAATATAATTTTAAAGTCACAAATGCAGATTTAAAGTCTATAATAACTTCACCCATAGTCAGGTAATTTACGGTCACCTGGTAGAGACATCCAGACCTTATTACTGGATTTATATGAGTGCTTAAACTTTTTTTATTTTTATATAAACTATCAAATTTAAAGACTGTTGTCAATACAATTAATAAAAGTTAATATTTTCAAAAAATAAGATAGTCCTGTTGTAATTATATTATAAAACCAAAACAAGACTATCATCAGTTTAAAATCTTTCACTATTCTATTCTTCTTTATCTTCCTGGGAAGCAAGAGCGCCAGGGTCTTCTCCCATAGAGACATGGGGATCCTGCATACTAGTCAGAGGGCTATAGCTAGCCGTATTATTCCTTTTAGCTTTTCCATTTCTATTACCTCTAAACATCTCAAATAAATTATCCAAAAATCCCATTAGTACACCTCCTCTCCTAAACCAAAGCGTCTTCGACGCATTTGTTAGCTCTCAGCTCTTAGCTCTTGGTAAATCCAGGTCATTCTTTAGGGTCTTTCCTGTTTACCCATTTAATTTTATACTCTTCATGAATTTACAAGCTATATTAAGTCCAACATGTCAAATAATAATCTATATAGTTAATAGTTCGTAAAACAAAGGAGGTCGAAACCGCTCTTATGAATTCAACAAGATTTGATGCCCCCAATCTAAAGATACTAGAAGAACAGTTGTCCTACGAGTCTATGATGAATAAAAAGTATAATCAGTATGCAGGTTTATGCAAAGATGCCCAGCTAAAAAATCTATGCTGTGAAGCAGCAAAAAAGCATAAGGAAAATTATAAAGCTTTACTCAGCATTTTAAACTCTTATCAATATCAATAGTATTTCTAAATTTTGAGAATTAATTCATAAAAGTGCTAAGGAGGCAAGACATATGGCAAATCTCATGCCCAATCGGACAGTATTTTCAGAAAGGGAAATAATGAATGACCTTTTAATGTCAGAAAAACAGATTGCTTCAGCATATAGTACAGGTATAATTGAATCAACATGTCCTAACCTGAGGAAAACCTTAACCATGTGTCTCGATAATGCCCAAAAGTGTCAATACAATGTTTTTAGTGCAACGAAACAGCGAGGATGGTATCAGGTTAAAGAAGCAAACTTTAAGGATATCCAAAATGCCCAAACCAAATACTCAAAAATTTTAAATCAGTTATATTAATATATAACCAGCCTTTGCTGGTTATATGTTTGTATTTAGGATATATTTAAATCAAGTCTTGTTTTTGGAATAATATAATCTATTTCACTTTGTATATTTATCTTTTCATTAACACACAATAAATATGTGTTAAACCACAACAAAACAAAATGAGAAAGGAGAAAACCTTCATGGCTAACTTAAACCAAATTAATTTAAGCAATATTAATCAGATGGAGCTACAAAACCTAAGACATATTATTGATAGTCACAAAACTATGGCTGCCAAACTTAATGATTATGCTGCAAGATGTCAGGACAGTCAAATTAAACAAATGTTCCAACAGGCTGCACAGTCAGCTCAAACTACTGCACAACAGTTAACTAATAAATTATAGGTTCCACAAATAATAATAATAATAATATAATGGAGGTATATAATATGGGTATGCAAGAAAGAGATATGGTAAATGATGTTCTTTCTATGACTAAGGCCAGTATGTCAGATTATACTAAAGCCATTGGAGAATGTAGCAATACAAGCTTAAGAAATGCTCTTACTCAGCTTAGAGGAGAAGCTGAACAATTCCAAAATCAGTTAGCTCAAATAGCTACTCAAAAAGGATATTATACAACAGCACAAAATGTAACTCCCCAGGACAGACAACAGGTTAAATCACAGCTTTCTCAAGGTATGACTGGACAACAAGGTACAATGGGCAGACAGATGAAATAGCTCAGAGATTTTTTAGGACTCCATATGTACGGAGTCCTTATTATATATCTTAAAAACTTACATTTAGGTACTCAATACCTTTGACCTCTTCAAATCCAAATCCAGGCTTATCCGATAAAGTAATTTCATATTTATCAAAATCTGCTCCTCCACGGACTAAATCTTCTTTGCAAAGTATAGGAACATCTAAATCCACCTTCGTAATGATGGCTTTGGCAGCCGCCAAGTGGGCAGCAGCCGTAGCCCCTATGCTACTCTCCATCATACTACCAATCATACACTCTATACCAGCTGTTTCCGCCATTGCTGCAATCTTTAGGGCGTTATATATTCCTCCAGTCTTCATAAGCTTCAGATTTAAAAGATCAGCAGCCCTCATATTGATTATTTCCATAGCATCTTTAGGAGAAAATACACTCTCATCGGCTAGAATAGGCAGATATACATTATCAGTCACAAATTTCAGTCCCTCAAAATCATGGGCCTTGACTGGCTGCTCGACTAACTCAATATTTATATCTAAATCTTCTAACTTTCTTATTATGCTTACAGCCTCCTTAGGCTTCCATCCCTGGTTGACATCCAATCTTAAAGCGATATCCCTTCCAACTGACTTACTAACGGCCTTAATTCTCTGCAAATCCTTTTTAGAATCTTTACCTACCTTAATCTTTAGAGTCTTATATCCTGCTTCTACCGCCTCCAAGCTGTCCTTAACCATTTCATCGGGTTCATTTACGCTTATGGTAATATCGGATACTAAACTTTTTCTATATCCACCTAGCAATTTATATACTGGAGCGTTATAAAGCTGACCGTATAAATCATATAACGCAATGTCTACGGCTGCCTTTGCACTGGTGTTTTTGACCAAGCAGTTGTTTAGTTTTACCATAACTTCTTCAAAGTTTTCTATATCAAGTGAAACTATATTTTTCTTTATATACTCTATTCCTCCAACAATTGCTCCCGTCGTATCTCCTGTTATGACTTCTGTCGGGGCTGCTGATCCATAGCCTATATTTCCGGTATCAGTCAAAACCTCTACTATAATGTTTTCAACACTACTTACCGTCCTTAAAGCAGTCTTAAAAGGCTTTTTCAAGGATACCGATATCTTTCCGATTCTAATATCTTTAATCTTCATTATTTAACCACTCCTTTCCAAAACTATACCTACATCGTGGCTTAGTCTTTCTCTCATTTGAATATAGAAACAGGACTTCAGAGGAGCAAGAAGGATTATCATAGCTTAAATCACATATGCGTATTCCTATAAAAGATTTTCCTGGAGAATGCTAAGTACATTTTGAACCTGAAGTGCAACCCCTATAGCCAAACAATCCTCATCTATATCGAACAGACAATGGTGTCCATCATGGATAATTCCCTTTTCAACGTTTCCACACCCTAGTCTAAAATAGGCACCAGGAGCCTTTTCCAAAAAATATGCAAAATCTTCGGCTCCTAAACTGGCCTCCTTAATTATTCTCACCTTATCTTTGCCTAAAATTTCCTCGCCGTTTCTCTTTACCAATTCTACCATGTTGTCGTCATTTATAAGAGAGGTATAGCCTTGCTCTATAAATACTTCTCCCTTCCCACCCATGGATTCACTTACATTGTATACTATTCTTTTAATCTTCTCTAAAACCTTATCCCTCGTCTCAGGAGTAAGGGTTCTAACTGTACCTATTATTTCTATTTTATTTGCAATTATATTACCTCTTTGTCCTCCATGGATTCTTCCAAGGGTCACCACAGCAGAATCTCTAGGATCAATGTTCCTGCTTACAATAGACTGTAGTGCTACTACCACATGACTTGCTATAAGTAGTGCATCAACACCTGAATGCGGATAGGCTCCATGGGTGCTTTCCCCATGTATTACTATCTTTATGCCGTCGGCAGATGCATTCATCTTGCCGAATTTGACCCCAATTTCTCCCACTGGGATTTCAGGGGCAACATGAAGTCCAAACACTGCATCTACCACTGGATTTTCCATTATCCCTTCTTCGATCATTGGTTTAGCGCCTCCCACGGATTCCTCCGCCGGCTGAAATATAAGCTTTACGTTACCCTTTAGATTATCCCTCATACCACTTAAAACCTTTGCAGTCCCTAAAAGTATAGCCATATGGGCATCGTGCCCGCAGGCATGCATCTTACCTTCTTTAGTAGACCTATATTCGACTTCTTTTTTATCTTCTATGGGAAGGGCATCCATATCAGCCCTCAGGGCTACTGTCTTTCCTTCTTCCTTCCCTCGTATGATTCCCAGTATGCCAGTCTTTGCTATCCCTTTCTTGTATTCTATCCCCATTTTTTCCAAGTACTCAGTTATTTTTTCACCTGTTCTAAATTCCTCCATACCGAGTTCAGGATTTTTATGAAAATCTCTCCTTACTCCTATTACCCATTCCTTTATTTCTTCTGCCAGAGTTAATATATGTACTTTTTTATCCATTATAAAACAGCACTCTCCTTCAATACGAGTTTTTTCTTATTAGCATCCATAAGAGCATTTACTCCCAGAGGCAATGTCATCATAGGACTGCAGTGGCCTGCCTTAACATTATAGATAGTAGGCTTTTTTAAGGGTAAAATTATATCTTTAAATACCTCCATTAACGTAAGGCTTCTTTCGGGTTTCTCAGGAGTGCAGTCATTCCAATCTCCTAGTATTATACCCTTTGCCTCTTGAAGCTTTCCCCCATGATAAAGCTGAGTAAGGAGTCTGTCTATCCTATATACCTCCTCCCCTATATCTTCTAGAAAAAGTAGTTTGCCCTTGGTATCTATTTCATAGGGAGTACCGAGACAGGAACATATCATTGCCAGATTTCCCCCCACTATCTGACCCTCAGCCTTTCCTTCATAAAGACATTTTATTTCCTCATCCTCAGGATTATGTACTTTAATTACTTCTTGCCCGGTAATTAAATTCATAAGAGATATTTCAGTGAAATCATCCATACCATCTGCTATCTCAGAGGTCACCATAGGGCCATGAAACGTCACCAGCTTGCAAATCTGATTGAAAACTACATGAGTAGTAGTTATATCACTATATCCTACGTAGACCTTTGGATTATTTTTTACAATATTGTAGTCAATTTTATCTAATATCCTGGGAGTTCCATATCCTCCCCTCAGACAAATGATGCCGTCTACTTCCTTGTCAGCAAACATGGCATTTATATCTCTTGCCCTGAGGTCATCTTCTCCAGCTAGATACCCATATCTTTTATAACAACTTTCTCCCATCTTTACCTTAAAACCCATCTCCTCCAGAACTTTTTTCCCCTTCTCTATCTTTTCTTCTTCGTAGGAGGGACTGGAAGGAGCTATAACTCCGATAGTATCCCCACGCTTTAATCGTTTCGGCTTTATCAATCTAAACCCCTCCCAATATATGGAACTTATAGACACTAGCTTAACCCATAATATTCTAATAAATGCACAAAAGCGTCTTATGACGCTTTGTTAGTTCGTAGTTAGTAGTTGGTAGCTCTTAATTAGATCTTAGTAAATTTAGGCATTTACTATTTATCTAAGATTCAATTTATATTAATCTAGGGATTTTGAAGCATTTGTTGCTACTTCTGTCTTCTTATTCATTATTTCTTTTATCCTATCTACTATCTCCTTTCTCTATATCCCGTCACCTGTCACTTTTTACCCTTTTACCTCAAATACTCCGGAACCCTATCTTTCCTTATTAAGTCATCATATGTCTCTCTTTCAACTATTATCTCCGCATTACCTTCATTTACAAGCACAACTGCCGGTCTTGGAATCCTATTATAGTTATTAGACATAGAATAGTTGTATGCTCCTGTACTAAATACAGCCAATATATCTCCTGATTCAACTTCAGGCACTTTAAGATTCCATATCAATATATCGCCAGTTTCGCAGCATTTTCCAGATATGGTTACAACCTTATTTTTCTCTTCATCAGCTTTATTAGCTATTACCGCATCATATTTTGCTCCATATAGAGCAGGTCTAGGATTATCGGGTATACCTCCATCTACCGATACGTAGGTCCTAATATCCGGTATCTCCTTTATTGAACCTATTGTATAAAGGGTTATTCCTGCTTCCCCTATAACCCATCTTCCAGGTTCTATAATCACGGTGGGTATATCTAAGATAAATTCATCGCATTTTTTGTATATTTTTTCCATTATGGCATCAGTAAAATAACTTAGAGGCTTAGGATCATCTCCATGGGTATAATATATTCCATATCCCCCACCAGTATTTAGCTCCCTTGTTACAAATCCAAATCTGTCCTTAATCTCCTTTATCAGAACCATAACCCTTTCTACTGCTCCAATATGGGATTCATTGCTAAATAGCTGAGACCCTACGTGGAAGTGAAAGCCCATTAATTCTATGTTTTCATATTTTATTCCTTTTTTTACTGCTTCAAATATGACATTCTCTGTAAGAGGGATTCCAAACTTTGAATCCTTTTGTCCTGTAGAAATGTATTTATGGGTATCTATTTCCACCCCTGGAGTAATTCTAAAAAGCACCTTTACCTTCTTACCATGTTCTTTAGCTATTTTGTTTATAAGTTCAATCTCCCAAATATTGTCAACTACTATTCTTCCAACATCGTTATTTATAGCAAGTTCAAGTTCTTCTATCGCCTTATTATTGCCGTGAAAAAACACCCTTTCCATGGGAAAATTCGCCTTTATTGCAGTGTATATTTCTCCACCCGAAACTACATCCAGATCAAGGCCTTCTCTTTCAACAATTTTGCACATGGCAAGATTTAAAAAGGCTTTACTGGCATATGCCGCCCTCGTATTTTGATATTTAAACAAAAATTCATCTCTGATTTCCCTGCATCTATCCTTCACTATCTCCTCTGATATAACATACAATGGAGTTCCAAATTCCTTTGCAAGCCAAGTCGTATCACAGCCACCAAATATCAAATTACCATTTTTAATATTTAAATTCGGCACAACAATCACCTTCCTCAATTAGTATATTTATTTATAAGATTTTAATTCTCTTTAAATATTTGTCGAAATAAACGTTCTTTTCACTTCTATTCATTAAAACCAATTATTTATATTCTTCGCAATTATTGTGCCAAAGTGAAATAATTTTAAATTAACCTCTTGTGCTAGTTACTCTAACAGTATAGCTTTAAATATCCTTCAATGTTTCCTCTGAAGCGACTTTGAAGAGCTGTTTTCACCTCTAAATCTTTTCTATTAAAACAGCTCTTCTACGGAGCTTGAAGAGGATTATTGAAGGATATCTATAAGGAACTAGCGAGGCAAGTTAATTTATATAAAGAAACAAATCTTCACATGAGCCAGAAGGGTTCTCAAAATCCTAATAAGTTTAACCTTGAACTTTGTTATCTATAGATCAAAATTTAATAAAACAACGCTTTTTCCGTTTTTGCGAACAACCTGCTTTTTTTCTCATTGAATAAATCCTGTACTTTAACTATAGTTTGTACAAAACCCAAATATTCAAAGTCAGTCCGAAAAAACGTACTAATTTCCGGATTTACGAACTCTTTATATTGTACTTTTTTAATTTATCATAAAAACTGGTTCTACCTATGTCTAAAGCTTCCATTGCCAACTTTTTATTTCCATTAAAACTCTTTAATGCATTAATTATTGCTTCTTTTTCAGCTTCCTTTACTACATCCTTTAATCTTTTTAGATTCTTTTTATTGTCTTTATTATCCTCATTCTTTGTTTCTATCTGCAAATGTTTTGACAGTATAGTACTTCCCTCACATAGATTAACTGCCCTTTCCAGTATGTTTTCAAGCTCCCTCACATTGCCGGGCCAGTTATATTCATTTAGCTTCTTCAAGGCCTCACCTGATATGTGCTTACTTTCAGTACCTACTTTTCTGCATATTCCAGGTAATATTGAGTAGACAAGGGGATATATGTCCTGCTTTCTTTCCCTGAGGGGAGGTATCCAAATAGGAAATACGTTTATCCTGTAAAACAAATCCTCTCTGAATCTTCCTTCTAAAACCTCATTTTCCAGGTTTTTGTTTGTAGCAGCAATGATTCGAAAATCTACGCTAATTTCCTTTGTCCCACCCACTCTAAAAAAGCTTCTACTCTGCAGCACCTTAAGCAGTTTTACCTGCATGAGAGTGGGAATTTCTGCTATCTCATCCAGAAAAATCGTTCCTCCGTCTGCCATTTCAAAAAATCCAATCTTTCCCCGAGCCCTTGCCCCGGTAAAGGCTCCAGATTCATAACCAAAGAACTCACTTTCAATCAAGGTTTCCGGTATAGATCCACAGTTTACATGTATAAAAGGTTTGTCTTTTCCCTTACTCGCATTATGAATTTCTTTTGCAATAAGTCCCTTTCCCGTACCGCTTTCTCCTAAAATTAACACTGTAGAATTAGATTTTGATGCCTTGTAAAGAAGATTTTTAACATTTTTTATTTGAGGGCTTTCCCCTACCACTTTCAAAAACAGTCCGGATATCTTCTCCTCCTGCCTCAATTGTCTCTCCATCTCTTCCAGTTTTACCAGAGCCTGGTCCCTTTCTTCACTGACTTTTCTCAGCTCTGTTATATCTTTAACCTTTAATATGGCCCCTACTCTCATATTATCTTTATCTACAGGTATTAGAGTACAAAGAGTAGGCCGTCCATTTATTTCTATAAATTTATCTTTGTAACTCAAATTTTTACCTTTAGCAGCCTCATAGAACTCCTTAATATCAGGCATAAATCCATGTACATCAAAAATGTTCCTTCCGATCACATTTACTGCCTCCGTATCCTTTCCCTTTGCCATATATTTTTTACCGCATAAAAGATCACGGATACTTTCCTTACGAATGGTATATCCTCTGGCCTGATAGAACTTTATCTTCCTTGTCTTACCATCAAGTACTACCATGTGTCCAAGAGTACTTATATATTCTATTTCAAAACTTTCATCATCTATAGATATATTTATGGTTTTATTTATAGGATCTATATATGCCATTATTTTCGTGTCTAAAAAGTTGGTCTCAAGCCGAAGCCCTTCTTCACTGTTTCTCTGAAAACGATAGTATGGCTTTACATTTTTTTCACCATATATACCTACAGCAATTATAGAATCTCCTAAGTCTATTTCCTCATCTTCAATCCCTATCAGTTTTAAATCTTCAGACTGTAGCCCTCCATCGTCTCCACCTAGGTAATTGTCAGCTATAATAACTATATCGCCCTTTACAATTTTACCTGCTTCGTGCCCTTTTCCCTGGTTATATATGACTCCAAAAATTTCTTTTGCTTTTTTGTTGTATATTTGGATTTTGCCATCACCATCTATGAAAATTAATCCCTCCGACACTACATCGGTAAACTTCGTTATATATTCTCTATCTTTAAACACATCCGTCTCCTCCTTATTTAATTAATTATATACTAATCCCATGTATTTTAAAACAAGCTGACCAATATAACATACGGCAAATAGTCAGAATTTTCTAAGTTTAACTTGTAATGGGCTAGGGTAAATATTATACAAAGGAGGGATGACATATGTTTAACGTAATAGCTACTTTTAACGATATAATCAATCTTAAGAAGCTTATTAAAATCTTAAGAAAAAACCCAAAGATCAAGGGGCATATGCTGGTTGTGAATAAATCTACAGATATCGAGGAAAATGAAACATATATATCAAGCGTTCTCATCAATCGCTCAAGGGAAATATCAAAATTGAAACTAGATGACACCTTGAAGGGAATAATTTTTGGAGCTATTATCGGGGGATTATCTTCACTAGGGGCATTATTATTTAACATTAATTTGCTACACATATCAACCCTAACAATTATTGGAGGAGGGGCAATCGTTTTTTATGGAGCAGCAGTTGGTTCCATAATAGGACTTTTAATAAGCAATATAATCAGAAAATATGACGAAACAAATTTCAGCGGTGAAATGACTCTAATAATCAAGGATGTAGATGATGATACTAAGGGTATTGTTCTAAACACTATAAAAGAATATGATCCTGTTAAAATCAAAGTATATTAAAAACAAATGCGTCTGATGACGCATTTGTTAGTTCTTAGTTAGTAGTTCGTAGTTGGTAGCCCTGATTAGCTCTTAGTCCTTAGCTCTTGGCTCTTGGCAAATCCTAGTCGTTCTTTAGGGTCTTTCTTGCGGCCCGTCACCTTTTTGCCATGAGCGGTCAGCAGTTAGCTATTAGTCTTTTTAATATTTAACTGGTAAAAGTTTGTAATTTCTTGCATCACTTGAATTTACTTTGTTTTACACCTACAATTTTTTTAAATATTTGAGTTCTTATGCAAAAATAAAAGAGTGGGAAAATCCCACTCCTCTTTTAATATAGATATACAATTCTAAGATTAAATTTATATTACTTTAGGGATTTTGAGGTTTCCTTCTGAGTGATTTTGAAGCATTTGTTGCTACTGCTATTTTTTTTAAAGAGGGCAAATCTTCACATGAACCAGAAAGATTCTCAAAATCCTAATAAATTAAACCTTCGGCTTTGTTATCTATATTTATTAGCTAAAATTGTTTGATTACATCATTCCCGGCATTCCGTCGCCCATTCCTCCCATTGGAGGCATGTCATTCTTTTCTTCTGGAACTTCAGCAACTGCAGCTTCAGTAGTTAAGAATAGAGCTGAGATTGATGAAGCATTTTGTAAAGCTGAACGAGTTACCTTAGTTGGGTCAACTATACCAGCATCAAGCATCTTTACATATTTACCATTTAGTGCATCGAAGCCTACGCCAACTTCGCTGTTCTTAACTTTTTCAACTACTATAGAACCTTCAACTCCAGCGTTGAATGCTATTTGTCTTACTGGTTCTTCAAGAGCTCTTCTTATGATTAATGCACCAGTTTTTTCATCTCCATCAAGAGTTTCAATTAATTTATCTACCGCTGGGATAGCGTTGATAAGTGCTGTACCACCACCAGCAACGATACCTTCTTCAACGGCTGCTCTAGTTGCATTTAATGCGTCTTCAATTCTTAGTTTTCTTTCCTTCATTTCAGTTTCAGTAGCAGCACCTACTTGGATAACTGCAACTCCACCAGAAAGCTTAGCAAGTCTTTCCTGTAACTTTTCTTTATCAAAGTCTGAAGTAGTTTCTTCAATTTGAGTTCTTATTTGCTTGATTCTATCTTCTATTGCTGATGTTTCACCAGCACCATCGATGATAGTAGTATTTTCTTTATCTATCTTAACAGACTTTGCTCTACCAAGCATATCTACTGTAACAGACTTAAGATCAAGACCTAACTCTTCAGAGATCACTTGACCTCCAGTTACTATAGCTATATCTTGAAGCATTGCCTTTCTTCTGTCACCAAATCCTGGAGCTTTAACAGCAACACACTCAAATGTTCCTCTTAGCTTGTTAACAACTAATGTAGCAAGAGCTTCGCCTTCAATGTCTTCAGCTATGATTAACAGTTTCTTTCCATCTTGAACAATTTTTTCAAGCAATGGAAGGATTTCTTGTATATTTGAAATTTTCTTGTCAGTAATTAAGATGTATGGCTCATCTAAAGCTGCTTCCATTTTTTCAGTATCAGTTACCATATATGGAGAAACATATCCTCTATCAAACTGCATACCTTCAACTACTTCTAAAGTAGTTCCCATAGTTTTTGATTCTTCTACAGTAATAACTCCATCTTTTCCTACCTTTTCCATAGCTTCAGCTATAAGAGAACCTATTTCTTCATCTGCTGCTGAGATGGATGCAACATTGGCAATAGCATCTTTCCCTTCTATTTGAACTGAGTTTTTCTTGATTTCTTCAACTGCTACTTCTACAGATTTTTCTATACCCTTTTTAAGAATCATTGGGTTAGCACCAGCTGCAACATTCTTTAAACCTTCTCTAATTATAGCCTGTGCTAGTAATGTAGCTGTAGTTGTACCGTCACCAGCAACATCATTAGTTTTTGTTGCAACTTCCTTAACTAACTGAGCACCCATATTTTCATATACATCTTCTAATTCAATTTCACGAGCTATAGTTACACCATCGTTAGTTATAGTTGGTGAACCAAACTTTTTATCTAAAATAACATTTCTACCCTTTGGTCCTAAAGTTACTTTTACAGTATTTGCAAGCTTATTAACACCCGCTTCTAATTTGCGACGAGCATCTTCATTAAATTTGATTTCCTTTGCCATTTTTCTCAAACCTCCTATTTTTATTATTACATTCGACTATTTTAAAAACGATAATACATGGTTTTATGAAATTTAAGAAGCTTAATTAGATAGAAGATACGATACAGGAGAGAAGGTACTGGGTTTATGTATTACTCTTTTAACCTTTCTCCTTTCTCTTTTCTCCTTTTTCTTTTTATTGCTCAACAATAGCTAATATATCACTTTGTCTTAAGATAGTATATTCTTCGCCATCATACTTAACTTCAGTTCCTGCATATTTTGAAAATATTACTTTATCTCCTGGCTTAACTTCCATCTTTACTTCCTTACCGTCAACCAATCCTCCTGGACCAACTGCTACTACTTCAGCAATTTGAGGCTGTTCTTTAGCCTGGCTTGGCAGCACTATACCGCTTTTAGTCTTTTCCTCTGCCTCTAATTTCTTGATAACGACTCTGTCACCTAATGGCTTAATGTTCATTGTAAAACCTCCTTAATCTTTTTTTATTTTCTTATATAGAATTTTAATTGACAATTTTATTAGCACTCACTTCTGCCGAGTGCTAATCACAATATTAATGTATAATATATATATTATTAACGCAAATTTCATTTATAGCTATTTTTTGTAATTAACTATAAATATTCATCATTTATATATTTTTTCTTATCAATACTTCTATTATCTACTTTTTTCTTATAATTATTCTTTATTTCTTTGTTTTTTATTTTTTGTTTTGTCCTGCTTTGTTATTTTTTTGTTTTCTCAGCAAAAAACCTGCAGATTTTTGAAATCTGCAGGTTCAATCCTTGCCTTACTCAGTTGTCAAATTTTCAGAAGTATTTTCTCCATCTGTTATCTCTTCCTCTAACTCAATAGTCTCTGTTTCTCCATCCCAGTTAACTGCAAGCCCCAAAGTTTCTGCTATAAATCTTAGGGGTACGTAGGTTCTTGAACTCATTATCTCTGATTTTGTATCAAGGACAACCTTCTCTCCATTTACATATACTTCACTGTTGTCTATCGGAAGAAGTATTTCGATATCTCCTTTAATTATAGTTACTTCCCTTGTTTCACCGTTCCAATCTACCTGTGCCCCAAAACCTTCTACTATAGCCCTTACCGGAACCAAAGTTCTGCCTCCCTTTATAACTGGAGGAGTATCAAATTTCATTTCTGCCTTATTAGATAATATGCTGTCAACCTCTAGCACCTTTACATTTTTATTTTTTGCCAATATTTCTTTTTCAGCCTCTTGCAGTCTTTCTAGCTCTTCTTCAGTATACTTATTTCTTACTACTTCTTTTCTTTGAAGCTTGATTCTCTTCATTTCCTGTTTTAATGTATCCATTTGCCCTTTTAATTCTTCAATCTGTACTTTTAAGGTATTTGCCAATTCTGCATCTCCATTTTCCACTGCTTCTTCATACTGCTTCTCCAATTCATCCTTCTGGTCTTCAATCTCATCTTTTTGAGCTTCTACTTCATCCTTTTTGATTTCTAATTCTTCTTTTATCTTTTCCCATTCTTTGTTAAGACCTTTGCCTTTTCCCTTTTTTGTAGCACCTGATATTGAATCTACATTATTCTCATTGTTCACATCATTATCATTATTCTCATCATTATCATCCTCATTCTGAACCTCATCTTCTAACGTTTCCTCTTTTTCCAATTCTTCTTGGTCTTCAATATCTTCATCTTCTAATTCCTGCTCAACTTCTATTTCGAGTTCTTCTTCAATTTCAACACCATTTTCTTCATTCTCAATCTTTTCTTCGTTTTTAGTTGAAACCTCAATTTTATTTCTTTTCTCTTCTCCTCTTTCTTTACCGTCTGCAAATGCAAAAGTAAAGCTGGATAAAACAAGCATCAAAATTAGCGTTACCAATAAAACTTTCTTAATCATATGTAATATCCTCCTTTATTTTTTTATAAAATGATTTATTATAGTATACGAACTTCCTAATTAATTTGGGTACCCCTTTTATAATTTTTTTAAAAATAAAGAAAGGACCTAAACTCTTCCTCTAATCTCCACTCTTTGTTGGAATAAACGGTATAATTTCTCTAGCTAAATTAATTATAGGCATAGTTTGAAGCCAAACCTTACCCGGTCCTTTAAGTCTAGTCAGAAATAGACCTTCTCCGCCGAAAAATATATTTTTAACCCCCTTAACCATTTCGATATCGAAATCTACAGTAGGTTCAAACATAGCAACATGTCCTGTATCTACCTTTAAAACTTCACCAGGAGCAAGGTCATATTCTACTACCTCTCCATCTACTTCCATAAAGACAATTCCCGGACCAGTAACTTTTTGAAATATAAATCCCTCTCCACCAAATAGTCCAGCTCCTAGTCTCTTTCTAAAGTGCATTTTTAGCTTTACCGATCTTTCTGCACACATAAATGTCTTCTTTTGGCATATTAGCGATTGTCCTGCTGAAAGCTGTACCGGAATAATCTTACCTGGCATAGATGAAGGAAAGGCTATGGTACTTCCATTCTTTTCAGCTGTGTAGGTTACCATAAACAATGATTCTCCAGACAACTTTCTTGCGATACTTCCAAAAAGCCCGCCCTCCATATTTGTACTCATTCTGATACCGTCTGACATCCAGCCCATACCACCGGATTCAGTAAAAATACTTTCACCCTTGTCAAGCTCCATAACTGCTACAGGCAGATTACCTCCTTGAATTTCATATTTCATCTAATCACATCCTTTGGATAATTTGTTATCTATATTATATGATTACCATTATTTAACTTTCAATCCCAAGTTAACCTCTTTACTAGATCTTCTTACTAAAGCAAGCTAATCTATCTAAGCTGCCTATAAGATTTCTGCTGAGGCGACTTTGAAGGTTTGATTAGCCAAAGCTTAAACCTCAATATCAAGCCACTTACCAGAATTAAACCTTAAATAAAATAGAGCTGCAGGCACTAAAAATTCTATGTTTGTAGCAAAAAATACTCCCTTTATTCCCATGTTCGTCAGATTGATGAAAAGATAAGTAAGGGGTACAAATATCCCCCATACCCTGAGAATCGTTACAAGCATTACCCTCTTAGTATCTCCGGCACCCCTGAGTGCCCCAGCATATATGAGCATAACAGCTATGGCCCATTCCTGAAAAGCAGCAATCCTTACAGGTACTATAGCTGCATTTATAGTCAATATATCACTTACAAATATACTTATCAGTGCCTTAGGAAACATAAAAAACATCATTCCTAAAAACAGACCCATAATAGCTCCCAGAGCAGCAGCTACATTTCCGCTTTTTACTGCCATCTCTTTCTTCTCAGCTCCTAAATATTGTCCTACTAAAGTAGTGGCAGCTATTGATATTCCAAAGGCAGGCATAAAGGATATCGATTCTATCCTTATAACCATATTAAATATGGCATGGCTTACTTCTCCCAAAGCAATAATCATAAAGTTTATGACTATAAATGAAGTCTGCATGAAGCACTGCTCTATGGCAGCAGACCAACCTATTTTTACTATTCTTTTGATCATTTTTATTTTAAGTTTTAAGTTTTCTAAAGTAAGTTTTATCTTTTTATTTCCCACAAAGGTTAACGCTATTAAAAATATAGCTCCTAAGGCCCTTGATATTGTTGTGGATAGGGCAGCCCCTCCCATTCCCATTTCAGGAAATATCCATAATCCATATATCAAAAAGGCATTCCCTACTATATTAAGAATATTTACAGCTCCATTAACGAGCATGGGGGTTTTTGTATCTCCTGCCCCCCTCAATGAACTAGAAACAGAAAAAGTAATCAACATGAAAAATTGACTGTAAATAACTATTCTCAAATATTCAAGACTTAAGTCTATAATATTTTCCTTTGCCGGAAACAGTCTTATAAATTTTTCATGAAAGATTACCATTGTTAAAACAAGAATTAGACCAATTGAAAGATTGAGCAGCAGTGATTGACCAGCTCCTTCATTGGCCTTTTCATATTCCTTTGCTCCTATATGCCGAGCTACTATTGCCGTTGTCCCTGCATTAAGAGCAGAAAAGATAAATACTACTGGAAAAACTATTTGGTTTGCCATTGCCATGGCGGATATACCTGCCGATTCTAAATATTTTCCTATCATAATAGTATCAGCAATGCTTACTAAAGTCGTAAGCAACATTTCAATCATCGAAGGTACAGCTAAAATAAGAATTTTCTTTAAAATAGTAAATCTTTCTTCTCCTATAAATCTATTTAGTCTATATTCCATGACTCCTCCAAGTTATATATACTTAGTGTACTAAATAAATTGATTATATCATTTTTTATATAGTTTATACAAACTTTTTCTGAACAAAGGCGTCTGGCGACGCTTTGTTAGTTCGTAGTTGGTAGCCCTGATTAGCTCTTAGTTCTTAGCTCTTGGCTCTTGGCAAATCCTAGTCGTTCTTTAGGGTCTTTCTTGCGGCCCGTCACCTTTTTGCCAAAGTTTGTGATTTCTTTCATCGCTTGAATTTGCTTCGTTTTATATCCACAATTTTTTGCAAAAATGTTTGAGTTCCTTAGAAAAAAAAGTTACAATTTATAGGATATAAATTATTTCCCCTATAAATTGTAACGTTTCTTCTTTATGATAAAGTACTTATACTGGTATACCCGCCTCTGCGAAGGTAATCATTTCATTATTCATATACACTGCAGACTCTATTATGTTGAAGGCCAACACAGCTCCACTTCCCTCTCCTAGTCTCATATCCATATTTAGCATCGGCTTTAATCCTAAAATCTCAGATGCTTTGATTGCACCTTTTTCAATAGAAGCATGGGAAGGAATCAAAAAGTTTTTCGTTTTAGGCTGTATAGCACATGCTATAAGAGCAGCAGCCGTAGATATAAAACCATCTACCACTATAGGGACTCTATTTGCTGCTCCTGCAAGCATAACCCCTGCCATTCCTCCTATTTCAAGACCTCCAACCTTAGCCAATACGTCTATGCCATCCTCCGGGTTTGGTTTGTTTACGTCAATAGCCCTTTTAATTACCCCTGCCTTATATTCAAGCTTCTCCACAGGATAATTAGCCCCTATACCGGTTACCTCCAAGGGGTCATAGCCTCCAATAACAGAAACTATGGCAGCACTTGGAGTAGTATTGCATATTCCCATTTCTCCCGTAGCCAACAGATTAACACCTTTATTTATCTCACTGCTTGCTATCTCAATTCCAACCTCTAAAGCTTTTATAGCTTCCTCGGTAGTCATAGCAGGACCCTTTGCCATATTGTCAGTTCCATATTTAATTTTTCTATTAATGACATTAGGGTCATCTATATCTTCTAATACTCCTACATCAACAGGCACAACATTTGCACCCGCTTGCTTTGCCAATGCACATACTCCTGTAACCCCTTTTGCAAAATTTCGAGTTTGAATAGCAGTAACAGTCTGAGGAAAAACAGCCACTCCCTCTTCGTATACTCCATGGTCAGCAGCCATAACTATAACTGATTTTTTATCAACCTTCGGGAATAGTTTTCCAGTTATGCCTGCAAGTTGTACTACTATTTCTTCTAATCTCCCAAGACTTCCCGGGGGCTTGATGAGATTATCGACCCTTTTTCTGGCTTTTTCCATTGCCTCTTTGTCCAGATTACCGATTTCCTTAATAGTTTGTTTTAATAAGTTCATAATAATCCTCCTTGAAATAAAATTATCAATAAAATAAAAAAGTCCATAGCTTGCTTGCATACTACAAACAAACCATGAACTTTACCTTCATTCATGATTATCTAAAAACTTTAGGCAGGTCTCCTGGCTCAGGCTCACTGCCTTTAAACGCCTTCCCGATTCTAGTTATTAAGCAATATCAGTGGCATATGTTTAAAGGCTCACCTTTACAGTGGCGGGTCCGCTGAAGATTCTCACTTCATTCCCTATTCTCCCTAATTTTTGTACTATCCCAAATACATAAAATTAGGGCACCTAAAATTCATAGACTATTTAATTTTTCTAAAAAACTCTATTCTACATAGATTTGAAAATTCCTGCTGAAAATTAATAAGTTTTAAATTATTTCCAGTCGAATATTGAATTTTAGCTTTTCGCCCTAAAAGAATGACCTTGATTTACCAAGAGCTAAGAACTAGGAACTAAGAGCTAACAAAAGCGTCGCTAGACGCTTTTGTTCTTAATACCATCCTCTTAGCTTCATAGCAGTTGCTATTCTCTTAATAGACATCATGTAAGCTGCAGTTCTCATATCAACTTCATGTTCTTCTTTCAATTGCCAGATTTCTTCAAAAGATTTGTGCATTAATGCTTTTTGCTTTTCTTGTACTTCTTCAAATGTCCAGTAGTAGTTCATTAGGTTTTGTACCCACTCGAAGTATGAAACAGTAACTCCACCAGCATTTGCTAATATATCAGGAACTAAAACAATACCTTTCTCGAATAATACTTTATCAGCTTCCGGAGTTGTAGGCCCATTGGCACCTTCACAAACAATCTTAGCTTTCACGTCGTCTACATTTTTAGAAGTTATTTGATTTTCCAGTGCACATGGGAATAACATATCAACGTCCATAACTAATACTTCGTCTCTATCTACTTCCTTAGTTGCTCCTGGGAATCCTTTTACATGTTTGTTTTCTTTAGTGTACTCAACTAAATCTTTAATATCTAATCCGTCTTCGTTGATTATACAGCATGAAGAGTCAGACACCGCAATAACTTTAGCTCCCATTTCTTCAATGTATAAACCTGCATAGCTTCCAACATTACCAAAACCTTGAATTGCGACTGTAGCTCCTTTTACATCCAAGCCTATTTTATCAGCAGCTTGCTTAGCCATAATTGCAACACCATATCCAGTTGCTTCAGTTCTTGCTAAGGATCCACCAAACTCAACAGGTTTACCAGTCATAACTCCTGGTTCATTGTATCCTCTAATCTTACTGATTTCATCAACCATCCATGACATAATTTGCCCATTAGTGTTCACATCTGGAGCCGGAATGTCCTTCTTGTCTCCTACAAAGAATGCTACAGCTCTTGCATATCCCCTTGATAATCTTTCCAACTCACCTTGAGATAATTCATTCGGATCAACTATTATACCGCCTTTACCTCCACCGTATGGAAGTCCTATAACTCCACACTTGAAAGTCATCCAAGTAGATAAAGCCTTAACTTCATCTCTTGAAACGTCAGGATGGAATCTTATACCACCTTAGTTGGACCAGGGGCATCATTGTGCTGTGATCTAAAGCCTTTAAAAGTTTTGATGCTTCCATCATCCATTTTTACTGGAATAGATACTTCTAATACTCTTAGAGGATTCTTCAGGATCTCGTATACTGCCGGTTCTGCACCAAGCTTGTCACATGCAGTTTTAATTTGCCTTTGAGCAATTTCAAATGGATTTAAAGTTTTTTCAGCCATTAGGTTTGACCTCCTCTTAAATATATGTTATTAAAAAAATTTATGTTCTATGGTTATAGAATTTACTTCTATTATTATTTTTTATTAGTTCTTTATAAAATCGCTTCATAGAAATGCAATTCAAAATTCATAATTGTTAAGAGGTTAACTTTTCATACTTTCTTTAATAAACTAAATTTTCAACAAAATGCATTAAAAAAACGTTTTCCTGCATGCCATAATATATCTACGAAGTCATATTCGCTAAATTGTTAAGACTGTTCATTGTAAAATACTACCTTATAACATGAAATACTAAATTTGTTTTGAAAAATTGCTCTCGTTCTTTGTCAAAATAAATACCATTGTTTATTTTTGGAAAATTCAAAATATTCTTTCAATTGCAATATTTCAGGCGCTTCCTTTGTTGTTTTGAAATTTTTCTTTCTTCCAAATACATTATAACATATGGAGTTTTTTTTGTAAACAACTTATCTATTTTTTAATCTTGATTATTAAATAATTTTTAGTGGCTTTTCGTTACTTAATTAGTCACTAGTTCTTAGTCCTTGGCTCTTAGCTAATTTAAGGCAATGGCTTTTCGCTCTTTGCTATTCGGTTAGGGTCGTGCTTTTGGGTACTCTAGATATTGATCTTTGGGGTAATCTTTTAAGTCTTTCCGGTAACCCGTAACCCGTTCTTGAATCTCTTAACTCTTTTTTCCCCGTTCCCTGTCCCCTGTCACCTGTCACCCGCTTTTAAATATTTTAACTCTCAACTCTTAACTCCCCTTATCCTTTACCTATCTCCTGTCTACTAATAAACTCTTTACAAACACATCAATAGACAAAATATTTAAAGCAGTCATGTTTTCAATTTCCCTTTTAATCCTCTTTTGAAGAGACTCTATAATCTCTGTAAGTATATACCCGTATCTAACAACAATATCCAGCTTTATTACCACTCCATTTGGATAATTTATAAGGTTAACTCTTGTTATTTTATAAAGACCGTCAATATGCTCACCGGCAAATTTAATTATTTGTGTAATAGCCTTGTCTGAGATGGTATACTTACCCAAATAGCTAAAGGTGGGTCTAACTACCGATTTTTCTGTAAGCTGCATTGTATTATCCTTTCTCCTTCTGAATATCTTTAAAGGATCTATAAAATACCCGGAAAAATGCTTTTTTATTTCAAATGTAGGAACTGGAATTACATGCTTGCCTTCATGCTTTCTATATTTTTGTGCTGTAGCTATCTCCTCTTTTGTAGCGATGTCTTCTATATATACGATTTGATCTATTGGTGCAATTTTCAAATTTTCTGCTATTAGATTCACCATTTTCTCCGAAGTTCCAATTATCAATATTCCATCGGGGTTATAATCTTCTATTGCATTTAATGTCTTTTCCCTATGTTCCTTATCTAGAAACAATGCCCTCTTAACTGCAGCTATTTTTGTTTTCTCTCTTTTAGCGGAACTCCCTGCAATTACTTTATTTCCCTTTATTAAAAGACCGTCATCTATTATGTATTCGATATCCATCTCATAGGCAAGAGTCACTGCTCTATAACTTTTACCCGTGCCGCTTTTCCCTACAAGGGCTATAATTTTCATCATTTATACCTCTTTTCCTGTTATTTCTTTATAGTCTAGAAATTCAAATACAATCTAAATACAATGATAATCATTATAAATTAGTCTTTTTTTACTTTTTTTACAATAAGATTGTTGTTTTAAAGCTGGATTTTACTGTATAATTCAAAAGGAAGAATTTATTGACAAAGGAGGACTCAACAATGGCTTATGTAATTACTGATGCTTGTATTAACTGCGGAGCTTGCGAACCTGAATGTCCAGTTGAAGTAATTAGTGCTGGAGATGACAAGTACGTAATCGATGCTGCTGGATGTATCGACTGCGGAGCATGTGCTAATGTTTGTCCTGTAGACGCTCCTCAACCTGAGTAATCAAGCAATACATAAAAGTATAAAAAAGTATATAAGATTTCTAAAAAGATTAAGCTCATAGCTTAATCTTTTTTATTGCATAGGAACTCAAACATTTTAAAAAAAAATTGCAGGTATAAAGCAAAGTAAATTCAAGGGATGCAAGAAATTACAATTTTTTACCAGTTAAATATTAAAAAGGCTAACAGCTAACTGCTGACCGCTCATGGCAAAAAGGTGACAGGCCGCAAGAAAGACCCTAAAGAACGACTAGGATTTGCCAAGAGCCAAGAGCGATAGCTTTTTCTTCATTAAGTGTTATATCATTCAAAATAAAATCCAACAGTTTTTTCTGTTTCTGTACTATATCATTAAATATATCTTGTCCTCTTTCAGTCAATCTAAGCATATAAACCCTTTTATCCTTCTCAGATCTCTCTTTTTCCAAATACCCTGTTGATACCATCCTATTGATAATAGAGGTCATAAGCCCTCTATCTATTTCAGTTTCTTTTATTAAGCTATATATTGACTTCTCTTTATCTTTTCCGATTTTTTTTATAATATATATATCTAAAAAGGAAAAATTCTCACTTTTTGTATCCAGCTCAAAACCCTTTTTATCTAATAACAAAACTCTATGAATTACCTTTTCAAACATTTTATTTATTTCTTTATAATAATTGGCCATAAAACCACCTACTGATAATTATTTTCACTAAATTATATCATAAAAAAGCCCATACAGCAAAATCTTAAATTTGTTTTAACTTTTACAATTTTCAAAATTATTTTTGTAGTTTTCGGTAGTTTTATGTAGTATATAGTAGTTATTAAAATATATTAAATGTAATAATTACCATTTCAACAAATATGGTATGTATGCATTCGTGTATTATTTTCCGAATCTTCTGCTTTATCGCTTGACTGGTCTGCTAAAATACATTATAATTTAGATAAAATTCAATATCATATTTATGCAGCTCTATTAATGGCTATTGTGTATCCCATAATAGCTTAATTAATGGAACCCAGTATAATAATACACTACTACTATGCGTATATGCATTGAATTAAAGTGGATTAATTTATCTGGGTATTTATTGTTTTTGGTGCTTTTAAAAGCCCTTAATATTTGTCAATTTTCTACATTCTACATTTTTTAAATTTGAAGAAGGACAAGAATTCAGGGCTTTTAAAATATATAAAAATTAAGAGGGGGAATATTGTAATGAAGAAAAGCATTGCATTACTACTTGTAATGGTATTAGTTGCTTCATTTGCCTTTGCTGGCTGTACACAGCAACCGGCTGAAGCACCTAAACAGGAAGAAAAACAAAACAATGAGAGCGCCGAAAATGCAGGCGGCAAAACTATGGAATTAGCTTTCGCAACAGGTGGTACCTCAGGTACATATTACCCACTTGGTGGTGCAATAGCTAATGTTTGGAACAAGAAAATTGAAGGTATAAACGTAACAATTCAACCTGCAGGGGCTTCAGTTGAAAATATCAACAGAGTTGCAGCCGGAGAGGTTGATATCGTTTTAGCCATGAACAACGTTGCAGATGACGCTTACAATGGAAATGGCAAGAGTTTCCCTAAGCCTCTTAAGAACTTTAAAGCAGTTGGAGTTGTTTACCCTGAAGTTATGCACGTTGTAACTACTCAGGCTTCTGGAATTAAATCTATAACTGACTTAAAGGGTAAGTCAATCAATCCTGGACCTCCAGGAAGTGGTACTTACGTTACTGCGTTACCTATATTAGAAGCTTTTGGTATTGGACCTAAGGACTTTACTCCAAAGCCAGGTAGCTTCTCCGATGCAGTTGCTGGATTAAAAGACGGTACAATCGACGCTGCATTTGCAGTAGTTTCATTCCCTGCTTCAGCAGTTAAGGAAATCGCTACTACTAATCCAGTTAAAATTCTTGAAATCGATGGTGAGCCATTTGATAAGTTAAAGGAAAAAGTTCCATTTGTATCTAAGTTTACTATCACAGGCGGAGAATATAACGGTCAAGATGAAGACGTTACTACCGTTTCACTGCAGGCGGTTATGTATGTAAGAGAAGATTTACCAGAAGATCTAGTATACAATTTAGCTAAAGTAATGTATGAAAACACTGACGCTATAGCAGAAGGCCATGCAAGAGGTAAACAAATCAAACTTGAAAATGCACTTAAAGGTGTAACTACTCCTGTTCATCCTGGAGCATTAAAATATTTTGAAGAAAAGGGAATCAAGTAAATAGTTGGATAGGCCGGGATAGTTTTCCTATCTCGGTCTTTTAAAATACTATGAAAAGATTTAAACTAATTATAATTGGCCTAATTCTGATACTATCACTTACTATAACCGCCCTTTATACCATTACTCTGCTTCAGGTGTATATAGCCGATAAGGGTCCAAATTTTAACAAAATTTTGATTCAACTTCCGGCGAAGACAGGAGAAAAATTTGATGTTAGATGGATACATTCTGTCAGTCGTAGACCCGTTATAGAAACTTATAAAATTGAAAAAGATTTACGCATTTCAATATTTGAAATGAAGTTTGATACGTTCAGTGCTAATCTTCCTGCTAGTCCAGATTATAATACTAAATGGGAATATCACAAAGACTATATTCGAGTTTATAACTATGATGTTCTGTTTGATGCCGTTCCTGTAGTTATAGGTAAAGTGGTAGCAGACCATACACTATACTTCAGAGATAAAGTTATCCATCTTAAGGATGTATATAAACCTGGCGGATATGTAAAAATCAGAGTAGTAAAAGACATATTGCTAAATTATCTTATTAAGGAGGCATTTAATTAATGAGTGAACTAAACCTTAAGCCAACATTGGATGAAGAAAAACAGCAGGAACTCATGGCTAAATATGATAGGGAATTTTCCTATAGGAAATTATCAGGTGTTTTAGGAAAATTAGCTTTCATAATAGCAATCGCATGGAGTCTTTGGCAGATTTATACTGCAGGATTCGGTCTTAAACCTCCTACTATTCAAAGAGGAGTTCATGTAGGATTTGCCTTAGTACTTATATTCTTACTCTATCCCTTTAGAAAAAATGACAAATCAAACAAAGTAAAATGGTATGACTATTTAATGATTGGTGCATCTATTTTAGTTGTAGGATATCATGTGGTTAATTTCGAGGATTTATTGTTTAGAGCCGGGGCCTACACTCAAACAGACATGATTATTTCTATTATAGCAGTTATACTTGTAATTGATGCAACACGTAGAGTAGCTGGTCCCGTACTTGTAACCGTTTCAGGAGCATTTTTGCTTTATGCTTTTTTCGGTAACTATGTTCCAGGGTATTTCTCCCATGCTGGCTATAGTCTTCAAAGAATAACCACTTATGCATGGATAAGTACCGAATCTATACTTGGAATACCTATAATGGTATCAGCAACTTTCATATTCCTATTCTTATTATTTGCAACTTATTTAAAAATGACAGGTATTGGGGATTGGCTAACTGATTTAGCTTTAGCTCTAGCTGGCCATACTACAGGTGGACCTGCCAAAGCAGCAATCGTTGCCAGTGCATCTCAAGGTACTATTTCAGGTAGTTCTGTTGCCAATACAGTTGGTACCGGTTCCGTAACCATACCTCTCATGAAAAGTATAGGATACAGATCTGAATTTGCAGGTGCAGTTGAAGCTGCAGCTTCAACCGGTGGACAGCTGATGCCTCCTGTAATGGGTGCCGCAGCCTTCATTATGACTGAATTTACTGATCTTCCCTACGTTACTATAGCGCTAGCCGCAGCCATTCCAGCGATTTTATACTTCACAGGAATATTTATAATGGTTCACCTCGAAGCTAAGAAAAACGGTCTTGAAGGAATACCAAAGGCAAAGCTGCCAAAGGCTAAAAAACTTCTAAAGGAAAAATGGTTCTTAAGTATTCCGATATTTGTTATAGTCGGCCTTTTAGTAAAAGGATATACTCCTATGTACGCCGCACTATTTGGTATCATCTCAACAATATTAATAGGTTTTATAAACTCCTTCGTAGATAAAGAGCAAACCTTTGGCTTTAAAGAATTAATCCAAGGATTAGAAGAGGGGGCAAAAAGTGCACTTCCTGTTGTAATGGCATGTGCTAGTGCTGGTATAATAGTTGGTGTCGTTACATTGACAGGACTTGGAATAAAACTTTCCCACGGAATTGTTTTGCTTTCAGGAGGAAATCTATATCTTACAATGTTCCTTACTATGATAGCTTCAATAATTTTGGGTATGGGTATGCCTACTACTGCAAACTATATTGTTCAAGCTACTATAGCTGCTCCTGCCCTTATTAAAATTGGAGTTCCTGTAATAGCTGCACACCTTTTTGTATTCTACTTCGGTATAGTTGCAGACATTACCCCACCTGTTGCGTTAGCAGCCTTTGCAGGCTCGGGTATTGCAGGGGCTAATCCGTTTAAGACTGGTGTAGAGGCTTCAAAAATAGCTATCGCTGCTTATTTAGTTCCATATATCTTTGCAACCTCTCCGGTACTTGTTTTAGTTAATGCCAACATACCTAGAGTTTCCCTAGCCCTCGGTACTGCATTAATAGGAATGTTCGGTATAGCCGGAGGTGTCAGCGGTTACTTTATAACCTTCTCTAAAGCTTGGGAGAGAATCATACTATTTCTTGCGAGCTATTCCAGATGGGCTATTACCAAATCTATCAGTCTCTAAAGCTTGGGAGAGAATCATACTATTTCTTGCCGGGTTATTACTGATTAATCCAGATATTAAAACCAGTGCAATAGGATTTATACTGCTACTTGGTATGTATATGCTTCAAAAGAACAAAGTAAATAAAGAAAATAAAACTAGAAAAAGTAAATCCTAAAATAAAAACTACCTTGAATTCAAGGTAGTTTTTATTACTTTTCTTCATTTTTCCAAGATTCATATCTGTCAATTGCCCCTTTTACAGCTACACAAATAGCTTTCTGAGACAGCCCATGAAACCTTCTCTGTATGTTATCTATCAGCTTATCTACACCTTCTTCATGCAAATTATGTCCAATTATTATATCCTTTAAAAATTTTTTAGCTTCGTCCGTAATTAAAGTACAGCTTGTATCTTCTATTACTCCCGTTTTTACATTTATTACTAGCCCTACACCTACTACTTCCAAAAGTTTTGCCGCTGAAATACTATTAGGTAACTTTGCATATGAAATAAAATATACAGTTTCGTCACTATAGTTTTTATTCATATTGTCCTCCATTAGAACAAAGGCGCCTGACGACGCTTTGTTAGTTCGTAGTTAGTAGTTGGTAGCATATGGAAGTCATTCTTTAGGGTCTTTCTAATTAGTCATTAGTTCTTAGCTCTTGGCAAACTCAGATTAATCGCTTTTCGCTACTCGCTATTCGGTTAGGGACAATCTTTTGGGTCTTTCCGGTCACCGGTTACCCATCACCTGTTCCCTATTTCCTATTCTTTTGAAGTTTTATAAAGATAAGTAAGAGTCAACAAGCTTTCTACTAAATGTACATTTTCTACAATTACATCATCGGGAACCTTCAAATCAGTAGGGGCAAAATTCCAAATTGCTTTAATTCCACATTCAACTAACTTATTTGCTACGTCTTGAGCGCTATCTTTGTTAGTACATATGATTGCCATATCTACATTATTCTTTATTACATATTCCTCTATATTATCCATATCCATAATCTCTACGTCACGGATTTTAAGACCTATAAGCCTTGGATTAATATCGAACATTGCATCAACGTGGAATCCTTCTTTTTGGAAGTTAGTATAATTTGCAAGGGCTTGACCTAAATTCCCCGCACCAATTATTATAATTTTGTAGTTTTTGTCTAGTCCAAGGATTTTTCCAATCTCTTTGTAAAGTTCTTCAACATTATATCCATAGCCCTGCTGCCCAAAACCTCCAAAGTTATTTAAATCCTGTCTTATCTGAGATGCAGTAAAACCTATTATGTCACTAAGTTCCTTTGATGATATTCTTTTAATATCTCTTTCTAGTAAGTCCTTTAAATATCTGTGGTATTTTGGCAACCTTCTAATAACTGCCATCGATATCCTATTCTTTCTATCCATAACCAACAAACTCCTACTTTATTAATTTTTATTAAAACTAAAAAAATTATAGCATTTTAGAGGTTTTCTGTCAAATAATTATCATCTTTCTATCTATTATATCACACTTTTTTTTAAATAAACCCTTATATATGATAAAATAATTTAAGAATGCAAAGCTATTTGAGGAGGATAGAAAATGATAGCAATATCATGCAATAATATAAATAAATCCTTTGGAATAGATGTAATTTTAAAGGACATTTCTTTTACAGTTAATATAGGTGATAAGATAGGACTAATAGGTAAAAACGGTACAGGTAAATCTACTCTCTTTAAAATACTATCGGGTCAGATTCCCTATGATTCGGGAGACATATTTATGGCTAAGAACATGAATATAGGTTATCTCAAACAGGACCCCGATTTTGATGAAAATAAAACCATTTATGAAGAATGTATCCCTATATTTAAAAATATCATAGATATGGAAAAAAATCTAAGAGATCTTGAATTAGAAATATCTAAATATGAAAACCATGACAGCCCTGAGTTTAAAAAATTAATAAATTCCTATTCAAATTTATTGGAAGAGTTTAATAAAAACAATGGCTATGGCTATAAAAGTGAAATTCGTGGAGTTCTTAAGGGACTAAGCTTTAAAGATGAAGATTTTAATAAACCCATCTACCAACTTAGCGGCGGACAAAAATCCAGACTGAATATAGCTAAACTTTTACTGAAAAAGCCCGATATACTGCTACTGGATGAACCTACTAATCATTTAGATATTGATGCCATAGGTTGGTTAGAAAACTTTCTTAAAAATTATTCCGGTACACTCATGATAATTTCCCATGATAGATATTTTCTCGATCAGGTAGTGGGTAAAATATTCGAAATTGAAAATCATAGCATAATAGGCTATGAGGGAAACTATACAAAATTTGTAGAATATAAAAAAGATTTATATGAAAATCAGCTAAAAAAATATCAGCAGCAGCAAAAAGAAATAGAACGTCAAGAAGAAATGATAAGAAGATTTAAGCAGCATGGAACTGAAAAGCTTGCAAAAAGGGCTAAAAGCCGTGAAAAAGCCCTTGAAAAGATAGATATAGTAGAAAAACCTACGTTAAATAATTATAGAACTAGAATTAAGTTTGACACAGACATAAAAAGTGGTCGTGAGGTTCTGAAGGTCCAAAATCTATCTAAATCCTTTGAAGATAGTCCTTTATTTTCAAACGTAAACTTCGATATCTATAGGGGTGAAAGGGTAGGCCTTATCGGTCCAAATGGAATCGGCAAAACCACTCTTTTCAAAATTTTATTAGGCAAGCTTGACTATAACGGAGGAAATATCAATATTGGTCATAATGTATTTTTAGGATACTTTGACCAAGAACAAAGTAATTTAAATGAAGATAATAACCTAATAGATGAAGTTTGTAATGAAAATCCTAAAATTTCTATACCCGAAGCTCGAAATCTACTTGCATCCTTTTTGTTTACTGGTGATGAGGTGTTTAAAAAGGTTGGGGATTTAAGTGGAGGTGAAAAAAGCAGACTTTCTATTTTGAAGCTTATGCTCTCTAAGGCTAATTTTCTGCTACTGGACGAACCCACTAATCATTTGGACCTTCCATCTAAAGAAGTACTGGAGGAAGCTCTTACAGGTTACAATGGAACCATCTTAACCATATCCCATGATAGGTATTTCTTGAATAAGGTAGCAACTAAAATTTTGGAGATGTCTAAGGAGGGGATTGTTGAATATCTAGGTAACTATGATTATTATGTAGAAAAAAAGAGACTCCTGGAATCTCCTGAGGAAGAATCATCTGATAACATCAAAACTAAAACTCAACTAAAGGAAGAAAGAAGAAAAGAAAAACTTAAAAAAGCCAAAAGAAAAAAACAAAGACTTATGCTTAAGGAACTGGAAGCTAAAATTGCCGCTTTGGAAGATCAAATAGCGCATCTTGAGCTTATGATGTGCGACGAAGACATATACAGCAATCCAGACAAGAGCAGGGAGATCCATGAGAAACATGAATCTATTAAGACCCAACTTGAAAATTTATATGAAAAATGGGAGGAAATAATATAAAAATTTATTTTTCCCTAGACTTTTAGGAAAATTTAAGTATAATAGTAATTGATTATCAATATGATAATTTTAGGGAATACCATATTAGATTAAGTGAAACTTAGTTTAGATGTAGATGGAGTTTGTAACTTCATCTAAGCTTTGGTTGAACTAATCTAGGGACTATATCTGCTCTTTATTTTTCACTTATACAAGTGGAAATGTTAGAGCAGTCAGTCATAGGATTAAAAAATAAGGGAGGAATACTAATGGTATTAGATAAGGTTAAAGAAATTATTATTGAGCAACTAGGATTAGATGAAGATGTAGAAATTACTATGGAAACTTCATTAATGAATGACCTAGAAGCTGATTCTTTAGATGCTGTGGAAGTTATCATGGCAATTGAAGATGAATTTGACATCGAAATTCCTGATGAAGATGCCGAAGATTTCAAAAACATCGGTGACATAGTAAAATATGTAGAAGACAGAATATAGTCTGTAGTCTGGAGTAATTTCCAGACTTTTTTTGTTCTTTTCTTTTTTAGCAAATACAAAATCTTTAATTTAACTTGCCTCGCTAGTTCCTTATAGATATCCTTCAATAATCCTCTTCAGGCTCCGTGGAAGAGCTGCTTTAATAGAAAAGATTTGGAGGTAATAGTGCTAACTATTCTGTTGTTTATTTTTCTTTTTTAATTTTATTAATTATGCTCATCTCTAAATTATATTTCTTTAGTTAGTTTTGTCCAAATTATTTAGGGGCTAAAAAGCTACGAACTACGACCCACTAACTAATAAAGTGCCTACGGCACTTTATTACATTTCCCGGGAAATTTCCCTATTTATTTTAAAAATACAATATAATTCGACAGTATTCTTCTTTTTAAATGATATTATGTATACCAATTTTTTTGTCATATTTTTTTATTAAGCTGCATATAAATTAATTGAGGAATTTTATGCACATTCATATCCACAACTTTCCCACATAATACACAGAATTATCCACAGACATTTGTGAAAACAACTGCTTTCCTGAACTTTCCCACATTATCCACATTTTTATCCACATTTTCATGTTAATTGTGGATAAAGTATAAGATTTTGTTTATGAGTTTACATAAATGCTTATTAGTATTTTTTTGTTTACACTTTTTTGACAAAACAAAAGCGTCTGACGACGCTTTGTTAGTTCGTAGTTAGTAGTTCGTAGTTGGTAGCATGTAAAAGTCATTCTTTAGGGTCTTTCTAATTAGTTCTTAGCCCTTAGCTCTTGGCAAATTCAGATTAATCGCTTTTCGCTATTCGGTTAGGGACAATCTTTTAGGTTTTTCCGGTCACTGGTCACCCGTCACCCGTTACCTATAACTTTTCCCCAAGTTTCAAATTTGGTACAGCATTAAGATACATATCGGCTCCATGTCCCTTTATGTAATCATAATATGCTACACAGCCTATCATGGCAGCATTATCAGTACATAGCTTTAAAGATGGATATTTAAGTATCAATCCCTTTTCTTTACATTTTGTGGATAATTGTTCTCTTAAGGCACTGTTGGCCGCTACACCTCCCGCTATAACTACAGTATCCACTAAGCATTTTTCAGCAGCAGATATGGTCTTATCTACCAGCACATCGATAACAGCCTGTTGAAAGCATGCTGCCACATCCTCTTTGACTATCTCTATTCCCTTTTGTCTTGAGTTATTGAGATAATTCAAAACTGCAGATTTTAACCCGCTAAAGCTAAAGTCGAGACTCCCGTCCTCTAAATAGGTCCTTGGAAAATTTATAGCATCCTTGTTTCCCTTTTTAGCCAAATTATCTATCAGAGGTCCGCCAGGATATCCAAGTCCTATGGCTCTGGCAACTTTATCAAAGGCCTCTCCGGCAGCATCATCCCTTGTCTTTCCTAGCACCTCATACACTCCATAATCCTTCATATGCACAAGATGAGTATGTCCTCCCGATACTATTAGGCAAACAAAGGGAGGCTCCAAATCCTTATATTCAACAAAATTTGCATATATATGACCCTCGATATGGTTAACTCCTACAAGGGGTACATTTAGAGAATATGCCAGAGCCTTAGCTGTAGACAAACCTACAAGTAAAGCACCTACTAACCCGGGACCATAAGTCACGCCTATCATATCTATATCCTTAAAGGTAACACCTGCTATTTCCAAAGCTTCATTTATGACATAGCTTATGTTTTCCACATGTTTTCTTGATGCCACCTCAGGAACTACTCCGCCAAATTTCTTATGTTGGTCTACCTGGGAAGATATTATATTAGAGAGAATCTCCCTACCATTTTTCATAACTGCTACTGAAGTTTCATCACAGCTCGATTCTATACCTAAGGTAATCAAATTCTCCTTCATTTTACCACCTTTTCATATGTATTTTTTACTAACTACTATTATATCCTACAATTATCCATTTAACCAGTTTGTATTATAGATGAACAACTTTAAGATTGAATTTATATTACTCTAGGAATTTTGAGGTTTCCTTCTGAGCGATTTTGAAGTATTTGTTGCTGCTTCTATCTTTTATTTAAACAAAGCAACAAATTATCTATAATCCAGTTTTACTATATATCTTTATATCAAACTTTCTGATGCCCTTCCGTGAACAAATCCAAAGTTTTATTCTTTAGGGTCTTTCTAATTAGCCATTAGTCATTAGTTCTTAGCTCTTGGCAAATTCAGATCAATCGCTTTTCGCTATTCGGTTAGGGACAATCTTTTAAGTTTTTCCAGTCACTGGTTACCCGTCACCCGTTACCCGTCACCCATTCCCTGTTCCTATTTGACATGAGCGACCAGCAATTAGCTGTTAGCCTTTTTAATATTTAACTGGTAAAAGTTTGTAATTTCTTGCATCCCTTGAATTTACTTTGTTTTATACCTACAATTTTTTTCAAAAAATGTTTGAGCTCATTAACAACAAAAAAGCGCCTTAAGCGCTTTGTTATATTTCTATCCTTTCCACATTATTATGGCGTCCTCATTAGTGTCCATATAATATTTCGGTCTTATACCACAAGACTCAAAGCCAAACTTTTTATAAAGTCTTTGGGCAGGTATATTGCTTTTCCGAACCTCAAGGGTCATCCTATATATTCCAAGCTTTTCTGCATATTCTATCATTGATTTTAAAAGATAGCTGCCAATATCTCTATTTCTAAAATTCGGATGTACAGCTATATTTGTAATATGGGCCTCATCTATAATCATCCACATACCGCCATAGCCTACAATATTATTTTCCAGCTCTACCACAAGATATACTGCAAGCATATTCTCCCTTATCTCCCTTTCAAAGGACTGTCTGGTCCAGGGAGTAAGGAAACTTTTATTTTCAATTTCCAAAACATCATCTATATCATCTAAAGTCATCTTTCTTACTTTTAGTTCACTCATGCCCAGCACACCTTTTCATCTTTTCTTCATACTGCCTTTCTGCTTCTGACTTTCTAAGGTATGTAGGAGCTATATCCAAATAACTCTGGGGTTTTGCCTCTTTATTCTTTATTTTATCAAGGGCAAGCTGTGCAATGGAAGATGCCCTTTGCATGTTTACATACTGAGGAGCAAATATCGCCTTATCTCCCAATGTATTAGATATTTCATCTTTATATCTGATCAATCCGTCCCCAAGGAAAATAATCTTTTCATCTCTATCAATAAGTAGATCCATTAATTCTTTTATAGTGAGGGGTCTGTCAGAAATTACATTTTTAAGCCTATAGTCCTGCCATTTATATACTCCTGTATATACCTGATTTCTCCTGGCATCCATTATAGGACATATAAGTTCCTTAGAGTATGATATGTTATTGGCAAGTCCCTCAAGACTCGATATTCCCAGCACGGGAATATTGTGGGGATGGGCAAGCCCTTTGACTGTAGCTATTCCAATTCTTACTCCCGTAAAGGAACCGGGTCCCCTCGATACTGCTATGAGATCAATATCCTCCATAGTTATATCCAGTGTTTTAAATAATTCATCAATAATAGGCATAAGCTTCTGGGAGTGGGTTCTTGGGTGATTTATAGAATATTCACCAAGGAGTTTTTCTTCGTTTATCACGGCCACCGTAGCTACCAGCGAAGATGTATCTATAGCCAATATATTCATTCTTTATCCAGCTCCTCTACTATTTTTTCAAAATGCTCCGTGGTTCCCTTAAAGTAAAACTCACGTATGTTCCCTTCCTCACCCAGTTTTATCTCTATCCAGAGATGAGCATCGGGAATAAGTTCTTCTATCTTTGAAGCCCACTCCACTATGCAGATCCCGCCACCGTAAAAATATTCTTCATACCCAATCTCGTACATTTCTTCTATATCCATAATTCTGTATACATCAAAATGATATACAGGCAGTCTGCCTTGGTATTCATTTATAATGGTAAAAGTAGGACTTGTAACATCTTCATGGACTTCAAGGCCCCTTGCTATTGATTTACTGAGAGTAGTTTTTCCTGCTCCCAAATCTCCTGTAAGACATACAACATCTCCCTTTTCCAATAGTCTTCCCAATCTGAATCCAATTTTTTCTGTTTCGTCTACACTTTTACTTACTATCTTTTTCAATATTCCACCTCTATTCAAAGCCATCTATCCTACTTTCTAAATATATATTATCCTATTCTCATCTCTTTATTATATATATAATTACTTATGTAGACAAGCAACTTGTAATAAACGAATTTAGCTATTTTGTGAAAAAACTGTCCTATATGGACAGTTTTACTTATCACTCAAATTTCCCATTAGATTGTAATAGGCTACTATCAATTCATCTAACTTCTGACTTATCTTTACTACTTCTTCTTCAGTCGGCTTATCAGTCATGCTTAGGTGTTCTTCAAGCTTTCGCCTAAGCAGGTTAATCCTTTTTAGTAGTTCTTTGCTATCTTTATAACCTGCCATATATAATCCCATCCTCCCAATGATCCCATAGTTGTGCAAAGGCGTCTTCGACGCTTTGTTAGTTCGTAGTTGGTAGCATATGAAGGTCATTCTTTAGGGTCTTTCCTGTGACCTGTTAGCTATCAACTATTAGCCATAAATCATTTATAACTCGTTTATATAAACAGTAACTTTTATATATTATATACCAAAAATTTTTACACATAATCATCTTTACATTAATTTCCATATAAAGGTTGAGCAATTTAGCAGGAATTTTTTATCCAATGACTGACTGCTCTAACACTCTCTCTTCTACAAGTGAGATAATTATTTTTTATACACAACCTCTCCGTTAATTATTGTATACAAGGCCTCAGCCTTTATGTCAAAGGGATGCGCACTCCAAATAACTATATCAGCATCCTTACCCTCTTTGATACTACCTACTCTGTCCTGAATCTCCATAATTTCAGCAGCATTTATCGTAATCGCCTTTAATGCTTCCTCTTCATCCATGCCGGCTTTAACAGCTAGCGATGCACAAAGGTTTAAATGCTGAATAGGTATAACGGGGTGATCTGTCATGATAGCTACCTTAACACCGGCTTTACTTAATATGCCGGGGGTATCAAAGGTAAGATTTTTAAGTTCAAACTTTGATCGATATCCAAAGCTTGGACCTACTATGGCTGCAATTTTCTCATCCCTTATATGATGAGCTATTAAATGTCCTTCAGTACAGTGCTCCAATGTAATCCTTACATCAAACTCCTTAGCTATTCTGATTGCGGTCAATATATCATCAGCTCTGTGGGCATGGGCTTTAATGGGTATTTCTTTATTTATAACTTTTTGCATTGATTCCATTTTTATGTCAAAGGCAGGCTTCTTTGTGCTATCTTCCTTAGCTTCCTTCACTTTCATTGCATACTCTTTGGCCTTCATAAGATTTTCCCTTAGAATAGCAGCCGTTGCCATCCTAGTCATAGGAGACCTCTTTTTCTCCATGTAAACTCTCTTAGGGTTTTCACCGAAGGCACATTTCATGGCCAAAGGTTCCTTTAAAATCATATTATCTATTCTATCACCATAGGTCTTTATTGCTGCAAACTGTCCTCCTATAACATTCGCACTTCCCGGTCCGGTAGCAACACAGGTTACCCCGCCCTCAAGTGCTTCCTTAAAGGTTCTATCCATGGGATTTATACCATCTATCGCTCTCAGATGAGGTGTAACAGGATCTGTCATTTCATTTCCATCGGCTCCTTCAAATCCAATGGCATCCTCCCACATACCCAGGTGGCAATGAGCATCTATAAAACCGGGCATTATAATTTTCCCCTCTACATCTATAATTTCTGCATCAAGGGGCGCTACTAAGTTTTCACCTATTTCTTTGATCTTACCATCTTCTATCAATATACTTGCTCTCTCGTAGATTTTTCCTTCCATTGTAAAAACTTTTCCATTTTTTATTAAAATCATTTTAGTTCCTCCTCTTCTGGATCATAATTTTAGAGTCCGATGCTAAGTAATTTGAAATCTACAATAATAATTTATTCAACAATAAGTCTATATTATCCTTCTTTGTATACGAAAAAAGCGTCTGACGACGCTTTTTTAGTTCGTAGTTAGTAGTTCGTAGTTGATAGCATGTAAAAGTCATTCTTTAGGGTCTTTCTAATTAGTTCTTAGCCCTTAGCTCTTGGACCTTGGCAAATCCTGGTCATTCTTTAGGGTCATAATTCTTCGTTATTCTCCACTCGCTACTCGATTAGGGTTAGGCTTTAGGGTGCTAGGCACTGGTTGCTGGGTTTAGATCAATCTTTTGGATTTTTCTGGTCACCGGTTACCCGTCACCTGTTTCTTAATCTTTTAACTCTTAACCCCTGCCTCCTATGTCCTTGTATATATTTCTACAATTCGTCTCCTTTACAAGGAAGGTAAATATAAATCCTATTATAGCCGAAATAAATGCGTACATAAAGGCCTTCTGATAAAGTTCTACTGGAGGCAATGATCCTCCGAACTTATCAAATACTTTTCCTAAAAGTGGAGGCAATATGGCTGCTCCAAAAAATCCTCCTATATTTACTACCGATGTGGATATACCTGCTATTTCAGGTGGATTTATTTCTTTAGAACATCCCCATCCCAGTACAAAGACAGAACATGTAAAACCTAATGTAAACAGTAGAGGCATCAATATCGCCACAGGTGGCTTTCCTCCACCTGCAAATACCAGTACCCACCAACAAGCTACATAAACTGCTCCAAAGATAATCATAGGAAGTTTTCTCTTTTTTATACTGTCAGAAAATTTACCTATAACTATACTTCCAATTGCTAGTCCCAATACTGCTGCTACCATATAATTAGCAGCTGCCACTTTAGGAATACCGTAGACATCAACTATATAGGAACGTCCCCAAGTTCCTGTAAGGGATACAAAAGCTCCAAAAAATCCTGCAAATACTACAAAACCTGGCCAAGTTCTGGGATTTGACATAACCTTTATGACGCCTTTTATAAGCTGGGGCTTCTTACCATCTGATCTATTGACTTGCCTTCCTTCTATCTCAGCTATTGAAGGAAGGCCTATTTCCTCAGGAGTATTTCTTGCAACCATATAACATAAAACTGCAATTGCTATAGAAACAAATCCTATAAGAGCAAAGGATGTTCTCCAAGTTAAATATCCAACCATTATAGCTAGTGGAGTCTGAGCAAGTATTCCTCCCATGTTTCCTACAAATGAGGTTATACCCGACATAGTTCCGAATTCTCTTTCCATAAACCATTCAGACTGAATTTTCAGTATAGAGATAAATACAACGGAAACTCCTAATCCCACTAATAATCTTCCAAAAAAAGCCCATCCTATTGTAGGTGCATAACCGAAAACTATTGAGCCTATCCCCGCCACCAACGTTCCTGCAGTAACGGTTTTACGGGCCCCTAGAGAATCGGCAAGCATTCCCGAAGGAATCTGCATAAGCATATAGACATAAAAGTACGTTGATCCAAGATTTGCAAAGGTAGTACTTGATATACCAAAAGCATTTACAAGATCGTCCTTTACTACCCCAACGGCTAATCTGTGGAAAAACACAATTATATACGCCAGAGCTAGTATACCCCATACAACCCATCGATAAGACATCAGCTTCTTAACCTTCCTATTGTCCAGCTGAGACATTTAAATTCTCCTTTCTGTGGGTATCTAACTTAACTCGCCTCGCTAGTTCCTTACAGATATTCTTCAATAATCCTCTTCAGGCTCCGTAGAAGAGCTGTTTTAATAGAAAAGATCTAGTTGCTACCTTTATCTTAATTTATATAAAGCAACAAATCTTCACATGAGCCAGAAGGATTCTCAAAATCCTAATAAATTTAACCTCGAACTTTGTCATCTATAAATAGAAGAAAAAAAGAAGAAAGTTAAAACCCTATATAGTTTTTTCAAGTCCTTATATAAATTTTATAATATTTTTTTGTATATTTCTACATTTTTTTAATAATAGTTGCAAAATATTTGTAAATTTTAGACACCCTTCATGCTTAAAGAAACCCTGCCTCTCTTGACATCGACACTCAAAACTCTTACCTTTATAACATCTCCAACGGAAACTACGTCCATAGGATTTTTTACATACCCTTCGCTCATTTCTGAGATATGAACCAATCCATCATTTTTGATTCCTATATCCACAAAAGCTCCAAAGTCTGTTACGTTACCAACTGTTCCGGTCAGAATCATATCAGGCTTAAGATCCTCTATCTTTAACACATCACTTCTAAATATCGGCTTTGGCATCTCTTCTCTAATATCTCTTCCAGGCTTTAAAAGTTCTTTAACTATATCCTTCAAAGTCAGTTTTCCTATATCGAGCTCCTTGCTCAGCTTATCTATTCCGTATTCTTCTACCTTTTCTTTAAAACCTTCAAGATTGTTGTTTCGAATATCTTCTAGACTATAACCTAATTTTTCTAGTAATTTTTCCGTTTCTCCATAGGATTCGGGATGTACAGCAGTGCTGTCCAGTACATTATCTCCGCCGGTTATTCTAAGGAAGCCCGCTGCCTGCTGAAAGGTAGCAGGACCCAATCTGCTTACCTCAAGTAGCTGATTTCTGTTTGTAAATTTGCCGTTTTTCTCTCTATACTTCACTATATTTTTAGCAACGGATTTTGATATACCTGAAGTATAGCTTAACAACGAAGACGAAGCGGTATTAAGATCCACGCCTACACTGTTTACTGCATCTTCAACTACTCCAGCGAGTACCTCATCCAGACGCTTTTGATTAACATCATGCTGATATTGACCTACGCCCACATGTTTAGGATCGATTTTTACCAGCTCTGCTAGAGGATCCTGAAGTCTTCTGGCTATAGATATGGCTCCCCTTAAGGATACATTAATATCGGGATATTCTTCAGCGGCAAGCTTAGAGGCCGAATAAACAGAGGCTCCGGCTTCGCTGATTATAGTATAGTAAACCTCCTTGTCCAGTTCCTTTAGCATATCAGCTACAAAAACTTCTGACTCCCTTGAGGCCGTTCCATTTCCTATAGCTATTATGTCTACATTGTATTTCTTTATCATTTCCTTTAGAGTTTTCTTTGCTCCCTCTTTTTCATTCTGGGGAGGCGTTGGGTATACGGTATTTGTATCCAAAAGCTTTCCTGTATCATCTACTACTGCAATTTTACAGCCCGTCCTATAGGCAGGGTCAAATCCCATGACTACCTTCCCTTTAATGGGTGACTGCATCAGAAGATTTTTAAGGTTTAGGCCGAATACTTTTATTGCTTGCTCCTCTGCCTTTTCAGTTAAAATATTTCTTATTTCTCTTTCAATCGATGGTGCAATAAGCCTTTTGTAGCTGTCTTCCACAGCCATATCTACATATTTGGACGTTATACTTTCTTTTTTCAATATAACCTTTTTCTTTAGCTTTTCTATTATTTCTTCATCGGGAGCTTCTATCTTGACTCTAAGTATCTTTTCTTTTTCACCTCTATTTACTGCCAAAACTCTATGGGAAGGGATTTTCCTTACTGCCTCCCTATAATCATAGTACATCTCATATACGGATTCTGCATTTTCCTCGACTACACTGGAAGTAAGGACTCCTTTGTTATATGTAATATCTCTTATCATTTTTCTGTTTTCCGCATCGTCGGATACCATCTCGGCTATAATGTCCATAGCACCCTGTAGAGCATCTTCTACAGAATTTACTTCTTTTTCTTCATTTATATAATCTTTAGCAATCTCTTCAATATCTCCATCATATATGTTTTGGGCTAGAATTATTTCTGCCAAGGGCTCAAGTCCCTTCTCCGTAGCTATTGTAGCCCTTGTCCTTCTCTTAGGTCTATAGGGTCTGTAAAGGTCTTCAACCTCTGTAAGAGTTGTGGCAGATTCTATTTTCTCCTTTAGTTCGTCAGTCAGTTTTTCCTGGTCGGCTATTGATGTAATAACCTCTTCCTTCCTATTTTGAAGACTTCTAAGGTATCCCAATCTATCACCAAATTCTCTCAGGACAATATCGCTTAGATTTCCCGTCTGTTCCTTTCTATATCGAGCTATAAAAGGAATAGTATTTCCATCGTCTATTAGCTTTATAGTGTTCACTACCTGAAACTTCTTTAGATTAAATTCCGATATTAACTGTTTTACAATTAGATCCATATATCACTTCTCTCCTCTCTCTTGCTATATTATACCATAAGAATATTTAGTTCTTAGTTCTTAGTAAATTCAAATAAATCGTTTTTTGGTTTTCGATATTTAGAAAATCTAACTGCATATATAATACCTTATTTTGTCAAATATATCAAAAAAAGAGCATCTCATATAGTAGAAATGCTCATCAGTCCTTATTTGAAAAAATTGGTTCTTCTAGGTTTATGATAATATAAAATAATGTCATGAAATATTTAGCATTAAAGGAATCAAAACACAATTAAATTAATTGTTACAAATAAAATGTACGATAAGTTTTTGGGGTCAAATAACCCACCAGTTTTTTTATTTACTCTTAAACATCCTAATCAAATTATAGCTTATAGGTAATTTTACCGCTTTAATTTTTTGAGATGTACTTCCTATAGCCAAAATATCTAACTTTTCTTTATCAGCTTTATTTCCTTTAGTCTTTTTAATTAATATGTCTTCTTTCTCAATTTTAAAGTTTTTATCGTCTGTAATACCTGACTTAATATCATCTTTTAATTCTTTTACATTTTTTATATGCTTTGCTCTAAAAATTACTTCTTCTCCTGTTTTTTGACTTTGTCCTGCATATGCAGGGATAAACAATAAAAAGATTAAAACTAAAGCAAGTGTCGTTGATACAATATTCTTTTTGTTTCCTTTCATTTCAGAAAGCTCCTTTCTTATATTATTTTTTCTCGCGGATTTTTATATTGTAACAATTTTTAAGAAAATTGTTACAAACTATTTTTTCTTGAAATTTATTCCTATTATTTAGTCTTTTTATATGATATTATTAAATAAATAATTTGTCAAACAGGTGAACTCTCTTATGAATTTTAAAAAGATTGTTTGTATATTTTCTTTGTTTTCCCTACTATTAATTTCTGTAAGTTGTGCAAACATAAATAAAACTAAAGAAATATCAAGGTACAGCTATACTTATTTAGGAGAGAGTAACAGTTGGAGGGTTGAATATTCCATCGAAGGAACTTCTGCTTTCATACCCCAAAAAACTATAACTTCCAATGACACTGCTGTTCAAAAGACAACTGAATATGACCATAACTTACAACACACCAAAACTTTGAAGTTTAAATATATTGGTGATTTTGAGAATAAATCTGTATCGAACAACATTAGATATGAATTTGTTCATAATGGAACTGATGGCATAATAGAGCTTGATGAAAATAATTCATTTCATCAATCGGAACAATACAAAGGTGCTTTCTTTAAAAAAACTGATACTATTGAAATAATAATTTTTATGAACGATAAAAAAGATGTAATAAAGCTAAAGTTACAAGATTAAATGAAAGCATGTATATATGTACAGGTCGGGGGTCAGGCTTGAATTATTTACTTATTGATGATATGATGATTCTGGTGATTAATATGGTGAGAAGACCACGGATCCATTATTCAGGAGCATTATACCATGTAATGGTTTAGTGAAGAAATACAAAAAAGCAAATATTTGGACATAGTGGCTTTATATAAAGAAAGATTAGATTTCATAATATATGCCTATTGTATTATGGATAACCATGCCCATTTACTCATCGAAGTAAATGAAGCTAGACTTTCTCAGATTATGCAACGAATTCAACAGGTTTATACACAATGGTTTAATCGTAAGTACAGTAGAACAGGTCATGTTTTCCAACAGAGATATAAAGCTTTACTATGTGACAAAGAAAGATACTTACTTCAATTAATAAAATATATACATAATAATCCGGTAAAGGCAAAGCTAGAATGTGGAATAGAATATAAATGGAGTAGTCATATTTATTATATTGGGAAAAAGAATAGCGATATAGTTGATATTTCATATGTTCTAAGCATATTTTCTGAAAACAAAAGTAAAGCTATAAATCAATATTTACAGTTTATGAACCTGGATAGTGAAGAAATCATGTATATGGACATAAATGAATGTCTTAAATCAAAATTATCAGTAAAACAAGATGAGAGAGAAGCAATAAAGAAAACAAATATAGATAAAATAATAAAAGATATATGTATTAATGAAAATGTCACAGTTAACGACATTACTAAAAGAACAAGAATACAAAAGATATCAGACATACGTAAAGCAATAGTTCTTCTTAGCGAAAAGTACTGCAATGTCAGTAATAAAATATTAGCTCAGAAACTTAATTTATCCTCATCAATGATATCAAAGATAAAATCAGGAAATAGCAAAGGTACAACTTATGTTGGAGATGTTATAAATAGGTGGGAAAAGATAAGTAAATAATTCAAGCCTGACCCCTGACCCTTACACTCCTTTTTTTATTTTGTAAGGATTATTACTTTATTGTTGCATAACGTAAGGGCACAATATATTGTGCCCTTATAGTCTTATCATCTATTAATTATTTCTGTCACTTGGGATACTTTATACTTTGAACTTTTTCACAAGCTCTTGGAGCTTTGCTGACATCTGACTCAATATTTGTATAGATTCAGTTATGTGATGGCTAGCAGCCTCCTGTTCTTCAACACTTGCCAGCACACTTTGAGTGCCCGAAGCAGTAATTTGAGATATATTGACTACCTCCTGAATAGCTCCTTGCACGGAATCCATTCCGGCTGACAGCTGCTCCATGGCTGCTGTAAATTCTTCCATCTCTCCAGCTACCTTATGGGTTTCTTCTATTATATCTCTAAAGGACTTGGTTGTTCCATTTATAACTTCAGTACCACCCTGTACCTCTTCAATACTTTTCTCCATGAAATTAACTGCTTTATTGCTTTCCTTTTGAATCTTGTTTATAAGGTCTACAATTTCCGTAGAAGCAACCGCAGACTGGTCAGCTAGCTTCTTTACTTCATTTGCAACTACAGTAAAACCTCTACCGTGTTCTCCTGCCCTAGCAGCCTCTATTGAGGCATTAAGTGCCAGTAGATTTGTCTGTTCAGAAATTTCTTTAATATATTCAACTATATTGCCTATATCTCCTATGTGTTTACTAAGCTCCTTTATAAGCAAACTCGAATCTGCCACTCTCTTATTGATATTTTCCATGGTTGCTATGATATCATTTATATTTTGAGCACCTTTTTCTGCAAGGTCTGATGCATGGGTAGAGGATTTTAATATTTTCATTGAGTTATCAGTTACATTTTTTATACTTCCTGCCATCTGCAGAATGATTTCATCGGTTTCCCCTACACTTTCTATCTGTTTGTGAGTATTACCAGCCACTTCTTCTATAATACTTGATATGTGAGAAGATGCTTCGGAAGACTGAGTTGCACTTTCCTCTAAATTTTTAGAAGAGGTGCTTAACTTACTAGAGGTTTTATTTATATTGTTTATAAGAAGTTTTAGAGAAGCTACCATTTCATTAAGTGTTGCCTGAAGTATCCCTATTTCACTTGAAGAGTTGACTTTTACATTGTGAGTCAAGTCTCCTTCTTTAATTTTATTGGCCGTATCTATCATACTTAAAACCGGTTTTGTAACTCTACGGGCAAAGACAATACTTAATATGATTCCGAATAGTATGCATGCTCCCAGCGTTAACAAAGTTGTCTTAAAAGAGCTTAAAGATCTTGCTATCACATCTTCATACTCCTGCTCTACAACAACTCCCCAATTTATACCGGGAACTCTAGCATAACCTCCTATTACCTTTATATTTTCCATGCTAGGATATACAGTGGCTCCACTTCCATTCTTTTCATTTAATACATTTTTAACTGCCATTATATTTTTTTCCAGAGCATTATAGCCTCTTAACACCTTGCCTGTAAAGTCTCTATGGGAAATCAATTTTCCTTTATTATCTACTATGTATGCATTTCCTGTATTCCCTATTTTTATATCCTTTATTAAATAAAAGAACTTATCTAGTCTCAGTTTTCCCCATACAACACCAGTTCTTCCTGATATAGCACTTTCAATGGGCTGGGCAATTATCACCGTGGGCAATTTTGTAGAAGAATCAATAAAAGAATCCGTTATATATATATTTCCCTCAGCCGCCTGCTTAAACCATTTCTCACCGCTGAAGTTCTTATCCATTCCCTTTTTACCATCTGTAGTAGCCAGCACATTTCCTTCTAGGTCTATTATATTTAATGAGATAAACTGTCTATTATTTTTTACAATTTTTCCTAAAAGGATATTTTTGGAAAACCCATCCATATTAGACATATCTATTGAATTAACAGCAGTTTTCACGGTATTAATAGATCCATCAATATATAAACTCACCTGATTTACTATAGAACTGGCTAAAGTTTGGTTATCCTTTTTTGCCTGTTTTATAGCCTTTTGATTTTGCAGGTAAAAATTCACACTTCCTATTGTAAAGATAGTAATAAGTAATATGGTAACAGTAACAAAAGAAATCTGAACCGCAAGTTTTTTGTGGAATTTTACCTTTGACTTATTTTCATTAATTTTAGTCTTACCCTTAGGCTTCTTTTTAACTTTTCCATTTCCTGCTTTTTGGGAACCAACTTTTTTGCAGGGGTCCTTGTCTTTAGACTTTTTTTCTTTATTCATTCAATCCCCTCCACTATACTTTTTGTTTTCTGAATCATACTAATTGATTTATTTCAACATTTCTTCTAAGAATCCTCTTATTTTTTAATTTACATAAACTAACTTGCCTCGCTCGCTAGTTCCTTATAGATATCCTTCAATAATCCTCTTCAGACTCCGTAGAAGATCTGTTTTAATAGAAAAAATTTAGAGGTAAAAACAGCTCTTCAAAGTCGCTTCAGAGGAAACATTGAAGGATATTTAAAGTTATACTGTTAGAGTAACTAGCACAAGAGGTTAAATTAACTTCTTGTGCCAGTTAATCTATAGATGAACAACTTTAAGATTGAATTTATATTACTCTAGGAATTTTGAGGTTTCCTTCTGAGCGATTTTGAAGTATTTGTTGCTGCTTCTATCTTTTATTTAAACAAAGCAACAAATTGAACTTTGTTATCTATAATAAAACAGCTTTCTACTGAACCTGAAATTGTAATGTTTAGTAAGTATAGAAATAAAAAGAAAATAGAATAACTTACAAGTTGATTGCCTATAATGAAATAAAGGCCTAGACTTTTTATCTAGACCTTTGCTTTAGGTATTCATCTATAAATATATCTATGTCACCATCCATTACCGCCTGAACGTTTCCAACCTCCGTATTTGTTCTATGATCCTTTACCAGATTATAAGGGTGGAACACATAGGAACGTATCTGGCTTCCCCAGGCTATCTGGCTGTAATCTCCTTTTAAATCCTCTATTTCTTCCTTTTGCTCCATTTCCTTTAGCTCCAGTAGTTTAGCTGTCAGCATTTTCATTGCAGTCTTTCTATTGCTATGCTGAGACCTCTCATTTTGGCACTGCACTACTATACCGGTAGGTATATGGGTTATTCTGACTGCAGATTCAGTTTTATTTACATGCTGCCCTCCTGCTCCCGAAGCCCTATAGGTATCTATTCTAAGATCAGCCGGATTTATTTCTATCTCTATATCATCATTAAGGTCAGGCACTACATCTACGGAGGCAAAGGAGGTATGTCTCTTGCCGGAAGGGTCAAATGGAGAAATCCTCACTATTCTATGGACTCCCTTTTCCGACTTCAGATAGCCGTAGGCATTTTCTCCTTCTATGAGGAGCGTAACACTTTTTATTCCTGCTTCTGTATCAGGAAGTATATCTAGTGTCTTTACGCCATATCCCCTTGTCTCTGCCCATCTCGTATACATTCTGAGGAGCATTTCAGCCCAGTCCTGGGCATCCAGTCCTCCGGCTCCCGAGTGTATTGAAAGTATGGCATTGTTTTTATCATACTTTCCACTTAGAAGTGTTTCTATTTTTAACTTTTCTATTCTCAGCTTCAATCCTTCTATTTCCTTTATAACCTCTTTTTCTATTGAAGCATCCTTCTCTACTATACCCATCTCCGTAAGTAAAAGCAGTTCCTCCCACTTGGAATAGAGTTCTTCAAAACTTTCAACTTTGTCCTTTAATCTCTTTGAAGTCTGCAAGATTTTTTGAGCCTCTTCATGGTCATCCCAAAAATCTGGTTTTGTCATTATCCCCTCTAAATCTTTTATCTCCTTTTTTACACTGTCTATGTCAAAGAGAAACCCTCAGTTCATTCAGTGATATTTCAATTTCCTTTAATTCAGACAAACATTGCTCTAGTAGTATCATTACATCACCTCTTATATCTTATTTAGGTGACCGGTATCCGGTTACAGGTGACAGCTTTGGTTAATATCTTTTCTCTGTTATCTATTACCCGATACCCGTCACCTGATTTTACTTTCCACAACACTTCTTATATTTCTTACCGCTACCACATGGACAAGGGTCGTTTCTTCCTACTTTTTCCCCTTGTCTCACGAAGGTTTTACCACTTACTTTTACGTTTCTTCTATTTGCTACTCCGTCACCACCAGTCTCGTCGGTTATCCTTGCAACCTGCTCCCGCTTTGTTTCCGTTTCTACTGTTACATTGAATATATATCTTACGGTATCCTCTTGGATGCTCTTTGTCAGAGCATTGAACATATCGAAGCCTTCTATTTGATATGCCCTTACAGGATCTTCATTACCTATAGCTCTTAGAGTTATGCCTTGTCTCAGCTGATCCATAGCATCTATATGGTCAATCCATTTGGTATCAACGACCCTTAGGAGGATAACTCTTTCAAGTTCCCGCATTCTTTCTTCAGTTATCTCTTTTTCTTTCCTGTCATAAATATCTGTTGCTATATCCAGAATTGTTTCTTTTAGTTTTTCCTTAGTAAGACTTTCTATATCTTCAAATTTCAGACTGTTCTTTGGCAAGAATATAGTATGCAGGTGGTCTTCCAGTCCCTTTAAATCCCATTCTTCAGGATAGTTGGCCTCTGCAGTGTATAGGGCTATGGAGTCATCTACAATCTGCTCCAACATACCTAAGATATGATCCTTTAGATTTTCTCCTTCCAGAACCTTTCTTCTCTCTCTGTAAATAATCTCTCTTTGCTTGTTCATGACATCATCATACTGAAGTACATGCTTTCTTATGCTGAAGTTTCTTCCTTCAACCCTTTTTTGGGCAGTCTCTATAGATTTTGAAAGGAGCTTAGCTTCTATAGGCTCGTCATCTTCCATTCCCAGTTTATCCACTATTCCCTGGATTCTGTCACTTCCAAACAGTCTCATGAGGTCATCCTCCAGTGAAATAAAAAACTGAGAAGAACCAGGATCTCCCTGACGGCCTGAACGTCCTCTAAGCTGATTGTCTATTCTTCGAGATTCATGCCTTTCAGTACCTAATATATGAAGACCTCCAACCTCCTTAACCTTCTCGGCCTCTTCATCGGTGGTCTTTTTGATTTCACTATATATCTCATTATAAAGTTTTCTTGCTTCCTTGACCTCTTCATCATCGGTTTCCATAAGGCTGGTAACCATAGAGATAACCTTATCGTCATAGCCTTTTTTCTTGAGCTCATTTTTAGCTATGAATTCCGCATTACCACCTAAGACTATGTCAGTACCTCTACCTGCCATATTTGTGGCGATGGTCACGGCTCCAAAGCGTCCTGCCTGGGCAACTATCTCAGCCTCCCTTTCATGATGCTTGGCATTCAGTACCTCATGCTTTATACCCTTTCTCTTAAGAAGCTTACTGAGAAACTCTGAAGTCTCGATGGAGATAGTCCCCACAAGTATAGGTTGACCTTTTTTATGTCTTTCTTCTATTTCTCTAACTACCGACTTAAACTTCCCTTCAAGAGTTTTATATACGGAATCCGGCATGTCATTCCTTATAACCGGCTTATTTGTAGGTACAACTACAACATCCATGCCATATATATGCTTGAATTCATCTTCTTCAGTTTTAGCAGTACCAGTCATACCCGCCAGTTTGTTGTACATCCTGAAATAGTTTTGCAGAGTTATGGTAGCTAATGTCTGGGACTCCCTCCTGACCTCAAGACCTTCTTTAGCTTCTATGGCTTGATGGAGGCCGTCGGAATATCTTCTACCAAACATTAGTCTTCCCGTAAACTCATCTACTATAACTATTTCTCCATCCTTTATAACATAGTCCTTATCCTTTTTCATTAGAGTATGGGCCTTAAGGGCCTGATTTATATGGTGAGATATTTCCATATTCGTAGGATCTGCAAGATTTTCCAGACCGAAAAACTTCTCTGCTTTTGGAATACCACCCTCATCGGTAAGAACTACTGAATTTGCCTTTTCATCTATTGTATAATCTTCTTCACCTCTAAGAGTCCTTATAAAGGTGTCGGCTCTATGATAAAGATCTGTGGATTTATCTCCTGCCCCTGATATAATAAGGGGAGTCCTTGCTTCATCTATAAGTATACTGTCTACCTCGTCTATTATTGCATAGTTTAGATCTCTTTGAACCATTTCCTCTTTATATATAACCATGTTATCCCTAAGGTAGTCAAAACCAAACTCATTATTAGTACCATAGGTTATATCTGCATTATAGGCTCTTTTTCTCTCTTCCTTTGAGAGGCCGTGAACTATACAGTCCACTGTAAGTCCCAAAAACTCATATATTTTACCCATCCATTCCTTATCACGGCTTGCCAGGTAATCATTTACTGTTACAACATGTACGCCCTTTCCTTCTAGGGCATTTAAATATACGGGTAATGTGGCAACCAACGTCTTACCTTCTCCGGTTTTCATCTCTGCTATACGTCCCTGATGCAGAACTATACCTCCAAGGAGCTGAACTCTGTAATGTCTCATTCCTAAAGTCCTAACAGCAGCTTCCCTGACTACTGCAAAGGCCTCCGGTAATATGTCGTCTAGTGTTGCCCCATTTTTGAGCTTATCTTTAAAATACTGTGTCTTTCCCTTTAGTTGTTCATTGGATAGAGCCTGCATCTGAGGCTCAAATTCTTCTATCTTATCAACGATTTTAAACAACCTTTTGACTTCTTTTTCGTTAAAACTTCCAAATATTTTTTCCAATAACCACATTATACTCATCCCCTCAAAATTGGATAAAAACATAGATTCTAACAATATATTATATCATTTAATATTACCCGATACAACGTTACTTACTCTCGTAACTAAAAGAAGGCAGGATTATACTTTCCTACCTTACCATCTTGATTTATACCCCATCCTAATCATCCTGCTTTTCATAGTTAAATAGGACTTTGTCATTTCCCCCTGTATAAATAATACAATACCTAAGGACATAAATATATCACCAACGCTGATAACCTTAGCTAGCGGATAAGGCTTTGGCACTACTATAAACTTTCCAAAGTATTTTGTCCAGTCCATCACCTTCTCAAGTGGCATATAGTTTAGGATATCCCCGGTTTCTATGCCTTTTACAATACTCTCAAGTCCTGCAAACTTCAAACCTTCAAGATATATAGGCATCTTAAATCCATTCATCAACATCACAAACAAATTTAAAAGAACCCCTATTGAAATAATCCGAAAGCCCTTTTTATTTAAATTTATTGTGACAACAAATAATATCAGTATTGTCGAAGCAATGTAGAAGTATCTTTGATATTTTTCGACAAATGGAAAGGCTGGTGCAAGCAGTGGCAATAACTGTAGTAATACTGCAATAAAAATAAGTATCCATCCGTTGATTTTGATTTCTGCCAGATTTGAAAATCTTCCCTTTCTAATTATACCGATCAAGAGACCTAAAATTGCAGCTTCTAGGAACATGGCTAACCTCCTTTTAATTAAAACTTTCCTTATTAAAATTAATTCTATATATGTAAAGAAAAATCCTTTTAAATTTAGGTAAAATTTTAAGGCAGCGAAATCGCTGCCTTATAGGTTGCTACTTTCAGAAACCAGTATAAGATGTTATATTAAATTTTTTAGAAATATGGCTCAATTAAACCGTAATTTCCATCTTTTCTCTTATATACTACATTTACCTCATCTGTCTCTGCATTGGTAAATACAAAGAAGTTGTGTCCTAATAAATCCATCTGCATTACTGCTTCCTGAGGGTCCATTGGTTTTATAGCAAATTTCTTTGTTTTAACGATTTTAGATTCTTCTTTATTTCGCTCTGAAACAGGCATATGTTCAAATCTTATTGTTTCATGTCCCTGATATCTCTTTTCAAGCTTAGTCTTATGTTTTTCCATCTGCTTGTGCAACTTATCTATTGCTCTGTCTATTGCTGAATACATGTCATCATTTTCTTCCTCTGCCCTTAAAATCGTACCATTAAGCGGTATTGTAACCTCCACGATTTGTCTATGCTTTTCAACACTTAAGGTGGCCTGAGCTTCAATGTCATCCTTAAAATATTTGCTAAACCTTTCTAGCTTTCCTGTTACTGCATCTTTTAATGCATCTGTTACCTCCATATTTTTTCCACTTACAATAACTCTCATAAGCTTCAGCTCCTCCCTAGATATATGCTTAAATGAGTTAGATAGAAACTAACTCAAAATTTAAATTAACTTGCCACGCTAGTTTCTTATAGATATCCTTCAATAATCCTCTTCAGGCTCCGTAGAAGAGCTGTTTTAATAGAAAAGATTTAGAGATAAAAGCAGCTCTTCAAAGTCGCTTCAGAAGAAATATTGAAGAATATTTGAAGCTATACTGTTAGAGTAACTAGCATAAGAGGTTAATTTATATTATCTTATTCATCTTCACAGGCTAATATATCTTATTATGTTGATTTGCAAATTTTTTGTTAAGTTTTTTTATGCTTGTCTATATAATTATATTTTACCCATATAAAACCTTCTAAAACATTGCACAAATATTTCTTTTTTACAAATTTTGTTAATAACTTATAAGCTTTATTAGATTTTATCCACAGTTTTCTGACTTTTTGTTTTATTATGTTTTTTAAAAATATAGTGAAAACAAGTTTTTATGCTCTGTTTTTACAAATTTATAAGCATTTTATGATTTTGTTAATAATGTGTATAAACTTCTCCTTTTTTGTGGATAATGTGTATAAGTCTGTTGATAACTGTTTTTACAGGGCTTTAGATTGTTAATAAGATGTTAACTTTATGTGTATTCGATGTTAATAACAATTTTTTGTAAGCTTCACAAAAATTTTTTTGATAACAAATATGCAAAATTTTGTCGAAAAAAATCCCAGCCTTAGGCTGAGATTTTTTGATGCCTTTGTTCTTATTTTTTTTTATCAAAAAACATAGATTTTACTTGTTTTTTATAGGCACCGTAGGCACCCGTTACTTTTTTTCCTTGTCTTACGCCTTTAAGCCTTTGACCCAAATCATTTTTATCCTTGCTTAGTTTACTTATATTTTGGTCATCTATTACCTTTATCTCTTTAGTCAGCTCCATAATTTCGCCAACAATTTTTTTAAGATTTTTTACTTGAGGATACATTTCTACATTTATTTTGTCGATAGAGTCTATTTTAAGATTCGACTTAAGTTTATCAAATTTAGCGTAAAAATTTAAATCAAGTTCGTCGATTTCTTTTATATAAGTATCCTTTAAATTAATTTGCTTTATTACAGTTTCTATTTTATTGAGCTCTATAAATTTTTGCTGCCTTTTTGTAATATCCAATATATTCTTCATTAGTTCTTTCTTTTTTATACTTATCAAAATCAATTCTTGTATAAGTTTAACATTTTCCATAATATCATCCATTCATACTATTTTCTTTTGTTGTTTCCTCTTGACTGGATACAACTAAACTTATCGCTTCTTTCCATGTATCTCTCATTTCTTCTGCCAATTCAATAACTTCATCTATAATAACTTTATCCTTTTCAATATTTGCTTCCATAAGCCTTCTATTCATAAAATCATATAAACTTCTTAAACCTTTACTTATTTCATAATCCATATTTAAAGTTACGTTTAATTCTGTGATTATATCTTGTGCCTTTACTATAGCATTATGAGATTTTTCTATGTTTTTTTGATCTATAAATATTTTTGCTTGATTTAAAAACTTTATAATGCCATTATAAAGCATCAAAGTAAGCTCCTCAGATCTAGCTGTTAAAATAGCCTGCTCTTTATAATGGTCAAATTTGTTTTTATTTGTCGAAGCTGTACTACTATTAGTACTTATTGATGGTTTATTATTTAAACTTGTTCTAAATTTTAAAGCTGAATTTGGTATTGAATAGTTATATGGGTTTTTTATTGCCATTATATTATCACTCCCACAATTACAAAAGTATTTTTTATTTCTTTTATTCTTTAATAACCCATTGTCAATTGTGCTTTATTACATTCCTAATTGAGACATTAACCATGACGACTGCTGGTTCATCTCATTTAATGCAGTTTCCATTGCAGAAAATTGACTATAGTATCTATCTTCTATTCTTGCTAACATATCTTCTTGCCTTTCTATTTGTTCTTCTAATTTAAGTAGTTCTTCCTCTATTATACTTATACTACCATTTTTAAGGTTTGTACCTGTTACAAAATCTGTTAAAATATTTGATCTAACATCTCTAAGAAGTTCAGAATCATTGCCCGGACCGGCTTTGTCAATAACATCCTTCATGCCTTCTACCATCGTGTCAAACAACCTTATAACTAACCCACTTTTATTATATTTATCTTCATCATCAGTATATTCAGTTGGTTCTTTAAATAACAGGTCTATTACACCACTAGCATTATTAATTATAGCTTCCTTTAGCTCAGTCTCATCGATAACAAGTTTACCCTTTTCTGAGTACTCACCGGTTTCTATACCTATCTCAGTTAATTGGTTCATTGTACTACTTAGTCCTGAAACAGTTTCATACATACCAAGTCTAATATTTGACATCATACTTGAAAGAATGCTGTCGTTTTTTAAAAGTCCGCTCTTAGCCATATTTTCCCATTTTTTTATTTGTTCTTCAGATAATGCTTCCTTTTCTTCATCAGTAAGGGGTTCATAATCTCTGTATACCTTTTCACTTAATTTTTCATTTATTTTACCAATAACTTCATTATATTTTTCAACAAAGTTACTTATTTTTTCATATATTGCATCCACATCGGTTTCCACTGCAATATTAGTGGTTCCTGTACTCTTAGCAGTAATATTTATACCATTTATGCTAAAAGTATTAGATGATTTAGTAAGTCCTGTTGCATCTCCAAAATCAAATTGTAAGTCTTTCCCAGAATATTTATAGGTATCAGTATCAGGTAACTGACTTCCTCCTTTATCGTTTGCAATTTTTAATTTTAGAATATTATTTCCCGTTTCACTACCTATTGCTACATCTTCGTCTGTTGAAAGAAAACCATGAGAATCATCAATGACCTGAAAATAACTACTCGATCCTGTAGAAGTAGTATTTAAAAAGAATCTATCTAAATCACTATCATATGCAGCTTGTATTCCAATATTTGCATTATTTATTTCAGCAATCACATCATCTAGTGTATCTACAGATGTATCAAAGGAAAAAATAGCATATCCATCAGGATAATTTGTACTATCACTTTCTGTTACATGAGTTTTAATTTTAAAGGTTATTGTTTCTCCAGATGATAAACTAGCAAATTGTTCATAAAGTTTATCGGTACTAGTTTTTCCAGCAACAGATATACTTCCTGTACTCGTTTTTGAAACACCTTCTGCAAGCTGAGTTATATTTAAGCTATAAGTTCCATTTAAAGCATTAGCTGTTGCCCTAGCAGTTGCCTTTGTTTCATCAGAGCTTGATGCAGATTTTACCCATGTAAAACTATCGGAAGATTTATTGTATAATGTTCCATAGGCTGTAGAACCACTTAACCCTAAATCTTCTTTAACATCTAATATAAAATTGGCCATTTCCTTATTTATTTCTTGATAGGCCTCTTGCTTCCATAGATTTATTTGTTTATCTTTTTCAAGATTAGTTACTCTTCTATCCCTTTCTACCTTCATCATATCTGCTACCATTTGATCTATGTCTATACCCGAGCCAAGTCCAAACACACGCATACCTGCCATAAAAACACCCCATTTCCTTTATCTACGCTCTTTCATCCACAAAAAGTCCAGCTAGTTCCCACATCTTGGCTATCATATCCTGAATTTTTTCTGGTGGAAATTCCTTTATAACTTTATTTGTCTCAGTATCCATTATTCTAAAAATAATAGCCTTTGTTTTTTCATGAACATGTCTTTCTATTTTTCTATTTACTTTTTCTAATACTTTGTTAGCTTGCTCAATTGATTTATCAATTAATCCCTCACTAAATCCATTTTCATTCTTAACATCTCGATTAGATATTTCCTTACTGAGTTCCTTTGATATTTCTATTGCCTTACTTTCTACATTACCCGTACTGCTCATTGTAGTATTACTTATATTAATAGAAGTATCAATTTTCATTCTAAATCCTCCAATCGTAAATTATTCTATTTATTATTTCGGTAATTTATAGTTAAAAGTTTAAGATTTAATAAATTTTTCACTACTTTTTTAATTTTTTTTGCAAATTTTATTAAAGTCTATAAACATCACCTCCGATAATAATAATGAAAAGAAAATCATCAGTAATTCTTTGGCGGCCGACGAAGAGACTTGGTGATTTAAGTTATTTAGGTTGAATGGTTAACCTACAACCTAAAACTTTTTTATGGCAAGGATGCCAAAAACAAATCGTTTCAAGGAGGATGATTTCATGAGAATCAATCACAACTTAATGGCACTGAACACCCATCGTCAATTGGGAATTGGTAACGCAATGGCATCAAAATCTATGGAAAAATTATCATCAGGCTTAAGAATCAACAGAGCTGGAGACGATGCTGCTGGTCTAGCAATCTCTGAAAAAATGAGAGCACAGATTAGAGGTCTTAACCAAGCTTCTAGAAACGCTCAAGATGGTATTTCTATGGTTCAAACTGCTGAAGGTGCACTTCAAGAAACTCAAGCTATACTTCAAAGAATGAGAGAGCTTGCCGTTCAATCTTCAAATGACACTAATGTCAATATTGACCGCCAATCTATTCAAAACGAAGTTGACCAATTAGCTCAAGAAATAACTAGAATAGCTAATAATACTGAATTTAATAATCAGAAGCTTTTAAATGGAGGTATAAATTCAAATAATATAGGTGAAGTTTCTTTCCATATAGGAGCAAACTCAGATCAAAGCTTAAATCTTTCAATTTCTGCTATGGATGCTCAATCACTTGGTGTAGCTAGAGATAAGACAACTGCCACTTTAAGTGGTAATACAGATGTTACGGCAGTAGATTTAGATGCTACTCTTGGCTCTGCTATAACTAACGGAACCACGATTACGTTAAGCGCAAATGCTACTGCGGCAACAGCAACTACAGGTGCTGTTGGCGGTATCACTCTAACTACAACAGGAAATACGTCAGAACTTAACGGATATACTATCACTTATGCCGATGGAGGAGACGGTGCGGCTGCTTCAGTAGCTTTTGACGCAGCAAATAAGACATTTACTATCACAGGTGACTTTAACGACACAGATACTACTGGTAGTTTTACATCTGGTACTGATGTTGCTACAGCATTGAATGCTGTTTTAACCGCTAATGGATTTACAGCTCAAGTATCTGGAGCAGGTACAGGTAGCGCAGCTACTGGTGGAACCTCAGGTACTTTTACAGGTGGTATAGGTAGTGGAGAGGTAGAATTGACATTAACGGCTGGAGCAACTACAGAGACTATCGTTGTTGATAATACAGCTACAAGTGTGAGTTTTAAAGATGCTGCAAAATTTAAAGGCATAAATTTAACACTAGATGGATCTTTAAGTGCATCTACAGCTGCAACAATTACAATAGGAACAACTACAGCTAGAAGTGCTTCATTCTCAAACAATGAGAAAGTGGCAGATGCAGTAGCTGCAGCTGGAATAGATGTATCTACTTCTACATCAGCTAATTCAGCTATTACAACGATTGATAAAGCATTAGAAAAAGTTTCTTCTGAGAGAAGTAAACTAGGTGCTGTTCAAAACAGATTAGAACACTCAATTAGAAACTTAGATACTTCAGCTGAAAACTTACAAGCTGCTGAATCTAGAATCAGAGACGTAGACATGGCTAAGGAAATGATGGAATTCACTAAGAATAACATCTTACAACAAGCAGCACAAGCTATGTTGGCTCAAGCACAGCAACAACCTAGTGGAGTATTACAACTTCTTAGGTAATGCTATAAGGGTCCCTTAAAGGGTAACCTTTAAGTGCAAATCGGGTGAATTGCTGGAACTTCCTAAAGCTCTGCTCCCTACAACGTAATCCGAAAGGATAGGCGTGACAGGTTAAAAAGCAGTAGAGATGTTACAATGGATAATCAGCAGCCAAGCTCCTGTACCGAAAGGTTGGAGAAGGTTCAACGACTAAGACGAACGTACTACGTAATGAATAATGAAAAATGAATAGTGAATAGGTAAAAAATAAAAATCTAAATACTTATTCATTATATGTATATGAGGTCTGTAGGGATTTGAGATGTCCCGAAGTGCCCGACAACCTAAGTAACAATTAAGAATTAAGAATTAAAAATTAAGAATTAGGAAACATTCTTAATTCTAAGTTGAAAGTTAGGTTGAAGATATAGTCTGGCAAATATCGAAAGATATTTGATGGCCCGCAAGCTAACCAAGTACCTCAAGGAGTTCTTCAATTATTAAGATAATTGAAGTCGAGTTTCCTTTTATCAATAGAGGGTCAGGGGATTTTTTCCTCTGGCTCTTTATATATTCTTTTAAAATTAAAACCTTCCTTCTTTTCTAAGCCTTCTTATTTTATCAACTATCCCCCAATAAGTCCTATTTAATCTATTAGAAATTTCTTTATCAGTTACTCCTTTTCTTTTTAAATCTATAATTGACAATTCCTCTTCTTTTGAATAAGTATTATCCATTACTTTTAGTGAAGCCTTTATAATTTTTTTATTAGGGTATGTTTTTTCTAACTCTCGTTTTTTATCTTCAAGTCGCTTTGTTATATCAACTTTATAGGTCATGCAAGGTATCTGTACAACATAAGGCTTAACTAAATCAATAAATTTCATTAATTCATTTCTCTTTCCTATTTCTAAAATATAATTTTTCCCATCTGGTCGCCTTTTTAACATAAATTCAATATCAAATTGTTCTTTGATGTGATTTTTAAGTATGATGTTTTCTTCTTTTGTAAAGTTTAATGAGTATAAATAAATACGTGGCGTAATATATATTTTATTGCCTGTTTTGTTTATAGATGTATTTAATACTAAGCTTCCATCATCCATATATAAACATGCTAATCCAATAGAATGGTCTAGTAACTTAATATTTTCTTTAGTAATTATTTTTACTTTATCATTATTATAAAATTTATTATATAAGTCTGTATATATAGGATGACTTGGAGAGTATAACTTTCCATTGATGTCATTTTGACTAAATTTAAAATCTAATTTTGATAGCATGCTAGCCTTCCATTTTCTATAGGGTACTTGCTTATCACTTCCATGTTCTCTATAATGGGCATTTTTACTTCTACCATATAAAGCTAAATTCCCATCCCCGAGGATACTCCCAACGATAATATTTCTTTCAATCTGATTTAGACTATATTCCTTTATATTCTCTTCGTATCTTCTTTTCTTTGCTTTCATTAATTCATTATGAAGCTTTTTCTTATATTGTGGACTCTTTTTCATTCCAAGTTTAGATGCTTTTCTTCTTAATGTATATATAGACATGCCCAATTTAGTGGCTAATTCCTTAGTATCAGTATTCGGATAATATTCTTTAATAAGATTATTTAACTCATCCTCACTTAAGTTTTTCATTACTTATCTCTCCTCTAGCCGAACAAATGTTTGTTATAATTTTATTATAGCATATTTTTAACTTAATATTTTATTAATTTGCTTCTTCAATAAATATAATTTAGAATATGATTAGATAAATTTATTTTAAATCTAGATTGGAGACTTGGTTCATGAATAATGATTTTGAGAGTAAAGAATATCTTGAAGAAAAGCTTAAATGGGTAAGATATAGACTTAAAATGTTGAATGAGATTGAAAATAAACTTAAGGAAATGAGAAATTTGGCTGAAACTGCTAAAATTAATACCCTTAGTCCTATTGAAATTGAAGAAATCAATATTAAGATAGAACAATTGAGAAATGAAGTTATAGAACTAGATAAAAATAGTAGAGCTTTGTTGTCAGAATGGTTATAAATTTTAAATATGGTACCTTAGACCGTATGAATTTAGATACTTTTTTTTGATATAATTAATGTATAAAACTGTATTACATCAAATGAATTTGATGCTATAAAAATATAAGGAGCTGGTGCTATGGATATAGCAGCAATGTCTACTATGTTAACTCAAGGAAAGATAATTCAGCAGGCTAATCTTTCTGTTATGAAAATGGCTATGAATTCTGCTGAAAATTCTGGTCAGATGATTAAAGAATTGGCTGATAATAATGTTAAAATGATGGAACTTTCTGTTAATCCACATGTTGGATCTAATTTTGATATGAAATTATAAAAAATAATAGCGGAGACTATTTCTCCGCCTATTTTACAATTCTTAAACTTTCCTTTAATTTGAATAGATTTTCTTCATTTTCAAAGGATTTATGTTTGATAAATTTTACATCTCCACTTAAATCTGCAATAGTAAATTCAACTTCACTTAACCTTTCATTAAATTCTTCTTTCACTTCGTCAAACTTCCTATCAATAGTTTCTAATATATTATTATGTCCTTCTACAAGAAGCTCAATATTTCTTTGCATTCTTTCTTGGATCATACCCTGCTTTCTAAGTTCAACTTCCATTTTTTCTATTCTTTTGTCCATACCATCAAGCCTTTTGTCCATACCATCTAGCCTTTTGTCCATACCATCTAGCCTTTTGTCCATACCATCTAGCCTTTTTTCCACACCATCAAGCCTTTTTTCCATATCGTCAAGTCTTTTGTCCATACCATCAAGTCTTTTGTCCATACCATCAAGTCTTTTGTCCATACCATCAAGTCTTTTGTCCATACCATCAAGTCTTTTGTCCATACCATCAAGTCTTTTGTCATCTCACTTAGTAACTTTTCAATTTTTTCCATTGCATTTCCCCCTAGATTTTATAATTATTTTAATTAGTCTAGAGAAAATTAATTCTCACCTATATAGGTAATATGTCTTTATAAGATTATATCATAAAGAGCAAATTTACAAAGTATAAATTTCATTATTTATGAAATTTTGTGATTACTTCTTGAAAAGCTGACCTAAATCCTTTAGATCAAGCTTTCCTAAAGCTGCTTGTTTGTTTTCTTCTTGTATTTGAAGGTATATTTCCTTACGGTGTATTTCTATATTTTTAGGAGCGGATATGCCTAGCTTTACTTTGTTTTCTTCTATACCTATTATTTTTACTTCTATATTTCCGTCTATTACGATGCTTTCATCTTTTTTTCTTGTAAGTATAAGCACCCATATCCCCCCCTACCCTATCTTTTTAATATTTTCAAATATTTTATATTTTAATGTATATTTATCATCTTCTAGAACTATTTGTTTTGCTCTATTGGTTTTGGTATTAATGATTATAGGTCCCTTTAAATTTATAGTCATATCTTTAATATCATCGGGAACAACAGCAATGGAATATATCATAACATCTTCAGTTTTTTCTATCTCCAATTTTTCTACTACATTTTGTGGAATATCGAATTCGTAATCTGACTTGAATAAGAATGGACTTGTTACAACAAAGGCTAGATTAGGTTCATCTACTGATTGAAGCCATTGGAAGGGCACCTCTGGGTCGGGACTATTTATTAAAATATATTTTTTTATATCTTCAAATCCTAAAAGTCCATCGGGAAAATTTATTATCTCATTTTCATTTATTTCAATTTCGCCGAAATGGCGAGTGTTTATCTTCATAGCATTACCTCCATGGTCTAAGTTAAGAGTTTAGAGTTAAAGGTTTAGAGTTACTTATTGTATTCCTAATAGGTCTTTTTTTAAAACAAACTATGTTTTCTTATAATCTCATAATATTTTTATATCAATTATTTAAGTGCTTCTTACAAATTTCTTTACATACTTTTAATATTTTAAAACAATATATTTTTCAATAGATATTTTTAAGAAATAAATACTTAAAAAAACTCTTAACTTTTAATTCTTAACTAAATCTTTGTATCCATATTTCCTCCAACATACTGAATATCGATACTGTTCTTTTGTCTTAAGTATATTTCAACTTTTCCAGGTGTATAGTTTATTTGTGGTTTGTTTACTTTTATATCCATGTTTACTTTTCCTTCATGTACTTTTATATCTACTGTACCACCTTTAAAATCTATTTTAGGTCTACTTTTTGGTATAAGATCAAAATTAAATTCTTTTTTAAATAATTCAAAGGCGTTTTCTTCTGCTTGATTTGGTATAGGATCTAATCCATTTTCTATAGCAGCTAACTCGTTTCCTTGCCTTACAATTCTTTCTATACCTTGCATAGCTGCTTGTTTAGCAAGCTGAACTGTTTCTTTAGTAAGGTCTAAATAATTTTTAAGTCCTGCTTCTGCAAAACATTGATATTGGTCTATTTGTACTCTAACTTGTTCAGAGTGTATTTCTATTCTTGGATGTTCAGTATTCATATTTATATCTGCTTTAGGCTGTGTAATCTCCATTTTTCCTGGAGTTGTATTTATTCCTATAAGGGCTGGAGAAGTGTTTATTTTTAGCAATAAAGTCACCTCTTTAGTCAATTATGCTCATGTCTAAAGTTAAGAGTTAAAAGTTAAGAATTAATATAGATAGACAACTCTAAGATTTAATTTATATTACTCTAGGGATTTTGAGGTTTCCTTCTGAGTGATTTTGAAGCATTTGTTGCTACTTCTGTCTTCTTTTATTTAAAGATGGCAAATCTTCACATGAACCAGAAGGATTCTCAAAATCCTAATAAATTTAACCTTGAACTTTGTTATCTATAGTTTTAAAAAACCCCTATAATTTATTTTATAAGATAAAGTATATACTTTATCTTATAAAATCTATAAGTGTAGGTTGTATCACTTTTGCACCAGTAGATAATGACGCTCTATATACATTTTCATTATTCTTAAGTTTCATTATAACTTCAGCTAAATCTGCATCTTCATTTTCACTGAGGAGCTTTGTAAAGGTTACATTATTTTCATCTATCCTGTTTTGGACCAGTTCCAGTCTATTTACTCTGGCTCCTATATCGGATCTCACTGATAGGATTCTATTTATATGACTATCTATATCATCTAAAAATTCTTGTATGCCTTCACTATCTCCGGTGTTCATGGCATTTATTGCTTCTTCAAAATCTTTTATTAAAGTGCTCTCTTTTGCTCTTACTATATCTACACTGAGTACAGGCTTAATATTAGAAGAATTAACGGTTGAAAATTTAATGGCATAATCAGTACCATCCATATCATTATCCTCTGCAGTCACGCTAATTTTTCCTGCTCCAAACTCAGCATCAATTTTAGTTTGTAATTCAGTTACAAATCCATTTACAGTAGCTGAACTTAATGTTCCAATAGATATTCTTTTATTTACCCCATTGTAATTAATCAAAAACTCGGTATTTTCGAATGTGTCACTTTGAATATCTGCATCCATCAGTAATTCATCACCTTTTATAACTGCTTCTTCAGCGCTTGAACTGGTACTTTCAGCTATACCTGTATCGTATCCATAAGGTAATTTCGATAATGTAGGATGTATTTCTTCATACCCAAATACATCAATTCCATTTGTACTTACTTCAATATCTTCTCCTACACCGATTTCATAGGTAGTTTCTGGTCTATTGGCTAAAGCCGACGAGGTTATATCTATATTAAACTTTCCGTCTTCAGTAAAGAGTTTTTTATCTGTTTTATATCCGGAAAAGATATATCTTCCAGCATAGTTTGTATTTCCTAAAGAGATTAAGTGCTCCTTAAGCTGCTTCATTTCATCGGCAACTTTTTGCTTATCTTCTGTGCTTAAGCTATCGTTTGCTGCTCTGACGGTCAATTCTCTTGCTCTTTGAAGTACATCTTCCACATTTGATATGGCAGACTCTGTAACTTCTATCCAAGATAGAGCATTGGTTACATTTTTATCATACTGTTCAAGTTTATTAAGATCTGTACGCAGCTTTAAAGCCCTTGATGCCCTCACTGGATCATCAGAAGGCATTTGCACAAGTTTTCCCGTTGAAAGCTGATTTTGATATTTATCTAAACGACGCAAGTTATTATTTAAATTACGCATCATGTTCATCACTAACATGTTATTTGTTATGCGCATAATTTTAGGGCCTCCTTTCATGTAGAAGTTTAGAATGTTAAAATGTTGAAATGTTTAAAATGTAAAAAATAAAAACCTAACTTAAATTTCTCAAATAATTTATAAGTCCTAATAAAGTTTTACAAATATCAGAAGTTTTACTGTATAAATATGTGAATTTTTGTTCATCAATATATCCTAAGTCTAAAAGTATATATAATTGACTTTTAACCTCGCATGATGACCCTCTAGCTAACTTCCAACTATCAAGTTCTTCAAAACTATTCAGCTTAGCCATCTTCTTCTCCTAAATTCTTTTAACATTCTAACATCAAAACATTCTAACTTTTCCTATTATCTCCCCACCAATCCTAATTTATTAACTATCGTATCTATCATTTCATCAAAGGCCGTTATCATCCTTGCATTGGCATTGAAGGAATGTTGGAATTTTACCATTTCTGCCATTTCTTCGTCCAGTGAAACTCCCGATATCGACTGTCTGTTGATATCTACCTGATGAAGTAGAACTGTTTGGTTATCCTTCATTCTTATGGCTTCTTGGGTATCGACTCCCAGGTTTGAGATAAGAGATTTTACATAGTCGTCAGGACTTCCCCATTCATATAAGGATACGTCGTTTCTGACGCTACCCATTTTTTTAGCGTTGTTTCCGTCTCCCGGAACTCCTTCAGGAGATATTGATGCTGCTATTTTATCGAGGTCTCCATCTACATCGGCTGAAATCGTAAGCTCACTTGCCGATATTTTATCTGTGATCACATATCTGCCGTTGCTTAAAAGCTTAATAGTCTTTCCTTGGTAAGTAGGCTCCGAAAGTTTTGAATTTATATTATTTCTAATAATTTCATTATTTTCTTCTTCCGTTAGAGAAGAACTGGTCCCGCTCAATACAAAGCTCGTTACGTCTACCGCTGGTCCACCTTCCAGTCCTTCAGTAAGTAGATAATTTTCATATTCTGCAGTAGACATCCCATTGATGGTAAAAAGATTTGTCCCTGTATTAGCATTTAAATCGTAGCCTGTCTTATGGATTCTGTTTAGCTGCTCTGCTAAAACGTCTGTAAAATTATTAAGCCTTTCCATATAATAGGGAATACCTTTATCACTACCGTTTATATTATCTCTCATGTCTATAAGGCCTTTTATTTTTCCGCTTTTAGGATTAAATGTAGAACCGTCTTCCCACATTAAATCGCTTAGATTTTCAGCGTCATCAGGGTGTAGCTTGCTTGTGCGCTGCTGATAAGCCAATTTATTGTTTCTGAAATGAGATACCAGGCTCTTTCCATTAATAAGTACGTGAAATCTATTCTGATTATCTTCATAATAGTCTATATTAACCAGCTTTGAAAGCTTATCCAGAACGAGATTCCTCTGGTCTCTCAAGTCATTTGCCTTACTTCCGTCCAGCTCAGCATTATAAATGAGTTCATTTAATTTTCTAATCTGATCTGAGTACCCATTTATCTGATCTACAGTAGTTTTTATTTCAAAGTCTATATCGCTTTGAAGCTTTTTAAACTGCTCCGCCATGTGATTTATATTTTTAGCTAAAGCTATACCTCTTTGTCTTACCAAGGCTCTTACCGTTAGACTTTCCGGAGAAGTGTTAAGCTCTTGGAGAGAGCTAAAAAATTGGTCCATAACCGTACGAATACCTGATTCTGAAGGCTCATTAAATATAACTTCTATAGTCTCAAGGGTTTCTGCCTTGACTTCCCATTCTCCATAGGTCATATTTTCTCCTCTAAATTTAAAGTCTAAAAACTCATCCCTTATCTGAGTTATATTTTCCGTCGTGACACCTGTACCCAACATACCCTGTCCTCCAGATAAAGCCATAGGAGTAGATTGCTTTATGTCAAGTCTCTGTCTTGTATAGCCTTCCGTGTTGGCATTTGCAATATTGTGCGAAGTCACATTTAAAGCCCTTTGACTTGCAAAGAGCCCAGAACGAGATATATTAAAACCAAAAAAAGTTGAACTCATAATTTATCCCACCTTACATATTAGTCCTTAGTTCCTAGTCATTAGTTCTTGGTAAATTCATGTTAATCGCTTTTCGCTTCTCGGTTAGGATCGTGCTTTCAAGTACTCTAGATATTGATCTTTGAGGTGACCTTTTAAGTCTTTCCGGTAACCGGTAACCCGTCACCCAAATTATACTCTTGCATCAAACAGATTATTTTTTGTTTTTACTTCTTTTTCATCGGCCATAGAGCCATAGGTGATGCCTTTGGTTTCCATGCTTGTTAAAAGATTTTTATTGAACTCTATATATTCTAGGGATTGTTGAATAAGTTTATTGTTTAAGTCATTGGCTTTCTTTACTTTTTCTACTATATCCACAAGCTTATCTCTTACTTCTAATATCTGGTCCTTCAAATCTCCTTCAAGATACTGAGAAAGTTCAGTAACATTTTTAAATACTTCTATTCTCAATTCCTTGCTTATATTTATTGTTAGTGCCTCCCTGACCTTGTCAATCTTTCCAAGATTGAATATGATGCTTTGTTCCTTTCTAGTGATGGCGTCTAGTTCCTTTATTCTTCCATCTATTACTACTCTTTTTTTTTCTTTTGCCAGCTTAAGCACTTCTTCATATATTTCGTACTCTTTATTTAAAGTCATTATCAACTGTTCAACTGATTTACTCACGAAATCAACCCCTTTTTTAGCCTATGGCACTTTGTTAGCTCTTAGTTCTTACCCCTTAACTCTTAGTATCAAATTCACGTTAGCCTTTATCTTTAAGTTATTCTCTGTTCGACACTGGGCACTGGGTACTTCTTAGTTAGTCCTTAGTTCTTAGCCCTTAGCCCTTAGCAAATTTAGATCTTCCATTACTTATTCATTATTAATTATTCATTTTTAACTTTTATTCCTCATCATCCATTTTTAAATCTTTTAACTCTAAACTCTTAACTCTAAACTCTTAGTCCCTGTCACCCGTAACCCGTTACCCTTCTTAGACCTTCTTATCAAAATTAACCCTCTCAAACATCTTATCTACAACTTCCTTTGCCTCCGGATTATATGTTCCTGATGCTATTTGCTTCTTTATCTCTTCTACTTTCTTATCTCTAACCTCAGGAAGTTTTTTAAAAGCATTCATGGCCAGCTGAAAATCCTTGGCCTTATCTGATATCTCTATCTTATCCTTGCCTCCGATCACTTGTTTTGTCTTTTCAGTCTTTGCCATCTTACTTTTGTAGGCTCCCAGCACTTTTTGGATATTTGGATTATTAGTTATTTTCATAAAAACACCCCACCTCTACCGATATTTCTATTTATATTATCGGTAAAGATAGGGTCTTTGTTTACAATTAATTTCATTTTTATCTCTTCTTTTTTATTTCTGTTATGTACATCTTATCTTTTTCCCTGAATTTTTCCCTTTTTTTAGCAAACCTGTCAAAACCTGATTTAAGTCCTCTTTCAATCTCTCTAGAGCATTCTTCACAATATCTTCCGGTTCTGATGGCCTTTCCGCATCTTTCACAGTCCAGTACAAGTCCCGGCGATTCTCCTACTATTTCTAATTTACCTTCTCTAAGATATCGTAAAATCTTATCCTCCGAAACCTCAGTTTCTTCCGATACTATTGTTATATTGGCTCCCGGATGGTCATAAACATATTCCTTAACTTTTTTAAAGTCTTCATCATCCCGTCGTCTACACTGATAGCACAATTTACTTATTCCGTCATATTGAAACAATTTTCCGCATTCTTTACAATTTCTTATGTCCATAAATATCACCCCCTTGTAAGCGGTAACATGTACAATATATTATATCATAATTGATTAGTATTAGTGACAATTTTCTAGACATTTCTTCCCGTTGCAAAGGTAAGTACATAAACCTCCCCTGCTCCCTTTTCTACCAATACCCGTGAACACTCATTGACAGTCGCACCTGTAGTAAATACGTCGTCAATCAATAGTATATTTTTGTCTTTTATGTTATCATCCCGAATTACTTTGAAAGCATCCTTCAGATTTTCTATACGTTCTTCTCTACTCAGCCTGTTCTGGGTCATTGTATTTTTTACTCTTATCAGAGAAGTGACGTCTATATCTATGTCTGTCATTTTACCCAGGTATTTTCCTATGAGATAAGATTGATTAAAGGTTCTTTCCCTTTCTTTCTGCCTATGAAGGGGAACAGGTACAATTAGATCTATATCTTTAATGTCCGATTTTGCAAATATATCTCTCATAATCTCAGCCATATGATAGGATATATATCTTTTTTTACTGTATTTAAGATCATAGATGATTTTTTTAGATATATCGTCATATTCCATACATGATATGGCATTGGTATAGAAATATTCACTATTTATACACTGATGACATTTATCAAGAAGATACTCCTCGTCTAATGGCTTGCCGCATTTTATACAAATTTTGCCCTCTATAAATTGCAAACTAGCCCTGCATTTACTGCATAGGGAATACTTTTCGTCGTTATCTATAGATATATTGCATATTATGCAATATATATTTCTGGGATAAATGAAGTTTAAAAAAGTATCCCAATAATCGTATAGAATTTTTTTATATTCTATGCTACACCTTATTTTCGAAGACCACATTATCTCCACCCTTTTCCTTGCCATGGTACATTCTTAAATCTGCCTTTTCGATTAGGCTTCTTATATTTTTTGCACAGTTAGGATAGCATGCCATTCCTATGCTTATAGTTATTTTAATATCCTTATTTGCCAGTTCGGAAATTTTATCCTTAACATCCTTTACTTTATCCTTAATCCTCTGGGCCACCTTATGGGCAATTTCCCAATCTGAATTTGGAAGAATTATGGCAAATTCCTCGCCTCCATATCGTGCAGCTATGTCATTGCTCCTTATATTATCCTTTATTATTTTTGATATTTCCTTTAAAACCTTATCTCCCACTATATGTCCATAGGTATCGTTAAAGGACTTAAACTTATCTATATCTATCATGAGAAGAAAGAGCTTCTTGTCATACATCGCTGCTCTATCCATTTCAATTTTCAAAACATCATAGAAATATCTGTGGTTGTAGAGCTTTGTAAGTCCATCAGTAATGGAGCGTATTTTAACTTCTTTATACAACTTGTTGTTCTCTAAAACCTTAACTATTCTCGAAGCTATGATATCTAATAGATTTATATTGTCATCGGTAAACTCATACTTTTCCTTTGAATACACCGCTATTACGCCAATTCCTTCATTTTCATATATCAAAGGTATTATAGCGCAGGACTTTATGCCAAAATCGTATTTAAAAGCATTTAGGATATGTCTGTCTTTTAAAAGATCTGAACTGATAACTCTTTCCTTGGTTACGAGAACCTTACCGGAAACCCCTTCCCCTCGTCTAAAAGTAATTTTTCCCATTTTAGAGCCTATTTTTCCATATCTCGCCCTTGCAGAGAGGATATCCTTTTCACCATCATAAAGCATAATCAAACATTCATCAATATCTAAGGTCTTTGCTATTATTTCAGCTATGTTATCCAAAATTATTTCTGTGCTTGGGAATGCATCTATTATTTTACTTATTTTATAAAGGGCTTCAAACTCCTTAACCTTTCTATCTAATACGTGGCTTTTTTTATAATAAAACCGTGCAAAGTTACCAAAGAAAACTGAAGAAATGATTATATATAAAAAAGTAGTATAATAGGTGAATTCAACCGTTTCTCTAAAAAACAAAATTGAAAAAAAGATACTTGATATTATTGCAAATATAATGCCTTGTAATCTGTTTATAAAAATTATAGATGTTATAACTATAAATGAAAAATAGATATGGAAAGAAAGATTTTTCATTCCTCCCAAAAACCAAAGTATAACACTTATTAAAATGAAATTACCCCAAAACTTTAACTTAATACTTTCTATATTCAATATCTTTTTATCGTCTCTTTTCATTATAAAGAGGTTATACAGTATTGTTAGCAAAATCAAGGGCAACAGTTTCATATAATCCCATCTTGAGGCATTAGATAAGTTAAACAAAACTAGTAAAACGAAGGTAAGTATCTTAAACACTATGAAATTTCGTTTGTGATTGGCTTTGAGATACACCAGGTAGCCACCTCCAAGAATCCTCAAAATTGCACTTTGAAATCTTAATTAATACTCTCTACTCCAGTAAATTTTCATCTAAGATTCTCTTAAATCTGTATCCAAGACCAGAGTTTCTATCCTTGGTCCTCTTGTTTTTTATCATCATATACATATACTTCTCCATCCCTACTAAAACCACCAATTCCCTGGCCCTAGTTACAGCAGTATAAAGCAGGTTTCTATTTAAAAGCATCGGCGGTCCCCAGCTTAGAGGCATAACCACCACAGGAAATTCGCTTCCTTGACTCTTATGAATGGTGACTGAATAGGCTAATTCTATTTCATCAAGGCTAGCAAAGTCATACTCCACATATTTTTCATCATCATAAAAGACCGAAAGGGTCTTTGCATCCTCATCGATTCCGCAAACGTAACCTATATCACCATTAAATATTCCTTCACCTTCCTTAAGACCATTTTCTGTTTTCCACTTTATATTGTAGTTGTTTTTAATCTGCATTACCTTATCCCCTACCCTAAAAAGCCGGTCTCCTATCTTTTTTTCAGCTTTCATTGGGCCTTTTGGGTTCAGAATATTTTGAAGCTCCCTGTTTAGATTGATAGTCCCTACCTTGCTATTCTTCATGGGTGTCAGTATTTGTATATCCTTTATAGGATCATAATTATTAAAGGCCGGAAGTCTTTTAAAACAAAGTTCTTTTATAGTGTGAAGTATATCATCTTGACTTTTTTTTGAAATAAAGAAAAAGTCCTTATCCTTTATATTCACTTTAGGTTTTAAGCCCTTGTTAATCCTATGGGCATTTACCACTATCATACTTTCACTGGCTTGTCTGAATATTTCGGTCAATTTCACTACCTTTACAATGCCGCTTTCAATTATATCTGCCAGTACATTACCGGGCCCCACCGAAGGCAACTGATCAACGTCTCCTACTAATATCAGTCTAGTTCCAGGCATGATAGCCTTAAGAAGGTGATACATAAGTAGAATATCTACCATGGAAACCTCATCAATTATCATTACATCATAGGTTAAGGGATCTTCACCGTTTTTCATAAAGGCCATTCCAAAATCATCTTCTAAAAATGAGTACTCTAAAAGTCTGTGTATAGTTTTCGCTTCTTTACCCGTAGTTTCAGCAAGTCTTTTGGCAGCTCTGCCGGTAGGTGCAGCTAGAGCGATGCTTAAGTTTTGTCCTTCAAATAGTTTTATAATGCTATTAACCGTAGTAGTTTTTCCGGTTCCCGGCCCTCCTGTTATGACAGTAACTCCATTTTTCACCGATTCTTCAACGGCAGTTTTCTGTTTTTCTGCTAAAATAATTCCTTCTTCATCCTCAATTCTCTTTATTTCTTTCTCTATATCTATGTCAATATCCTTAAAGTTGGCACCTGCTAATTCTATGAGTTTTTTGCACACTCCAGTTTCTGCATAGTAAAAGGCCATAGGAAACACTGCGATATCTCCATTTATGTTCTCCTGCTGAATTTCTCCGTTTATTGTAAGAGTAGTAATTCCATCTTCTACCAGTTTGTCTTCTACTGCCAAAATCTTTGCCGTCCTATGGATGAGTTCATCCTTTTTCGCAAAAGTATTTCCTTCTAAATTATATTGAGATAGCACGTATTTTATTCCACACATTATTCTGTAGGGCGATTTTGGGTCAACCCCCATTTTTTTAGCTATATTATCAGCCATCTTAAATCCTATACCTGCTATATCGTCAGCCAATCTGTAGGGATTTTCTCTGATAAACTCTATGGCCCGATCTCCATACTTTTTGTAAATCTTCATGGTATATGTAGGTGAAACTCCATACTGCTGGAGAAAGAGCATAACTTCCTTTATTTCCCTCTGCTCTTCGAAGGACTCGGCGATGGCCTGGGCCTTTTTGTGTCCTATGCCACTTATTTCTGTCAAGAGCTCAGGCCTATATTGAATGATGTCTAAGGATTCCTTCCCAAATCTTTTTAGAATTTTCTTGGCAAGTTTAGGCCCTATGCCTTTAATCAGCCCAGAGGATAGATAACTCAATATCCCCTCATCCGTAGAAGGCATAATCTGCTTGCTACTGATTACCTCCAGCTGTTCACCGTATACCGGATGAACGATATATCTGCCCTTAAAGGCCATGGTTTCCCCTACATTTATTATGGGAATGTATCCGATAACGACTATCTCTTCATCGTCAGTATGAACCTCGGCTACAACATATCCATTTTCTTCATTTTTAAATATAATTTCATTTACAACGCCTTTAATTTCAACGGCCATAACATCACCTAACTACAAATTCAATATTATAATCATATCGGAAAGAAAGTTCTTTTTACTTCTATTCTAAAGTTCGAACTCTATATATACTAACACTTTTATATCTCAACAAATTGTTAATCAAGTTAAAATTAGCCAACAAAGTATTCATATACCTTAATTAGCTACATTATAACATATATATTATCTCAAATCTTGTCTAACTTTCCCCACTTTTTTTCATCAAAGTCTCTTTAATTTCTACAATTTCTTTTTTTAACACCGCAATGTCACCTTTTGTAGCAGGACTATTGAATTCTTCGTAGAAATAGTAATTATCAAATGTCGTATTATATCGGAATTTGAAGGATGCATCATTTAGTATGATTTTACCTTTATTTAAATGCTCTTTAGCAGTCTTTAGTTTATTAAAACATTTTACCTCTTTTCCGTTTGTAAGCATTATTTTTGTAATTTTATCCTTTTCGTAAATTTCTTCGATGGAAAAGATATTAATGTAGCCATAGGAACCATCCTTTAAAAATATAGGCTTTCTCATTTTAAAAAGAATCAAAAGTACATCATAGCTTAGGGGCAGGGGAACAATAATTTTTTGATTGACTATATTTCCGTATTTCTGCCTGATGGCGTTAATGTCGACACCATAGTATTTACAGATCAGCTTCAGTATAGTTTTTAAAGCCTTATATACTATGTATTCTTTACCATCTTCAGTAATAATTTCAGTAACATTACCCATACTGTCTTTGTATATGGGAATAAGGCAACATAGACCTTCTTCGATAGCTTTTTCTATATCTTTCATATTTTTCACCTCGTTTTAAGATTAAATGATTTTAGTTTTTTCTATATTATATACGAACGCATGTTCTATGTCAATATTTGGTATAGGAAAGGAGAATGTATATGGCTAATACATTGAAGAAAATTTTAGGAAAATTAGATGAAATAAGCAACAGACTAGATAAATTAGAAAAGGATATGGAGTTTATAAAGGTGGAGGCCAGAGCCAATAATGTAAGCATCAAAGAAATAGAAAAAATGGTGGAAGATATGGATGACAGGCTTCTCACTCTCTATGACGATGTAGGAAGTATAGATGAACAGCTGTCGGGAGTAGATACAAAGCTGGACTTGTTGGGGGCTATGATGTTTCCGGAAGAGTAACAAAAGCGCCTAACGTCGCTTTTGTTACTCTTAGTTAGTAGTTCGTAGTTCATTCTTTGTGGTCTTTTGTAGTTAGCCCTTAGTTCTTAGTAAATTTAGGTGAATCTTTTAGGATACTGGACGCTAGGTACTAGGCTCTGGGTACTCGGTTGGGGTCGCTCTTTTAGGTCTTTTCGGTCACCCGTTACCTGTCACCGGTAACCCGTAACCTCTCTTCTATTTTATATTTTCAATGACTTTCGTAAGCTCATTTATGCTAATTGTGAGACTTTCTAATTTGTTTTCAAACCTTACTAAAAGGTATATAGATACGGCTATGGGAAATCCCAGATTAGCAATCTGAGCATATATTTCTTCCATTGATCTAAGACCTCCTTTTGTATTTTGGTGATATTGATCAAAGACGCCTTCGACGCTTTTTCAGTTGCATGTTACATGTTGCAAGTTTTAAGGTCTTTTCAATATTTTATAATAGGGACACAATATATTGTGCCCCCCTAAGAATTCAAAGTTTATGGAAATAGTTGTAAAACCTTTACAAAAAAGCCCCAGCCACATGGACTGGGATTTTTCTATTGTTCTGCTATAATATCTGTAACATCAGTCGTCACTACTCTAGCTGAACTTATCTGAAGCAAATCTCCACCGGATGAGTTGAAAATATTTTTATCGATTATTGTCTGCTTTATCGATTTCCTTCACACTAATCTCCTCACAGTTGTGAGAACCGGTCCTCCAGAATACCATGGCTTAGACCTATTTTAAAAATTTTTTTCAAAAAAGAAAAAAACCGACTATTTAAAAGTTAGGCTTTAAAATCCTTCTACTTTTAAAAATCAGCTCTAAATCTAATGGTAAGTTTATAGAACTAAAATAAAATTTAATTTTAGTTTGAAAATCTACCCTGCTTTATTTTCCAAAATAATACTATATATCCAAATTTATATATGATTTTTTTAGTTTTTAATTGGAATAATAATATGTGTACCAAAAACAAAAAGGAGAGATGAGTTTATGGACAGATTAGCTCTTTTATTAGTTATCATTGGTGCTCTTAACTGGTTGCTTATTGGTCTTTTTGGTTATGACCTTGTAGCCGCTTTATTTGGAGGTACAGGCTCTATAGCTCCAGGTCAAGCCTCAGGGATCAGCAGAGTGGTGTATGCCTTAGTTGGTATAGCTGGAGCTTACGCCATCAGTTTCTTGTTTAGAAATAGGGAAGCAAGAGAAAATAGATAATTTTATCAGATACAAACAAAAACCCTTAGAGTCTCTTAAAACTCCAAGGGTTTTTTGCTTTTTTATTTTCCAAGGACTTCTTTTTTGAGTATTTCAGCCTTGTCTGTTCTTTCCCAAGGAAGATCGATATCTGTTCTTCCAAAGTGACCATAGGCTGCCACCTTTCTATAGATAGGCTTTCTAAGGTCTAAATCTCTAATGATAGCAGCTGGCCTTAAATCGAAATGTTTTTTAACAGCTTCAATTATTTTTTCTTCAGGTGCCTTAGCAGTTCCAAAGGTTTCAACCAGGATAGAAACCGGTTGAGCTACACCTATGGCATATGCGAGCTCTATCTCACACTTGTCAGCAAGTCCCGCAGCAACTATATTTTTTGCAACATATCTAGCAGCATAGGCAGCAGATCTATCAACCTTAGTTGGATCTTTACCTGAAAATGCCCCACCGCCATGTCTTGAATAACCACCATAAGTATCTACAATTATTTTTCTTCCGGTAAGACCTGCATCACCTTGAGGTCCACCTATAACGAATCTGCCTGTAGGATTGATGAAGTACTTTGTATTTTCATCTAATAAATTTTTAGGAATTACTTTATTCACCACATGCTCTATTATATCTTTCTCTATCTGATCGTGCTTTACCTCTGGGCTGTGCTGAGTAGAAACAACTATGGCATCAATTCTAACTGGCTTGTCACCGTCGTACTCAACTGTTACCTGTGTCTTGCCATCAGGGCGAAGATATGATAGAGTCCCATTTTTTCTTACTTCAGTAAGTCTTCTAGCCAGCTTGTGGGCAAGGGATATAGGCATCGGCATAAGTTCCGGAGTCTCATTGCAGGCAAATCCAAACATAAGCCCTTGGTCTCCTGCACCTATTGCTTCAATTTCATCGTCCATCTCACCTTTTTTGTGCTCTAATGCTTCATCTACACCCATAGCTATATCGGGAGACTGCTCATCAATTGCTGTTAAAACTGCACAGGTATCACAATCAAATCCGTATTTGGCTCTAGTATAGCCAATTTCCTCGATAGTTTGTCTAACTATTTTAGGAATATCTACATAACACTTGGTAGAAATTTCTCCTGCTACCAAAACTAGTCCTGTTGTTACTGTAGTCTCGCATGCTACTCTAGCATTTGGGTCTTCCTTTATAATGGCATCTAATATCGCATCTGAAACCTGATCACATATCTTATCCGGATGACCCTCTGTAACTGATTCTGATGTGAAAAGTCTTCTCAATTTTTATTCCTCCTTATAATGTCCGGCATGGATTTCCGGTATTTTATTATACCCTTTTTGAAGAAATTTAATAAACACAAATGCGCTTGGACGCATTGTTAGCTCTTAGTTCTTGGCTCTTGGCAAATCCAGGTCAATCTTTTGGGTCTTTCCTGTTACCTATTTCCTATCTTCTTTCTACTATCTCCTGTTTTTAATCTTTTAACTCTTAATCCCGGTCACCGGTCATCGGTTACCGGTCACCCGTAACCCGTCACCGGTCACCGGTTACCCGTCACCCGTTAGCTATTAGCCTGTAAAAACAAAAACCTCTTCCGAACAGAAGAGGCTTTGTATCCAAGTTATCCTCATCTCTCAGAATAATAACATTCTGTAGGACTTGGCACCGTGTACCGTGTACCGGTTGCCGGACTTCATAGGGCCTATTCCCTCCATCACTCTTGATAAGGTATCAAGCTTTATTAATTTTACGTAAAAGATATTAACACATATTACAGATAGCGTCAATATATTTTTGAAGTTTTTGTATCTATTTTTTACTTAAGTGATATAGAGTCTTCATTTAAAACTGTACTACAGCTATATGACTTAAAAAGGTTACTATAAATGCAGCTACCACATTTCCTGCAAAGATTGCTAAAAAAGCATGCTTTATTCGCATATTAAAGAGTGAGGCTGCAATGGCCCCTGTCCAAACTCCCGTAGAAGGCAGGGGAACTGCAACAAATAATGCTAAACCTAGTATGCTGTACTTTTTTACATTTTTAGCCTTTCTCTCTGTCCTGTTTATTAGCCAGGTTTCAAATTTTCTTACTACCGTCACTCTTCTCAATTTATTAAAAAAGGGCTTTAAAAAAAACAATAAAAAAGGTACCGGCATCATGCTTCCTACTATACATAGAAGAGCTGCGTGTATGGGATTCATTCCCAATGATATGGCAACAGGAATAGCTCCTCTAAGCTCTATCACCGGTAAAGCTGATATTAAAAACACCTTAACTTCTCTAGATAAAAAATCAAATATGTCCATCGTTATACCACCTAAATCATTCTCTTTTCTTTTTACTTCCAATTATAAAATTTATAACCTAACTTACCTAGCTAATTTCTTATAGATATTCTTCAATAATCCTCTTCAGGCTCCGTAGAAGAGCTGTTTTAATAGAAAAGATTTAGAGGAAAAAACAACTCTTTAAAATCGCTTCAGAGGAAACATTGAAGGATATTTAAAGCTATACTGTTAGAGTAACTAGCACAAGAGATTAACTTAATTGTCTATATTATTCAAATTTCCTAATAAGTATATAACGAGGAAAATTCAATGTCAATATTTGGAGTAAATATCTGTAATTAATTTGTAACACATATTTAATTATGTTAATAAGGAAGCTTTTATTATAATTAAGATGGAGGCGAAAGATTACTAAGTATACTAAAGAATAAAAATCAACTGAACATCTGGGGATAAATAAGATAGCGGAAAGGAATGGTAGCCATGACTAGGTTTAAGCGAAGCTTTGCAAGTCTAATGTTTATAGCTTTAATTTTCAACATATTTATAAGCTTTCCCGCAGCTCAGTTTATCAATATCTATGAAGAAAAACAGACTCAAAATCTATCTACGGGAGTAGTTCACGAGAGAATTTTAAGGTTTACCGATAAGGGTTGGTTAAATTTGAACGTCTTAAAGATAGATCTTGATGACAGACATACTTCACTGGATATTTTAACGGACCAAGAAGGAATATCGACTAGGGATACCCTTACTAATCTTGCTGCCGAAAGCAAATCAAAGGATAAAATAGTAGGAGCAATAAACGGTGACTTTTTCGATACAAGAAACTTTGCCACAATGGGCCCCGTCATAGAAGACGGTGAGCTTATCACAACATCTATAAATGACCCAAGCTTTGCAGCCTTTAACATCAATGAAGAAGGTTACCCTTTCCTTGATTACTGGACTAAAAACAGTATAACCCTGGAAAATGAAGAAAACGACTTTATTTTAAATATAAACTATAAAAATAAACCCTACATAGATGAAAAAATCGTCCTGCTGGATAAAAACTGGGGTAAGCTTTCCTTGGGAAATGCAAAAACATCTGATATCATAGAAATGGTAATAGTAAACGATGAAGTAGAGGAAATAAGGATAAATAAGGAAGCTATAGCTATACCGGAAGACGGTTACATAATATCTGCAGCTGGCAACATAAAAGAATATATACTAAACAATTTCTCCGTGGGAGATGAGGTGTCACTAAAAATAGAGACAAAGCCTGACTTTGAAAACTTGAAGCTAGCTATGGGCGGAGGCTCCATAATCCTAAAGGATGGAAAGGTATTAGACAACTACACTCTTAAAATACCCGGCAGACATCCGAGATCTGCCCTTGGCATAAGTAAAGATAAGGATAAAATAATACTGGTAACCGTCGATGGCAGAACTTCATCCTATCCCGGAGTAACTCAGTATGAGCTTGGAGAAATTCTTCTAGAGCTTGGGGCCTATGATGGAATAAATCTAGACGGCGGCGGCTCCAGCGAAATGATTGTAAGAAATCCGGGAGAAAATAATCTAACCATAGTAAATAATCCCTCCGGCGGATTCGAAAGAAAGCTATTAAACGGACTGGCAGTTCTAAATGACAGCCCAAAGTCCTATCTGAAGGACATCATAATAAGCTGTGAAGACACAAACATATTTGTAGATACTTCAAGGGAGCTCCAGATAAAGGGTTATGACAGATATTATAATCCTGTGGACATCGACCTCGATGAGGTAAGCTGGAACGTCAGCGGCATAGAAGGAAAGTTTATAAATAATAAATTTATCCCTTCATCTTCCGGCAAAGGAACAATTACTGCACATTATAAGGGTAAAACTGCAACTTTAGAAGTAAAGGCTTTAAGTAATCCCATAAAGCTTGAAATATCACCTTCAAAAATATTCATTGATGAAGGTGGAAAAACACTATTATCGGCTTCAGCCGTAAACGACGAAGGCTATAGAGCTAAAATCGATATTAATGACCTTATATGGAACATTCCCGGTGGCCTTGGAGATATAAATGATAATACCTTTACAGCTTCAGACAATCCCAACAATGGAATAATGAAGGCCTCCTTCAAGAACATAGATGCTTATATACAGGTGGCCATAGGCTACAAGAAGACTTTGCTTGAAGGATTTGAAAAGAAAAATGCAGAATTTCTGGCATTTCCTCAGGAAGTAAAGGGAAGCTTTGACCTATCAAGCACTCATAAAAACGGCAGCAGCTCCGGAAAGATTTCCTATGACTTTACAGGTACCGAAGATTCAAGGGCAGCCTATATAGTATTTGAAAACGGTGGCCTTACTATGGAAACCAAACCCGTTAAGCTAGGTCTATGGGTTTACGGAAATAAGGGAAATGCCCACTGGCTCAGGGGAAAGATTACCGATTCAGAGGGTAATTCCTTTACCATAGATTTTTCCAAAAATGTTGACTGGCAGGGCTGGAAATTCGTAGAAGCCAATATCCCTGCCAATGCAACAGCACCCTTAAAACTGGAAAGGCTTTATTTGGTTGAAATAGACCCTTGTCTTAAGGACAGCGGATATATATACGTTGATGACCTTACTGCCTTTTATAAGTCAGGATTTCCTGAAGCAGTTCCAGAAAATAACACAATCTATCTGGATAAGAGAAATGTTAATGTAGAGCTTGAAAATGAAAACTCCTTTAGATTTTTAGCCCATGGAAGCATATTAGAAATAGATACTTTACTGGACAATTTGGTTATAAATGACCTTGCTAAAGCTTCTAATTCCATGGATATGAATATTTTCTCAAACTTTGTAGACAAAAAACTTAGAGAGCAAATAACCAAACCCTATATGGTTTCATACTCGGGTCACTCAATTAAGAAATTTAAAGACAGCACCTTTATAACCCTTGATAACAGTCAAGGAGGACTAAGAAACACAGACTATAATCAGTGGATATGGCTTTTAGACAAGGTAGAAGAAATTGATTCTAAGAGCCTATTCGTTATACTGCCTAAGCCCCTGAATTTTAGCGATACGCTGGAAGAAAAATTATTTATGGATACCTTCACAAGACTTAAGGAAGAAAAAAATATGGATATTTGGATTTTCACGGGAGGAGACAATAAGGACTTCGAAGTTACTGCCAAAAACGGTATAAGGTTGGTAAAGCTGAAGTCATATCCTTCCCATAATAAGATAGATATATTTAACGAACTAAAATACATGGTATTTACAGTAAACGACAGATATGTAACCTACCAGATTAAGAATATGTATGAGTGAATCAGGTGACGGGGTACAGGTAACCGGTGACGGGTAACGGGTGACAGGTGACGGGTAACGGGTGACCAGTGACAGGTGACGGGTGACCGGTAACCGATGACCGGTGACCAGTATTAAGAGTTAAAAGATTAAAAACAGAAGATAGTAGAAAGAAGATAGGAAATAGGTAACAGGAAAGACCCAAAAGATTGACCTGGATTTGCCAAGAGCTAAGAGCCAAGAACTAAGGACTAAAAAAAGGCGTCGTCAGATGCCTTTTTTTAAAATCCTATCCAGCATCATCATCTGTTCCTCAAATAGATTTTCATTTAGAACCTTGTAGATTTCTTCATTTCCTTTAGGATTTTGACTATTTAAAAGTTCCTGTAATTTATCTATGTTATTAAGTCCTATGGTTTTTAATATGTATCTTACTTCCTCTTTTTCATATATTTCTAACTCATCAATAGTTTTTCCAGCATAAAATAGGGTGAATTTATTCAGCATCTCATCATCTATTATATTATCCACTTTTTCTGAAGTTTTATCAGTTTTTTCATTTCCTAGCCCTGCCACTAAATTTATCATTTGAAAATATTTACTGACTACCTTCATTTCCTTGCTCTTAGGATGAAAGTACAACATGGTTGATGTGGTAAAAAAGGTTATTAAAACTATTGATAAAATATATAGTTTTCTCTTCATAGTAATACCTCCATGTCATGGCATATATAGCTAGTATTTTTGTCTAATATAAGATTTTTTATTCCATATTTAATTTGTTATTTTTAAAAATGAAAATATTAAATAATAATAAAACCCTCTCATATACATAATATGAGGGGGTGTCTTTTCCTTTGGACAAAAAATGTTTTGACATTGTAAATGAAGTTAAAATCCACTTTCAAGATAAAAATGCTGTTAAAACCTTATCCCAATACTTACAGCATAAAATAAAAAAAAATACCATAGTTGTCTGTATTGGTACCGACCGATGCATAGGGGATTGTCTGGGCCCATTGGTTGGAACATTTCTGACAAGTATCGGCTTTAAGTATCCCGTCTACGGAACCTTGAAAAACCCAATCCATGCAATAAATCTTAATGATCAAATGAAAAAAATTTACACTTTACATATAAATCCATATATAATTGCTATCGATGCCTGTCTCGGTGAGGAAAATTTCATTGGTAATATTCATATTAGAAAAGGTCCTATTTTTCCTGGAAAAGGTGTTGGAAAAAGTCTACCCTCCATCGGCGACCTTTCCATAGTAGGGATAGTGGACAAATTTGCCTTTAATGACTTTCTTCCAATTCACAACATTAGACTCAGTCTAGTAATGGAGATGGCCGAACTAATCGCCAAAGCCTTTATGGAAATAGAACAGTAAAAAGGATAGTCCCTTGTCAATTACTTAATAAACATTACAACTATGGGTATAGTAAATATAGAAATGAGGGTGGAAATAAATATGACCTTGGATGCAAAATGATAGTCACTACCAAATTTCGATGCCATTATTGCTGCATTAGTAGCCGCAGGCATCGCCGTTATAACCACAGGTATACCTACCAAATAATAACCAAGACCCAGCCCCTTTAAAATAATCATTACTATAAAGGGTAAAATCAAAAGCCTCACTACCGATAGCATAAAAGCCTTTCTATCGCTGAATATCTCCGTAGCCTTAACATCAGCCAGCATAGATCCGATAAATATCATTGATAAAGGGGTAGTTGCATCGCCCAACATACTTAGTGGCTTATATATAAAGTAGGGCAGCTCCACGGAAAATAAAAAAAGTAAAAAACCGGTGGTAATAGCAACTAATCCTGGATTTAAAAATGACTTTAGATTAAAAGATTTATTTCCCTCTTCATTTCTCCTGGTTAAAAAATAAATTCCAATAGTCCATACCAAAAGATTGAAAGGAAGATTGTATATGGCTGCATAGAATACACCAATATCTCCAAATATAGTCTTAGTTACGGGATATCCCATAAATCCTACATTTGCAAAAACAATTACAAATTGGTAGATATCCTTGGCTCTTCCCTTTATTCCTAATACCTTGGGCGCCAGGTATGAGATTCCTATAGCTAAGGCATATACCCCAAATGAAATGGTAATCAGCTTTCCGCTTTGTTCCAATAACTCCGGTGAAAAGGAGAAATTCATTGCTGTAATTAAAAAAGCCGGTAGTGTCACGTATAAAACTAAATTGCCTACATCCCTGTTCATATCATTCGTTATTATTTTCATCTTTTTTATCACATATCCTACCACAATTAAAAGAAATAGGACAAAAACCTGTTCCAGTGCAGCCATTACCTATCCTCCTACTCTCTATTTATAAACTCATAAAAATTTCCAAGTCCACTTTGTACAAATTCATAGAGAAGTGGACTTTCTATTTTAAATTCACTTTCCAGCTCAAATAAATCCTCGAATATCTTGCCCTCAAAATATACTTTTATCTCTTCCAGGTTTTCTTCTAAAAAGGTAGAAACCACCATTTGTCCTTGAGTGGTAATAAAATATACAGCATATATATCTCCATTTAGATAATAGATTTCATCCTTTACGTGGTCATTCGTAGGGTTAAACTCTGTATATAAAAACCCTCCCTGATGTATATTCTGCATAGCATGAGGTTTTAATTCATCCATTAGCTCTACAGCTTCTATAAAATCCTCCACAGAATATACCAGTAAATATTCAGGCTTTTTAAGCTGAAATACGGCTTCGATTGTAGATATCTTCATTTTATTTTTAACTTCAGAATATACTACCTTGAGCCCTTTATCAGTCTCTTTGACGCCAATTTCAGATATGATTAACTGATATCCGTTTTCCAGATCTATAACGGATTCACAATTATAATAATTTGTCCCACCTTCATGACCGGAAAATTCAACCACATTTTTAATAAGGGTAGAAGGTTTCATAGTAGGCTCAAAGTTTTTATAATTGTCACCTTCACTCAAAAAATGTTGTCCGGATTTATCCATACCTACGGCCCTCATTAAGTAATAGTTGATAAGCTGTGTTTCACTAACTATATCCTCGCATATTTTTTTCCATAGATTTTCTTTAGTTTCTTCTGGTATATCCATATCTACTTGTAATAAATATTCGTATTCTTCTGAAAATCCTGGTATTGATTGGTCATTCTTTAAATTTATCTTATAAACTTCATTTAGGAGATATATTCCCTCTTGTTCTTCTATTTCCACCAGGGTGCCTCCCAGACCTCCCATCATTTTTGCAGTAACGATTTCTATATCGAAACCACTAGCATTTGCTAGGCTTTCAAATCCATCTATGCCGTATTCTTCACAATCCAGATGAAAAAACTGGACATACTCATCTCCCTCTTCAGTTTCCCAAAACAGTTTCATTCCCACTACGCCCATAAGACGTGTGTTTGTTGCATAGCCCTTCTTAAATCTATAATTAGGTACGGGAGTCTTATTCCCCCTTCCCTTTATAACTTTAAATCTATCTTTACCCATAAAATTTCTCCTTTATATATAAAATTACATGTTCCAAATTTTGGATTAGTTCTTAGTTCTTAGTCATTAGCTCTTAATAAATTTAGGTCATTTATTACTTATTATCTATTAATTATTCATTATTACTTTTAACCTTTATTCTATTTTCTTTCTCTTGTTTTTAATCTTTTAACTCTTAATCACTGTTACCTGTCACCGTCTATCTTTATTCTATCTCTTAACTCCTAACTCTTGACTCTCAACTTTTAATCCTTGTTCCCTGTTACTTAATATACACCTCTATAACATTATTTTATTCTAACATAAATTAAGTGGAATATGTAAGAGAAAAAATTATAGATTTTTTCCAAAATAAAGAGTAGGGCGGGACCCTACTCTATTTCATCTATTTTATTTAATACAAAATCCTTAATCATTTTTAGTTTAAGCTGTGCTTCCTTTTCCCACTCTGCTACTGCAGAAAAATATATCTTGATCTTGGGCTCAGTTCCTGATGGTCTGACTGCAAACCATGAACCGTCATCTAAAGTAAAATGTAGCACATTGGATTTTGGAAGGCTTACCGGTTCTTCCCTATCCTTCAGAATATACCTTGCCTTCCTTTCAAGATAATCCCTTAGAACCTCTACCTTAAGCTCGCCTATTTCAAGAGGCGGATTGTTCCGTAGCTGCTCCATTATTCTTCCTATCTTCTCAATACCTTCCTTGCCCTCTAGCTTTATAGACTTTAGATCTTCTTTGTAATATCCAAACTTTTTATAAATGCCTTTTAGGGCATCAAGGAGACTCATACCCTTTGACTTGTAATAAGCTGCCATTTCCGCAATAAGCATTGCAGATACAACACCATCCTTATCTCTTACAAAGGTTCCTGCAAGATAACCGTAGCTTTCCTCATATCCGAACAGAAAGTTTTTATCTCTCTTTTCTTCAAACTCCTTTATCTTCTCTCCAATAAATTTAAAACCTGTAAGGGTGTCAATTGTCTCTACTCCATAGTGCTCAGCAACGGCTTTTCCAAGCTCAGAAGTCACTATGGTTTTAATAATTACACTATTTTCAGGAATAGTCTCCATGGAAGATAAAATATAGTCAACAAGCAGGGCACCGGTTTGATTTCCCGTCAGGACCTGATATACTCCATCTTTATCCTTGATTACTACTCCTACCCTGTCACAGTCTGGGTCGGTACCTATTATCACATCTGCGTTTTCCTTTTCAGCAAGGGATATTGCAAGCTCAAAGGCATCATGCTCCTCAGGATTTGGCGATTTAACCGTTGAAAAGTTGCTGTCGGGAACCTCCTGCTCAGGTACCACTATAACGTTTTCGAAGCCTATCTCCTTTAGAACTCTCTTAACAGGCATAGCTCCCGTACCGTGCAATGGAGTGTATACTATCTTAAAGTCCTTCATTTCCTTTACTAAATCTTTTCGAAGTGAAAGAGACTTTACACTGTCTATGTATTTTTTATCTATTTCTTCGCCTATTATATTTAGAAGACCTTTATTTAATGCTTCAGCCTCCTCAATATATTTTACTTTACTAAAGTCATCGATTTTTCTTATTTCTTCAATCACCTTATTTGCATACCGTGGAACTAGTTGTCCTCCGTCCTCTCCATATACCTTGTATCCATTGTATTCAGGAGGGTTATGGCTGGCAGTTATGACTATCCCTGCAGCACATCCAAGCTCTCTTACTGCGAAGGACAGCTCAGGTGTAGTTCTTAAAGATTCAAATAAATAGGCTTTTATTTCATTTCCATTCATCACGAGGGCAGCTTCCTTTGCAAACTCCGGAGACCTGTACCTTGAATCGAATGCTATCACTACTCCCTTTTCTTTAGCCTTGTCTACTGAGTTTAATATATAATTTGCAAGACCCTGAGTAGCCTTTCTGACGATATACTTATTCATTCTATTGGTTCCTGCCCCTATTACACCTCTAAGACCGCCTGTACCAAACTCAAGCTCCTTAAAAAATCTATCCTCTATCTCCTTTTCATCATTCTTGATGCTAAGCAATTCTTCTTTTGTTTCTTCATCAAAATATGGGTTATTAAGCCATTCATTATATCTTTCCATGTAGTCCATCTCTCTACCCCTCCTATGTTTTATGAAATAAGCTAAAAACCTCTGTCAGATCCTCCACCGCCAGAGCTACCACCTCCGCCAAAGCTTCCGCCGCCAAAGCCGCCTCCGCCTCGACCAAAGAACAGCATTCTCAAAAACATATTTAGTAGAAATCCGCCCAAAAATCTATTATCAAACCATATAAGCAGCATTATAAGTAATACAAAAATCACCTTAGCAACAGAGGAAAAAATGCCTCCATCGGTTACTTGGGCATTGGGATTTACATTTACTCCTTCAAAACTACTGAATATCACCTCATCATCGTAGCCGTATTCTTTATTTACTTCATGAGCTACCTGATAAAAAATCTGCAAAAGCCCCTCCGAGTATTTACCTTCTCTTAAGTTAGGCAAGGCAGAATCCAATATTTCTCCAGCTTTTCCATCGGGTATGGCCCCTTCTAGGCCATATCCCACTTCTATCCTTATTTTTCTTTCTTTTAAGGCCAAAAGTATTAGCACTCCATTATCTAATTCCTTGTTGCCTATTTTCCACTCTTCAAAGAGTTTAACTCCATAGCTTACCACATCCATTCCCTGCATATCAGGGACAGTGGCAACCACTATCTGAGGTTTTTCCCTGGTTTTCTCATAGTTTAAGTTGGTACCGACTATAAAACTTTCTACATCATTTGTTAAAACTCCTCCATAGTCAGCAACATAAAAATCCTTGGTGGGCTTTGGCACCTGAGTTTCGGCAAAGGAAAAAATTGACGCCATTAATATAAGTATTACTGAAAATAAAATTAATGCTCTTTTTTTTAACATAAAATCACTCCATAATCGATTCTCGCCACTCGCTACTCGGTTAGGGTCCGGCTTTTGGGTGCTGACCACTAGGCACTTAATTAGTCCTTAGTTCTTAGCTCTTGGCAAATCCAGGTCAATCTTTTGGGTCTTTCCTGTTACCTATTTCCTATCTTCTTTCTACTATCTCCTGTTTTTAATCTTTTAACTCTTAATCCCGGTCACCGGTTACCGGTCACCTGTCACCCGTAACCGGTCACCCGTCACTTGTCCCCTACTAATCCGTAAGATCTACCTTTGGTGCCTGCTCTGCTCCAGGCGTTGCTTCGAAGTATGTCTTAGATTCAAATCCCATCATATTTGCTATAATATTTGTTGGGAATCTCTTTATGGATCTGTTATATTCTCTAACCGCCATATTGTATCTATCTCTTTCAACAGATATCCTGTTTTCAGTTCCTGCAAGCTCATCCATCAGTCTATTTACGCTTTCTACAGACCTTAGCTGAGGATAATTCTCCATTACAACCAGTAATCTGCTCAGTGCACTTTCCATCTGATTTGAAGCCGCAACTCTTTCATCAATCGTATTGGCCCCTGCCATCTTTGCTCTAGCATCGGCTATGTTTTTAAATACTTCCTTTTCCTGAGCCATAATACCCTTAACGGCATTTACCAGGTTAGGTATCAAATCATACCTTCTCTGAAGCTTACTTTCTACAACTGCCCACTGTGCGTCAACATTCTCAGCCTTTGTTATAAGACTATTATAGGTTCCCGCCAGGGATGCACCTATTATCGCTATAACAGCAACTATTGTAACAATAACAACCAATGATTTTTTCATAATCTCTACCTCCATTTTTACATTATAGATTTTAAATGCCATATTTATATTTTATAATAAATCAACCTCTTGTGCTAGTTACTCTAACAATATAGCTTTAATATCCTTCAATGTTTCCTTTGTAAGCAAAATCTCTAGGAAAGATTTTTGAAAAACTCATCTACAATCTCATCCAGTATATCATCCTTTATTGTCCTTAGCAATAAATCACTATGTTTTAATATCTTTGGTATCCGATGAGATATTTTCTCACCGGATGGTTTGAACTTCGATATAACCGCATTAATAAAGTCCTCATAACTATAAACCTTGAATCTCTCTACTCCATGTCTTTGAGCTACCCTTTCGTATAAAGCCAAAACTATATCCTCATAACTTCCAACCTTTTCAACATCTAATAGTTCTCCAAGCTTTGGAATAATATGTTCAAAAAGCATTCTTCTGTAGGGCATGTCCTCTATCCCCAATATGGAACCTAATTTTAAAACTATATCTTTATCAAGATTCATAAAATAGTATATAAAATAATCATCATCATTTTTAGGCTCGATATAGTATTTCGCTCCCTTTAACCCTTTTAATACCCTCAATGTATCGTAATAACCCAGTTTTAAATTTTTTCTCGCCCTCTGAGTTCTAAAGTCCAGAGACATTCCCAGCTCTTCCGATGGATTTGATGGATTTATATAAGTTATATTGAGTCCGTCTTCATTTACCCTTCGCTTTCTGCCAAATCCATATAACCTCACAACTATAAGATCCCTATATCCCTTTGTCAGAAGTAATCTTACGGGTATATTGTCATAAAATCCTCCGTCCAGATAAAGCTTTCCATCTATTTTTTCCATCTTAAAAACGGGAAGATTTGCACTTGCCAAAAGATAATTTATAAGATGACCTTCCGGGATATTTTCTATAAAAAGCTCCATAGGTTTTCTATCGGAAAGGGAAATGGTAACTATGCCAAAATCCTTATTCGATTTTCTAATGATATCCTCATCTATATTTTCCTTTAAAAGTTCTTTTAGGGGAGTTATGTCAATCCCTCTACCCCCTAGTATATTCTTAAGCTGATTCATTATATATTGAATATTATCAGGAGTAATGTCCAACTTTACAAGCTTTCTCATAAGTTTATCTTCTATATTCATTACCTTTGAGGGATTCATATTGTACCATAGGTCATAGCATCTCTCAAAGTCATTTTGTATTATCATTGCACCATTCAGAGCCCCTACAGAAGTACCTGCTACCCCTCCTATCTCTATACCAAGTTCTCTCATGGCCTTCCATGCACCGATCTGAAAGGCTCCCTTAGCTCCTCCACCCTCCAGTACCAATCCATACATACTAAATCCCCCTTTCCTACTTTCCTACTTTTAATATTTTCCCTAAATCTCTACAACTTAAACTTGTTCTGTTTTTTAATTTAAACTTTCACCATTACACATATTTAAATTGCAAAGTTGATTCATCAAGATACTTATATTCTATGCTTTTTTCCTCAAGCATATCCCGAATTATACTGAGGATACTTGTAAACTGAGAAAACAACAGTTTTTGAGAGTCTTTATTATCTCCTCTAGCTCTAGAACCGAAAAGAATAACTTTCTCAATTATGTCCGAATAATCTTTAAATAGATTTATTAAATTAACCTCTTGTGCTAGTTACTCTAACAGTATAACTTTAAATATCCTTCAATGTTTCCTCTGAAGCGACTTTGAAGAGCTGTTTTTCCCTCTATATCTTTTCTATTGAAACAGCTCTTCTACGGAGCCTGAAGAGGATTATATCTTCCCTTACTTGTGTTTCTTCTCTTATCAATGTTTTTTTATATTTTATCCTTACATTTTTAATTATATCATATAAATAATCCTCCTTAACGCTTTGTCAAGAAGGATTATTAGGTGTTTCATAGCTTTGTAAGTTCAATCAGACATGATACCTTGCCCCACGTCTGTTCTATACCGGTTTTACTTTTTTTCCTGCTGTTCTTGGCATGTTTTATCATCCATTATCTAGCATATCACTTTTGTAGTTTTTCGTGCAACCACAAGAACCGTCCCCTTGGTTTAATCATTTTTTATTTTCATAGCCTTAGATAACAAAGTCTTTCTTCTTTCACTTTTCTCTTCTTTATAGATCTTTTCAGCTTTATTTGCTGCATCCTTCCCCAGATTATTTTCCTTAAGCTCTGCCTTCATATTATCCAGCAGTGCATAAAACTCTTTGTCACACTCCTCCTCTAAAGCCTTACCTAGCTTTAGATACTTCAGTCCCAGCTTAAGCTTTGCCGCATCCCGCTCTTCTTCAGGTAATGAAAAATACTCATTTTTAGCCTGAGCTATCAAGTCATTTATTTTCGCCTCGTATTTCTTTCTCAGATTTGTAAAAAGAACAGTATATTTTTGGGTTATTTTTCCTTCAATTTCCTCGGATGTAAGGTTAAGGGACTCCTCTTGTTCACCGCTTGACTTATGAGTCAACATATTTTCCACTTTCTCTCCTGTTTGTTCTTTAACATCATTGTCCCTGTCTTTTTTCGATTCTGTTTCTTCTATGTAATTATCTTCTTCGTTTGAAATAACCTTATCCTCATCACTATCATCATTGCCGGTATTTTTATTTATATCTGTATCTCTATTGGAATTATCTACCTCAGCTTTTGCGGTATTTTCTTTAGAACTATCATCACTAGTTTTTTCCTCATTAGATACAGTTTGACTTTGTTCATTATTTATACTTAATTTGCTTTCAACATCTTCATCCTTAGAGAAAAAGTACCAGCCTGCTACTAGTAATATTATTATAGAAAACATAATAAAAATTTTTTTGATCATATCTCTATTTCATCCTCTTTCGTAAGTGCAACCTCATCTGTTTCCTTTTCAATAGTATTTATAAGATACTCCAAAAATTCATCCCTTAAATCTTCTCTTTTTAATGCAAACTCAACAGTGGCCTGTAAAAATCCTAGTTTATTTCCAACGTCGTATCTTTTACCTTCAAAGTTATAGGCATACATGGCCTGCTTAGTTGCAAGGTCTTTTAGTGCGTCAGTTAGCTGTATTTCTCCCCCGGCTCCGGGTTTAGTATTATCAAGTATCTCGAATATCTCCGGAGTAATAATATATCTGCCTAATATAGCAATATTGGAAGGAGCTTCTTCTTTTTGAGGCTTTTCTACTAGGTTCTTTACTTTATATACTCCATTTTCTATATGCTTTCCATCCACTATACCATATTTGCTAACATCATCATAACTGACTTCTTGGACTCCTAAAACTGTGGTCTTATATTCATTATAAACATCTATAAGCTGCTTTAAACAGGGTTTTGTCTTAGCATCTACTATGTCATCTCCAAGAAGTACTGCAAAGGGTTCATTGCCTACGAAGCTCTTTGCACAGTTTATGGCATGTCCCAGTCCTTTAGGCTGTTTTTGTCTTATGTAGTGAATGTTTATCATTTCTGATATATCTTTTACCTGCTCCAGCAGATCTTTTTTTCCTTTGCTCTCTAGGGCAAATTCAAGCTCTATGGATCTGTCAAAATGATCTTCTATAGCTCTTTTGCTTCTACCTGTTATGATAAGTATCTCTTCTATACCTGAACCTATGGCTTCTTCAATAATATACTGAATAGTAGGTTTATCCACTATAGGTAGCATTTCCTTTGGTTGTGCTTTTGTAGCCGGTAGAAATCTTGTGCCCAGTCCGGCAGCTGGTATTATGGCTTTGCGTACTTTCAAAACTATTCCCCCCTAGTTCAAGATTAATTTATTGGAATATTTTTCTATGGTAACTTTACTCGTTTTTATTATAACATATAAACAGTCTTATTGGCATTCCAGAGCAAACCAGAGGGACGGTTCTCCAGCGTCGGTATATTTTAACCCATTCTCTCCTAATATTATCTAATAGTTCTTTACTTGTACTTTTCTTTATTATTACAATACTGAATTTATATATATAGTTAATTTCATTAATATCTACAACAACAGCAGTGCTTCTATTTTCATCTTCTACACATAATGTTATATCTATATCTTAATAATCCTTAAAATCTCGTCAAGAAGGATTTTTCAGACATGGTACCTGTAGCCGTGTCTGTGGAGCGTGGCAAAATTATTAGAAAACTGTGTAAGTATATGTAAACCATAAAAAGTCATAGCTAGCAAACTAAAATCTGTTAATTATAACCTTTTTCTTTATTTTTCTTACCATCTTATACATCCCAATCCCCAGAAAAGCCCCTAAGCTATCAATCAATACATC